>Ga0179591_1361984_pt1 | contig 10939 bp, 5 predicted proteins | sample CZOMad2_1_08_16f_FD_182891 | JGI IMG/M metagenome (GOLD analysis project Ga0179591, IMG submission 182891) | Vadose zone soil fungal communities from Angelo Coast Range Reserve, California, USA - CZOMad2_1_08_16fungal (PacBio error correction) | ecosystem: Environmental > Terrestrial > Soil >... | reverse complement strand
TCTTCTTTTTTCCGGTTCCGATGATTACTCTTGAGTATCGTCTGAGTCAGTAGGCGAGAATACTCGTCTACTTAGTCCATCGACGGCTTTCTTTCCCCTAAGCCGCATAATATCCCTGACCCCCTGCACATTAGAAGGTAGAGCCAGAGTCTCCTTGCTTCTTTTCCACACAGTCTGAGGAATGCTAGAACGGTCTAGACTACTATTCTGGCGCCCTCGGTTCATTGGCATTTTGTTTCAGCTTGTGTAGCAGTCTCCGGTTTCTGTGGGGTTGGCATTTCTTACGCTTTAGTTTGCAGTGGCCTCGGCTCACTCCAATTAAGGATGTCCCTTTCCCTGACCCCTCAGGTGAACAGCCTGGTAGGACCTGAAGGCCGTCTTTCATGTGCTCACCCTGTCACCCCAGTTGTCCAGGAACCTTCCCTCCGTAGGGCATGCCGTTCCTCTTTTACCCCCAACATTTTAATACTCCTTTCCGCTGAGGGGCGCTTTCTGAGTGTGGCTTCCCTCTCCCGAAGCTCTGTCCGGTCCCTCTAACTTTTTTCCTGATTTGCATCGAGGTCCCCCCCTCCTCTTTATAGAGACACATACGAGCACTCCGTCCGCACAGACCCTCCCCCCATAATCCTCACTTATACGTGCTACTTCATTTAACTTTATATGTTTCGACCCGTTTATGCTTCAATCCGTTTTCTAGGCTGTTTTTTTGTGAGGGCTCGCTCCCAATGGTCACTCTCCGGCAGCCAAACCCGGATTCAGTACTCATTTTAGGCACTCTCAGTCGTCCCCAAGACCCTTCACGTGGGTATTGTCATCTCTAAAAGATTTAGAGGCCCCCCCTCCCCCCCCCAGATCGCTCTTCTTCTGTGTTTCCGTGTTTCGTTTTGTCCCCTCCAGAGTTTAATCCTGTCTCATTTCCTAGATGTTTTCTGTCCCCGATCGTTCCTCTGCAGAGAGCCCCTCTTTCCCATCGGTATCAGCTACGCAAGCATACATCCTTTGCGCCGAGATAACTATCCCTGGAGTTGAAAGTTCGTAGGAAATTCCCTTCAGAGAAGGTCCAGAGACGTTTATGTGGTTCGCGTTCCCCGTCCCAGTTTCTTGCTCGAACCTTCCCCTACCTTCAGTAACTTTTTTCAAAGATTCTAACGGCCACAGATGAGAAACGTGACACCCTTTAGGAAGGAGTGGGTGATCTTCGGCTTAAGTGTCGTCGAGGATTCTGGTAACGATCCGCGCACTCAACGATAACAACATCTCCAGCCAGCCGGAGAATCTGGGACCCTACCGCCTGCGGGTTCAAACCGACATGATCCCAATCATAGTCAGTCCACCCTTGTACTAATATTACCTTTTTGCTATTTACCAGATGATTTATTTCCACTCATGGAGTCATTTCCCCAGAAGAGTCTTAATGAGCCATGTCACCCCCCGTCCCGGGGCCCCGGGCAGGCCCCGGCCCCTGGTTGGGAGGTCGGCCCACCGACAGTGGTCACCGACACCGCCTGATGATGATCAATGCTTGTGACCAATGCTTTGAGTAGGCTTTTTCAGAAGTAAGGTGTAAAAGCATCCCCCTCGACGGCTCAACGCCATACGCTACTCCCCTCTCCTTGGAGTTGCCGATCGATATACTCGCTCTCTTGGGCCTTTTAACTCTTCCATAGTATATTACCGGACTGTAACCGAGTACACGATCCCCGTTGCTCACCTTTTTTACTCAGTCCCGTAACCTCTTTGCGTTCTCTTTCGAATGAGGAATGGGGGTTCCTTCTTCCGGGGTCCACTTGAAGTTCCTGTCTATTCCCTGTAAGATAGTTAAATTCCAGATCCAAGTTAAGGATCTCTAGGGGATTCCCCCCCCTCTACCCCGGGACTCGCCGTCCTTCTGAGTTTCCTTGTCGTGGGTGCTATAGTACCTTGCCACCTCTTTTAATTCTAAGCCAGAATACCTTTTTATCCTCGATGCGTCTTAGTCTCTTTTTCGTCCACTCTTCTCCTCCATATAGTATCCCCCCACATTCTTCACGCGTCCGATTTTTTAGAGCCTGGCTACTCCCCCTTAACTCTTACCCCCTAATTGGACCGTACTGCGCTTCCCCCGCGGTCCCGCGACCAACCTTTGAAAAAACCTACCGAACAAGACCCGCTTCTTCTTGACCCCCCTCGATTTCGTTTTAACACCAAAACTTCCAAAGCTTTGACCCCTATATCCGAGATCTCCTCTAGCAAATCACAGAAGCCTTTCCACTGTGCTTTTGTTCGTATTTAATTTCGAAGTAGTACATTCGTCGCTAGCATCCGATACCCCGTTCGATCATCCGGCGCTCCCCGTTTTGAGAGATGTTTTTTCTTTTCTGGCGCCCTCTCTCTTCGAGATGTGTTACTCGTCGCGAGATTCTTTCTTAGCCGGTACCCCCCTTGTGACCCGGACGTTGTATCTATTTCCTGGCCAGACTCGTATAATGTTGACACCCCCCTCCCCGACCGGTCATCGCGAAGAGGAGAGGGACGAGCCCGGCGAGCCAGCTGTCTTCCCTTTGCCAATCCCTGGGGGGGCGCGTTTGGTCGCCTGAATTCCCCCTTTTTCGATACGAGTCCCCGGTTTAGTGAAAGTCTTCCGGTTTTCATCTCGACGCATTTTTCGCCGATTCTTTCCCCTGCGAATGAGATGTTCCGCGTGCGCTTCTTTTTTCGTGCTTTACGACCCATCGCTTGCCCGCCAGATTCTAACCCTATTCGTAAAGAGGTCTCTCCGGTCCCCGGACCCGCGAAGGGTGCTGCTCCCATGATTCCACCCCCTTTTCACTGGTCCCGGTCTGGTTTTCACGTCCGGAATCCAGGCCCAATAGCTCCCATTCCACCCCGTCTTCAAACCCCTTTCTGAAGATTTTTTTGAAAAAGAACGTGCCCCATCTCTGCCTGTTGTAGTCTGATTAGTTCTCGTTCACTATACGGCCCCTTCGTGGATATGACTCCACTGCTCTTTCTTCTGAAGATCGCTTATCTTCCCGACCCCATTGTTTCCGATTAGACCGCACCCTCTTAGCCGAACGTCCTTCCTGATTGGTCGTTCCTTCTGTTGAACGACAAGTCTCCCTGAAGATCCCTGTTGCCCTTTTTCCCCCCAGTTAGCAGCAACGAGTGCTGTTTCCCTTCTCTAGTGTGCTAACCTTGAATACGGCTCACGGCATGAGCTTCTTCTCTCATCATTTTGCGCTCCCCCAACGGCCCTCTGTGATCCCGTATGCTCTTCCACCAACCAGGGAAGGCTTCATGGAGAGTCTTAATTTCGAGTCGATGACCACATCGGACCATGTACGGATAGACCCCTTTCTCCCAGAGCTCCCTTCTGAGAGCCCGGTCTCCCAGTATCGTCCCTTGCTTTGATGTCTAATTCTTCCTAGGTTTTATTTAGAAAGAAACACCGCGCACCTCATGGAGTCACTCCTCCGAAACGCTTCAAGAACCTGCTGGATTTTCGTTCAGGGCGCTCTGCTTCGTAATCAGCCCTACGTGGCCAAAAAGTAGGAATTAGGGATTTTTTTTGGCCCTCCTGATGATCCTGACCGCGTGCTCCCATACCCCTGCGCCTATTTTTTTTTTGAGGTGGAGTCCCCACGTCGTCCCGCCTGCAGATGATTTCTTATCTCCTGACGGAGACAGTGACTCTCATCTTTTCCCTAATCTTTTTTGTTGCTATTTCGTGGTCCAGGCCTCTTGTCCAGCCGGTCGGCTTCGCCGCCTAAGATGCAGCGCGTTTCACGATCGAAACTCCGATTCCTCGCAGGTTGTTCCTGATTCTCATTGCGACCTGCGGTAAAGCCCAATTCATTTTACTTGTGTTGGGTTTGAGCCGTGTGATTGGCTGTGCCTCCTCATTCCTGAGCCCTCTTTAATTCATCTTCGGTTCCCTTAGTTTGCCTTCTTCCCTTCTCCGACCGTTTGCGTCGGTAGTCCTCGCGCTTCTCAATAGAGATAGAGACATTGGAACCGTATTTGGCGAAAATGTATCTAACTTCGTCTTTTCGAGTTTTATGCCTTCCTCTTCCTCGTTTTTTCCCATTACTCCGGAGTAGACACCTACACCTCTGGACGTGTGTTTTCCTTACTAGGGGCGCCCCCGGTCCGTGGTCAGAGCGTGCTTTCTCCCTCTCCTCCGCTCTTTCCTCATGTATCATATTTCCGGTTAGAAAATATCTCTAGTTTTTCACGGCAAACCCAACCTCTTTCCGTTTCCTAGTTTGCACCTTCGTGTGACTGCCCCGTGTCTTTTTTGTTTCATGAGACGGCTTGCCAATTGTCCTCCCCGAAAGGACCGCTTCCGCGGGAAAGCTTCGGTTGTCGCATCCCAGGGTTGGATGGCCCCCTTTCAGATCTCTTATACTAATTTTTGACCGTTTGTGAGTCCCCTCTTCCAGGTAAGTGCGGGATATACTTCACGGTCGTCTGACTACACGGCCATCTCTATTTTTTTGCCCAAGGAGAGGTGGCTTCCCCCCCCGTCTTGCTAAGGGGCCACTGGGGGGGGAAACAGGGGGTTTCTTCTCGTTGCTAGTACCTGGCATGGCCGGTCCAATGCCGGACCTTTGTGGCCTATGAGCAAACCCGTTTTTAGACGGTCTAGCTGTTTCTTCCCCAGTGCTCTATCGATCTCGGGGAAGTGACTTCGTCGTTTCTTCACCCGCCCTACCTCTCCCTGATGAGCGGCCCTCGCGACCAGGACGTTCGCGCTGACCTGCGGAGTCCCCAGGAATCCCTTGACGACCACTCCTCTCTTTCATAAAGGCTTGCGCTGGAGGTTTGCCGACCTGCCTGAAGTCGCTCCAGCGTTTTTTCCGCGTCCCCAGTGTTTGTTTCACCATCGACACTGATTAACCAACTTAGCTCATTTCCCTTGTCCGGTGTCCCTTTCTTCTCACACTTCCCCCTCTAGCGTGTTACACAACGAATCGACCCTTCCATGGACGTTTTTCTCTGCTCCGAAGTTGGCGTTCCGTCGAACGTATCGGTGCTCGACATGACCCTTCCTACGTCGCATGTGGACCCCCTCTAGGAGCAAGCTTGGTATGGGGTTCGGGACCTAGCGATGATAAGGGCTTTCGCCCCACCCTCTGGCTTTTGTTGGCCGAAATCGACGACGGCGGCCGGTCTTGAATGTGTGCTTTGTTTTCTTCCTCTACCTAGAGATCCTCGAACGAAATTGCAGCCTTCGGGTCAATGTCGACTTGATGTCTCAGCGCCTCTTCGGATGCTGTGTGAGCCGCTTCGTCTCTTACAGTAGTGTTTTTCAACTGCCTCATGCTCTCGCCTCCAGTCTTTTTGTAGCTCGGCTTTTCTCCTGACCTTCGGTTGTGCTACTCTCCGCCAGCGAATTCACTTGAATGAGCTTTCTGGGATATTTTTCTGTGGCCCCCTTCTCCCGGCAACTAACCTTGTATGGTTCCATCCAGTGATCTCATTTTTTCAGACGTTGCTCCGGCCGAATTTGCCCCCTCTGCGAGTAGTCTTTTCTGGTTGAGGCCTTTTTTCGTGGCTTCGTTGATCCCAACGGTCCGGCCTGTTTTCCGTCTTTCGTGTTTTTCCTTCTCGCGCGCGATCGGTCTTTTCACGCCGAATCGGTTTGAAGTCTGGCCGTTGTTGTGGGGTTGGGAGCTCGTTTGAGCAGACGTCAGACAGCCTAATTTCCCGCCTGTCACCCCTCTTCCTGGGCTCGGCATTGATCGTGCAATGGGTCCGACAGACACCTCCCTTCAGGCTTGGCGTTTTTTCCCGAGGTGGTTTGACCGCGCGCAGACTCGTCCTCTTTTGTCTGAGTGGATTCTTATGAATACGGTCCCCCAGCCCGCTTACTCAGGCGACTGCCCTCCCTAGTCACACGGTGTTCCCAGATTTTCTCTTCTAACAGCCTTTCTTGTTCCCAGACGCATCTTGGAGGGTTTGCTTGCGGTATTCGGACGGACTTCTGAGAGTCTCAACTGCCTCCGCCGTACACTACCCCGGAAGCTTCGGTCCATGTTCCTCACTCTGCCTTTGAGCCTGTGAGGAAACTTTTCCTGTCTTTGCTTTATCACTGCAAACACCGCTCCGAATACGCAGAAAAGGCGCTACCGTCCCCTGAAGAGGACGAGGTCAGTTCGGTCCCCTCGGCGATCGATAGTATTCTTCATCTTCTTTGATTCGCGCTTTCCGAGCTTTTCGTTGCTGCTTTTCCCCCTTCGGGCACAGTACACCTGGCGGTAGTTTTTCAGTGCCTTCTCACCTTTCTCCAACGACCCCCGCAAATGCCAACTTCTCGCGGGCTCGATTTCTTCGTCCCCCCCCGTGAACTTTGCTGGTTGTGACTATGCGATTTTGTGCTTCGCCCGTGTGTTCCGCGGACCAATTGCACTTTCGATCTGCCCCCACCTGAGAGAACGCTACGTCTGACGGCACACGATTGTGACTTCGCGTGGTACGTTTCTGTATGAAGGCAGTGTCCTCCTCTTTCGAAAGATTCATGCGGCTAGTTTGTGCGATTTTGCCCGTTCCTTGCACTGTCAACTGTCTTTGTCCGCCGTAGGGTGTTTATTCCCGGGAAAGCCCCGCCTTTCCAGCTTGTCTTCTTCATCGCGGATGGTGTGCTTCGATGACCGTTGACCCCTTTGCGGCAAACGGCCCGGCACCGGTCTCGTCTGGTTGGCTTTTGTCCTTGACGCATCTTCCTCGCCACTCTGCTGAGGTGGTGCGCCCTCGAGAGACGCGAGCACTGGCCAATATCAACCGGACGTGACTTGCACACGCCCGCGTGAACTCAAGCTCTTTTGGTCCCGATGGATCTTTTCCTTGCAGCTGTCTGACACCTTTCATGCACTCACTTCTTTAGAAACTCGTGGGCTGGCCTTCGGATTTTTTTTTTGCCGGTGTTTGCTGTCGGATGAGCATATTCCTGCATAGTTAGTTCTTTCTTCCCCTTCTTCAGCTCGAGGAAACCCCTTTCTCACGATACGCAGACTTCCGCGCGTAGTATTCAAGGCCGTCTGTATAGTGATGCGCTGTCGCACTCAGTTCTACTGGACCGACTCTTTACAGTATCCGCCCCACCATGGCTGGAGGGCGACCGCGTCGTTCGTGAAAAGAGGTAGTGGGTACCCCACACGGATTTCCAGCATCTGTGAGAGAGCCATTCATTTTCCTCATTCTCCACCCCAGATGACGTTAATATCGATTTGGACTCGCGAACGCAGTTCCCCCGAATGCGATTCTGATTTCCCCCAAGGCAGCATTCTCTAGGCTGGCAGTAGGCGACGTTTTCTCTGGTTGAAGCCCCCTGGTCCCAGTCGCGTCACTTTTTTCGAATTTCAAGGTTTTCGTTCAGTGTTCCGATGCGTCGATCAATCCCCGGTTCGCCTTCCTTCCGACGGGGTAGGACTCTTCTGCCTCGCCGATCCTTTTCGCGGCGTGCCCTGCGAAGAGCAGCACTCCGTCGTCTTAACCCCCTCTTTCTCTCTTTTCCATAATGAATCGTGTTGTTGAGAGAGTATGATTTTTTTCCCCTTTTTTAGTTTTGCTCTCATTTTTGCGTCTCTCTGCCTGATTCTACCCCGTTTCCCGTCTTTTTACGACGTTTTATTTGATTCCCCCTAGCCGAAGACTGAACCTGTTAGACTAACCGCCTTTGGTTTGGCAAACTCGCGAAGCTGCGTTTTACCTTTTCGCCGGTTTGACTCGACATCTCCTAGATGCTGGGGGGATCGGAAATCTTTAGTTCCGGGGTCCGTTATCCCTCCTATGTTGGAGTTGGGCATTTTTATGGAGATGTCTTCTGCAGCGCCTCCTCAACACTGCCGTATGCGTACCGGCCCCCCTGTCAGAAGGGTTTTTCTCGGTTTGTCATGGTGTCACCTCTCGCTACACAGTGGTTCATCATCTCGTTTTTTTTTTGGTCCTTCGGCCCATTTTTCGTAAACACCAATCTCCTTCATCCACGAAGCGTACGATAGTAATTTGAGTGTGAGAATCCATCCTACGAAGCTGAACTTGTGTCGCCAAAGTCGTGACTTGCCTCTTTCTCTTCCCGATATTCCGCACTTCCCCTTATCGAAAGATCCTGCCCCCCCCCCTTTTTCCCAGCAACTCCTGACCGACTATGCCTTACTTCTGTAAGTCCCTGCCATCTGAGCATCTTCAGGGAAGCGAGTTTGGTTTGTGTCCTCTACTGTACCATTTCTATTGGTACCGCTAAGTTGAAACCCGGACCCACCTACTTAGATCGGGACTGAATTTTTAAAACCAGCAAAGTTCCGTGTTAGCGTCTGAAAAGATACCTTCGCGATACGATCATTCGGTATCGTGTTCTTTTCACCCTTTGATGAGGTGAAGAAGGTCCTTGACAAATTTTTTGTTAAAACGATCTGTAAGAGAGACTCTCGCGCAGTTCCTTGGAAATCAGCAAATATTAGATCCGAGAGTCTCCCTTCTGAGAGCCCGAAATAGATTACAGGACCTAGGTCGGTAGACGGGTCTTTTCCCGCAGCTCTGCTGCCCCGGGCTTTCGGTTGGTCCTTGTCCCCCGGTTTTTTTCAGACACTCCTTCCTTTTCCTCACCCTGAATCTTGGCGAACCCTGGTGACACTTGCATATTCCACGTTCCTTCGTAGGCTTAGAGGTTGCGTTCATTAAGATCACGTATTCCAACCGTCCCCAACGGCGTTGCCGCAGCATGCATACTTGGACATCCCCGGCGTTTCCCATCAGGCCCCATTCCCTTCCGCGCCCCTTGTTGGGAGGCAAGGTTGCTACCTGCGGAGCTGCACTTCTCTAACTTACTTCCCCTGCCAGGAAGATCGGTAGTCTGCGCCGTTTCCCCCATCATTGCCCTGGACGCGAAAAGCCGGTAGTTGTAGGAACTTTCCGATTTAATCTATGCCCGTTAATCGGCTGAAATTAGGCCCAACCACGGCGGTCGTCTGTGGCTGTCTGAAGTTTAAGCAGTTCGACCGGAGAGAGCTACTTCTACTTCCGAGTTAAGTAGTTGCAAATGATCCTAGACCATAGCTTAGGCTACCCCCAGGCCGAAGGCCGAGCCAGATTTGGGCCCCGCGCACGTTGCTATTCAAGACCGACCCGTCCTTCTGATCTTACCTGGTCTCCCGAGGGGTTCCCTTCTTTTGCAGGAGACCGTTCCGTACGTGCCCGGTTTGTCCCTTCCCTGACCCGTGTACCGGCGCTGGCCACTTCAACTCCCGGTGGTTTAAAGAGGAACGATTCCTTGGATTCGACCTCTCAGTCTGCGGAAACCGTACTTCCTGCCTAAGTTGATCCATCGCTGCGCGTCAGTTTGGATCCAGTTCCACGTCCTCGCCTGAGGTCTAAACCATTCACCAGTTCTTACGGAGAGCCCCCAGGCGCCGTCATTCTCCACGACTAAACCAATCCCCATTATCCAGAGTGTCTCTAGCGGTCCCCTTTCCCTGAAGCCGCCCCGTAATTCCACGGGCCCCTCGGGGCCTTATTTTTCTGGCCCGGCACGCCTTTGCAACTCGCCCCCCCTTTTTCGAGAATTCTTCACAAGAACACAGAACTTTGGCAGGCAATTCCCGGTTTTTTCCCCTAAACGACTTTTTTAAGTATTTTGTATGATCAGAGTCAGATACTGATCTTCCAGTACGAGTGGAGTCTATCCTATAAGGTACCTGTCTCGATGGTGGAAAGCTCGGTGTCTCCGGAAGAATTGTTCCCCCCCCGGTCCCATTTTCTTCTTTGTTACGCAGAGGCCGGCACCCCAATCAACTAACCCGGGTTACTCGACACGTCGCTGAGACGATGCGGACCGGGTAGCCCCGCACATAAGCTTCTGCGGTTGTCTTTCCTATTGCGGGAGTGTCGGTCTAACTTCTTCCGTTCCTCGGAGTTCGTCGGCCAATTCAGAGGGGGAGCGTGACATCGCATTATCTCCCCTTTGAGGGACCGCCAAAGAGACGACCGCCCCCCGCATCGCGCATTTCCGCTCCCGGCTCGTCCCCTTATTTACTAAGGGGGTCGCCAACCCCCTTGAAAGTTATTTTTTTGTGTCACGGCGTCAACTAGAACCCGAGTCTTCACCGTTTTGGCCCACAACCTGTCGCCACCCTCCCCTTCCGGGACCGATCAGTTGACTCCACTCCAGGTCGTCCGTTATTTTTTTAGTAGTGCCCTTCTTTTGTGTGCTCTTCGCCCCCGTCCCATAGGAGGATTATCCTCCCTGGCGAATCGGCGTCTAACGCAGCGATCGTCTCCCCCCCTTTTTTATCTATTCCCCCATAGTAGAAAGAGAAAGTTCCCCTGGCCCGGTCGGTGGATTTTAACCCGACTTCTCGCGTCCTATCACTTTGCCTCTCCCCGTATGGTACGGAATGTTTGGTAGTGCAGTCACATTAATCGCTTTTTCCTAAATTCATCGGATTTCCCCCAGAGCTCTTGTTTTCTTCCGATCTCCTTTCTTGCGAGAGCTTCTTTCCCCCCCCTGCAGTTAAGTCCCCGTGGCTCTTGACAAAGACCCAGGGATTAGGTTTTCGGGACGTCGATTCTTCATCCAATAACCTTCTTTTTTCGGCGGCTCGACCCCCCGAGCTTCCGACCGGAACGTACCAGCTCCCCGAGTTCTCGGGCTTCTGCCCGTTATATATTGTGAAGTAGAGAGGTGGCTCGCGCCGCGAAAATTGTGACCTCCTTTTGCAGTTCGCTCCGCCAACCCCTCTTATCGCGTTTCCCCCCTGGCGGCTCGTTTCGGCGGGAATCGCCCCGACGCCGGCCAAAAGAAGTTAGTGATTTTTCGTTTGCTTCCCCCCCCTCCGTGGCTCAATGATCCGAATGCGTGCGCTAGACTAACAACCTTCGAGCCCAGCGCGCCGTGGGCGACTGTCCGTGAAGACTGACAGTATTTCTTTCTCTCCTCGTACCTTAGAAAAGGATTTTCCCC
>Ga0179591_1248181_pt1 | contig 10939 bp, 17 predicted proteins | sample CZOMad2_1_08_16f_FD_182891 | JGI IMG/M metagenome (GOLD analysis project Ga0179591, IMG submission 182891) | Vadose zone soil fungal communities from Angelo Coast Range Reserve, California, USA - CZOMad2_1_08_16fungal (PacBio error correction) | ecosystem: Environmental > Terrestrial > Soil >... | reverse complement strand
TTTTTTTTCCATCTGTAGTACGCTGATAGTATTAAGTTTTTATTAGTCTTTTTTTCCTTCTTGGCCATGCGCCCTTTTTCCTTCATCATTCCTTTTTGATTCCCCTTTTTTTTAAGCTGATCGAATTACCTTAAATTTTCCAGACCTTCCCTGTCATTTCCCGTTCTTTCCTCCTTTTTTGTTACCTTTTTTTCTTTTCCTCTTCCCCCATTTTTCTTCTGAAGTCTCAATAAATTAGAAGGCGTCTTCCTCTGACCCAATTTTTTTTCCTTTTGAGTTTTTTTCCCCTCCCTAAACTTCAGTTTTTTTTCCCCCCTTGTCCTGGTCTCCAGTTTCTTTTTTTCCTTTCTTCCCAACTTCCCCAATCGATCAGTACAAATCTCTGTTTAGCCGTTTTTTCCCCTTCCTTAGGTTTCATTCTCCCTTTTTTTTTTTCTTCAGGCCCTTTTCCTTCTTTTTCCCTTTTGGTCCCCCTCCGTCCGGAAGGTCGCCCCCCGAGTTCCCTCACAACTTCTCCTAACGTTTATGCTTTTGGCATTCCCTTTCCTTTTCCCTTCCTGAGTACCTCCCCAACCACCCCGCCCTTCTTTTTTTTTTGCCCTTCCCCCCATCCCCATTCCCTCAGGAACCCCCCTTTTATTACCCCCTTCCACAACCTTCTTGGAGGGACAATCTCGCGGGACCCCCACCCCCCCCTGACCTTCCAAGCCTTTCAATCCCCCCCCCCCCCCCCCTCCATTTGCAGGCAGGTCTTTACTTTCCCCGCATTAGCCCCCTCCAGATAGAATTTTACAGAGCTTCTCCCCCCCTAACCCTTCCCTTTTTTGGCCAGACTTTTTTTTCTCTTTCTTATTGGGCTCACCGGTTGTTTTACACCTTTGCCCCTGTTATACCACACCCCCTTTTTTCCGTTGCCAGGTTCCTTCTTGGTCCCTTTCCTTTATAATGATTTACCCCCTCTTTTTTCCATAGCCTCCTAAGTGTTTTGAATGGAAGCCTTTGTTTTTGACGGTCTATTATTTTCCCCCTTCCTTCGTTCCCTCCCTGGCCCACGTCCCCTTCTTCTGTCAGGAATTGTCCTCCTCCTTTTCTATGGTTTGCCCATGGCGTTGCGGTTTTTTGCCCCCCTGGTTTTTTTCCCCTTATTTTTACGACTTTCCACCTTCTTCAATCCATGGCCAATTTATTTTCTTTCCCCAAAACTCTTGACCTAACTCCCCTCTTGGTTTCCAACCGGCTTTAAAGATGGAGGTAAGACTACCCCCTTACAACCCGTTTCCAGTAGTTGTACTTTCATCGGTTGTATCCTTTTTCCCGTCCCCTTCCTTCTTTAGACCCGCCCGCCCCTCCCGAGATACTTCCTACAGTGAGCCCGGTTTGTTTTTTTCCACGAGGCCCCTTTTTTTTGCCTTCGTTTGAGGCGTCTCCTGGGAGTTGTTGGTTTATTCTTTGCAAAAATTGCCCTCCTGGTTGTCTTCTTCCCCCCCCTTTTGGAGTTTGGGGTTTCGTGTTTGTTTTTGAGAGGTTGTTGACCTTACTTTCCTTTTCATTTTTACTAATTGGAACCCGTTTCTTCACATCCTTTTTTTTAGATTTGAGACTTTTGTACAATGTTGTAGTGTGCCCTTACCCTTGTTGTAATCCAATCCTTCCCTCCAGTCTATCCCCTCTTTTTTCCAAGATTCCTGGTCGTCTGTTGCGGGTTACTCGTTTTTTACCCGTCCCCCCCTGACCCACTTGGATAATCTTCTCCTTGTTTTTTCCCCTTTTGGATTACCTTTCTTTTTCCCTAACCCGGGAGACATCGGCCTCTTTCATACAATGTCTCTTGAAGCGTAACACCCCTCCTGTCTTCCCCCTGTGTTTCCTTCCCCCCCCCCGTGATCCTTTTTTTTTACGTCCCGATTTCTTGCGATGTGAGTCCACAATTAAATTTTTCCATACCCCTGGTGTGAACGTTCTTTACTCACCTGCTTTGCCTTATGCTCTCTTTCTTTGGTGTAATTATGGCCCTTCCCTAACTTCCTGGGTCTTGAGCTTTTCCCCCTCCTTTTCGCTTTAGAACCAAGCCTTTCAAGTTACCCAGACTCCCCCTTTTTGAATCTCCCCTTAGTGCTCAGACACTCCTTTCTGACCCTTTCCTTTGACCCGTTTCAATACGTTCCCTCTTTCCCGCGACAGGGAAAGATGATTCCCTTCCGTTCTCTTTGTTTTTTTATTCCCTGAGTACAATTTGGGGAAGTACTGTCTTTTATTCTTTCCCTCTTTTTTGATAATGGCCCAATGTTTTTCTCCCCTCTTTTTAATACCCTCTTTTGTTTTTTTTTTTAGATTCTTAGACCCTCGTGATCCTTTCAGGGCCCCTGCCCCAAGGCCTCCTTGCTTCCCCCCCCCCCTAATTTTTCTCCTTTCTTTCCTCAGTTTTTTTCTTCCCTCCATGTGTTCTTCTGTCAACGGTTCTCGTGTTTGGAGGCTTTCTTTTTTCCTTTTTCCGTCTTCCTTGAGTGTAGTCCCTTTTGATCCTGGGTCCGAATTCCTTTTTTCCTTTAGTTGGTTTACCTGGTGAAATTATGGTTTTTCTTCCTCCAACCAGTCGTTTTCCACCTTTTTTTTTTTCCTTCCCCTTGGTCATTTACCATCTTGTCCAAACACGTTTTACTAGTGATGCCCCCCCCCTTCTTTTAACTGTTGCCTTCCCTCCTGCAGGTCGTATGTTCTTCTCCTCATTTTTCCCCTGTGTAGAGTTTCACAACGCTTTCTTTTTTGCTTTTTTTCAAGCCCGGGATGATAAGCTTCTTTCTATTTTGAGAAACCGGTCGTTCCTTCTGGTCCCTTCTTCGCACCTCTCCTAGACCTTCCCCCCCCTTTTTAGGCTTATACCTTTGGGCCTGGAACTGGGACCCCGGTCTTTCTTCCCAAGCCATTCACAGCCCCCCGACCACTTGACTTTTCCTTGCCCCCCCTTGTTTCTTTTTCGTTTCTTCGAGTTGAGTATTTTCCAAATAGTCCTTACCACCCTTCCCACCCCCCTTTGAATACCCTGTCTCCCTTCCCTTATGCTCTTTTTCATTGGGAGTTTATCTTTCCATGCTCCATTGGGCATCACTCTCCCAAACAAGATGTGTTGAATACCCCCCACCCCTCCCCCCCAATTCCTTTTCCCCCGTTTTTTTTTTTTACCAGCCCCCCCAACTTTCTTGTGATCTCTCCCACGTTCTTTCCTTACTCTAACCCTCTAGGCCTCGATATAAGTCAGTTTTTTCGTGAGTGCCGAGATTCCCCCAGTCATTCCCTTTCCCGCCTGTCGACACAATAATTACCAGACCACCTTCCTCCGAGTTTGATTTGAGTTATTGTGAATCCCCCTCTTTTCCCCTTACGTTTTCCTATACGTTATGTTCAACGTAGTTTTCACAATTCTTTTAAGGGTCCCTTTTTTGATTTGGGCTTAGACGGCACTCTTTTTTTTCTCCCCCGCCCCCACTTCCCTTTTCCCCCCCTCGGACTTTTTTCTGGACCGTTCCTACCGACTTCCCCTTGGCCCATTGTTTTTTCTACCTCTGCCCTTATCCCTTCTCCCCCCTTCCACAATTCGCCTTCCGTGGTGTCGGACCAAGGCCCTTTTTTCCTTTGGATTTGTATCGTGGGGGAACCTGGTTATTCTCCCCTTCCTCCCTCTTGGGTGTTTGCTTCCCCCCCTTCCTTATTTCCCTTGTCTGATCCCCTCCTCACTCCAACAGGGCGCCACCCTTCGGTAGTCCCTTTCTTTTTCGATTTCTTTTTTCCCTTGTTCTTTTGTTTTTCGTTTCGGTTTTCCCTTTCCCTTCTTTTTTAATGTAGTGGCTTTTGTGTTAGAGTTGACTTCTTTTGGTCCTCCCCCGACCCACCTTTTTTCCCTCCTTTTTTTTTTTCTTTTTCCTCTTTGTCCTTTTTTCTGGCATTTTGTTCTGTTTTTCAACGTTCTCCACGCTCTTCTTCTTCTTTCCCTATTCAGGGTTTTTGCTTTCTTTCCAGTCCCCCTCGCCGTTCCACCTTTTTCGGTGTGTATCATTTTTGATTTTTTCCCCTTTTCCTTCCTTGAGTTTTCTTTTTGTCTCGGGCCTTTTTTCCCCTCTCCCCCCCCTCCCCCCCCGCTTTTTCCCCTGACTAGAGTTACGCCTGACTGCTCTGCGCTTTGTTCTAGTACTTTTTTTTTTTCTTTGAGCCCTTCCTTTATACCTTTCCTTTTCCCGTTTCTTTTCTATGGTCTGGAGTTCAAACTCCCCTGTCACCTGTCAACCCCCCCGTTCCTCTTTTTTTCCCCCCTCCCCGCCGATCGTCTTCTCCGAAGGACTAGTCCCTTGCGCGTTCAATAATTGCCCCAGTCCCAGTCCTGTTGAGCCTTCCCTCCTCCCTCCTTCCCCCCAGGACGCTCTCCTTTCATCCCGACTCTTTCCTTTCCCCCCCCCCTTTGTTTTTTTTTTTGGGCGTTTGTCCTTCTCTTCCGAGTCTCCTCCCCCGGAATTCCCACTGAGTAAACGCTTTGGCCAGTCAGTTTGAAAGGCCCACCCCCCCCTCTATTTTTCTTTCCTATGACCCCTTTTCCACTGTTAGTATACTGTCTGTTTTTTTCCCCTCTTTTTTTTCGTTTTGTGTTTCAGTGCTACCCCCAATCTGTATTCACATGCCTGGCTTCTCCCCCTTTTCCATCCTTGGTAACCCAATTCCCATAAGTCTTTTTTTCCATTGCCTCTGTTGTCCCTTCTGACGCCCACCCTTTTTTCCCAACCAGTGAAGGGCATTCATCTTCATACCTTTTCTTTTCAGCAGTTTAGCTCGTTTCCCCTGTGTTTTTCTTTCAGTACTTTTTCTTCCTGCTATTTTCCTTATACCCTGTTTTACCGGTCCGTGACTCCCCCTCATTTCAAATGTGACCTGTTTTTTTTGTCCTTTCCCATTGAACGCGCTTTTTTTTTTTCTTTAGAGATAATCCCTTCTTCCTCTCCTTTCCCGCCCTTGGTCCCCGGTCCCACTCGTGTACATCCCCTATTCACTTCCCCTCCCATTTGGGCTTTTTTTCTCTTCCGGTTTCTTTGTCCGCCTCTTTATTCTTGTGTTTTTTTCTCTTTTTCATTTTCCCTTTCTTTCGGCTTTTGGTTTTGACAATTTCGTTCACTCCGTCTTCCGTCCTTCCTAGTGTACCCTTCCCCTTTCTTCCTTTCTTCTAAAGGCTGTCCTCCATTTCCTCTTTATATTTACGTTTTTGTCGCTTAGGACACTCCCTCCCTTTAGAGCCTCGAGTCATTTTTTCCCGTGACTTGACCTTCGTTTTTGCCTCTGTGATCAAGTTCCCCCATAATTATTCTTCCCAGGGCCCCCGTTTCCTCCGCGCTGCTCCCTTTTTTTTCTCTTTCTTTGTCCTCTTTCCCCAGGGGCACTCCACCCCTACTTCCTCCCCCCCCACCATGTCTAATTGTTCTCCTGTTTCTCTTCCGTACTGTCCTCCCCCCTCCCTTTTCTTTTTGGGTTTTGCCTGAACGCAGGTCCACTTTTTTTTTTACTCCAGTTCTTTCCCCTCTTCCTTCCTATCCTTCTTATTTCGTCTGTTTTCACCCCCCAAAACGGTCCCCTTTTCCGGATCCGGGGATTTTAGTGTCTCCTCTTTGTTTCGCTTCGACGCTTTGATTTTTGCTTGCATTTTTCCTTCAAGTCCCCTGTTTTTTCCCTTTTTGGGTATCTTCACTGCTTTTTTGTGGTAGCCCGTCTTCTTTACTTCAGATCCTGGTTCACGGAAGCCCCTCCCCACGCGAGCCCCTTTTCCCTTTTTTTTCCTTCCACGCACGGACTCTCTACTCTTTCCGTTTTTTCCTTTTTTCCCTTTTTCACATTCCGCGGGCCCTTCTCTTTCTTTTACCTTTAACCCTTCTGATTCCAGTGTTGATCACCTCAAACTTGCCTCGGTTGAGACCCCCCCGCTTTCCCCTGGTACTTCCCTTTTTCTTTTTTTCCCACCACTTACCTCTCGTGCTTTTTCCTTTTTTCAATTTGATGACCAAAAGGGTCCAACCTTCTTGTTCCTGTACCCCTTGATGTTGCTTCCCCCTTCAGGCGTTTATCAACGAGTCTTCCCCCCCCTTTTTAATGGATTCTTTCTTTTTTTCTTTGACAGCCCCCCCTTAAGGGTTTCCTCCTAGTCCATCCCCCCACCCCTTCTTTCCTCCTTTTTACAATAAGCCCCCTTGTTTTTTTGTTTTTTGTTCGAGTCTTTTGTTCTTTATTTTCCTTGCTCCCTTCATGGCTCACTTTTTTTTTTCCCCCCCTTTTCTTTCTGAGACCCCCCCTGGATTACACATTGTTCCCCCCCGGGTTTCCTTCCTCCCTTGTTACCCCCTTTCCCCCTTTCCCACGTTTTTGTCAGTCCAGAAATTCACATTTCCTTCCGTTTTTTTACGTTTGTTTTTTTGGTTTTTTTGTTTTCCCCTCAGGCCTTTTTTCCCTCGCGCCCCTCTTTCTTTGTCTAGAATGTTATTTCTCCCTTTTCCTTTTTTCCCCTTTTTTCTAATCCGGTCAACATTGTGAAGTTTCTGTTACCTGTTTTTTCCCCTTCGGTTGGCTTTCAATTTATCTTTTTTTCCCCCTGGACCCCCTGCTGGTTTTCTTTCCTGCGCTTCGCCCGATACCCCTTATTTTTCTCTTTTCTTTCATTCCCCCAATGAACACCTTTCTCGAGGTCTGCCCCTTTTTTTTCTTTGGCCTCCTTTGCCCTTTTTCCCTCTGTCTCCCTTGGTACGTTTATAGGGAGTTCCTCTCCCCTAAATCGAAGCTTCTCCTTTCACCCTGGTTTCTCCCTTTGTAATTTTCCTCCATTCACCTAACTCTTTTTTCATAAGCGACCAACACCTTCTTGTCCCCCTCCCTAAGCCTTTTCTCCCGGCGGTTTTGTTTGTTCCCAGGGAGGTCCTTCAAGTACTAGATTTTCTTCCCCTTTTGATGGTCACCTTTCTTCCAGTGGCCGGGGTTGGTCTTGAGAAGAGCGGTTCAAACGGGAACGTTGCTGGCCTGCCCTACACCCGCGCGGAACACTCGTTTTGTTTCTACTTTTTTCGTTTTTTTTTTTTCAAATTAAGTCTCTACTTTCCACCCCCTGCTTACCCCCCCTAGTACGTGTCCTGCCTTCCGAACTTTCCTCCTTTTCCCTGTTTTAGGGCTTTTCTCCCCCCCCTCCTCCTTCGGCTTTCTCGTCTTTTTCTCTCGGATCCCTTTCTTCCTCTGCCAAGTTTTTTAAATCCTTAGCTTTTAACCCTTCTTTCTTACCCCCCCTATTATCCCCGTCCAGTTTTTTTTGCATTCCGCCTCTTCGGATCCCCTTCTTAGGGCAGAACCTCCTGAAAAGTTTTACCCTAAGTTCCATTTTTTTTGGCTTCTTACCTATTTTTTTTTCCCACCCAGCCATTTCCTTTCAGGCCTTAGTCTCCCCTACACCCATGTTTTTTTCCCCTTTACCATTTCATTTCCGTGGTTTTTTGTGCTTTCTCCATCTTGTTCACTAGATGCCAGAGTCACCTTAGGTTGAATTGTATTCAGTAATGGTGCAAGTTATCTATACACTCTTTTTTCTTCGTTCAATTTTACTTCCCCTTCCCCCCCTTTTCACCCATTACCCCCCCCCCTTTTTCCTTCGTAGTTCGATTTAACCCCTTTTTTTCATTTCGGATGATTTTTTTTCCCCATTTCTTTTTTTTTTTTCCCTGTAATCCCCGTGGTTCCCCCTCGACCCCTGGATCGTTTGTGAGATAGGACTGCAAATTCTTTAATTTATCAGTTTTCTCCTCCCCCTTCCCCGGGTTTTCCCTTTGTTATTCCGTGAAAGGAGTTTACTCTGACCGTACCCCCTGAGGGCTGTCTTCCCTTTCTATTCTTTGGAAAATATTTTCACACCTTTCTCTTATATGGCTCCCATATGGAGATTTTTTAAGTTCCCAAGACAGTTCAGTCCCTTTTCTAGGCATGGGTATCTAGGGTATTTACCTCACTGTTTTCTTCTTTGGAAATTGTGACCCCTCCCTTCCCGACTTTTTTTTCCTTTTTCCGATGTTTTTCTTTTTTCTTATTTTATCGTTGCATCTGGAATTGGTATTCCCCATTTCCCCTTTCCTTAATAGATGGCCTAAGTTCCGATTTGACATTAGGCCCCAAACTTCCGCCATTTTCTCCTTACACGATTCATCTTGCTGCTTGACCGTTCTTTTTGTACAGCGGCCCTGAATAGGACCTTTCCGACCCCCTTTCCTGCTGATTTCGGTACAAGCTCCCGGTTCCCCATTGGGTCTCTTTTTCACGCTAAATCGCCGCCCTTCCCTTCTTGTGCTCACCCTTGATTGTCTTTTTCCAGGGCTTTTTTTTTTTTTCCCCTTCAAAGCCTTCTCATTTCGTCGTAGCCCTTCCCCTTTTCTTCTGCCGGCGTTGCTTTTCTCTTTTCCCCCCATTGCCCTAGGACCGTTCCTTTTTTTCCCTTTTTTTTTTGACCAAGTACAGTCCCCCCACCTGACTCTCCCGAACTCCCTTTTAGTAGATTGGGTTCCTCCCTCCCCCCCCCCCGGACGTCCTTCCTCAGCTTACAACATCGACCCTTTTGAAGTTTGGAACGTCCCCCCACTCCCCCCTTTTTTACCTTTCAACTGACCCCAGCCAAAACACAGTCTTTCCCTTTGTGGAAACAATCTCAAGATGCCCCCACTGGGACTCCCCCTTCTACTAACAAGAACCCCATAAAGTACCCATGTAGCCTTTGCCCCCTTTTCCTTCCGTTCTCCAGACAGGATTTCCCTGGCTGTCCCCCCGTCGATATTCCCCCCCCCCTTTTAAGACCATTACCTTGGCAGCCGTTTGATGCAGACTTCTCCCCCTTTTCAGGTCTTGATCCCAGAGGTTCCTTTGGGTCTCGGAGTGAAGGTCTTTTCTCCCCCTGTTAGTTTAAGGATGTTGTTTCACAGTTTTCATGCCAATCGGCCACTTTTTGAATTGCGTCCAGTTTTTCTTCCTGTTCCCTTTTTCCACTTTGTGACTGCAATTTGATTTCTGGATGGAGTTGTTTCCCCCCTGCTACTTTTCTGGGAAATGTCAATGGCCGGTTTGTATTTCCCTTCTCCCCTTGCTCCCCTACCAATAAAACGTACATTTGAAAGACAATTTTTTTTGGTTTCCACAGCGGTTGCCCCTCCCCTTGCAGTCCTTCACTTTTTTTTCTTGGGGACGCTGTTTCTTAATGCCTTTCCCCACCCTTTACCCCCCACCCCCACCCCACGTTCGGACTTCATTTTCTTTGCAGAATTGAGATGGTTTGTTTTCCCCTGGACATTGTATGGCCACCAGATAGGACGTAAGTCCCCCCTCCTCTTCTTCTCCAATTGTATAGTATTTATTTCCCTTTTGTGCACGTGGGCATGGCAAAAGTTGGATTTCCCCCCCCCCCTTTTTGATGTTTGGGTTTCCTTCATTACCCTTTTTCCCTTCAATGTGTTTTTTTTGGTTATGGACTCCCCTTTTGTTGTTTTGATCTTGTTCCCCTTCCCTCATTGACAGTCCTGTTAATTGGTAGAATTTCCCATGATAAAATAAGTTTGATTCCTCTTTTTGTTTTCTCACCTGCTTCCTTTCCTTTTTTTTTTCCTACGCTGTGGTATCATCTCTCCCCTTCGCGATAATTTTTCACCCCTTTTAATGGCCCAGGTGTTTTTCCCCATTGGAGTTTTTTTCTTTTTATGCCCGGGACGGTCCTCTAAGTGCCTTTATCCTTCATTTTATAGGTGGTTGTTGAATTGGTTTTTCATGTTGGGCTTAGTGCTCTTCTTTTGTCCCTTAGTTTACTCCCTTGACGGTTGAAGAAGTTCTTTCTCTCCCATATTTTTATTGATCACCCTGATTCCTTACTTACCCCAATAGTGACCAGTTTCAGGTCTTTCTACCCCTCTTCTTTAAGGACCCCACGTTTGGGAAGACCTTGAAGTTTTTTTTTTCCCCCTATTTGAGACTTTCTTGTTTCCCGTCTGGAATTTTCCCACGCGGTTTGGTTGCAAACTTCCTTTCCCCTTACAGAGCCACCTGTCCCTTTCCCAAAAAGTCCTCCTCCCCCCTTCTTTCCTGCCCGTTCTTTCTCCTACCTCCGAGGCAAGCATGTTGCTTTTTTTCCACCGTAAAAGACCCCTGCCCAAGCACCTAAGAGACTTGGAACCGATCTGATAAGTCTTTTCTCTTGCGTCAAGTCTTTCCCCCCTTCTTTCCTTTGTTTTTCTTGTCTCCCTGGCTCCTTCCCTTGTCCCTGTTTGACTGGATTCCTCAAATGGTTATATATTTCCCTCCTTTTACATTCCCCATCTAATTTTTTTTTTTTGTTATGAGAGTCTATCGGTTTTCAGGATTCCCGAGGCCCCCTTCCCCTTTATCATTCGGCCCCGCAGGTTACCATCCTGGACGGGGGACTCCCCCTTTTAACCCTGTGCAACCTTTTATCCTAGCTTTAACTCTCTTCGGGTGCGGCCTTTCTTTTACGTTCACTCCAGTTGCTTTCTCCCTCCCGGCCTTCCTTCCCTCCCTGTGGAGTCTGGAAGGTGCGTTTGCGGTTCTCCCTCCTTCCAATTTCCCCCCCTCCTTCCTGCCTTGGATCAGAACGGGGGCACCCCCCCCCTTGCCGTTTTCCCTTTCCTTGCACTCCTGCCGGTACTGATTGTCTGCGCGCGGTCCGTCCTTTTTTTTTTTTTTTTTTTTTTTGTTTTGTTTTTTTTTTTTTGTTTTTTTTTGCTGGTTTTGGTGTGTGGGTGTTTTTTGTACCGCGCGGGCAAAGCTTTTGCGTCACAGTTTTTTGACATTATTTTCCGGCTGATCTTCTGCCTGTTTGCCTTTGTTTCCCCCCTCGTTGTTTTTCCCTCCTGCTTCCTGTTCCTCTGACCTGTCCTTTCCTCAC
>Ga0179591_1255449_pt1 | contig 10940 bp, 15 predicted proteins | sample CZOMad2_1_08_16f_FD_182891 | JGI IMG/M metagenome (GOLD analysis project Ga0179591, IMG submission 182891) | Vadose zone soil fungal communities from Angelo Coast Range Reserve, California, USA - CZOMad2_1_08_16fungal (PacBio error correction) | ecosystem: Environmental > Terrestrial > Soil >... | reverse complement strand
ACATTATTTAGCTAATCCTTCGTTCCCTGTCTTCACCTTTCCCTTACGACCCCTGTTCGTGCGCTCGCGCCTCTTTGGCATTCCCCCCCCTGTCTCTCCTCTTCTCCCTTGTCCGTTTAAGTGAGAAAGGATCGGCCCATTTCTCTCTCACTACCCTGTTGGGGATTACCATCCCCCTGCAAGCGAAGTCATCAGAGTCCCTTTAAAGAACGGTTTTTGACCCCCTTTAGGACGTTCCGACATCTGCCGTTTCCCTCTTTTCTCTCCCTTGCACTGCTATGACGCGCACTTGGAAACCCCACTTGATGTCCCGTCTTTTGAGCCGCTAGACCAAATCAGTGGGTCTTCTCTCCTTCCTTCACTATATGAGTGAAGCGGTCAAAAGTCAGCCTACTTCTCCCCTCCTAGGATTCCCTTACCCTTCCCTCCCCTTACTCCTTCCGCAGTTTTTTTGTATCCTATCAAGTCCCCTCCAGCCATCTTATCCCGGAGCAACCCGGAGATTTTTGCCCACCGTATGAAAACAACTCCCCCCCTGCTCCTGTCCCCCCCTCTCAGCCCATTTTCTTTTTCCTTACCTCCTCTCACAGCGGTGTTTAAATCGAATGATAAAGGGTCGATCCCCTGTCACCGTGGATCCCCACCCCCTCATTTATCCAACCCGGACTGTTTTTTTGACTGTATTTTTTGGTTCGCGTTTTGCCCGTCCTTTTTCTTCAGTTATGAAACGAAAGTCTTTTACACTGTTTTTTGTCGCACTTGAGCGCAGTAAAGTTAAGACCCCAGAGAAGACCACCTCTCCACAGTCCCTTCCCTTCCTTTTTCCCCCACCTTCCTGACTTGTAGTACTTCTACTGATGTCTCAGCACACTTCTGTGTCCCTTTTACCACATCTTTCCAAATCGGCACTGTCGATTCAGTTCCGGGAAGTCGGTAAGTTGCAAGACTCCCTTTTTTCGATCGTAGTTTTTCCAACCTGGTAATATCCCGAATACGCACTATGACTTGGATCGTCGATTTCCCCTACCTCCCATTACCTTCTCATTCGTTTTCCAAGTAATGAGTCCCCCACCCGACCCTTTTACACAAAGAATAATCTATGAACGGCCTTTTGTGTTCCCTATAACTGGAATTAACAAGACTGAGGCACCTACGAATGTTCGCTGGTATTTCTGTCAATCACATCTCGGACTTGGGTTTCTCCCCCTGGTCGCCTGTGCATGGAAGTTTTTTTTACGTCCTTCATTTGTGATTTCCCTAATATTTCCACCCGACCCCCCAAACTCGTACAATTGCCATTATTCTCATCTCTTGGTAATGCCTCCCTTCATACGTGAAGATGATCTATTTTTTATCCGTTCGTTTGTTAATACTAAGCCCCCCGAACTGACCTTTTTCCCAGACCCCATCCCAATTCTCCCCCTGCAGACCCAACTGCACCTTCATGATTTCGATCTTCAATGGTTCAATTACCGTTCGGCCCCGAGGAGGCGCCTCACCTCCCCCTCCATTCCCTCGCTTGCCCCCCACCTGCGCCTTCTCGTCCCCACCCGGAGGTTTGGTTTTTTGTTTCCTCTCCCACCTGAAAGAAATTGAACTGAAGGTTGCCGTTGTCCTTTTTTTTTTTTCTCCTCTCCCTTTTTTTTTTTTTTCGATAGTACTTAGTTTTCCAGGTTTTGGTGTTCATCCTTTATATAGTGCTCAAAGCGCCACCTCTCTTTGCAGGTAAGATGTCGCTGTTTTTTGTCCCACGCCTTGTCCCTTCGTTTGGCGTCCTCCTCTTTTTTCTTGCAAGGCCCCCCCTTGAAAACCCATTTTTCTCACCTTTTCCGGTGCCTTCCGTTGTGTGGATTTATGTTCCCTTTGTCTTGGGGAACCCCTTCACTACTTTTTTAACGGGATTCTTTGGAGTATTTTCATTAAAGCATACGATACCCGCGCCTCCTCGTAATTCGTTATTTCTTTCCCCTCATATTCCGATTATCGCTGTCTTTAGTTAAGCTCTGAGGGTGTCGTCGTTTCGCCTCCCGTGAGTGCTCATATGAACGAACCCCGGGACGGCCCCCCCTTTCCCCTCGGCCCGATTTTTCCAGCTGACCCCTGACCCTCTCCTTGATTCCTGGCACCGGAATTGTTTGTTTTCGTGCCACTGATTTTAGAACACCCCCCCCCCAGCCCAATGCTCCCCTTCAGTTTCTTTCAGCACCAGTCTTCTGTTTTCCCATCCAGGACCTTGACTAAGTGACTCGTGTATGAGCTGCTAGCGCCCCGTTGCGGTACTGTCCCCCCCCCCTCGGCTCGTCTAAATTTCTTGTTCCCCGACACCGGCGGATCTTGTCCCGCCCCTTTCCTCTGAAAAGCCCTCTGTTTATTTTTTTCGTTGAAAGTTAAGAAGTTGTGCCGTGATCTTCTCTATCTTTCGTCGATACTCCCTTCTATTCGTTTTACTCCTCCTGCCCCTAGATAGTGTTTTTTTGGTGTATGTATTTTTGTAGTCCCTGTGTACGCGACTTTAAGTCGAAGTAGAAAGCGCGGTGCCTATGTTAGTGTTCCGAGTTCCCCCTTGGTCGTCCCCCCCCTCTGCAAGTCCCAGTAGAAAGGAAAGCCTGAATTCGAAGGTGGTGAATGTTTCCCCTTTTCTCCCACTGGTTCCCGGTAGGATACCCCCCCTCCCCTTATTCCTCTTGCAAAAATAGAGATTCTTTATATCTTTCCCTACGTTCCGTGGTTTATTGGTAATGGCGACTTGGTGTGGTGACCTTTGCGATTTCTGGTTGTTACTTACGCCTGGCTGTTAGGGCAGTAGTTTGCTTCCCCTTTTCCTGATCTAGAATTCAAGGAATAAGATGCTGTTCCTTTTACACTGGTTCTCTTTTAGGGGTGAATTCTTGTTCTTTACTTTTTTCCAGATTTTCCCCTCTCTCTCCCTCCAACGAATGATTGATGGCGCTATCTCCCCCCCCACAAAGACGATGTCCCCCAGATGGCCCAGCTGTTACTATCTTTGACTCCCATTGTTGGCCAATCGCCTTGCTTGCCGCGTCTGACTTCTTCCTCTTCCTTCCCGGTCCTAAGTGTTCTCCCCTAAACAATTTTTTGTTCCCCCCCTTCTCTTTTCCTCCCCGCTGATGATTTGCCTGGTTCACCTTCTTTCTCTCTTCCACTCAAGTTCTTATTCCTGAGATCCATGAATGTGATAACTTTGAGCCCTCGAAACAATCTGTGCTTTGCCTTGATTTCTCTCGATTTGTTCTCTTCCTTATCTGCCAGGGGTAAGTCGGATCTTCAAGTTATCAGGGTCACTTGTTTTGCGATAGGAATTGAGTCGACTGTCTTTTCTCCCTGCTTGAGAGAGTCAGGTCATTGGGGCTTCTTCCCTTGCGTTTCGTATGAACCGCTTCTCTGTCGCTGTTGGTGCTGAATGCCCCCCAGTGCCCCGTTCGCTTCTCTCAGTTTAGTTAAACGAGAGTCATAACAGAGAGCTCTACTTCTGCGACCATCCCCCCGGCTCCTATTATCTCAGTTTTGTGTTTTTTACCGAGGATACTGCGTTTCTTTTCACTCCTCTTGGTCTCTAGGATAGAAGAATATTTTGAGTCTCACCCCTCGTTGCCCCCCCTGAACCCCCAGATTTCCGCCTTAGAAAGGTCCCAACTTCGGCGATGCCCACTTTGCGACGTTCATTTATTGTTCATTTCCTCCCCTTTAAGAACGTGATTTAGATGCCTTTCCCCAAGGTAACGTTGTTTTCCAAATTCCCTCTTCCTGAAACTATGATGACGTGTTCACGAGCGCAACGTAACCTGTCGTGCTTCGTATTTGAAATCTGCTCCGCATCTTCCCTCCCTCTCGATGGTCTTTTAGCACGTGAGCCATTCCTTGGATCTCTCTCCCTTAAGGAGAGCAATTGTCATCTATCCTCCCTAACCTCTTCCCTCCTTTCTCCCCCTTTTTCTCTTCCATGCCTACACGTTGACCTTTTTGAAGCCTCCCTTCGCGAGATCCTCTCCTCTCCCAAGTGATCGCGCCGGACCAAAGGAGTCCTATTTCGTCCTGCTGAATACAACAAACATTCGGTGTTTGTCTCCTCTGCTATTATACCTTCTTTCCTTCTTCTGAAAAGAGGCAACAAGTCTGCTTCCCGTTTTTCCTTGCAATGGTCACCCGGCTACAGAAAAAGCAGCCCCCCCATCCTTCCTTTTTTTCCAGATCAAGAACGCCCCTCCCCCCTGATACTTGTTTCCCCGAGACCCGTCGCCTTCCCACCCACCATCCACCTCGCAACTGTCACTCCACCGATTCCGCTTGACACCACTGCGGATTTGCCCTGACTCCTCCTCACTAGTTTTTCCCCCCAATTACAGGATCAGTGCTTTCTATCCTCCGTTTTTTTCACCTGAAAGAAATAAAGCCTTTCCCACCTTTATTTGCCTTTTCTTAGGGGTTCTTGCGACCATCATTTCTTCCCCCCACCCAGAAATATTGAACAACCCCGACTCCGCTTGCCCTTAAGGCCCTAGCAAGGACCCCCTTTTTTCAGCAAGTAGATCTATGCCATCTTATTCAGGACTTGCCCCCACCCCTCTAGGAGTCTTGGTGGTTATAGTCCGATCCTCTCCAGGTCTACACACTCAGCCTTTTTCGACCCCCCTTACTATTTAAGGAGTCTCTGATCGCTTTCCCCTCCCTACCTCCTCATTCTCGGAGTCCTTTCCCTGACACTCATCTTCATTTTTTTCGGGAGAACGTAATAAACAGATTTTTTTCCTTCGAATTCGAATGGTCCTGTTTTTCCCTACCCTGTTTCTCATCCCACGTTCTCTGTCTCCTTTCTTTGCTACTGATTCACTTTTTTCACTCAAGAATGTCCTTGCCGCCGCGAGCCTTTTGTTCGGTTTCTACTTCAGCGTTTTGCCTTCTAGCCTATGTTTATTCCTTTATTCCTGCATGTCTCTCTTGGGCCTTTAACTGACCCCCTCGACCACCGTACCCGCCTAGTCTGACCCCCAGAGTTCGGCTTCAGCCCTTTCCAGTTAATGCGGCTTTTTTCTTCTCGATTCCCCCCTTTTCAAGACTCCCCGCATGGCTATCCGCTTCCCCGCGGTGAACCAATCCACAGCCTAACAAGAATGCCCACATTCAGTGTGTCCTCAAGAGTCTTCCCTTTCCCCGACCATTAGTTGGTTATCACACGTCCTTTTTTCCCCAAGGATTCCTCCAGGCGCGTTTTTTTGGTTTTTCACCCACCTAAAGACATTAAACTTCTCAAACTTACTCCACCCTTGCGACTTTAATCTCATTTCCCCCCCCCCAGTTTTGTTGAGCGATCCCTCTTCTTCCATTGAGGAGTTATAGTTCATCTTGTTCTTCTTTTCAAAAAGCCCGTTCCCTTGTCCTCCTCTTCTCTTTAGTCTCGTTTTTGTCCCCTGAAGCATTCCTTTCTGGTCGCCTTTAGGGCTTTTACATTGAAAACCTCGACCCCTTAGTTGAGACTGGGTGTTTTCTTGACATTGTTCCTGCCTTTTTATTTTTCCACCCTCCTTTAAGTCAGGATCGTCTTAGTGTGTATTGTTTTTACTTCCCTCCGAATAGAGAACCCGCTTGGTCGGTTCCTTTCACCATAGCTCTCTCTTTTCTTTCTCCTCATTTTTAGGGGTTTTTGGTTTCGAGTTCGCGAGATGTAAGACTGTACCGAAGGATCAGTACCCCCCCCGTCACGGTCGGTCAAAAGCATTTTTACGAACCTCTCCTTTAATCCACAAATTCCATAGAGTGTTTACTCAGGGCTTGCATCATTTTGGTCTTTCCCACGTTCTTTCTTAGCAACGAATCTTAGTCCCGTTTGCATCACACTTTTTTTCCCCCAAGAAAGCAGAAGTTTAGTAGACATAGTGTCTTTCGTCGTAGAGCATTTATTCGGATTTGCTTCTATTCACGGTGGACACCACTTCCTATCTGAAAGGAGTAGGGCGGACCACCGTACCGGGCTGTCTCTGTCAACTTATTTCAAGGACTTGGAAGTTTCTCTTGCGTTTGTTAGGGGAACAGTTAGAAGTGTCTAGTTTTTTTTCTTGCGCTCATCCCGTTCGTAAGCCCGTTTCTTCTTTTTATGAGCAGGATCCGACTATTTGGTCTCTTTGCGATTCTTATGTTTTTTCAGTGCTAGTTCCGGTTCTTCGACAGAGGTTGAAGTGGAGAGTTTTGTTTAGCTACCCTGTTCCCCTCCACCCTCTATCAGAGACCTTAAGCCGAACACGAGCAACCAATGACTTGGTGAAATGAAACCAATGCCAAGGTCTTGAGATCTTATCCCTTCGATGTCTGATATTATTCTTATTCGTTAACTACCGACTTTGTTTCTCGACCTTTTTTCATTGGACTGACTTTTCTTCACCTAGTTAGTTTCTTTTTGTTGGTAGAATTACCTTGTGTCTGTCCGGGAATTTTATAAGGTTGATGTAAGCGGAGATCTTTTTTTATACCTTGGGCCCTCCTTGTCTTTTTAGGATTCCGATTCTTTGTCTCACGTGGCTGAACTTCCGTTTTTTTCCTTGTCACTTATCTCCTTCCCAGAATTCGTCAGTAGAATCTTTCCCAACAACACCCCTGACTCTTGCTCTTCCTCCAGGAACATCTTGATATTTTTTCCCTTTTCGCATAATAGCTTGAGTGCGCGTCGATTCTACGCGGCTTGTCAGTTCCTAGTAGGTAATGAAATTGAACCCCCGCTTCCCTCGATGCTGGCTTGTTCTCGTTTTTCTTTCCCCTTCCTTAGTAATTACAATAATGGCCCATATCCATGTCCCCCCCCCCCCCCCCCCACTTGTTGTGGTCCTCACCCCCCCGTTTTTCATGCAGACCCTGGTAGGAGTCTTGCCAGTAGTGGCTGCTGCGCCCCTTATTTGCGCTGCAGGATCTGTCCTCTTTCCTGGTACTAGTCTAGTTGACGCAGTTAATCAGTGCCGTGCTCTGTTGCATTTCTGCTCTCAGAAGTCTCTTCTTCCTGCTTCTATAGCGCTGTCCCTTTCCTTCTTTTGAATCTTCCTCTTTTTGTTTCCTTGAACAGCTGTTTGAGTCGCACTCCTCCCTTCCCTACTTTTCCAATTCGGCGGCGTGTTTTACTGATGAACGTTTTTTAGTCCATCCTATGATTTCCTCTTCCCCCCAGGAGTAATTTCCAAGAAGGACTCTTTTTTTCCTCCCACTAATTGTTGTGAGAATACTGAGTCTTTCACTCCCTCCTTTTCGTCCCAAGAAATGGGGATCATTTCTTCGAACAACCTTTTTCCCTCACCCCTCTCCTCCCCCCATGTGATTTTTTTCAGGGATTCGAGCTGTGTGTTCCTTTCCTGACTCACGTCGTGTACTGCAGAATGACCCCCTCTCGATCCTTTCAGGCCCTCAGTAGTAGAGTCTCAATCTCTGTGCGCGCCGTCCCTTATTCACTCCCCGCGAGCTAGACCTGTACCTGTAGCAGATCATCGCTTCACTCCCTTCTCCCTCTCCCCCACCATGGCTCCCGCCTTTCTTTTCCGTTTTCCTTTGAAATTTGCGCCTGCAGTTTTCCTCACTCCCGTGAGTTTTTCTTGATCCCTTCTCTCCCAATAATAGATCAGTTCCTAAACGACCATTTTTCCCCGCCCCCGGCGATGCATGACCCCAATTCGGAACTGTTCCCGTCTATTTTTGAGATCTCGTACATGACTTATATGTTCCTCATCCCGGTCCAACCACCCCCCGTCTTCTTATGGATTCCGCTGTCATCCTCCTGACCACCTTCGTGTTTGGAGGTGTGAGAATCCTGTTTTTCCCGTCCCCCATGCTGTTAGATCTGGACAGCCAAACCAGTAGCCTACCTTTTTTCCCTCGTCTTTCTCAAACCGGCTCGGTAGAGAAACGCCCGTTCAAAGTCCCGTTCCCCTTCAAGATATTCCAATTAATCCCCCGTTCATCCCTCCCAGTGAGCGCCCCCTGTCTCTTGACACCAAATAAATCGCCCCCCTTCAACCTCCCCACGGAGCCCACACGACAACACCCCCTTTGATTTGTGCCTCATACTCCTCCCCCTTCTGGATCGTTCCGTCTCTCCCCTCCCGGAAAGTGTAAGGAAATCTTTGGATGCCCCGGCGATGTTGCCTTGTGTTCGGCCTATTTTTAGGTTGCGACACTGTTTTTCATCTCGTCCCCACCTCAACGTAAAAGATCGTTCTGCTTCTCCTTACAGCGTTTTCGACCCTTGGATATAAGTCTTCCGACCTCACCTCTCCTCATACTTCTTGCTGTCCCAATCCCCGCTCATGTCTTACTGAATTTGAAGATCCTCTCCCACTTCTCCCTTACCTTCCGTCACCTGCTAGACCCACATCGTGTTCACATCACAGAGGTTTGACGGTCTCTCTAACTTTCTCTGAGGTTTTCGTCCCCCTTTTCCCTCCCTCATCATCCCCTTTTTCGTTGAGACTCATACCCTATTTTCTATTGCGCCCCGGAGGGATGAGAACAGAATGTTGATCACCTCTCCTGGTCTGGAGTGAAATCAATTGTCCCCCCCCCAAACTTGGAAATTTTCCTTCCCAGACGTGAGCGGGTCAGTCGTTTGTCTCCTTTCAATCCTAGTCGTTTACAGCATGATGTTTTTTCGCTTTTCCTTCACGTCCCTTAATTTTACCTGATTGTCGCTCCCTTTTTCCCCCAGAGAAAAAACTTCGGTTCCAGTCGTTCTGTCCAACTGCGTGTGTTGAATTCCGACCTCACTTCACCTTTCCCCCCGGCAATTTTATTCGGTTCCCCCTTAAATCAGCTCCCCTCTGCGATCCGTTCAGGTTCCCCCTTCCCCCAATAAAAGTTCCCTGTAAACCTTCCTCCCCATTCATTTTTTCTTTTTTAATCCAAATGGTTTCAGTCCCTTGCCCCCGAATTGAGTAGAGTTTAACTTCCTCCTCCCCCCCCACCCTCTCCTCGTCCCCCCTTACCTAATGGAATCTTTTTTTTGCTTTGGAAGATCACTACCGACATACCCCCCGCCCTTGACCTCCAGAAGGGACTATCATTTAATAATTCTTTTGTTGTAGTCTACAGCTTCACCTTCCTTCCCCCAGTTTTCTCATTTCAGAAAAGTTCCATTTTTTATTGCTTTTTCCAATCCTCACCAATTCACTTGATGTCTTCCGAATCCTTTGTGTTGAATCATCCAACTTTTTGGCTCGCATTCCCGCGTTTTTCTCCACTTTGAACTTTCCCCCCCCGCCTAGTAACCATCTTCATTGTGAGTCTTGTGGTTCTGCAGGTTTTATTTGGCTCGGCTTCCTCTCACTTGACTTCTTTCTTGGCTTTTGGTAAGTACAGTGATACAGGAGCTGCCAGTTTTTTTTATTTTCGGAGGGTCCCTCTCTGCTCGTTCTTTTATCTCTTGTTTTTTAGGTTTTCAGAGTCGCCCCCTTGACAATTTGCGACTGTCCGTCCCTTGATTGTCCACCAGCACTAAACCTAGGCCGAACCGCTTGAATTTTGCCACCTGCACCCTCCCTAGTCTGGCTGCGGCACCGGCATTCTGGTTAGTTGACACTTTATTTCTCCCCCTGTAATTTCTAATGGTATTTAGCGTTGCATAGTCGTTCATTGTATCTCTGACTCCTGATCGTGATCTATTTATGTGTTTCCCTTTCTGGTGAATCCACGCTAGAGCCCTTGGTAGGGCTTAAAACTTACCTGCGTCGTGACCGCCTGCAAAAACCCCTGTGACAAAAGTGCAATGTGTTTCGTTTTTTTTGGTGTGGTCAATCAGTTAGTTTTATAGGATCTATTATCATATTCAGTCGATCTGTCATAATGATCCTCCTTTTTCCGGTTTGTTAGGTCTTCGTTTTCTCCCATGTTTAACTTGCTACTTTATTTGCGATTGGAGTTCCCCAGCCTTTTATTGGGCATAGTTTAGGTTTTTTTTCACTATTGTGGTAGATACTCCCCCCCGTCGACATTCCCTCCCGCACCCGGTCCCATCCTCAGGTTGAACCCATCCCATTTTACCCCTTCTGCAAGGTCCGGTGGACTTTTTTTTTGTTGGAATCCGCTTGGCCTTTAGGAAAGACCACACCCTATTGAGTTGTCTGCTTAGTCAGGTCACTGAATAAGCCCCTTTTTTAGCTTTTGGGTGTTAAGGTATTAGGGTTTTTTTCACAGTTAGCGTATGGTCAGTGTGCTTTTTACTTTTTCCTGGAGGGGCAAGTTTTCTTCCCGTCCTTTTTCTGTCCTCTCCTTATTTCTCCCCCCAGGTCACGGCTTTCCTCTTCTGTGTTCGATATTCCGAGGCGTGTTTTCCCCTCGGTTAGGGATTTTTTCATATCGGTCCTCCCTCCTTCTGACAGCGCTTCTTTTTTCAACAACACCCTACTCGTGTCGATGCGATAAGCTACTCATAAGGGACTCCCTTTTTGTTATGTTTCTCCTAGTGCCCTTTCCCCCTCCTCTTCGCTCTTCCTATCCTTTACGTTTTCGAATTAGGTTAACTTAACTACTCCACACCCCTTTGTTTTACCCACGGATGAAGATTATCTTGATCGATGCTATATTTCCATATGTGGCTGACCCCCTCCTTTTCTTTGTCTGAGTCCCATTCCTTCTACTGCGAATTCTTATAATGGAGAGAGTGCTGTTAAAGTGTGTTTTTTCGGCGTGCTCTTGCTTTCTTCCGAAAGGGTCCAGTCGAGATTTTTCTCTTTATTCAGGCACGTTGCAGCGTTCGACTAAGTTTGCGGAGCTTTCTATTTTTCTTCGCGGCCTCATTCGTGCCCTCTTAAGGCTGATTGATACAGTAACATGATCTCTTGTTGAACCTTTTTTTTCCCGGCCCCACAGTGGCCAATTTAGAGTCTTCGTTTTTTTTTACATTGTATCCCCAACTCTTTTCGTTCCCGTGTTTTCCAATTCTTCAAACCCTCCTT
>Ga0179591_1283021_pt1 | contig 10941 bp, 12 predicted proteins | sample CZOMad2_1_08_16f_FD_182891 | JGI IMG/M metagenome (GOLD analysis project Ga0179591, IMG submission 182891) | Vadose zone soil fungal communities from Angelo Coast Range Reserve, California, USA - CZOMad2_1_08_16fungal (PacBio error correction) | ecosystem: Environmental > Terrestrial > Soil >... | reverse complement strand
TGCCCGCTTTCTAGCCCCCTCTTCAGGACACCACTCTTTTTTCCCCCGTTTTCGGTTCGTCAAATGAGCGTTCATGTAGATTAAGCACCTACTCACTAACATATTTCGTCAAGTGAAGCTATCGACCCCCACATCCGACCTGGAAGACAGTTTCAGCGGAATTTCTCCTACTTTAGCCCTACACAGTGAACCCAGACAATTTGAGGTCTTGCAGATAACACCCTGGTAGGAGGTCCCCCCAAGCGCGGTCCGTGGAACCTCCCCTACCAAGAGCCTGTATTAGCCAGAGACGGTTCCTGTAGTCTTTTCGTTTTCAGGTGCAGCGCAGCGAGCCTTTTCAAGCAAGTTTGATCCCCTTGGCTTATAATGTCAGTTTGCGATTTCTCCCTCCCGATGCCGGATGACCCCCTGAAGTTCGTCACCCGAGGACGCTGAATCTCCCACTCTCTTTTAATTCGTATTACTTCATTTTCCTCCTTGATATCCGCTAGTAGGGGCACGCTTGCAGCAGTCGCTAAAGAGCCCATTAGCTTGACAACGCACCTCTTATTACTTTCCCTTACCATAATTTCCTCTTTTACATAGACTCTATTTTTCCCATGGTATAGGAGGACGGTTTGCTTTCTCTTGAGCTCTCCTTGCTCTCGTCCTGGAGTCACTATTAGAGTCACCCTCTCCCCGAGTAGCAAATCAGTCTTCCTTTGCTTCACGGTTATATGGCACGGCGGCGTCTCCGGTGGAAGGTGGTTCCAGGTCGACTTTAAGGGACCTTGGCGGTTAACATTTTTTTCCCCGATACATCTTATGCTCTTCCCTCTCAGCCATTTTCAGCCGACCCGGTGCGAGATATGGTGCTCCTTAATCGTTTGAGCCCGGTTCCTAAATGCTTGCCGTCGACGCGATCCGACTCTTCTTTTTTGAAGGAATCCCTTCCTTACCCCTCTTGAAGACCTCTCTTCTCCATCCTTTCTTCTTCTTGGATTAGGACGCGCCCTTCTAGGGCTCGAGACGCCTTGCCTCCCATCTACGTCCACGGCCATCCCTTGTATATTTTAGATTTCGATGCGCGTCTTCCCTCTAATCTTTTCTTATCAGATCTTTAAGCCCTCCGTCTATACGCTTCAGAGCTATTCCTGGTTATCTGCGCTCTTCCTCCGACGGACTTACTTCGAGAGTTTTTCCCTTAAGTTTAACCCCTCATGCGGCTTCCACTTCTCCGATGTTGCAGAGTAGCTTTTTTTTTCTGCCTAGTCCGTTTCTTTATCTAAAGAGATCCTCCCCCTCGCCGCTCTGCGCGCATGTGGATTTCTAGCACTAGGAGGACTTTTTCCAGTAGGTTTCCTATGCTTCTCACGATCTCCCCTCTATTCTCCTTTAGATCGCTTCGACTTACCTTGTTAGCTGCTCGGGGACGAGCACGTTTCCTCACGTCTTTCCGGCGGGCCTGTAGCTGGAGCTCTCGACGCTACAGCATTCCCTTTGACGAACTTACGACGCAGTGGCTCTTCCTCTTCGGTTTCCTCTTTACCCCCTCCCTGCCGTTGCAATCCAATTTTACCTGTTCACTCGATTATGAAAAAGTTCTGCTCCCTTATCCCCCGTTGTTTTCGAGTTACTAACGATTGAACATGTCGACTCATAGCTCTTTCATTTCTTTTAGACACCGCCTTGTCCAAACGGCGGCTTCTCTCAGTAGCTTCCCCCTCTTCTCTCAGTTTTTTTTCTCCCTCTCTTCACTCAGGCGAGTCCGTGGAGTTTCTTACCCCCTAGCTCGCTAACCTTCTTACTGCGCTTTTTTCGCGCAAGCAGCGCCTCGCCGATTTTGATAGCGTGAGACTCTGAAATCCTTTCTCTCCCCACCCTCTTTTCCTACTTTTCCCCCCAGCTTACCCTTTTATTCTTTTCCTATAGTGTGAAAGGATGGTGGGGCCCCCTGCACATGCCACTATTGATTTTTCTTGGGCGCGGCATCGTGTTCGTTCCTGGCAGATCTTTCGGCCTTCACTTCCCTTCATGGTGGAACTCTGTCAATTGCGGGCTCGCTTTTTCCTCCCCATGAGAACCGGGCACGAGCGGTTTTCCTAGTTAGGCGAGACTCCCCCTATTTCTCTTCGAGCCGGACGTTCCTCTGCAATGGCCCCGTGCGACTGGCTTCTTTGTTTTTTTATAGAATTCCTAGTCTATGATGTATCTTGTCTCTCTCTTAAAGCTAGATTGTCGCCCGTGACTGCCCGTCTTTGGTTTCGCCGTCGGAGTCGCGAGCGCTTTAAGGACTGGTATGCGAGTTCGGAAGACTTCTTCTCTTTCCTGGTCTTCCTCCCGTCCTATTCCTAAACCAGTAGTTGTCTTCCCCTTAGCCACGTATTCTTTCCGACCCAAGATTTAATTTGTCCCCTGAAGTGGCTCGTATCACCAAAGGCGGCTGAAGAACTTCTTTACAGGACCCCTGGTCTTTAGCTCCCTTCGCATCAAGTTCCCTCGCTTTCCCCTTTTCCTCAGTGTCGAATGTAAGGGCACGCGTTGCCTTACGGCTTTCGCGGTTCTAGTGAGATATCCGGCCGAAGACGAGCCTTGTCACTTTTTTTCTTTTTTATATCCTTACTCCTCTCTTTTCTCCTGTCTCCGGTACCCTTTCGATAGAGGGAAGCGGACCGGATTTTTTCCCCGGACGACTTTTTGTGCATCCATTCGTCCCGACTGCTTACGAGCAGTTCGGAACTTTTTCATCGCCCCGGATCGTTCTCCAGGCGTCCTCTACTCTCCCCGGCGTCTGTCTCCCTTTTTGACGCATCCAGGGCGGGTACCTCACATCATCCATTTTTTTTCCCTTTCGTGCCTTAGCGCCTGCCTTCTCCCTTTTAGCCCCCTTGACTCTCCATTCCCCATTCCCTCTCCTCATCCCTTCACAATACTTCCTTGGGCTCCTCCCAGTTTCCCGCGATTGGTTTTTTTTTTCCAACGCTCGACCTAGGGGTTTCGGCTTCCGCCAACTGGAGGTCGTTCTTTGTTTAACCCCGTTTTAATTCTTTTTTGCTTTACTTTAGGAGTTTCCCGTGGTAAGAGCTTGGCACAAGTCTCGTCGGTTTCCTTCCCAACTTCCCCTTCCGCAAGAAGTAACTTTTTTTCCTCCTTGTGCCGTAAGCTTTATCTTCTTTCCAGCTATCTTTCACCTTGTTTTTGAGGAGATTTAATCGTATGCTTGATGTAGTGATCAGGGGCGCGTTTTTTTTCCCACATGTCCCTATGTGGAGGAGCGGCTCACGGTGGATCTTCGAGATTCTTCGAAGCCTTTTCCCCTTCATCCGTACTTTTCCTTTCCCCTTTTCCCTAATGGGAGCACCCTTTTTAACTCTTTGTGGCCGCTTATACCTTTTCGAGCCGTCCACCAGCGCTTGGGACCCTTGGGACCTTTGCCCCCTTGAGTCCCCCCCCACTTCCTTATTCGCTTATGGAAGCTACTTTACATTTTTTTCTCACAGTGGCCGTTTCAGCGGACGATGAGTCGGCGACGCTTTTTTTCCCGCTCCGTTTGCACCGTGAGATGTCGGTTGGCTCCCAGTGATTAGACTTCTATTTCTTCCCGCTTTAGTTTTAGAGGCCGTCCCCTTTCCTGCGAAGAGCGCGGGCGAGCGATCCTAGGAAATTATGATCAGAGACCTCTATGCCACATCTCGTTGAACGGGACCTTCCCCTAAATAAGCTCCAATCGATCTGATCGGCAGTGTCTTTCTTCCTGCGGCTCCGCTCATGCCCTGCGGCTGGCGACTTTTTTCCTGGAGCGACACCTACAAAGCGTTCAATTGCACCTTCCCCTATGCCTGCAATTATTTGCCTTCTTTCCAGTGCGGAGACGAGGGACGGTTTTTCTGACCATAGCGGACGTTTGAGTTGAAATTGAGTTTTAAGCTTCCTGGTCATGACCCCATCCTTAATGGGAGAACGGTTTTCTCATCGCCGATAGTTTCTGATTCCGGCTCGGTTCCCCGACCTTCTTTGGATATTAGTCAGAATATCTCTCTCCTTTTATCCAACCTTCCCTGCCTGCTGGAAAGTTCTTCCCTGACGACGAAATGTCCTTCGAGAGTGCCGATGATTCATCAGGCCTGGAACGGAATTCTTCATCTGATCGTCTATTCGCCCTGTCTCCCTCTTTCTCCTCGAAGGCCTTTTTCCCGAGTAATACTTTCTAGTCCGTTTTCATTTCGTCCAAGTTCTTTCTTAATCCGCCGGGACCCGGGAATTTAACGAGCTGATCAGGTGATTTTCTTTTTTTCGCGATATCTCCCCCCCCCTCCATTCTCTGTCTTTTTTCTTTACGAGAGTGTGCATCGGCTTCCCGCGCTCGACCCACCCATAGAGTGTGGCTGTTTTGGTCTTCCCGATTTGTTTTTGAATGATCATCCCAGAGGCGGCCCTCTCTTTGATTCTTTTCCCCCCTTAATTTTTTCTCTTTTGTTTTGATCTAGAAGCGAGCCCGCTTTTCTAGAGTGCCTCATTCTCGCTTTTAGGTTCGGAGCTGGGACGAGCACCGCAAGGCTTCCCTGTCTTTCCTGCCCCGGCTTTGGACCTTATCTCGACCTCGATCTAGATACTCCTCTGTACGGGTATACGGCCGCCGCCCTCGCTGGATTTCGACTGCCCGCCTAGGACTCTCGTTCAAGTGTAGACATGTCACTTGTTATGTATTTTCTCAGTTATTTTTCATCATACTCTTTTTTTTTTTTTTTGTCTGATATACCTCAAATTTTTTTCCTTTCTCCCTTTCTCGAGGTCGGCGGGCAGGGTTCAGCCTAGTCCTCGAGAGTAAAACGCGTTTCTTTCCGGCCGTTACCGGACCGTCGTCATCTTTTGAGAGATCTCCTTCCACTCTGTCCTTCCTCTGGACATTCTAATTTTTCTTTTGATCGGTCCCGTGATTTCTTCTTCCAGGAGCTAGCGCAGGTTTTAGAACGTCGCGATGTTTTTTCTCCCCGTCGCTACTTGCACCACTCTTTTTCAGCCCTTTCCCTGAGGTGTACCCGATAGTCCCTCCTGCTTCTAGTTGATGCTATCTCTTTCTCTCCCCTGAGGCGACCACAGCCCCTTGACACCCTGAGGGCTTGCTTTTTGTTGAACGCGCCATTAATTTTGTCCGTCGGAGAGACTATCGCAATTGCGGGATCTTTTGCCTCCCTCCCCTTATCGCCTCCCTAGCGTCTCGGATTCGTGTTGGCTAGCCCCCCTTGCCTAGCCTGGCGCGGGACGTATCGGATTTTTCCGCTCGAGGTGTTTTTGAATGCCCTGGATATCTTCGTGTTCACCCGTCTTTCCCATACCCCCGCGCGGCCCGTCTCCCTCATTGCTTTTTTTGCCCTTGGTACGATCGTGAGCCTGCCCTTTCCTTACCTTTTCCGAGTGACTCAGTCCCTCCTCTAGTTCTACTGAATCGCCTCCCTGAATTTTTCGGTCAGGAGCCCACCTTCGTGTTCCGTATTCTCTTACACCGATTTTTTTCCCTGAGTCGCTGATACTCTCGGTCAAGGACTCTTACTCCTATTAGCCAGGTCATGCGTTAGTAACTTTTCGTTTCCCCCCTGGCAAGCGAAGCCTCTTTTTTGACGAATTAGAATCCTTAGCTCTTTTTGAAGTTTGTTCCTTTGTCGTGGAAGTCTCCTTCCGCCTCTTTTCAGCGCAGCCTTATGATTTCTGTGACGCAGATCTTTCTTACACCTTTTTCGCAACTCTAGATAGATTTATGAGTCCCCCTTTTTCTAATATAGTCCTGTGCCCCTCTCGTGGCCTATTGTGAGCCTGCTTCTACTCAATACCCGACCTAGTTTTTTGCTAGTCGACCAGGGAGCTTTTACTCCTTTCATTAATAGGAGGGATACCCATTTCCCTCAGTTCGTGGCTCCCCGTCCTCTCTTCTCCAAGTTTTTTTTTTTTGTTTTGCCCCCAATCGACCTATTGCTTTCTCGTTCGCTGCCAATGATTTTTTTACTTTATGTTCGCTGCAATCCTCTTAAGCCTCATAGGCCCGTTCTCTTTCCTGGTCCCTCTTCCCCTGCTTGGTGGCCTTATCTCATGAATGGCGCTCCAGGTAGTCTCTCCAGTCGTACAAGGTAACGTCTGCTATCTTCTTTTTTAGCCTTCCCGCGAATCTTAAATCCTATATTTGCACAAGTTCTCCATTCTCTCCGACAAGACCGACATTTTAGCCATACCTTAACCTCGCACTTTGGGGACAGTGTATGAACGAGTTCTTCCCATCCTTGTTCTCCTCCCTCGTTTTTGTTTTTTATTTCTCGAGTCAGCAGACAGCTAAGTCCTGATCGTTGCCGGTATTTTTCGCCTTCTTTTTATGGTATCCTTACTCACTTAAGGTTTTGCAAGGTTCGACTTAATCTCCTTCAGTCGCCCTTCCGAAGAGCTCTCTCATATGTTATTCCTACTGTGTCTCACCTTCCCTCAATTTTTGCGGCAGATTCCACATGGTACGTCCCAGTATGGCACATCCCCTTCCACCTATCCCCCCTTTCCTCTTGACTTTAGCTCAGGGACATTTTTTATTGTAGAGTTGAATTTTGGACTCGCTCTAGGCCTTTTCCCCTTCAAGAATTTTAGTCTGGAGCTCGTGGAGTGAAGTTTGGCTTCTAACATGATCCCTTGATAGCTCGTAACTATCTTCCTAGGCGAGGCACCTTTATAGTGTTTCCTTGTTTCCTCTCTAGTTTCTTTTGTACGCCTTGCGGCGAGTCAGGCGCCCGCCTGCGTTGTTTCAAATTTTCTTTTTCCCTCCACTGTAAGATTACCCTAGTCTCTCTCTTTGTGATCACGGCCGGGCGTTCTATGTCCGCGTAATTTCCCCCTGATTTGGAGGGAAGGTTCAGCAACGAGACCTCTCTCCCAGTTCCAACGTTCATAAGCGCACATGCCCTACTTACTCTCCCTGGTTTAGGCACGGCGGCGGGAGGTTATGATCGACTTTTTTCTGAATGTGAACCTGGCGGAAATTATTCAGTTTCCTTTACGGATTTTAGTTACCATTGGTATAGACCGTCACTTTAGTCCTTTACAGCTCCTTCTTTGTTACTCTCCTTTGCGCTTTAGGGAACATGTGGTCACTTCTACCTGCTACGACAGAGACTCGCCTGGCAATTAAAGCTTAGTTCATCTCTCCTCTAATGACTTCTATCTAGAAGAGCACTTTCTTCACTGGACGCGCTTTGGAGTTTAGAAAGTCCTCCCCTCTCATACGCAGTGAATGCAACGATTCTCCCGGATCTCTTCCCATCCCCCTTCCTCTGATCGTCCCCTCAAGATCTTCCTCTAGTTTGGCGGAAAAGCCCTCCGATTCTTGGTAGATCCTTTTCGATCTCCCGCCGCATGAGATTCAGATTTCTAAGGGTCCAGTCTTCTTGGTGCCTCTCTCCCCATCCCCCTATGCTCGAACCTTTTTCGGGTATATGTGTCGCCGCGCCATTTTTTCATTTATTCCATCCCATTTTTCTCGGCTTTTTTGCAGCATTTGCCGTAGTCACCGCGGAATTCCTTCCACGCCAGTTGATCTATCCCGAAGCCTCTCCGATCGTTCGCTTCGCCTCTTAGCTTTTTTTTCTCTGCTCCATGGAAAGACGGGTTCGTCTTCGGGCCTCCGATCTTCCCGACTTCTATATTTTTTAAGTCGGACTAGATGCCGAATCCTGCCCTTTGGTTCTAGAGCTTTCCTTTTCCTCCTCCCTCAAATTACTCCCCTCCCGTTTTCGAATTCTCGGTTTGAGCTGACCCCCTGCCCTTCGTATCTCCATATTCGACATTTTACACTCGTTCCTTTTTCTTTTTTCCCTCCGTTGTGTGAGTTTGAGTAATTTTAATCCCTAGTAACCTTCCTTGAGCGTGTATCTCCTTCCTTTTTCCCTCGTCGAACATCTCTCCCGGACGGCTTGCGGTGCGGCCGGTAATGTTTCCCATTGCGCACTCTTCTTTTTCCCTACTTCGGAGGCTACGTGACGGGCCTGATACGATTGTCTCCTTTAGATTTAACGGTCCGGCGATCGCGTCTTCGATCTCTCCGACGAAGAGTCTTTTCCTTTTTTCCTCTTACAGATGAGGCAGCCTCTCGAGGTGTTCCCCCTAAGTAACATGCTGCTTCCCCTCCTCGTCTATGATTTCCCTGTTCCCCGATGAAGACTTACTGAGAAACCTCCCCCCTCAGACCAGTAGCTTTTCTCTAGCTCTGGAAACTTCCTCGTAGGACACGATCGCTCTTACGCCTACGTCTTCTTTTTTTTTCCTCGCGACGCAGAAAATGCAGCCCATTCCCTTTCGTCTTTCTTTTTTGTGTCCCCTATCTGAAGGATTCCTGCTCCTTTTGGAATCTGAATAAGAATGTTTAGATCCGTTGTTTGCTTCTTCCTCCTAGATGAGTTGAGGGAGTGATCTCCTCCGAGAGTCTTGAAGACTCCTCTATCTTTTTGTGTAGCTATCATTTCTCCTCTCGCTGAAAGAAGCGCCGTTCAACGCGTTCAGTCTTTCCGGTTTCGATTCGATGAGCCCCTATTCTGTAGTAATTAGATAACTCCCGACATATCCTCTTCCTCCCAGATTTTTTTTCCCTGCGAGTTCCACTTGTCCAGTTTGCAGCCGGCAAGGTTCGAAACTCCTATTAGCTCACAGTCTTCCTAGTCCGCTTTCTTAAAGACCGGACCAGAGAGACTTCAAGATTCGCAGTGTCTTCTGACCCCGTTTTCTCGTTGCCTTGCCCGCTGCTTCTGATCGTGCCTCCCTTCTCAGATTCATTAACTATCCTGTGCGGCCTCTTCTTCGCTTTGACGGCCACCCCTCCTCGGCAGCGATCCGGGTTTTTTTTCCTCTCTTAATCGACCGTGCTGACGACGCATTTTTTCCCGAGTGGGCGTATTTCTTTCCTCATGCTTTTTTTTTTCTTAAGACAGCAGGAGGTACTAAACTGCGCTTCGCCGTTTAGTCGGACCCGGCCTCCTCCCAGGCAGTTACTTTCCGAATCTTGACTCCTTATCCAGTGGTTTTCTTCACACAGAAATCTACCCCGTCCTCCCAGTTCTTTGCTTTTTGCTCCCCCTGCAACGTTATGAGCTCTCCGCTGCCACGAAAGACGTCAATTTCTTGCAGTGGGCTCGTGTCGGTAACGTTTCCCTCTTTGGGACCGGCTCGACCAGCAGGATCGGGGTCCGCCACATGTCGTTTTTTGCTCCGTTACACTATTGTCTTCTTTCCTGGGTCGCCTTACGCTCTCTCTTAAGTTTCTCTTTTCCCAGTCCGTTTTTTCCGACAACGACCGACATTTTCGCGCCCTACCGGTCATCCCGTGGGTTAGTCAGTCTTTTTACGCGTTATTCAACCTCTCTTTTCCCTCTTTGTTTTTGTTCTTTCTCTTTTCCTAGTCGCACAGCTGACGGACCCACTCGTACTCCTCCCCTTTTTGCCCCGGTCTGATTAGGACTACGAATTCACTTTTTCCAAGTCTTCCCTACGTTATCTCTCCAGGCCGCCCTAACGCCTTTCCATTTTTCCCTTGATACGACTTTTTGAACGAAAAGAGAAATTGTTTTTCTTCCCCTCTGCTCCACTTCATTTTAGATTTTTATGAGTTTAACCGTTGAAAGGCCCTAGTTCCTCAGGTGGACGTCTTTAGTGGACTCTTCCATTCCGACTTTTCGCATTGTTCTCATTTTCCTCCTTTAAGAGATTGTCTTACAACGGGGTCGCTCTCCTTTCGGTGGTTTTCCCCGTTGTCGCCTGATGATGCCTGAGATTCCAATTCTAACAGACTGCCTCTTGAGTCTTAAGGATCGACGAGCAGCTGGTTCGACGTAGGGGGTGGTACATCATCTTCTCTCAGGAGCATTAGAACAATCGAGGGAACACATGTTCGCACGCAGATTCACTCGACTTTATGTAGCCTCTAGGTCGGCACTTTCTATTGCTTTCCTTACTTCCCTTCTATTCCCTGTGCGTTTTTGCGGATCCACGAGACTTTATCCCTGAAAGAGATGAACGTTCTCCCCGTGCGTCCTTTTTCCGGCGGCTGGGTTCTTCCGGTAGACAGACGCTGACTCTCCTTGACTGACAGGAAGGAAATAGTCTTCTGCTCTGTACCTTCCCTTCTCGTTTATTCAGCGTCCTGCAGTTTTGTTCTTTCCCCAGAGTTTACCAGACCTGTGTCTCTCGGTTTTCCCTTTCGTGATTCTTTTTCCCTCTTTGCGCGAGGACGGTCTTCATCGCTTTCCTTCCGTACCCCACGTCGCAGCTGGGACCTAGTTAAGCTCTATCTGAAATGAACTTCTCCCCCCAGCTTTTCCTCCTTCGTCCGTTTCCAGTCGGAGGAGGGAGCGCAAGAGGCATACCGATACTAATTCTCACGAGGAACTCCTGATATCTTGACAGGCGCATTTTTCCTCTCCTTCCTGAATTAAGCTGCGTCGGAAGATATTGCTTCCACTGGACCGATTCGCTCGTTTGTTTTTCTTTTTCGTGCTCTCGATGCAAACGCTTTTGACGATTTGACTTTCCTCCGATCGTGTATCTCTTCCCCTGTCGACCCTCTGCGTCCTCACCCTGTAGTTTGTTTTCGACTTCGGCAGTCATGCGCCCCGAGAAATCTCATCCCCTCTGCCTGACTTCTCTCCTCCTTTTGTGAAGTGTCTTCCCCTAGAGGAAGATGTTTCGTGTGCAGATTTCTTACTGAGGCCCGCTGAGCTGCGCTTTTATAGATCGCGAGCGCTTGGAAGACCTTGGTGCGCTATTTTAGGTCGCACGACTCTCCTCCTTAAGTTCTTAATTCCTCTTCCTCTCGAGCTAGACTTCTCCTCTTTCTCAGAGGTCCGGGTCTTCCGTCATCGTTTTGCGTGTTGGTCTTCCTATGCCCCTTTTTTTGATACCTCCTTTTCCTTTTTCATAGTTTCTTACCCCTTTTTCTGTCCT
>Ga0179591_1317311_pt1 | contig 10942 bp, 14 predicted proteins | sample CZOMad2_1_08_16f_FD_182891 | JGI IMG/M metagenome (GOLD analysis project Ga0179591, IMG submission 182891) | Vadose zone soil fungal communities from Angelo Coast Range Reserve, California, USA - CZOMad2_1_08_16fungal (PacBio error correction) | ecosystem: Environmental > Terrestrial > Soil >... | reverse complement strand
AGACCCTTACCGAAATCCTAATCCTTTCGGTGTTCAGCAGAAACTAACAAAGGGTTCTCCTTCTTTCCTGGCTCGGCTCCCCCGGTCATAGTTCCCTCGGCGTCAATAGCCGTATGTTCTACTCCACGGCTTGAGATTTTTGGCCCCTAGACAGTTACCCCATGAAACTACCCCTTCTCTTCCTTGAGAGCGGTCTCTTTCCATGACGCACGAAGGTAACAGATAAGCACCACTACCCGTTTCTGTTAGGAATTCCCTGTCTTTCCCCCTTTCAGTCAAGGAAGACCCCTAGCCCCCCTCCCCTGGACAAGGTGGTTTGTTTGGCTTCCCCTCTTGTCACTAGGTCCCTGTGTTCCCCCTTAGCAGGACGAGCTGTGTTTACGCACTCTTTGGCGCGGTTTTTGACTTTTTTTCCTGCCAAGAGTGTTTATTCCGCTGTCGTCCTGACTCCTCCCGACACCCACCCGCAGAAGTCTACAAATTCGCCCTCGCTCGAGCACACCCTTTCTCCTGCGTGCCATCATTCCTCGACCCCTTTGTCTACTTTGTCAAGCGCCTCCCCCTTGGTGAGGTCCTGGTTCCTTAAGAATGGCAATCTTCCGCCAGGAGGAGGCCTAATTGACCCTCCCGCTGGAGGATATCTTCCTTTCCTCTGATTAATGTAATGTACCCACGCCCCTTCCCAGGATAGTTTCCTTTTAAACGCAGTCCGCCCCTTCTTAAACCATTTCTTCTAATTCGACCATAGATAGGATCCCCTGATGTCGGCGTACCTTTTCTCCAATTCCCTCCATGACCCCAATAAAAGAAATGTACCGCACCCCGGATTTTCTCGTTTACAGAAGAAACCGTGATGGTTCCCTGACTCGAGAAACCTTCCTTACCCCATCCTAGGAGTACCCTCCTTATCCTGGTAATGCCCCGGCGACATATCTTGTTTCAGCCATGTCTTTTAGTACCATTTGTTGATTCAGCTTCTTCCCTACAAGGGATCCGGTTACAAGATCTTTGAAGTGAAAAGTTCAAATTAAGTCATTCCCCCATGGAAGATGTACTCATTGCCTGTTTGAATGAATCCGTCCCTTCGAACGAGTGCCTTCTTCCAGTAACAGAGGTGAAGGAGATGAGGGCTCCGTTATTTGTCTCTAGAAGCGGCCCCGGCGCCAGGTGTCATTATCGCCCTTTTATGTAAAGTTAGACACCCTATTGACCCTCGGCTTCCCTCATGGCAGGGTTTCTTTAAGCCTGGCCCGAGTTGTTAGATCCTGGCTGCTGGCTCCACTGGGACCCAGTAATTTTCTTACATGGTACGATGGTTCTCTTAGAGATCTCTTTCATCCTCCCATAAGTTTTTTTTTTTCGTCTTTCTCATCGAATAAATTTCCCCCCAGACTTTAGCATACAGTTCCAATTTTTCTGCAGTATGAAACACTCTTACGTATCAAGAAGAAGCTTTCAAGCCGAAAGGGAAGACTGCCTTTCCGTATCTACACGTAGGTCTACGGGAAATTTACCCTTCAACCCATTGGAGAGTGTATTCTCTCCAATTACCGAAGAATCCTCCCCCTCCCTTCACCGCTAGGGGATCTCTTGTTCCTTTATCAGTGAAAGATTCCCTAACAATGAAGAATTTGAACTAGGTAATGAACCAGTACGAAGGTGTTCAAAACTTCCTCCGCGTCCCCCTTCACTCACTGGGTCAACGGTGCCAGCCTTAAGAGAATCCCCACCCTCTTCCCAGGAGGCCACCCCCCCGATGCTTGGCTTACCAGAAGTTTCCCCAACCGTTTATAAAAGAAGAAATCAGGTCTTTCACTACCCCTTTTTCACGACAAGACTACCCCTCCTCCTTTTAGATCTGGATTTAGAGTTCGGCCTTCTTTCTCCTTTTGCGACTCACTTCCTTCCCTTGCTGAGCATGCTATCGTACCCCTTGACCCTGGCTTGTTTGTAGAACTTCGAGGAACTAAGACCAGCCCCCTCCAGCACTCTGGGACGGAAAGGTGATCTCAGTTTCCCCTCTTTTCCGCAGAAGGAAGTCGTTTTTTCCCCCCCATACGCTTTTACCTCTCCCCAGATTGAGAGGTGGAACTCCACATCACCTCGGCCTTCTTTTAGCGCTTACGGAGACGGTTTTTCCTCTTAGAAGTACCTGGTTGTTCTCTGTAGGGAGCTCATTCGCCGGTGAGAACCGACGTCATTATTAGATCCATATTCAAATGGTAGTGTTTAGGAGAGCCCCTCATTCCCTTATGCCGAGAGACCCTGTGACCGTAAAAAGCTCCAGAGTCCTTTAGAACCGAGATCCTTTCCCTAATCGTCCAATTTTTTCCCCTTCGGGAACCCGAGCCCACCCCTCCTAGACCTTTGGTCCCGACAAAATTTTTTCAGGCTTGATCTGTCGTAGTTTTTTATGAAGGAATCTTTGCCCGAAATGGAAGCCAGAACCCCCTTTCCCCTTTCCAGTTTGGAGGATAGGGTTCCCATAGTTATCCTTTCCTCAGCGTACAGAAAAGAACTTCTTTTCCTTTTTTAGAGCCCTGGACGCTAGGTAAAGCCGTGCTTCTTCCCTCCCTCGTTTCGGTTTCATAAGGTCCCGAAAGCAGACATCGGGGCAATCTTTGACCCCTCTAAAATACCCTTTTCATTAGACGCACTTTTTATGAGGTTCGTCGAACAACTCATTTAACTCCCTTTGACTCTAGTAAATCATTTCTAAAAAGCTGCCACCTAGAAAAGACGGTCACCCCCTTCGACTGACCTCAGACCCGACAGGCCAGGGATACTTTCTTTGTTTATCCGGAGGGTTTTGCGACATATTTGTGGCGGTGGCGCTCAGCGTTTTCCTTGGGCCCAAGTCCCTCTCCTGATGAAAGAAACCTGTTCTTTTACCTCCCTCAACCCTTGACCAATCTCCACAAGTATTTCTGCCCTCTGGTTTTTCAGCGGCCGACACGTGCCGTCGGGTGTCTTTATAGTCGAGGAAAGTGTTTTCCCTTGTCCTCTCTTGTTTTTTGTTGCCTCCCCCCTTCCGGCAAGGAAATGTTCCCTCCCTTCTTTCACCTGTTGTGCCCTTTGCGTCAGTTGGTGTCGGGCGAGCATTGCTTTTTTATCTGCGGCCAGGATTGGCGCGCCTCTTTTCTTTTCCGGAAAGAAAGGTGCTGGATCCCCCCGTACCAACAGAAAAGGAAGAGACCGCCCCCTACTCAGCCCGAAGGCCCACCGGGGCCACCGTGGCTCCGTCTGAGGACCGCCAAAATGAGCCATGAGCGTCGCTCCACCCACCACCGAGGACATGTCTTATCCCAGGCTCCCCCGTTCAATTCCCCGGTCACGCGCCTCACAATGAGAGATAAACCTTTTCGTACGTAAGTATTCCCTTGCACCGATATGCTAGTCAGTTTTGAGCCCATCAACCTCATTATTTCCCCCCCCCCTACGGCTTCAGATTACACGGCAAATGTTTCTTGCGTACAGACAGGCATGAAGTGACCCATTCCTCAACCTGGAGGCGAACGAGCCCCACACCTCCCCCACAGTCTCATTCCCCTTTCCCGAAGCAAATAAGGCAAGTGACAAGTCGGGGTGGCCCCGGACTTTCATGCGCCTCTGCCTAGCCCCTCTCCCAGTTCGATTGACGCGCTACAGTCTACTGTTAAACATTGGTCTTTGCTCCTACTGGTCATGTTATCAAAGGTCCTTTACTCTTTTCCACTTAAGACCTTAGTCCCCCTATCAGCTTCCCCAGATTCCCCCTAAGTCGAGGGCTCTTATCTTCCCCAGTGGAGAATTTCCCCTTTTTTCCTTTTTTTTGTAACCCTGCAGGCCCAAAGACCTTTTATAAGTAGAGCTCGAGAAAGCTCTCGATTTCGAAAAAAGGATAGCAAACCACCCCTCCCCCTCAGACCACTCTCCTGTCCATCTATCCCCCGGCCCAATTGTGACGCTCGCTTCCAAACGATCCTATGATTTAAGGACGTATGGGAACAGTTGCCGCCCCCCCCCCCGGGGTACGTTAGCCATTCAGGATTTAGTTCTTCCAACTCCTCTTCCGACGTACATACCCCTAAAAAAGTGTGACCTTTAGAAGTCGCCAAAAAGGATCGCTTTCTCCGACAATCCCCAAAGAGAACCAGTTCCTTCCTCCAGAGCCCTCGGCGATGGAGGAGGCCTCTTTTAACTTTGAATGCTTGCTCCCTCTGTTTCCTCTTTTTATTACCTCCCCGTGATGTCCCCCCCTCAACCCGTTGGTCCGGAGACTGTGAGGAAATGGGAGTCGGCGACATCCTATCAGTGTTTCTATTTCCATTCAAGAAACCTCCTTCAGATACCCACGTCCCTCTCCCCAAGCGTCCTCCCTACCCCCATCCTTTCTGGCTTCTGTTGAACATTGTGACGAAGACGACGTCATTCGTGGAAAACCAATCCCCTTCTTTCGTCGACGCAAGTTCCATCTAGTAAAGCCGAGCCTACTTGATATTCACGCCTGCCGATTGTTATAAAAGAGCGGCGCATCTCCCCACCAAGACTCTTCATCATGCACGGACAGTGAGCGGATAGGCTCTTCTCGGTTTTATCCTACCATCCAGCGACTAAATAACAGGTCTCCGATCCGCCTCGTTCAAAGTCCCCCCCAGCCCCCCCCGCGCTTTTCTTTTCCACGGTGTTGTTGTGATCTATCGGATGATGATGGTGTCCCCTGCGGTGCGTATAGCCAAGGTGATGGAGGAGGCGCTGTAGGGTCGACCCCTTGTTTCCGAAGGATGCCTACCTCCGAAGTCCGTAGCGGATAGCCTTTGTGCAGATGAGGGTTCGAAGCCAGCTGCTTGTCTTACTCCGATGACTTTCTGAGAAGCGAAATTCGCCCCTAGTGTTGAGAGCCCCCCCGTGCAGGCCCCAGAAAATGCTGGAGGGCATTTCCCTCCAAGAACGTATATCCCCCAGTACGTGTTACTTGACTCAGTATTCTCTAGAAAATGGCCGGTTTATGGGATGCTGGTTTGAACTTCTCCCCGACTTTGGTGTCGGTTCTTATAACACCCCCATAACCCCCTTGCACCCCCCTTGCCCCCGGACTTAGTGCCTCCAACGCCCATTTCCCGAAAAATCTCCACGCCGCTTGAATGCATCACTTTTGCCGCCGCTTGACAATCTAACTCCAGGTCAGGGACTACGTCCTTATATCCAGCTCCATCTCGCCTTCTGGCGAGAAGATTCTGCTTCTGTTTAACTTATTCTGCTTGAATAGACAGAGTGTTCCGAGGTAATAATAATAGAATGTGGTCAGTTTCTTGAATCCGAGGTGTCATAAATTATGGCGTACCCCCCTTTTGGGTTCGGAGCTCACCTGAATGGCAGCAATGTCTCTTCACCTCTGAGAGTAAATCTCCGTTATAACCAGGAGTTTCCTCCCCTTCTTGTATATTAGTTAGGTTTTGGAGATCTTTTTCGGTAGAGATTGGTTTCAGAGCTCGCCTTCCCCCCCCTATGCCCGCGGATTCCTTTTTTTCAGTAGCCTTCTTTACCTAGAACAGTTCATCATATAAGTTGTAATGACCGACTTCGTTTCTTTGCTATGCGACCGAGTCGGCCTCTCCCCCGTTCTTCCCCCTTGTCACACCCATGCCCTGGTTTTTTCCTTCCCACACCACAAATGTTGCCTGTTCGCCCCGTGCTCGTCTGGCCGACTGCATCTTTTCCCGCACCTTTCCCTTTGAAGTCCCCCATAACAACCTTCACCACTGCATGCGGATCTTTGTCGTTTGATTGTTTTATTTGTGGTTGCCCTGCAGGGCGGTCCTGGGGCCCAGTCCTCCTCATTTTCCGCATTCCGCGGCGGGCGGGGGATGGGACTGTTCAAAGTGCTTCCGGCTCTGCGCTGATCAACCATGAACCCCCAGGCCTCCACATTAGCGCCAAAGAATGCTCTTCTTTTAGCTGATGAGCACGAGTAGAGCCATACGGTGGGAGAACTTATGAATGTTAGCCACTCCGCCGTTTTCGATTTCCTTACCAACGCCCCCCCCCCCTTGGATGAATGCGACGGCGGTGCCCTTTTTTTCTCCCCTAACCGCCGCAGTTCCTGGCCTTTCAGAATGACACGACTTCCCCTGACGCCAGATATCCCGTCTTGCGCCCCAAGACCCGGAGAACCGTCCCCCCCCCCCTTTCCCCTTGTCTTCGCTTACCTGAGTTGCCTGTATAACTGTTAGGGCCAAACACACTCCATTTACACACCGTCGGTTTTCCTCGCACCCGGAGGAACCTTCTCAGTACGATGACCCCCTTCTGATCTCAGTTGGCCTGCCTTTTCGTAAGAGATGAAGACCCTCATTTGCTCAGCCCGCTGCTCCTCGCCCCCCCGGTCTTTTTATCAGCAAAAACCCTGATTCCATGATGCCCCAACACTTTCCCTGGCCGTATGTTACTCAATATTCTGCTATCATGGGACGTTTTTTTCTCGTGCATGTCTTTCCTTCCCCTCCCTCGTTTACCTTCCCTTGCCAGAGTGTGTTTCCCTTTCCCACTACACTGTTGCCTTGTCATGGAGGTGATTTTACTGTTTTAACCTAGGGTCCAGAGTCTTCGTCGTGGGCACGCCCGGATGCCCTACAACCGTCGCGTTCTTGCTTAAACTCGACTCCCGAGCAACCCAAAGTCGGCGCTTGCTAGCCCGCCGATCCCCATTAAGCCCCCCGATAAGAAAACGTCTTTCCTTTTCCCGTGCTTGCTGCCCTGCTCCGCTGGCCCCATGTCGGCTCCCGCCATCCAACAGAACTGACCTTTTTTCTCGGAGGTTTTTGGCCCTCTGTAGCTTCCAGATTCCCCCCCCCTCTTCCGTTACCGCCGCTGGGCGACTCCCCCGCCTTCGCGTGGTGACGATGTGCCCCCTAATGCAGCAGCGAGCATAAAGTGGATCTCTATACTAACCCGGACACGTCTTCCGCATTCTTTTCTCTTATCGTTCCCTGAGTCGTATCTAAAAAGGAGGAAGAGCCTCCTTCATTTTAGACACAACCTTCTCTACTTGTCCCCTCTCACGTGCCAGGACCCGGCCTCTTTTTGGAATTCCGAAAACTTTTTCACGCTTCGAAGTGAGGAGGAGCCGACCCTCATTATGAGAGAAAGATAGTTTTCAAGAGACTAATGTAACAGCATCAGTATCGTCGCTCATTCCCCTCCCCCGACCTCGACAACCTCCCGTTGGAATTAAACCCTCTCCTCTCAATGATGGACTACAGGGATACACAGCATGCACGATCGCCTTAATCGCGACCTTTTCTGGCTGCGTGACTACTCGGTGTGAGATGCCACCCCTGAAGAAGAGCAGTATTTATGGTAACTCGCCGTTTATGACCCTTGAAGATGGATCGAGACATATTGGTGTCGACGAAATAGGACGTTTCTGCAGTGAATGCGTTTCCATTCCCATGGTGGTGGCGGCCCTCCTCGTCCTTAGGCACAGAATAATGACCATGCCTGCCTCTTCCTTGGAATGGTGCCTCTTCCTTCTGGAACGCAGGGAACCTGACACCCCTGTCCAGTTCTCTCACGGACCTTCAGCTATGGCAGACCTTGATGGCTCGCTTTAGATTTTTTACTACAAGATGCATGGGTGAAGGAGATTAGGCTTTCTTCCAAGTAGAATACCCTTGGACTCTCCCTCCTTATTCCTGGCAGGCGGGTTCACTTCTTCTCTTAGTCTTTAGATAGTTGAGGTTCCGCCCCATCTGCACTAAAGACGGAATTAATCTACTCTTTGATTCCCCTCTTTTCTTCATTAATCCCTTTTTTATTGTTTTCCTTGCAAGATATAATCAGGCAAATAGTCACCTCTTCCCCCTCCCGCATTTTTTCCGTTGCCAGGTTGCGAATGCCGACCAGTGCGACTTCCTACCCTTACGCCGGTTTTACCCTCTTTTTCCGCAAGACCGTCTCTGTAAGCACGCTTCTCGGTTCGTTAGGGAAACAGCTCTCAGCAAAAACTGGCTGGGTCTTCCTGTTACATTGAGCAAGAATTTGTTCAAGAACCTAGAAGTTCTTGTTTACCTCATTTCCTTTTCCAGTTTCCCCAGCCCATGACGAAGAATTTGGCCGGAATGGACTTCCCCGTATTACGGTGAATGCACTCTACCCCATCCAACCCCTTCCCTCCCCCCCCTAATGCCTGCCCCCCTTCCAATGCCATTGGGAATGTTTCAGAATCATCCTACTGACCCCCAAATCTTTTTCCCCCGATGAGGAACCCCCCGTTTCGAAGTGTGACATGCTCTCTGCCCGCTAACCCTTACCCTCCTCAACATCTGTCTCTTTCTTCACCCCCTTGTCGGGGCCAGAAGACCTTTCGCCCTTCAGTGTTCTATCGGTCATTCGTCTTTCCTTATGTAAGCCAGCAGGCTTCGTCTTTTTCCCCCCCCGGAATAGTTTGCCCCGGCTCTTCCGGCTTACAGCTTTCCGTTGTCGGTCCCCCCTTTTTTCTAACGGAGAGAGGTTCGTGGCTCGTTATGAAGTAGGTCGGTTCGCCGCCTGCACGGGCGTCATTTTCGTCATTGCCGGCCGTTCCCCGGCGAGGTACCTCTGTCCCCTTTTGGCTCAGTGCAGAAAGGTTTCTTCTGCCCCGGTGCTTCCCTTTTGCCTGTTGTCCCCTCGTTTTTTCTTTTTTTTTTTGATTTTTAGTATTAGTCCTCCGTAGTAGAAACGGTTTCTTTTGTGTTTTTCAGGCGCCCCTCCCCCCTGGGATGCCGCGCATTTCATAGCCCAAGACGTTCCAACTTTTCTTATGAACGTGAGATGCCCCGGTACATGAACCGTCCTCTAAAACGCCCTGGACCCTCTCCACCCTAAGGGTCCCGGTCAGATGGCTTCGACGTTTGCTTGAACCGGTCCGCGATCCAAGATTGCATACCGCCCTCGGTCACAGAGGTTTGCGGATGGCCCCTTTCTGGCGATCCCTAAGCCCCCGCGCATTCTTTTTGTATAAATCGTCGGCCTGGTAAATGAGGCCCCCCTCCCGTTTTTAGACCTCTCTCGGACCATAAGCCTCCCGAAAAGGGGCCATTAGTTCCCCCCCACCCCCCAGAGTTTAACCAGACCCCCTCCCTTCTCCTCACTTGTGCGGCTTTTGCCTTGAGAACCCCACACCGCTTAGGACCTGAGAAGCGATATTCTCTAAGCCCGCCCACCGCCAGTCCCAACTCTTTTGACCCCAGCATGCCCCATTTCAGATGGAGGAGACCGTCCCGTGTATGACTGGTCTCGGCTGCGGATCTCCTTTCCTGACGCCCGGGTCGAGGATCAGCCTGGTAGTGGTGCATGTATCCTCTCCAAGGCGGAATTGCAAACGATTGCTTGGCAAATAAGAGGCCAAACCTGACGCCACATTCAAGCCGCAACGGTTTCCGAGCAGTAGATTGCCCCCGGTGTTATGCGCGCTGCCATATTGTGTCACTTTCGAGATGGGTGAGACTTCTGACTCAAGGAAGAAAAGTCCAAGACTTGCCCCCAGCGACGTTGAACCATTTCCCAATTTATTTCAGTAAGGTAGTTGAGACTCCTGTAAGGGAGATTCTATAAGAGGAGAAGGAGATGGGTACCTGACTTGCATGCCGCGCCTGGTTTTGCGTAGTGTGGAAGAAGCACCACGTAAGTGTCAACCTTGGGGGGTAGACACCGACCCAGCTAGATGTTGCGGTTAGAATTAGAAAATGTCTCCTTATCCAAAGAGGACAACTCTGGCTCTGCCCCCCTACCCGCCGCATCCAAGTTTTCGACTTGATGGTCAGTTGCGAAGGATGGACTTGCAGGTAAGTTGTTATAAGAAGAGCCAACAGCCTGCCAATCCCTCCGCCTTTTCCCCTGGATGCCGTCCATTTCAGGAATGGTACCTAAAAGACCCGGTAATTCCTTTTACAACGCAAAGAGTCAGCCTCAATCCCCCCCTACGATCCGAAGGACTTTGGTGAATATTTTAGTGGATGAAGCTGAAGACCCGCACACTTCCCTTCTGGATCTACAAGGTCTCATTCCCCACAGGTTGGGTTTTTCTCAGCCCCTAGTATTTAGACAGCCGGGAATTCTCCCTTTCTGAAGGTCTCAGCCATTATTTATTTCTTACGTCTCCCGATAAGGCGCTCTTTCCACCGCCTGTCTCCCAACCCTTGACATCAAAAGAATCGTTCAGAGGAGTTCTGCGACCCCGCTCCCGGGCCGCCAGGTATAAAAAACCGTCCTCCTCCCAGCGCGAGTCCCCGCGACCCTTCACGTGATGAAATTGAAATACAATCTGAAGGCCGGATAGAAATTCGGTGTTCCAAAGCGCGCCACCCCCCTTGTATGCTCCCCCCGGACGTATTTGCACAGTAGGCGAAAATCCACTTACCATGGAAAGCCTGCCGCCGGACCGCCTGCCGAAAAACAGGCCCGGCGAGCCTCCCTGATAGGATTAGCCTCCTCCTTCTATGAGGTCTTCGTCATACGCGGCGTCCTGGCCCTTTGCCTTTTCCCTTCGAGTTTTATCGATCCAGTTTTCCAGCCCCCGGTACAGGTCGTTTAGACTTTAAAGGTTCTTGGCGCCCATCCCTAGTTGCACGTTTGTGGGGGCGTCGACCGCCCCACCTACTCGATCCCACGCCCGGCCCTCGTCATCAAACCGATAAGGGTCGCTTTTGGACGTATTCTTAAAGATGGTTTTTTCCCTCCCATTTGACGACTCGCCCTTTCTGGGAAGACAGAACAGCTTGACTGATGGTGCTCTTCCAGGCTCCAAGGGTATTCAAATCACTCTCGGCAGTCTGTGACCCATCGTTGAGAGCCCCGCATGCCGAACCTCCCCGCTCGGGATTTCTCGCATTCCCCATGACGCGGGCTTGATAGTACCCCAGTTCGCCAAAGCCCAATAAAACCCTTTGTAGAGCCTCCTCTTTCCCAAGACCCCATCACGCCC
>Ga0179591_1263494_pt1 | contig 10942 bp, 13 predicted proteins | sample CZOMad2_1_08_16f_FD_182891 | JGI IMG/M metagenome (GOLD analysis project Ga0179591, IMG submission 182891) | Vadose zone soil fungal communities from Angelo Coast Range Reserve, California, USA - CZOMad2_1_08_16fungal (PacBio error correction) | ecosystem: Environmental > Terrestrial > Soil >... | reverse complement strand
TTTTCTTACGATTTCTGACAGATTACTTTTGACCGGAGATATTAGGTTCTCTTAAAGAGGAATGTATTTTAAACGGATTGAACCCCCTCCCCCCCCCCTCTTGATCAACGTTGCCCCCTTCAATGGTCGACAGGCGACCTCCCGGAAAAGATGGCCTTCGGGTCCTCGGATTACGGTCTGAGATTCCACCGACACAAATGATGGTTCAGTTTGCCACCCCCCCGCTTGGGGCCGTTTGACTTCAACTTTTTGTCTTAATTTGATTTTTCTCCTCAAACAGCCCCTCCGTTTCGTGATCGCTTATACCAGTTCCCGTGAGGACAGCAACATGAGACGTACTTTCTTTCGAGGCCCGTATAAAGAAGAGCATGCTTGGAGGCCCTTCTTGACCCAATCTGTTACCTTTGCGTCTAGGTCAGGCATACCGTTATCTTGTGACACACAAAAAAGCCATTTCGATTGTCTATGGCCACATCATTTCCCCTTTTGAAACTTTAGTACCCTTCCAAGTAAAACAGACTTTTCTATACTTTAGACCCCGTCAGAAGTCCCCCTTCCGAATTTGAGCACGATAAGGTGGGTGAACTTCCCTCGCCCTTCCACCTCGGCGTCGTTATTCGCTTTTCCTTTATAGTTGGTGCGGGTTGGTGCGTTCCGAGGTCTTCCCAATCCTTGCCGTACCGCCTTTCGCCTTCTCTTACTTGAAACCTTTTTTCTTGGCTATATTTTGCGCACGGCTTGCCCTCTCTAAAGCAGTCGGTTAAGGTTTAGCTGTGAGCCCTTCTTTCCTCCTGTAGTCATGATGCACGCAGACAATTAGGGCCATCTTTTCGTGGTTCGCTTTTAGACTTTTTTTTTGTGCTTTTAAAATCCCGGCCAGACACTAGGATGGCGTTTCTTCGTTTTGCATTTCTTGTCCTGTAAAGAGGAGGACGTGGTGTTCAACGGAGCCCCTTGCGCGGTGGTTGCCTTTCCAGTCAGCATAACCCGCTGAGAGCGTTATTGCCGCGGCCGGTGGCCTTATTTCCCTCGAACTTTCTGCCCAGCCCATTTTTTCCCCCTTATGATCCGGGACCGGCCCTCACGCTTGTTCCAGGGACAACCCTTAAACGGAACAATGTTTCCTGCAGGATCGCCATGTTGTCCCCTGCCCCCGCTTCACGTTTTTCTTCCCCCCCCCAGGTCCTGGCATCGGTTTTTAAGAACCTCCTCTCCCCTCCTCAATTGCTGACAACGCTTCTGTAGAGGTTCCGAGTGGACCAGTCTTTTTAATGGAAGAACCTAGGTTGCCTTGGACCGAGACCAATTTTGATTTTTTTAGGGCAAAAAGCTTTCCCCCCCCGCTGCAAAGGGATATTTGCCTGGTTCCCATCTGGAGGCGGTATGTCTCGTCCCCCCGGCGCTTAGTAGGCTTGAGTCTTCTGGACTTTTTTCTTGCGAACCCTCTTGGTCCTAAGCAAGCCCGGACTTTTGGAGATTGCTTTTAGCTCCACGTTAATCTTTGTGACTGGCTTCGTCCTGGTATACCTGCGACCCATCAACACTCTTCGTTGCTCTGGGAGGTTCTCTCCGCTTGTCAAGTTTATCCAATGGACGACCCTTTTTTGCTTGTATTTTTTTTGCTCTGGAGACTGATGGCAAGGCCTACGAGCTCTGTCTCGGTGACGATAGTCAGGCCATACTCTGGTCACCGGGTTGCCGGGTTCGAGATTTTCATTCCAGTCGTCCTTACCGTGAATTCTCTACTCACAACCTGCATTTTACGTGGTGATTTTGCGGAAAAAGGACACGTCCCAGGTTGACTTTGCTTATCTCCCTTTTCCGTCTAAAGGGTAGGTCACGGTCTCGGTGGCCTGGCAGCAACCCACACCCTCCTGGTCTGCATCTTTCCCTGTTCTCAGTGGACCTGTTGACGAGTTTTTTGCGCGTGTTTGATCGGGGTAGTGTCCGAGAAAATCCCTCCCGATCCAGCCGACTACGAGATGTTTGAATGTACCACAGCGTCGCCCTAAAATTTCGCTGAAGGATTTTTCTGGTCCTCCTCCCGAGCCCTTCCCTCTTTTTTTTGCTTTCCGCTCCCGTGCTCTGAAGCAGTGATCGTTTCCATCTCCCTCTCCCTAAGCTTTGTTGAGAGATTTCAGACCCCGATACCTCGGTCGATCCGGGGGTTCCTGCTGAAGACGCAGCAAAGGGCGGCTTCCAGTTCGCAGAGACGTCGGGAGGATTTTTCTGTCTTTGAGCCTCCCTTGATTTTTCCTCTTGAGAAAGTTCCCTACCCTGTTTTATAGCTTTGATCTGGCTCTTCACCCCGGTACGGTCTCAACTCAGTGAACCTAGCGTCAACTTTCTTATGAGAATTCCCGCTCCTGAAAGAGGATGGGTTTTGATTCTTGCCCTTTCGGTCCATTACCTGCGCTTTTTTGCACCTAATTCGTTCCTTCAGTTCATCGGCAGTCCAGAAACCACTTTGGCCTTTGTAGATCCGACCCCCGGTCCACAACTTTAATTTTTCGCAGCCAGGTGGCCGGGTCCTCGTCTTTTCTGCTGTCTAGTCGAATTCAGTGATGGCTCTATAGGATCCCCCAGAAGACACCTTTCCTCTTGCCTTGGCAAGAAGCCTCCCCTGTTCACCAGCCGCCTAAAAAGACGACCCCCGGGTATGCCTTTTTCCAGGCGTTAAACCCCCCCCGCTGCTCGCACGGCAGGGTCGCCCGCACAGCCTGTTGTGTACATGTTCTCAAAAGGGCATACATCCGGTGTATTTATGGTGCGCGAAACTTGTGGCCCTCCTAGCATTAGCAAGGAGCTGCCACCCGTGCTCCAACCATTCCCTTCCATCTGGTTCCGCACAAAGCCTCGGGCACCAAAACGCCCCGGGTTCCCCACCCGCCCACTTTCTGCGTAATATGCGCCCAGCCCCTTCCAGGGGTTAAACCGAGCGGACGGTCTTGACCTAGATGTTACCGTCCACCGCCCAAGCGGCGTGTCTTCTTATTTCCCGTCTGGTTTCCTGAACTCTGATTTCTTGCCAGCTTTGCATGTAGTACGTTTCAGGAGAGGTTGGCACGTCTTTATGTTACGGACCCCCAAAACGTTTCCTCCCCGGCAATTCTTTTCGGGTTTACAAACCTGTAGTGCGATAGGTGCCTGCCCCTCCCTGTTACATGGTTGCCCCCCTTCCTCACAGAGTGAGCGGCCACGTCCCTGTACCCTCTGTAGTCAATGGTTCTTTCTCTGGTTGCAACCCATCGGGAGCAGGAGGCCGGAGGTAAGTAGTCAGAGGATCGCACTTCCCAGCACCAGCCGCGCCCGTGTGCCGGTGTCAACAAGCCGAGGTGAGTTCTTACCACTACCTGAACCAGTTTTGCGTCAATCAGAACAATCGTTTTCGGTGGCTGGCTTTTAGATTGCGGTTCCAATGCAATCCCCCTTAGGACCCCCGACACGGGTACCTCAGTTTTGGCACTTGCAAGAAGGAGAGTTTTTTTTTTCACCGCTCTCCCTCCAGCCTGGCCCGGAGCCTGAAGCCGGTCTCCACATATCCGATCAGGGAAACTCTTTTTTTATTTTTTCTGTCCTTTTTGCCGTCTTGCGTAAAGTTCCTTTTCCTTCCTTTCGAAATTGACCCCGCCCAGGCAGTTGAGCGATAGTCTTCATAAGTCCGCTGATTACCCCCATGCCTGGATTAGCACGTTTCCCCCCAAGAGGCTGATCGGGGCTTTTTGGGAGGCGCCGCTGCGAGGGAGTAAGCCTGCTCGTTTTTATGGTACTTTTTTTTCCCGGCTTTTCTAGTCTAGTCTCCCCTCGAGCCTTGGTTATTACAAGAACCCATGGCCCTACCCTACATAAGGCCTAGACATAAGTTTGGTCCCTCCCTAAGACTTGTTGGCTTCGCGGGGATTCCGTTTCGTTCTTGGGGATTCCTAGGTCACTTTTCCCCCATTTTTTATCCCGGGTACACTCGTTCATGATCATTTTGAACAGATTGATGTCCACGCTCTCGTGCGGGCGTAGCCACCCCTTTTTTTGTGTGGAGTTAGACCCTTTTTCGGAATCGGAGAAACGGCAGTACTGGGGACGGTGAACCCAGTTCCATTGGGCCCCCACCTTATGAACTGGTATCCATCCTTTGGCTCCTGAGTCTGATTGAAGATCGCTAATGGACAGCGTTCACCTTACTATCGCGCCCCTTTATGTTTTCGTAGATCGGACCTGTTCCCATACTATCTTCCCCTTTTTTGTGTTGTGGATAGAGGTTTGCTCCTCAACCTGAGAATTGTGCGGGCCCCATATCGTTGCGACAACTCCACCTGCTCTTGGGACTCGACAGAGGTCAGACCAGCTCTGCGGCAAGGGCCCAGAAGGTACCAGATTTTACTTTTATACACCCAGTGCCTGTCCGTTTTGTGTAACTGCCGAGTTTTCACCGCTGCGCTAGAAGCCTCCACCCAGAGATGACCTCACCCTAAAGTCTACCCTCTCGGTTCGGTGCTCTGAAGAGGCTATTTTTTTTTCCCCCCTTAACAAAAGGGGTCGATCGCTCCAGAGACCTTAGGACTCCCCCCCTCGAGCACGTCTGATGAAAGCCCCATCCCAAGTTTCAGATGATGGCTTCCCTTTTTCCCCCACACAACGGGTGCCTGGCGTTATAGGTTGCTATGCCGTCTTTTGCCAACTCCACCTCCTCGAGGTGAACTCCCATGTCCTCGTAGCGGTGGTTGCGCAACAACCCAGAAACCTCTAAGTTCCTTAACCCTTTCAGAGAATTCCGCCTCAGCAATGTAGGTTTTCGTGCCATCTAAGCCATCCCGTAGGTCTATTTAGAGGTACTGATATATTCTTCAGTTGGATTCCCCGTTTCCTCGCCTGAAATACGTTTTTGTACTCCGCTCGGTAAGAGCTAGACCTTACGGACAAAGATTCTTTGGCCGTATCTCCTTCGCCAGGAGGCGTATCTTCATGAATGCTCTCTGGTTTCCTCATAGGTTAATGTCCGCGAAGGCTTCAATTACCCCCGAAAAGGTTTTCATCCGTTTTTACTTATGGCTTTGGAGAGGATCCGTTCCATTTCCGACCCTTGGGGCCTTGATAAGTTTTTGACGGCTCTTCGTGCAACTCAACTAAACTTTAACCGAGGTCGGGTTAAACCATGGATCCCAATTGTCTGGTTGACCCCTCCTATCCCCCTCCCCTTTTTTGAATTTCCTCCCGTATGGAAGATCGCTGACACAGTGGCCCCCACTCCAGCCTACCAGGGACTTCCATTCTCTCCAGGGACGGACAGGATGCTCCTCACTTCCACGTCACCTTGGTGTCCCACAGCCCGGAATTATAGCCCCCATACTGATTTTTGCCCTCCATTTTACTATGGACGTTCGTTTCCCCCTTTTCCGTCCTAAAAATTTTCCATTAGTACCTACCTAAAGACCATTCTCTTGACCCTGGCCCTAGGCGACTTACCCAGAAGAAAATGATGACCCAGTTGTGAAGGTACTGGAACCTATCACACCAGGACGAGTTTTCAGCGGTCCCCCCAGTATGGCCCTCCCCGTACCGGGAGGTTTCTGGTGATGAGAGACAAATCCTATGCGCTTGTTGCTCGTCCTCCCCTGTTTTGGAGGGTAGGCTGGTAGTGTTTTAATGCGTAGGTTTTTTGCTGATTTCCTCTACCCTAAGACAGTCTTCCCATTATGGGCCAGTTCCTCAAGTAAGCCTGATGGAGGCGGCAGTTTTCCTTCCTGCGCACCCCCAAGAGGCCTTCCTGGTAACTTGCGAGAAGAGGTCTGACCAATATGGCAAATTTGGTAGTTGCCCAGATTGGTTGTCATTGGGTCTTGAATTTAAGTGTTACTGTCAGCATCGAGTTTTATGGTAGGAGATAGAATGTCCATCATCGTGAACGTAGACGAGAGGGGGCCCCGGCCCCTAGCCAGGATCCTCGAGTCCACCCTTAATGATACTCACCCCCATAAAGTTTTTGATGGACCGGAATGCCCCCTTCCACTTCTTTTTTTGAAGGATCAAGGACTCTTGATGAGTATTTTCAAGTAATTAGGTTTTCCCGGCAAATGAAGCACCCCCCCCTCTTCGGAAGTCGTCGGATGCTCGCTTCTCTGGGAAGTACAGGTTGATCTTTCCTCGTTTTTACCGGGTTCCTGTTGTCCTTTATTGTATCTATAAGAAAACCCATTTGATCAAGCGCTTGAGCATATTCCTGTCCCCCCCCACCCCTCGTAAAAGGACCCCCCAGTTGGCCTTTGACGTCATTTTCGATTCGACTGTCAAGAACCATTTTGAGGAGGGCTGCCTCGTGCCCCTGGTGGTCTATCACTCCATTTGATACCTGACGACTTACCTATTTTCTAATAAGTGTTGTTGTTCTCGCGCTTTCCGAACGGCCTAGTCCCCCCTATCCCAGGGTATAAAAGTGGAGAAGAACCCCTGCCATTGCGGCAGGATTTCACCGTTTATGTGATTTCCCCCCCTTCAATGGGGGAGCTGATTTTTTTCGTTTTTTTTTTTTTTTTTTGTTTTTTCAAGGTCGTCGCCCGCTGAGCACTGTTTCTCTCTTTTTGGATTTCGGGTCCGCGGGAAATTACAAGGTACTACCTCAAACCCTTCTTCCCGAATTGACACAGCTTCATAGGCAGCTTGACTACCGTTGCGTTGTGGTGATATGGTTTTCAGATTCCCACTCTTCCCTTTACTACAAAGTAGAGCAAGAAGCTTCCCCCTGCATAGGGTCATGTCCTGGGCTCTTCAGCACCACGTTTGCCTTTTATGATTAGATCGATAACGTTCCCTGAATAGAGTTACCATACCGCCTCTAGGCCGCGTAAGGCAAAGCTGCGTCCGTGATCTGGAAGGTCTCGGACTCCCCAGCTTTTATTTGCGGAAAGGACATTATCCCCCCCCCTTCCTGGGCGCCCCCCACTTAAAAGAAGAACACCGTTGTCGTTTGAATTCTTGAGTCACCTATCTCGCCCCTTCCTTTTCCCAATAAGCAAGAATCGTTTTTTTTTTTGGCTAGTTTTACGTCCCTCCCAAAGGGAAGGTCATGCCTTTTTTTTTTTCGGTTGCCCACGGGATTTTGCTTTAGCGAAACAAGAGTTTTTTTTTTTTTTTTCACAGGAGATGTTGTTTTTTTGGGGTTTTTTGCTTTTTTGGCCAAAACGTTCCTGCAGACTCGCCGGATGAAAAGACACTTGTGAACTGGACCACCACTTCAATTCGGCGGTTGTCGTTCCCAGCCAGGCCAGAATTATTAAGCGCTGCCGGTGACCCCAGGGTTTCCACATTTTTCCCCCCGGTCCACTTGTTCCACTGAACGTCCTTGTTCCTCAGAGGTTGTCATAAAGGCAACCCCCCCCTTGAGCTCCGGTAGGCAAGGTCTATGGTCCGTCTCCCGTAGTGGTATTTAAGCACTTTCTGATCTGCCTTCCTGGTTTAGGCCCCTCCTACCCCCTCCTTCCATAATTACTTTGTTTTCGTTGAGCACCAGGTAGGCTCTATGTGTCCCTGCCCGAACAGGCTTCCCCCCGTTATGGGGAGAAATGAGCCAGTCCGCTACCTGGCAGGCCCTTCCGATTAGTTCTAATTGTTCGGGTTAAAGATGCCGTCGATTGTCTATATCGATCTCCCCCTATGAGGTCTCTCCACGGGGCTTCTTCACCCAGCGACCGGGGTTCTATTGAAACTCTTCCTGTTCACGGTTATTAGTCCCCTCCCAGAGACAGAACTCGTTCGAAACTCCATCACCCTTGGTTTTGCCCGGGTTTTGGCCCCATATTAGAAGGGTTGACAGTTTCCCTACAACACGGACGGTGGACAATCCTTCGAAATTTTGCACCGCCGTATCCTTGGAAACTCCTCCCCCTGCTTACTAGGTGAACCTGTGCTCCCCCTAACGCATTCGATCACCCACAAGCAAGCGGTGTGTCCGAGGTCGCTGTTTCTGCTTCTCCTCCCCCCTGACGTCCCTTTAGGTCCAGTACACGGGGCCCGCCAAACCCTTTCGATCCCTCACGTCTCCGGAGAATTACGCGACTTGGCTTACCCTTCCCCTGAGTGTGTGGAGGCCTGTTTTATTCGCTATCCTTTTTCTTCATCCTTTGTCGCCGTTGCTTTGAGCAGCTTTGGCAGTTCTGAGACATAACCTTTCCTCCTTGTGCCAAATAGCCCTCCTAAGAACCACTAATAATTGCCTGTCAATGTTTTCCAGAAGGGTCCCCTCCCTAAGAGGATGGGCTTGTCTTTACGATATAATCTGTGAATGGACCCCCCTAATTTTGCAATGCGTCCGACTCCCACGGAGGTCTCTGTGTACCTTGCCTCTGTAAGCCAGAAACCTCTAGGGTTTCTCTCTCCACCCCTGTGACTGGATTCCGTAGAACTTGTGGTTGGTCCGTTTTGCCCACGTTTAACCTAGGAGATGACTCTAATACTGCCTCAAAAGGCTACTTTGTGGGCACTCGAGGAGACCCGATTGTTGACTAGTTCGAGTCCTGATCTTGGTTAGATCCTTCTTCTCCAAGATACAGGCCTTTTGTATATCAACTAAGATCGACCAATTATATTTTCCCGCTCTAGAGCAATTACCCCTCTCCATCTCCTTTTTTGTCGTTGATTAGTTTCTAAGACCTCTGTCAATGTGTCCGTGAGCTATTCGTGGGAGATATCACGCCAACTTCGAGGGAAGTTGACCAGGAGAGACCTCCGTATTACTCCCCCCAACCTTTACGCACATACCCGGTAAGAGTAACTTTAGTCTTTTTCCCCGTCCCCGCAATTCCGGGCTGGATTGAAGTCCCTGAAGATCTCGACGCCGCCACAACCTGATTCAATCACGTTTGTGGTGTTTCCCCTCCCCCTCTACATAGAAGGTTTTTTGCTTCATGCCGTTACTTCAGAAAGAAGCCCCTTGTAGTATCTCTTTGTTTCCCGCTGATTGGACCAACCATTTTACTTCTAGACACTAAACGACTAAGCACTCATCCTCTTTTGTATTGCCCCGGCAACCCCCCAACACAACACCAACAAAAAAACGTTTACCGTACCTGAGGAGGTTTGGCTCCCTGGTATCTGTCTCACACTCCCCCCCGCCATTTCCGTAGGTTTGATCCATCATGCCATAGGACCTTGCTCCAGAAAGTACCCCCCGCCAAAATTTCCACCCTCTGGGGTATCCTAGCTCCACTTTAGGCCCAACAGGTCCCGTGGCTACGTGCATACCCTTTTCCCCGGTAGCTCCCCCCTTTTCCTCTTTTCTGCGATAGTTCTCTCGCTCCGGGTCTTTGAATGTGAACCCCCTCGTCCAGAGGCTTTACCCCCCCACTACGGCTTTCAGCTTGTTTCCCCCGACCCTCCATCTCCCTGAATTCACACCCCCCGCCCCTTGTTTTGAAGGTCGAAATGTAAGTCGGATTGTGCTCCGGGAGGCTTGCGAACTCTGTTTTCGTTCCCTCAGTTTAAACTCTTCCGGTCAATTTACCCCAGGCGGACACCTCCTGTTTTTCTAGGACTTCGGAAGTTTTGAAAGAATAATGGGCCCCCATCCCACTTGTGGCGAGTTTGACTTTTTTACTTCTTTTCTCGCCCTGCGAATAACCTGGGCCCCCTAGGCGTTTTTAACGGCGACCCCTGCTTTTTCTGATTTTTTGTCCCCCGGTTTCCGAATAATTCCTCATATTGTTTTGCAGATCGCTCTTACTTCCATGGAATAGTGTGTCCCCCCCCCCATCGCCCCGGAAAAGGACGTCCCCTTTCAAGCTCCGGCCCTGATCGATTCTTTCCCCAGGCGCACCCTTCAAAGGGGCAAAACTTCCTGCTGTCCCGGATCGCCATGTTTTCTACAGTTCCTTCCGGCTGGGGTTCGAATTGGACGACCCGCATTCTTTCAACCATTCGAAATGTTTTTTGCTGTCCCGCATCGGCGCTGGTCAGACTTTCTGAAAAAGTAACGACCCTGGCCGACCTTATAGAAATTTTGACCTTACGGACACTCGCTTCCCCCAGTACTGAAGATCAGGTTAAAGTTGAAACTGCATTTCCCCCCTCAGCCTGTGAAAACTTGTGCTCCTCTTTGGAAGGGACTTTCTTTCACGAATTGTTGTTAGAGGATAATTGATGTTTCGTTCCTTTTGTGTGCCGGCTTTTGGCAGCTGCGTTACCTATGGTAAGACTACTCCCTCCCCCCTTTTCAGTTTTTCTGCTGATGTTGAACATCGCGCACTTTTATTGCAAAAGGAGACTTGTTGTTCTCCTCTCAAAAGAAACACCCTATTAGTTTGCTTCTGTCCAGGACAGTCGTCTGACCCAGTTTTTTTCAGAAAGAGGGACCAAGGCAGTTAAAGGTGAGGATTCTTCTGTCCGGCTCTCTGGCCGAAATTTCTCTGTCTGACCTTGCCGTCACATTGCTTCTGTCGGATCCGAGCAGAACAACCACACAATCATCTGTGACCCACGGAGCACAGAGGGGCCTTTTTCCCCCCCCGATTGATTCTGAGTACGCGGTCTGTTAGTCTCCCTTCCCTTATCGTAGCTGCCCCCCCTGCTGGCCCCCTTTGTAGTTTTTTTCCCTCTGGCCATGACCGTCCCCGATTAGTGTTCCTCCTGATTCCCTTGTCCCTGAGGGAGAAGACACTGGTACTCCATGATGTTACCTGCCATAGAAAACAACCCCGTCAACTCCCCTTTCTGATTGGCCCGGGATTCTGATAAGATTTTAAGTTTGTTCGTGTCGCGCTTCTGGGAAAAGGCCTTGTGCACCGCCCAGTACCTACTACTCCAACCGTAAGACGCTTTGCTAACGTTTACCCTTCCCCCAGCCAGTCTGCCTCCAAGGACCAGGTTTTTGCCTTCATGACCTCTTTCCTTCTTACGCCACTAAGAAGAAATTTGACTTGCTTTCCTCCGCAGATCGGCGAAAAGGGACCGACGCTTG
>Ga0179591_1406537_pt1 | contig 10943 bp, 14 predicted proteins | sample CZOMad2_1_08_16f_FD_182891 | JGI IMG/M metagenome (GOLD analysis project Ga0179591, IMG submission 182891) | Vadose zone soil fungal communities from Angelo Coast Range Reserve, California, USA - CZOMad2_1_08_16fungal (PacBio error correction) | ecosystem: Environmental > Terrestrial > Soil >... | reverse complement strand
TCTATCCCCTTTAACTACTACATTATCGTACCGGCTGATCTGTCGTTTCTCGGCATTTGCAGCACTTTTGCTCCTGCGGCGCATCTACTTCCACTAGCCCTCTGCGCCCTTGATCCTTTGGTTGTGCTGCCGTGTTTGTTACTAGCCTCTCGTTCTTTATCCCTGCTACCCTCGAGCGCTATCTACGTCCGTATTTTGCGCAATCACGAGTTTCATTTGCACGCGTCTTTTCGTCCTCCGCAGAATCGAGCGGCATATTACCGTCCGACCCAGTAGTGTCCGTCTGTCTCCATCTCCTCTTTTCTATTTCGGGTCGCATTCACTCCTTGCCTGACGCCATTCCTTGTTGGCGTATTGTTCTGACTCGTGCCGCATACCTTACCCTTCTGGTCCTAGTTCCACTTGTTTCCAGTCTCCTCTTGAGTGCCCCCCGGCGTATAGCTTTCCGGCTCGCCCTCTTAAGTTTCTGCAATACCTATTTCCATATCTGGCTTTCATATTTCTTGGCACTAACTCTCATCCTTCGTCTTCCATTGCCACCGCCTAACGTGCACCCCCGTTTTATTGGACGAGGGTCAACGCGATATCGCTGGATTTCTTTTTGTAGGATATTGCAACTCGATATTGCCTTTATTATGGTGAACCTCAGTCTCGTTATTGTTCGCCCCTCACTATTCGCCTTCCTGTTCACCCTCTCTTTCCCTTCACGCCATGTTGAACTGCCACTGTCCTCTGCGTATGAACTTACGTCAATACTTCTGGCTCCTCCACCGTCGCTTTGCGTTTACGTGCATTCCTCTCTTGAACGAACCCCGGCTCTATTTTATCTCCCACACGCGCTTCTCAACGATGCCATCGGCCCCTCGCAGAGTTTTCGATGTCTATACTCGACACTCTTATAATATATCTTTCAGCCCTCTTCTCTGAGCCCATTTTCTCTTCCTCTTAGCCTTTGGTGGATTTGATTCCAACATTTCTCTCTTCCCATCTCTTCCCTCTTCTTTTTCCCTTTCTTTTCAGTGGCCCTCTGTCATCTCGCTACGAGGTGCCGTTGAAAATTCTGCAGCCCCACCGAGATCTTCCCCCTTACTCCCCTCCTTTCTTAGCATTGCACATCTCTCTATCATCCTGTCCCTTACGAGTTTTGGGCGGACTTTCTTAACTCGTTTCATTGTTTTTATACTCGTACTATCGTCTCCATTCTTTTTTTTATTTGCGTTGCTATCGCCACCCCGTTACATTTCTTCTCCTTCTCCACCTTTCATTTGGTCTGCACGCGCTCCTTTTGGTCTTTTGTTCCCGCATTCTTTTTCTGCTTTTCGACTATGCAATGTGTATATTGTATTCTTAACGCCTATCTTGGTTTCTTATGCCTTCATTACGTTATGTCCCCTCCCCTCTCAGCAGTCTCCTCTGTGCTACCGCCTTACGGCGCATCTCTACCCCGCTTCTATGGTCTGTTACGCGCATTTCTCATTTATCTCTCCTCCTATTCAGTTGTTCCTTCGTTTTACTTCTCTGTCGTTGCCCCGCTCTAATATTTCTCTGTCTGAGTTCCGCATTGTCCTTTCTGTTCGAATGTTCTTTCCTTTTCCTCCTTAGCATCTCCTTTTTCAGCAACTCTCAGTTCTCCATTCTATTTTTTCGAGCCCCAGGTCATTCTCCGATTTCCCCTTCGATTAGTGTCACGCTGCTTCTATTTCTTCCAGTCCTTCCTTTCTTTCTGTATTGCACGTACACAGCCAATTTCAGGCTTCCCATTCTTTCCATGTCCTTTTCAGCGCGCAGCTTCTCTACTCTTCCCCTCTTCTGAGTTTCGATTACTGGTGATTCTCTTTTTCTTCTATCTCTTTTCATACCAATCCCAATGGCCGTTAGTCGTGGTCCCTGCACACTATAACTTCTTCTGCACGCGATACGGCCTCCTGTCGACGATCATTGGATCTTGGGTCACCGCCTTAATCTCTCAGCACACGGTTCAGCTTCCCGTCCACCCCTTCTTTTCTGTCACCACTGTACTCTGTTGAGCTCTGACCTTCCCGCCCGTTCCCCGCTTGACGTTGTATTTGACTCCACTCAGCTGTCGTCGGTTGCATTGTCCTCCTTATGGCGTTGCCGCAATACCCTTTTTGAACGTTGACTTTGTCCAGCACCTTTAATCACCTTCTTCTTCTTCCTGTTGCCAGGCTCCCTATCCTTTTGGTGGCCTATTTTATCTCTCGTTAGTATTTAAGCTGCTTCGTATCTCTTGATTCATCTATCGTCATGCTTCCCCCTTAATCCCTTCCGCGCTCTTCCGTTGCTTTCCACATACTGGCTCTCTGACCCTTTCCTTTTAGATGTGTCCTCATGGTTCTCCCCATGATATGTTCTCTCCCAGTCCTATTGTCACTTCCATCTTCTTCTGCCCTCCGGCTACGAGCTTGCGAGTCAGTGCTCCTCTCGATATATCTTCTCCTCTTGTCAGTACGGTCCCTATTTCCGTTTCATTACTTCAGCCCTCCTGCTGATCTCGGTTGTGTAAGTCCGCTATCTAAGCCGTTCTAATACAGTCTCATTTCTTCGCTAGTGGCCTTTGCACTCTTATTCTTTTCTCTTTCCCCTTCGTTCCTTTCTTCGCCCCCCCTCCTCTCTTCGCTACTTCTCTTTCTTCCTTTCTCCTATTTCAGCCCCTCTCATTCCCTTACCCCCTTTTTCCTTTTTCTCGTTTTCCTCCTTTCTTCCGCATCTGTGCTCCGTTCCTATTTTTGTCCATTTATTACGTATCCCCCTTCAGTATTTTTCCAACTTTGTTGTACCTCTCTTAACCTTCCTCCCTCCTTTTTCCCTCCCTTTCTACCCCCCTTTCCTCTTTCTTCTCTCTCTCCCCTCCCCTTCCTTGTTCTCTCCTGGTTGTTGTCTCGAGAGACGTCATCTCTTCGGTTACACGCGCCTCCCTCTAGTTCTCTGTCATTTGCCCCGAAAGGGCATCATGGTTTTCTTCTCTTTGTTCTTATTCCTCTCATCTCTCAACCTCCCACATCTTTATACTTTAAGCACCTCCATTTTTCTTCTTCTCCCTTATTCTCCTTCTGTCCCACCTATCTCCTTGCGTCTCCCACCCTCACCCTTTTTTTTTAATTTATTTTTTTTTTACCCGTTCTCGCTCTTCTCTTCATTTCATCTAGTTTTTCCTCCCTTGCCTGTACTCCCATTTTTTCTCTCTTCCCCTCCTTCCGGCCTCTTACTCGTTTTCTAAATGCTTTTTAATATATGCCACCCCCGCCCCGGCACCGCCCTCATGCCCCATCCCAGTCATGTTCTCACTTATCCCTCCCACTTCTTCCCCCTTTTTCCATTATGACACTCCTCTTTCTCTTATTGCCGCTCTCTCCCTCTTCTCGGAACCTCCGATATTTCTCTCTATACCTGTATTCTGCAATAATCTCTTTCCTCGTCTTCTATTCCTTCTCTCAATTTTCGCGTATATGCTTATACTTCATTTTCTCTTTCCATTCCCCTTTCCAGCTGGCTTTTTCCCTTTTGTTCTTTCTTTCCCCTCGATTTCACCCTCCATCCTCTTTTCCCATTTTCTTTATTTTTTCCCTCCTGTCTCCCTTTTCTTATCCTTCTTCTATCCCTTTATTCTTTCATCAATACCATTACTCAGGTTATTCTCCCCTCCCCCTTTCTTTATTATTTTGTTTTTCCCCCTACCCTCTCTTCCCTTTCTCCCTCTCTTTCCTTCTCTTACGCTTTTGCTTAGGAAACCTTTTTACAGCGTCATTTTATTTCTTTGTTTCGTACTGACCCCCTTGTCGTTTTCCTGACTCTGCTGACCTTCTTTGTTGTTTCTGTTTCTCTCTTTTCCCCCTTCCTTTTCCTCCCCTTTTTTTTTGTGTCCTTTATCCCCCTTTTTTTTCCCTTTCTCCTCTTCCCGTCTCCCTCTGTCCCAACGACTTTTGTCCCCCATTTCCCTAATGTCATCCGTGCTTTTCGCTGTCCCTGACACTTCACACACATCCCACTACCTCTCACTGTACTTTCTTTTGCTTACTGGTTTTCGTTCTCCCTCTCTCGTTTTTGTTTATTCTCTTCTCTCTCCCCCCTTTTTCCTTTCCCTTTTTCGGTCGTTCCCATCCCCCTATCTCCCCCTATTCATCTTTCTTTCTCCTCTTTTTTCTTACTTTCTCTCATGTTTCTTCCCTACTGCGTCTTCGTTCCTTTTGCCCTCTACTCGCAGGTCCTCGTTCATCCGCTATTTTACCCTGTTTCTGTTGCATTCATACCGTTTTTCATCTTCCTTCCCGTTATTGCTTCGCTCCTTTCTCTACTTCTCTCCTCTTGACCTATCATTAGGACTGCATTCTCCACTGATTTTGCTCTCTCTTTCGATGTCCTTACTGTATTATGTTCTTCGTAATGTCTCTTCCGATGTTTCTGATACCTCAGCTCTCTCTGCTTCCTGATATGTTTCTGTCCCTGCACGCGACCCGTTAGCCTGATCTTCCTCTACTCTTCTTCGCACTTAACGTTTGGTACCGCTCCTTCCTGCTTCCCATCAGTTCGTTGTAACACTTTACTTATCTATCGCTGGTTGTCTTACTTCTTTTCTCTCCTCTGTCCCCTGATTGACGCCAATAGTATTACACAACACTCCTTCTTCGATTTTTTTCTCTCCCCCTTCACCTCGCCCCTCTCTGGTCCCCGTTTATGTAGTCCTACCTGCATTATATCCCTCCCGCTATGCAAGCCAATCAAGACATACCGGTATTTTTTGGTTTCCGTTCTCTGCTCGTGAATTATTGAAACCTTCTGTTGGAGGATTTTTTTTTTACCTCTTCTCTTTCGTTTATTTCTCCTTTCTTAGACTCTTACCCTATCTTCGAAAGCAGGCATTCTTATTCATTGTCTTCTACTTTTTTTTTTTCTTGCTGCTTACTATTCCTCTTCTTTGAATTCTCGACTTTCCTCGCTTTCTTCTTCCTCTACTTCCCTCTTCTTTTTCTTTTTCCTCGTCTCATCTTCCTCGCCTTCCTCTCTTTCCGTTCCTTCCTTCTTCGACTCTCCACCTAGATCCCAGTGTTTTCATTTGACCGCCGCGCTTCATCCTCCCATCTCTGCCCGCACCCTGAAACTCTACGTCAAGCCCAATAAGTCTCTCAGGCTATGCCCTAATATCCTACGCCCCTCGCCTCGTTTTCTTTCTTTTCCCTTTCTTCCTCTATTGTTGTATCTGATCCTTTTCCGCCCTAGACTACTCTAGTACTCTTCTCTCTACTATATCTTTTCTTTCCGCCCCGCTCTCTCTTTCTTTTTCTTTCCTTCGCGTTTTAGTATACTACTGTCCACCTGACCCCTTGCTGTGCCTGGTTTATGTCAGTAGGTTCATTCTTTTTTCTTGACTGTTCTTTCTCTTTTTCCTTTTGCTTGGTGGTGTCTTTGTGTCCTTTTTTCCGTTACCATCTTTTGACGATAAATCTTGTCTTTCTTTCGAGGCTCTGACCTCTCACTCGTTTCCATTCTCCCTCTGACAGTTTCTTCTTTCCCCTTCCCTTTCTTCTCCTTTCCTTTCCTTCTTCTCTGCACTTCTTTTCATTTTCACTCCTCTTCCTGATCTTTTTTCTTCTTCCTTCTATTTTTATCTTTACTCTTTTTTTTTTTCCTTCTACGTTCGTCATATCTTTGGAATTACTTCTTTCATCCTACTTGCTCATTTCAGCTGCATTCTTTGTCCTGGCTTCCTATGATCTCCTATGCAAGCTTCCCCCCACCCACTTGCTGATTACCGTAGCACCTTTTCGCTCCCAATCTGCGATTCTTTTTCTCTCTTTTCCTATCTTTTCTCCTTATTCTCTCCTTCTAGTATCTGTGCCCACCACCCGCATCACGCTGATGTCCTACTCTTCGATCGCCTCTATTATTACCAGTGCTAACCCACTGTATCCTATTCTTTCCTTCTCCCTCTCTAGCTTCCTATGACTCTTGTCGATCAGCCCTCACGTCCCTTCCACTTATTACGCCCTACTCTTATTGCAGACCCCGTGCCCTACCTTGCTTTTTCACGCATCGCACATCTCTTACCGCCCCCTGCTACAGATCGTGACACCTTGGGCCTTTCTTCTTTCTTCTTTGGGTCTCCACACATCAATAGTACTAACGCTTTTCGTTCACCTCTTGCGGCGCCCACTGATTCCTTCCCACTTACCTGTTATGCCATTGCCTTTCTCCCTTTCTCCAGATTATACACAAGTACCTGTGTTTGCCAGTTCATCGCTCGTGCCACCCTCTACCGTCACCATTGCCGCCAATCGGATAGGCGCTCTTCCCCTCCCCTCTCTTTTCTCTGCTCCTTTTGCTATCTCTCTATCTTTTTTTTTCGCCAATTCCTTTCCTCTTCTCCTCTGCTTATCCCCTATTGAACCAGGTTGACGTTCGCTGGCACCCTTGGACGCGAAGCCTGACGCTGTCCCCGACATCCACTGCAGATGACGATTAAACATATGCGCTCAAGTTTTAAATCCTGCGCCGCGACGCACCCACTTTTCTTTTCAACGACTTCTCGCTTTTTTTCTTCTCCTTTTTGTTTTTTTCTATTTTCTTTTCATTGAACGACCTTCGTTCTTTCATCTTGTTCGTACGAACCCGAACCTTCTTTAGATCTTCTTCTACGTTCCTGCGATCTCATTGCCCATTGAGGTTACATCATATGTGTACCTTGCACCTCGCCTTTTTTATTCCTCTCCTCTCCTTTTTCTTCTTCTGCCCCAGAACACCGGCCTCCCCCGGATCTTCGATGGCCAAGTGTTCTTCGCGTTCTATTTATTTTCCTTTTTTCCTTCCTCTTATCTAGTATTCTGTCCCCCAGCTAGCCCCCTTCCCCTATTAAGCAACGCCGCTGTTCACGCCATACTAAACGTGTCGTCCGATTCCTTTAGTTCTCTGTTCTTGGATGCTTTTTATACTTTCTCCCCTTTCACTAGCCCTCCCCTCTCCCTTCCCTTCTTCTCCTTTTTCCTTTTTCCCTCGTGCCTCAGCGCCTCTTCTTTTCTTTTTCCCCCTTCTTTCTTTCTGTTTCTTCTTCATCGATTCTCTTATTCTTTTTATCAACTAAATCTGCCGGAGTTCTTTTACGTGGATACCTTCTTTTTTCCCGTGATTCCCGCATTTGCCAGTTACAGCCCCTCCTGTCCTTATGAGGAAGAGGATTTATAGTTTGGTAGGAATGTGTATGTGATCTCTAACATGAGGCAGCTCGAGTCATCTCTTATCCGACACGTCGCTTTTTATCGCCTAAAGTCTTATATCCTTCCACAGCCTCCTCGCTATTTGATGTTCCTACAGGTGTCCAAGATTCAGCGACTAGAACTTACATTCAGTATCCGGTCGTCTTTTATTAGCGTTGTTTCTTAGCCTTGGTTGGATCGTATAATTCCTTCTCTTCTGGGCCCCACCTCCCCTTCTTATTCCTTTTTTCTTTCTTTATCTCCCTCTCTTCCTCTTTTTTTTTGTTTTTGGAACGTTGAAGCCATCACAGTGTTATGACCCACTAGCTCATCACTTCATTTGTTCCACACGGTAACCCAGATTATTAGTCATGTCCTTTTTTTTCTCTCCCTCTTAGTTTCTTACTCTACCTCAGCAACAGCACTGAGCACGGCTCCAATTCATAAGCTCACAAGCCTCGGCTTTGTGCCGTCCATCCTCTCCTTATTCTCCTCTCGTCTCCTAGAACTTTCTTCCCTCGTCCCTACTCCTATACTTTCCTTTCCAAACTTTAGTTTACATGGCATCATACGATCCACCTCTGGTCAGAGTCCCCGTGGCTACCTCTATGCCTGGCCATCTCGCTGACAGCCATGGTTTCCCCATCGCTTTTTGCTTTATTTGCCCTCCTCCGCCTCAAATTGCTGTTAGTGCCGAACTTAGACTGACTAAGATTCTTCTCTGACTACTATTCTTACATTCCTTCTGTCAGTAATAAGGAACGAAGCCTGGGATTTTTCTTTCTCTCTCTTTCCAAAGGTAGCGTTCGGAGTTGTTGGGCACCTTTGCGCGTTGGTATATCTGTTCGGGTCCTCGCGAAGCGTATTTCTAATGCTGCACGTACTGGAGCGTAGCTTGGCTGTGTATTTGTACAGCGCTTGGACGGAGTCGGCGGATTAATGTGCATAGCTCGGTCTCGACATGCGACATTTTGGCTAGTCTTAGGGCACGGTATCAATGATTCTGAGACTTATGCAGACGTTCTAGACTGTTACAGGGTTGGGGATTTAGCAGCACGCGCTTGGAGTTAATGTATCCTCGCCCTGCTGCGCTTCGAATGTAAAGTACTGTTGTGTTTGCAAGAGTTACTTTTAATTTTACGTGTGATCTACTTGGAAGGTCATTGTGTTGTGCTTAGTGGATTCTTTTGCCAATTTGGCACAGTTCCGGTTGCACTGCGTCTTATAGCGGTTATGAATGGGACCGCTTTGGGGTAGGAGAGAAATCGTCTGTAGTTTTAGCGACTGTGTTATAGTTTGGTCCGGTTGGGGCTAATGCCCGTGGGTGCCGATAGTGGCGGATCAAGGCTATAGGTATGGATGAGTTCAACTAATCGTCCATCAGTTTGGAAGATTCCACAGTGTGGTCGCCTGGCTCGGCGTGGTGGCGTTTAGCTCGCGCATCCCTTCATAAGACATGTCCTTATGTGGGCGTCATGTGTGTGGTGACTTTGATATCCCTCAGAGGCCAGTGCTAGGAGTGGTTAAAGCTATCACGGGGGTTGCGGAATCTCGTGTGTGACTTTGTCCTTATTAGGAGTCATTTTCCGCTTCGGTTTGTTGATGGCTCTATTTAATCAGCGTGTACACAACCTGTGAGAGTCTATGTTTTAATTGTTGGTTTTAGGTTTTGTTTTGGGTTGGATTTTTGAGGGTCCTAAGAACGCAGGACAGTATCTTGTTCGGAGGCCGCCCACGTCGAACGAGAATTGTCGCGGAGTCGCTGGCGTGTGGGCGATTAGACTTGAAATGCACACGATAGTGTTTTTGTTGTTGTAGTTGCCTGGTAGACTTATTCAGTTTCGGTAGGCGGGCCGGTGTGTATTGATCTCAGCCGACAGAGGCCGTGCTCTCATCGTTTTCAGCCAACATTGACGGGGGTTATGGGTCGAGCTTATTTACTGCGAGGACAGCAGCGTTGTAGGTTTAGCATGCGGCTCCAGTTTGAGTCTTTTTTGCCATATTGTTATGCGGCGTTATGCGTCCTAACTCCTAATCGATTCTCAGTGGTTATAGCTCATACACTTGCTTTGGTTGCTCGTTCACTGTTGGGACAGATAGAGATTGCTGTTCGATGTAGGGGGCGTTTCTTTGATGTTCGAGCTTCGAATTAGGGAGAGATGTCTATTTTTACTCTGGGCTCAGCTTCTCGTTTTTACGTATGTTTGGTGAACGATAATCTCGTGCGCACCGTATGATTTGTCGGCTGAGAGGAGATGAATCGTCAGCAAGCGGTTTTTCTGTGTGTGATTAGTGCTTGAGGAGCTGTTGTGCTGTTAGATTACAGCCACGTCAGAGTGACCGCGACCGTTAGGCACGTGATATAGGCAGGTCGTGGAGGGCGGTGCGCATTTGCCGCTTGGACGTGGTTTCGTGTGTCTTTTGGGGAAGCGCGCGTTTTAGCTAGGCGTTTTTCGTGGCGGTAGTTTGCGACTGGGGGCGGTGTTGCTATACAGGGTTCTGTCTTTTCTAGCGCGGTGGATTCCCGAGGGCAGGCGGATCGTTAGATGGTCGCGCTGGTATCGTGCTCGGTCCGTTAGTGCGCACCGATCGGCCTGATGCGGTGCTGTGTATTCATTCGGCATCTGCGTGTAGTGCCACATGTGGCTTTCGCTGACTTTCCTAGATGGCTGCGTTAGTTCCCGCTAACTGTTTTGATCTACTCCCTACCTTCGCCGTGTTCGTCTCGGTGAATCTCCGCCCATCTCGTCTATGTGGTGCTGTACCGTGAGTTTCTGCTATCATGGAGATGACATTCAAGCAATGTGGGGGCTTGGCTGTCGGGATTCGCGATCCCTATATGTGGTACCTTGAGCAGCGGAGTTCCTTAAGCCGTAGTGGACTAGACTTGCGACTAGCTAGTTTCTTAAGCGGTGTCGACTGTCTCACACCTTAACTTCAGTGCAATCTCGATGCAGTAAAATTACATTCGTTATTTCCGGTGTGTTTTCTACGGCTATTGGGTGTTTAGTTGTCTTCGTGTCTCATTAGATCGCCCGTTGCCATGCGTTTGGCCGACTTTGTGTTATGTTGCGCGAAGCGGATGGTTGGCACTCATGATATTTCTGGCACTAACATTGTGCCTAATGTAAGGTCAGTGCGTAATTCTTAGGTAGAGTGTTGTAAAGGATAGAGCTCTCTCTTATATGCATACCGACTTTCAATATATTCGGTCAATCTCATGAATTGCTTGTGCTATGTTTGTTTTCGACTGCCATGCTTCTTTCGTAAGCTTTTTTTTTTTTCCTCTTAGAAACGGTATTCCTGGTAAGGTTTTGGCGTATACTTACATTTGTATTGTGGTGTTTCTCCTACCTAGCCCTTCTTTCTTTCGCTCACTTTTTTCTTCTTTTGCTCCCTTCCTTTTTTCCTTTCGTCCCCTTCCTTTGACCGCCTCCATTCTCTTGGGGCCTCCCGAATTGATCCGAGATTCGTTCCTTGTTACTTTAGTCGCGCAGGCTTCCTCCTCTGTGCCTTAAGTTTACACTGAGTTAAAACTAATTTGCTTTCCTTGGTCTTTGGCCTTTAGTTGGTGCGCGCTTCTTTCCTTTTTCTCCGGCGTTTATTCTTTCGGATTTCTCCGTTTCCCACCTCTCTCCCTCTCTCTATCACCTATTTTCTCACCTTTCTCTTTCTTTGTCATTCCTAAAGCCGTCTCCTCTCCCCCCCTCTGTACCTCTCTTTCTTACTGCCCTCGCG
>Ga0179591_1273678_pt1 | contig 10943 bp, 12 predicted proteins | sample CZOMad2_1_08_16f_FD_182891 | JGI IMG/M metagenome (GOLD analysis project Ga0179591, IMG submission 182891) | Vadose zone soil fungal communities from Angelo Coast Range Reserve, California, USA - CZOMad2_1_08_16fungal (PacBio error correction) | ecosystem: Environmental > Terrestrial > Soil >... | reverse complement strand
GCTCTCCCGTGTCTCGTCGCCTTGCCCTCTTTTTTTATTTCGTATTTAATTTTTTTTCTTTCCAAGCTTTCCGTTTTGATTGATTTGATTGAGCCCCCTCCTCCCGTCCGGAGCACAGCACGAGCGCTTGGCACCGGCCATCTTTGGTCGAAGTCTTGTTCTCCTTTTCCTCTTCCCTTTGGTTCTTCCCAATTTTGCTCAAGTCCGCGTTTGCTTGTTGCCGTAGGCCCCCATTCACTTGCCCTTAGCTTTTTTTTAGCAATCCTGACCCACTCCCTACTGGTCCCCAGCTCGCCCCGGCCCTTTATAGTTCCTTCCCCGGATTTTTTCCTCTTGAAATTGAAAGTTAGTTGTTGTGCGTGGTTTCCTTTCGGTTTTAGCGTTCTTTGTGGTTGGTTGGTCCACCTGACGTGCTGAGTGTTGCCGTTCGTTGACTCGCCCGAACCCGCCCTCCCACTCTCCTTGAGTAGAGAGTGTTTGTACTCCGGCCCCGCCGTTGTTACATTTACTCGCCTCTTTTCTGAGTCTGAATTGCTTTTCAGAGTTCTATGGTCCTCTTTTTTTTTCCCCCGCCCACCGGTGTTGTTTCGCTTAGCTTGCGTAATAGACGGACCCGGTGACTTTTTAGCTGGTTGGCCGTGAGCCCGTTTATTGCCGACCACCCTTTTTTTCGTCGTCGTCTTCCCCACTTTTTTTCTCTTGACCTAGTTAGCACACGTTCTTTTGAGTTTGTCTGTTTATCCATTCGTTTCCGTGCTCATTCCAACCGGTTCGTGCCCTGGACTTCCCTTCCCCCTGTGCAATTTTACACAAGTTTTTTCGTTCTTTTGAGTTGCTCTTCTCTTCCTGGGTGACGCTTTGGTTTAAATTCTTTCTGCCCATCGTCCCTTGGACACCCACGCGAGTTCTCCACCGTCCTTTTTTCCTTTCTTTAGGAGAATTGGCCCTTTTTTCGTGCCCCGTGCGCTGTACCTGGCCCAAACCTTAGCCACAGTACGTGATCGATGCCCTGAGATCTTTGTTTTTTTTTCCCAGTGCTGCTCGTTTCATCCGTCGTTGTTTCCTACTTCACTTTTGCTCGGCAGTTGCATTTTTGGGCCCCCGAAATTTGTCGGGTTTTGGTTGGGCCATCGGTTTTCCCCCCTTCCCTTCGTCCCTCCCCAGGGCTTATTGATTTTTTTTTTTCCGTCAACACTCATCGTCTTCACCCCCCCCCCCCTTAAACCCCTTTTCCTGAGTCTTTTTTCTTCTTTATCTTTTGGGTACTCCCTTCCTAAGCATATCCTTTCCACTGTTTTGCCATCACTTCCCTCATCGAGGTTTCTGTAAGGTCCGCTACCGTCCCCCAGCCTGCCCCCCCTCTACAACCTATTTGATCGAGATATGAACCATTCCCTTCTCTTACTAAGACCGCTTTTTACCCCTCTTCCCTATCCGTTGCTTTTCTTTTTGTCTCGTGAAATTTTTTCCCCGGTGAAGCAACGTAGTCTCCCCTGGCAGCTCGACACTTTAGGCCTCCCGCACAATCCCCCATGGTCCTTTGTAAGGGAGGACCAGTGACTTTTACAGAGGCACATTCTCTGGTACTTCCTGTTGTCATACTCTTCTTTTACCTCCTTCTACGGTTTTTTTTTTTTTATTAGAGCCGCCCCAGATCTGTCTCTTTTTTTCCCAACCTTTTACCCCAAAAAGCGTTTTTTTTTGGCTTCGGCGTTTGGTCCCCCCTCACTGCCAAGTAATGTAATGTTCGTGCGACTGCCCATGCCGTGTTCCTGTTCCTTTCCTCGCTGCCGGGTCGGTTTACAACCGTTTTTGTTTGGTTTTTGGCTTTTTTGTCGCAGGGGCTACCAGGTTAACGGGGCTTACTCTGTGCCTTGATTCCGTTTTACGGGTTCCTTGTTCTATCATGTTCCTGTTCATATTTTTTCTGCAATTTATTTTTTTCCGCGTTGGCGTTTTGGGTATTGGTAGGCCCGTTTTGTTTAGTTTAATACCCCCCCTCGCTTTTTTTGGGTGTTTTTCAGTGTCTTTCGGGTCTGCTATTTTTTGTCAGTTATGGTTCCAGAGGTTATTTTTGTTCAGCCGAATTGCCAATGATCGTGCTAGGTGGGTTTTTTGCGTGTTTCATACGCTGCTGTGGGCCTTTCGGCGATTGAAGGCCTTTTTTGTTCTTGGTGAGTTTCCCCTCCTTCTTTTCCCCTGACAGATCCTCACAAACTATCGTCTGCGGTTTTGAACGTGCCCGCAGCTCGGGCGACCCCACCACCCTTTGTGACACAAGTCCCCCCTTCCCTCCTCCTCTCTGAAATTGCCATCGTTTTTTGGCGTCCGATTTTAGGGCTCCTGTCCCGTCCACTTTTCCCTCTCGGAGTTACGCACACTCTCCGTCCAGTCTCTTCATAGAAGTTGGTGGCTATTAAGTTTAGTTGGGTTTTTTTCTTTGGGTGTTGTCGTTCTCCCCTATCTGAGATGAGCGAGTTATACTTCTTTTAATAAGTCGTTTAAGCCTTCTTGCTGCCGAGTACGAAAGTTTTTTGTTTCCAAGTTTTTTGGACCCACCACAGACCTTTTGTGGCATGCATTTGTTCACCGCGACAACCGTTCTCTTCTTCAAGGTTCATGTGTGAGAGCTATCTTGTGGGTTTTTGTCTTTTTTTCTGCCTCCCTCGTTGAGGACCTCGTCCTCCGCCACTTCTGCGGCTTGTTTTTGGGGTTTTTTTTGTTGGAGCGGTACAAAGTCACGGAAAAGTTTTTTTTCAGAGCGGTTTTACCCAGGTTCGCTGTTTATTCTTTTTCTTTTTTGTCCCTTTGGACGCGAACTACTTGTTTTTAGCCTGGTTTGCTCTCTCCAAAGAGTTACCCCAAACGTGCAGCACTTTTGTTTGGCGGAGACATAGACGAAGTGCTCCGTCTTTTTTTTTCCTCCTACTTAATGTCAATCTCAGGGCCCCTCGGACCTCCTTAGGACCTCCCTCCCATTCATCTGCCCCGTGACCCCGTCCCTCTATTTTTTTTTCTGGTCGTTGGTCCTGGTTGCCCCAGGCTTGGCAACCTCGTCCCCACCCAGGCGTTCCCCCCCTGTCTCGTTGTGGTTCGTCGTTTCCCCTGTCCCCCGTTGCCATCGAGTCAGATGCCGTCGGAAGGGCCGTCGGAGATTGGTCCCAAGTCGGCGTTTGACCATGACCCCCAAGGGTTTTCTCGCTGTGCTTCCCCTAAGGGAACTCAAAGGTATCAGTTACGGCTCAGTCTTAATCGCCGCCCTTTCCCCCGTTGTCCTTGTCCCTACACCTGGTGCTTTTTTGACACAGCCTGTAGTTTTGCCTTTTTGCTCTGTAGCTGGGGCTTTCCTCCATGGTTTTGCCTGAATGCATTTGTGTTCCACCTCCTACAACCCATTCAACTGCGTTGTCTCACGTCCGCGCGATTTCTTTTACTCCCCTTCCATGGGGTCCTCTTCTACCTGTCGGAGACTTTTTCAGTAGCATTGACGGCCCACTTTGGGCCTTTGTCAACTCTAATTGCCCCCCGGTTTTTTTCTTTAAGACTGATGGGATTGCGGGTGTCGGACTCGATTTTAGCTTCTTTACGCCTGTGGCCAATCTTTTTTCTCGATTTTTTTTTTAGGTGTTGTTTTTGCTGTTTTTTCTTTCTGCTTTCGCCCTCCCCCCGTTCACCCGTCCGGGGCCACTTGCGACGTTTTTTGACCCCGCCTGCTCTTGTCTGTCTGCGGGGCTTCGTTTTCTACAAGATGGTTTTTTGTTTTTTTACAAACGGACTCGTGTTTTTTTTTCTTCCTTTTCGATGGAGGGGGCTGTTTTTTTTTTTACACCCAGTTCTTTCTTTTCCTATGGGATCCGGTTCAAGCGTTTCGCCCCCCAGCGCCGTTCAGTGAAATTCACATCTTGCACCCCCCTTCCTAGTGTTTTTTTTTTCACTTTGACACGTGCGTGTCATTAATTTCCCCCCGACGTGCCCCTTCGATCGTTTTTTTGTTTGCACCTTTACCTTTGCCCCTTTCTTCCCCCATCCCTGTTTGTCCAAAACGCGGCTCGTTTGTTTTTCTCTCCGTTTGTTCCTTCGTCAACTCTTTCTGTGTTGACCCCAAAACCCCCTGGGATCGGCGGTTTATAGAAGGGTTTGCTCCTCCCCCCACGCTCCATTCCTCCCTTTAACGTGTCTTTTCGCGACTTCTCGCTTCTTCTCCTCCCGTGGTTTTTTGATTCTTTATTGCCCACCCCTATTGTCCGGATTGGCCCACGGTTCCCCCCGTTCCGCGCGGACGTTGTGAGGTTTCCTGTTCCCTATACCCTGCCTGATTTTTTGCCGGGGGTTTGTTTGTCACCCTTCCCCGAGTTCTACTACCCAAATACCGAGACGCAGAGCTCGTTTTTTGTTCGGGCCGGAACTCAGCTTTGTGCACCCCACTTTTTTTTTTTATCCGTGCCCCCTGCCAGTTTTCCCGTGGAGCGACGGTCATTCGAGTTTTCCCTACGCGCCCCTTCGGACATCTGTCCCCCATCTTGGCTGTTGTAATCTGTTTTCCTGGTCTTTATTCGGACATTCTTTGGTGAAATCGCTTTTCTTGCAACCGTTTGTCTCATACGACGCTTTCACCCCCCCTCCATTGGCATCCTTCATCGTCTAAGTTTGCGCGCTACACCCTCGGTATCCTTTTCTGTGTTCCCGTTCTGCGATGATGCAGGCGAAACCCTCTTGCTTTCTTCTTCGCGACCGACGATGTCTGTATTCGAAAGCCCGGCCATTATCACCCGAGCCACTCTTCATCTGGCATTTGCATGGGCGCGGCCAGTTTGCCGACATAGCCCCCTTTCCCCCGCTTCTGCTCCTCCTGTTTCCCCCCGGAAAACCTTGCCTTTTGTAGTGTTCCATTGTGTCGCATTTTTTCGACGCCTATTTTGATTAGACCAGCCCTTTGGTTATTCCTTTCTTTCCTAGTACTCCTTTCCTTTTTTTCTTTGTCTTTTTGATTCCGGCCTGTCTTCGGGGTCAGGTCGAATGAACTTTTCTTACCTAAATGTTCACTCCTTGTAAGTCCTCCTGCAGTGGAGTTTCTTCGGTCTTTCGGTGAGTGACGTCGCCCCCTTCCTTTTTTTCTACCCTTTATGTCCTCTGTTAATGCAGGCCAGCTTTATTTGTTTACGCCCGATGGTTCACCTTTTTCTACTCCCCTTTTGACTCCTCTTCCCCTAGATTTCGGTTGCCTCGTCCTCTTAAGGTCCCCCGTGTTTTTTTTGGTGCCTTTTTGCGAGTTCTGTTGCTGTCACTTTTTTTTTCCGAAACACAGCGCCCTCGTTCTTTTTTGTGGAGGTCCTTTCGTTGACCTTCTAGGTTTGTATGATTTTTTTTCCTCTTGGTCTGCCCGTCCCACCTCTTTAGAGTTCTCGCTTCTTTTTTTTCCCCCGTGGTGGTTTTTTATCGTGTCTTCGCCCGTAGGTCTTTCTTTCCCTGCCTCACACTCTTCCGAGGCGAAACCTTTTTTGAGTTTCTTCCCCTCCCACCCCACGTTCGGAGGTAGGTTTTTACCCTCCTTTCACGGCTTGGACCCCCTTTTTAGCGCCGTGTTTGGACTATCAGTTTGCTGAACTTCTTGATCACGTCCGTGTCCCCACTCTATTGTTTTTTCTGTCGTGTGCGGCTTTTTGTCTGTTCCACCCCCTATGGTTCCCCTCGCGGAGCAGCGGCCCCCGCCTCGAATTTGCAGATAGACTCCCCTCTTCCCTTTTTTGCTTTTCGCCGCCGCGCACCAGTTTAGTGGGGACCGCCTTTCTTTTTTTTTTTACCGGTTTTCTTTTAAATTTTTCCCTCGACTCCTGGCTCGTCCCCTTTTTTTCCCTTTTTTCCGTTCATTGAACGAAGGGGAGAGGTTTTAGTTTCCGTGGGTTTCCGTTATGCCCCTTGTTGTTCGTTTCGTTTTTTTCATGCGGAAACGTGGACCTCGACGATTTTTTTTCTTTTTTGATGGTTCTTTTCAGTGCCTTTGGTTCATCGCCGACCCCAAAATTCTAGAACTCGCTCTGACGCCCACGCACACGATTCTTCCCCCCTTCCCCTCCTCTTCACGATTGGCCTCATGTGTATGCAGCATCGCCGCGACTTTTATTGTTCCACCTTCCCCCTAATAACTTTGTTTCCTTGTAATGCTTTGCCTTGCACAGTCATCCTCGACCAGAGTATCTTTTCTTCTCTTACCCCCCGCTTTTGGAACTCCTTATCTTTGCAGACTTCTTTACCGCTGACCTTGACGAAGAGACTTTTTTTCCCCTTTTTTTCCGCACCCTCCGACCGAAGTAGCCTTTTGCGTGTTTTCCCAGGCGCGAGACACGAAGCATGGACTTTGTTTTGTATTTATGTCCCCGTACCCGGTTTTTCATCTTTTACTTTTCGTTCGTTGTGGTTAACCTTGAACAACGGGTTTCACCCCCGAAATATTCCGCAGGTTTTTTTTCAGCAGTTACAGTGAAAGATATCACATAAGTCAATCAGCTGGTCTTTTTTATGCGTATCGGTTGGTGTAGTCGCCGTGATGGGTGCCGATTTATTACCGCCCCTACTGCTCCGAGAGGGTTAACAGCGTGGGTGAACGCTGTTTCCGCATTCCAAATCATTTTTCCGTATGTCTTTCAATCGCAGTGTATTGTCGGTGTCCCTTTGCGGATGACGGACTTGGCTGCTGGTTTGGCTTGCCATTTGTTTTTTACCCCAGGAGCTCAAGTTTTCATGTCAGTCCCGGTGGCTCTTTTAGTCCATCTTATACAGTGTTGTTCCTCACTATTCTTCCGTAATTCATCTTTGGGATGATTCTTGGCAGGGCTGGTGTACCTGAACCCCGATTACCCTCTTAACCCCTTGCTTTATGTCTCATGAGGCCGCTTGTTACTTCCCGCTGCGGACTTTTTTACATTGAAAGTTCCCCCCTCTCTTTCTTTTCGTGTCTTTGTGTTGCCTTGCAGCGATTTCCGTGTGCTGCCCCCTTCTTGGCTAGCGCCAACAGCCTGTAGGGAGGGGTTTATGTGGGTGTTCTTTTCCCCCCCCCTTCATGGGCCCCACTGACCCACTGCCCAAAAGAACAACCGCTGTTTGCTTTTCACGTTCAGCCCCCTCCCGTGCTCGACAACCCTTTGTTCCCCAACTCGTTGGCCCCGCGCGGTTCATGTTTTCACGTCGTTTGCCGGTGTCTGCCGCACCTAAGTTAAGTGCTCCACCTGTTCCGCCGGGTTACTGCTCAGGCCGCTCATCTTGTTTACTCCCCCTCGTTTTTTTCTCTTGCGACTCTGAAATTGGAGCGGCATGTCGAAGTGCTTTTGTTTGCGGCGGGCTGTCTCGCCTATGTCTTAGTCGCTTTTCCGGTCTCGGCGCCCCACCTCCGGACTGAACTTTTTGTTTTTGATTTCCTGTTACCACCTTTAAACGTTCGGGTTGTTTTTTTTTTTTAGCCTTTCCTATCCGTGACCCGCTAAATGGCCTACCTGATTTTTTGTATTTGTACTCTCCGGTGACCTTATTTCTCGAATGAGTCCTTGGCTTGTGTGGATTAAGGTGAAAACACAAAACAAGAACCTTGGACGTGACCCCAATTTGTTTTGCCTTTTTTAATGGCCTTGGCCCCCGCTGATTAACCAGTATTTTTTTTTTCGGAATGGGTCTTCTTCGCGAAAGCGCTTAATACCCCCATCGATTTCTGGCGGGTTTTCTGGGACCTCGAATTCATGTTCGCTCTGACTTCGATTTCCCAATGAGGGTTGTGTACGTTCCCGAAGGTTCCACCCACTCCGTTGCACGGATCTGGATCGTTTTTTTGTTCCCTTCGTGCAACCCTGCTCTTAACCTCTTTTTCCCCCCCGGTTGCACCCAGGCTTTGGCTTGATCATTTCCCGTTCCTGTCCACCGTCTTCCTCGAGCCGCTTTGGATTTTTTTTTTCAATTGCGTAAGCCTGTTTCCCCCTTTTTGTCACGTGCGACACCCCATTTTTTTCAATGCCTTTTTCGTGCCCTCGGCTCATCCCTGATTTTACGTTGTTTCACAGATCTTTTTTCCCCAGAGCCAGTTGCAGACAAGGTTTTTTTTTTTCCTCACACCCCTCCGTTTTGACCCCCCCAGGTTTGCTTTGTTGCGTATTTTTTCTTGAACCCTTCCTTGCCGGGGACACCTCCAAACCCCCCATCCCCGCTTCCCCCCCCCTGTCGAGGTTTCTTGGTTCTCCCACTACCCCCATTAAGGGCGGACTTCGCTCTACGGCCCTTCCTACGACGTTTTTCACATGGGGCAGGAGTCAAGGAATTCCCCAACACCCTTATTGTTTGCCGGTTTTGCGAGTAGAGGTTTAAGTCTCGATTTTAGTTGTTTATGAACCTTACCCCGAGAGTGCAAGAGTTTTTTTTAACCTCCTTCCTATATCGATTTTTGTTGTTAGTCCGTTGATTTTTGTCCGTGCTCTTAACCTGCATTCTGTTAGATTTCTTCCATGAATCTCGGTTCGTTCGTTTTGTTTCTCCATTCTACCTGCGTGCGCCCCAAGAAGGACACTTCCCATTTGCGTTTTTTCTTTCAGCCTTCTCTTGTCGTATTCTTCTTCTCGAATTGTCCCCCCGTCTGCTCTGGACTACTTTTTTTTTCCCCCCTTAGAAGATTTTTTTCTTTATTTCTTCGTAAAGTTTCATCCATGTTCTGACAGCCGTTTTTTCTTTGCTCGGGTTGCGTTGTAATCGTCTTTTGAGTTTCCTCCACTCCTTCCTTTCATTTTCGGGATTTTTTTTTTTTTCCCCACACTGGTTCCACAGTTCTGTTGATCCTACGGTTTTAAACCCAATTTTTTTTTTTTTTCTTCTTGAGTCTTGACGCGCACAATTAGGGACCTCTTCCCACCCAAACTTTTTACGTTGTGGTTTATCTCCTTACTACTCACATTTTACGCTTCTTCACGTGTCACTTGCTTTGGCCTTCCCAGCCCTATTTTAAGCTCCTCGTTTTGTTTTTGTGTTGATAAATCTGCGGCTCCGTACGTGAACGCGCGGCGGGTTTTTTTTGTTTTCCTTTCACCCCCCATGTTCTCTTCCCGGGTGTTTTCCGGGTCCGATTTGCGTTTGGCCCCCGCTCTTTTACCTCGAGCTTGCGTTGGCCCCTTCTTCTCCTTCCCCAGGTTTTGTGACCCCCGCCCCGTTTTTGTTTGGTTGGTTTTTTTTGTGTACCTCTGGCGTCAGGGTTCCTAGACTGGTCCCCCTTTTTACGTGCCCGCCTTGCCACGAAGGCACTCTTTGTTTCCTAACCTGTGGGGTTTCCACTTTCCTCCGTTTTTTTTTTGTCCCTTCTTAAATTTTCTGGCATTTAACCGGGATCATTTTTGCCCCGACGGTCCCCCCCGGCCGAAAGTTTTTTCCAACCTATCTTTCCTAAAAACGCTTCCGTGTCTTTGTATCCCGCGCAGTGCTTTTCCCTCAGAGTCCCTCCATATCATCTAGTTCCTTTCACTCCCCTCTCTCGTACCCTTCCATCCGGCATCGCCCTTGTTAAGCCCTTCGAACGCTGGTGATGGTTCTGTCCCACAAGATCCTACCCTCCGAGCTTTAGTTTTTTAGCCAGCAACCCTTTTCTGTGCTGTTACCCAGTTGTTTTTTTTCCCACCCCCTTGCCATTAGCTCGTCACTGCCCTTTGACGGTCGTAGATTTTCTTTCCCGTTCGTCTAATTTTTTTTGCCCCCCCGCTCTTGCTATCTCTACTAGTACGAAGCCTTCCCTCCTGTCTTCGTCCGGACGGTCTCTTTTCCTTCTCACTACTTGTGGCGCAGAACTGTGGCCCCTCGTTTTTTTCTTTGAGAAAGTTTTTTTATTCTCTTAATCTGTCAGGGTGTTTTAGACTTCGATTTTTGTCCACTGAGGACGATAGTTGAGGCGTTTTTTCGCCCCCCCCCTTGTTTTTTTGTTTCTCCTCTTTTTTGTTCCCCCCTGTCTTTTTTCACCACCCTTTCTCCCCTCCCTTCCTTTCTCGCGTCGGTGCTTGCACTTATCTTCGCAGGCTCCGATGATGGTTTTCCTCGTAGGTTTCTGCTCCCCGTGGCAACCTCCCCCCTTTTCCCCACCCTCACCCACCCACGCGCCTTTTCCGGCCTCCTTTTCGGGTTCTTTTGTTTTTGTCCTCCTTTTTCGGTGTACCTTGATTTCGCTGAGCCGGTAGTTTTGCCACTTTTCTTCTGATTTTTTGCGCTGAAAGCCCTTTTGTGGTTTTCTGATTTCTCACTCTAGCTCCCTTCCTTTTTGTTATCTGGACGCTTCGATGGCTTTTTGATCCGAACCCTTTTGTTCTGTCGCTCTTTTTCCCTCCCCCCTCTGCGTCGTTGCCCCCCTCTGCGATTACATCGTAGTAGAGCCATTACTTCCGGTTCCTTATCCCGGTTCTCTGCAACCTATCCCTCACCCAACGGTTCGTTACCTTTTTTGTCTCTTTTCTTTTTCCTTTTCCTCTTCCTTCCCGAGGTCCCCTGTTGAACTCCGCTTTTAGACAATTTTGTTGTGGACCCTTTGAGTTCGGCGCCGCCTTCCCCCCCCGGTCCCCCGGTGAGAGAGTCCCAGTCTTTTTTCCCAATCGTTGATTGTTTCTCTTTGCGTCACGTTTGTTTCAGATCTGATATCACCTTCCTACCCACCTTCTGCTTCACCTTGTGCTTCTCTCCCTCCCTATTTTGCCCCCTGATACTTCCTCTCTTCAGGATCTGGGATTTTTCTCCTGTGCCATTGTTGTTTCGCCGAGCATTGTGGAACTTTCCCATTCCCTCCTAGGGGGTTTTTCGGCCTTTTTTTTGCCAATTACGGTAACTTTGCCGGATTTTGGTCTGCTAGTCCTCGTCCCGGTGAAGTCCCCACGTATCAGTACCTTCACCCCTCCCAGAGCCCTTTTCTTTTTTTTGCCCGTTTTCTCCGTCATTTGCCC
>Ga0179591_1260858_pt1 | contig 10943 bp, 13 predicted proteins | sample CZOMad2_1_08_16f_FD_182891 | JGI IMG/M metagenome (GOLD analysis project Ga0179591, IMG submission 182891) | Vadose zone soil fungal communities from Angelo Coast Range Reserve, California, USA - CZOMad2_1_08_16fungal (PacBio error correction) | ecosystem: Environmental > Terrestrial > Soil >... | reverse complement strand
CGTTTTGCGTTGTATCAGTTTTTTTTTTTCCTGAGTTTAGGATTCAACCCGTCTGACACCCCGACCCCTAACCTTGGAGTGAGCAGGTTGTCTACGGGACCCCCCTTGTTTTTTGCCTCCCCTGTTTGCCGTTTTCGCCTTTTTTCTAAATCGACCGGACTTCGTTCTCTTACTACCTCTTGGGGGACTCTTCCCCCTTTTCTGTTGTATTTTCTGGGCGGTGTACATTTCCGATGGGTGCCGCAAGATCTCTTCCCCTCCTTCTTCCCCCACTCGTAATCTGCCTCCAACCCTTTCCCCCAGTGTCGCCGATCCCCCTTGTTGTGAAACATTTTATCCTCGGAGTTCTTTTTCCCTTTTTTTCCCCTCCCTCTCCCAGGAGTGCCTTTCCCCGGGTCCTCGCGTTTTCGAAGTTTATCCTCTTGCCAAACCTTTTGCCTTTTCCCAGAAAATTAGAACCTGCCCCTAGCTTCTGCATCCTCCCCATACGCTCTCTTTGGTCCCCGAGAACTACGCCTTTCGGCTTTAATTTATGTAGATCGGACCTCTCTCATAGGGCCCGATCTCCCCCGAGTTCTTCCACGCCCCCCCAATCAGCGATCACGGAGCTGTTGTGTCGATCACGGTCCAGCGCGGCTGTCAATGAGTCGACCACCCATGCCCTCACTTCCTTTCCCCCCCTCGATCCTCTCCAAGCCTACACTCCCTTACACAGCCTTGACTCCCCTTGCCGGACTTCTCTAGAGTCACTTATATCTTTCCCAGCAGACGCGCAGTAAATTCCGTCGTTGTTAGTTAGAAACCCCCCACCCCCCCTTCCCTCGTTTTTTCGCTTTTCAGCCCCTACCCCCCGCCGTTTTGAAATGAGTCTCCCACTTTCCTCTCTATAGTTTGTTTTCTTCGCGTTTTTAAAGAAACTTCGCTTCGCTATTTCCGCTCGGATTCTGTCGTGACACGGTTCCCTTCTCCCCTCTTTTCCCCTATACCCCTCCTCTCTTCACTTTTCCTCCTTAGTACTCCTCCTGAGGTCCCAGGAAGATTCTATTAACACCATTAAGTTTTTTCCCTTACCGGGCCCCTTCAGCCGGAACGTTTCCCAAGTTTCCCTTCTTTGTACGGCCCTCATGTTCGCTTAATTGTTTTTCAGTTTGATGGATTAATGTGCTGTTCCCTCGGAACCTTCATTTTCTTAAGTCCCCATTGAAGAAGCTTGCCTCTGTCCTCACTTTAGTCCCCTTCCCAATGGTGCGTTTCGGCGCCTCTCATTCAGCGTCTGCCTATGACACCTTTTTCTTTTCCCCCTGGAGTTTTTTGAGATAACCGAGTTCTTCCTCTCTCCTTTTTTTTTCCCAGCCTTCCGCCCCCGTCGTGCCCCCCGACGCTTCCTGATTTGTACAGCTTGACTTCCCCTCAAAGACCTCCTTCCCTCCCATTCCTGGAGTTCCGATGCCGATGATGCCCTCCCTTGAATTTTGAAAAATCTTTCTCGCCTCATTAGTACCGCCCTTTTTTTCCTTTTTCTTTTGTAGACTATTCTCTCCCTTGCGTCTCCCTCCTTCCTTTTTTCTCTCTCCGTTGTTGTTTTCTCGAGATCTTCGGTAGTCCGGCGATCTCGAAATCCCCACTCTTCTCCACCTCGGGGTCCGCCTTCTCCCGGGTTTCCACCTTTTTGACCTCACCCACGGAATCGGGACACCGACCTTTTGAGCGCCGGAATGCTGATGACGTATACGTTCCCCCATCTATCCGGATGCGTGGCCTCTGAGTTTCCTTAAACCAAAGGGCTTCTGCTTCCTTGTTCTTCTCTATCCACCCACTCCCGTTTTTTCTCTTCTCCGTCCCACTCGCTGAGAGGCTTTCTCTTTTTGAATCTCCCCCTTTATTTTTCTTTGATAATTCTGTAGACTAGGTTTCCCCGTCTCTTCTTTCGAACCAGCGATCCTGCATTTATCATAACCCCTTCTCAATTCGCCCTCTCCACGTTTCTTTACCCTTACCCTTCCGCTACTTTCAGGCTCCGCAAATTTGTCGTTGTTCCTCCGTCCTCTCGTCGAGCGAAGGTTCAGGACAGTTTTTTGTCCTCATTCGTGGGTGCCGACCCTCGTTCTTAGTTGTTCTGACCACGTTAAAATTGTTCCCCTTTTCGCCGTCTTCGTCGTTTGCTTCCCTCGATTTTGAATTTTGTTTCCAACTCGCCGGCATCTGCCCTCTCCACTGTTCGAGTATTTCTTGTCTTTTCCTCGATTCTAACAGATAGTCCCATCTTTTTACCCCCGGCGTTAATAGTATTCCACCTGCTAGCGATTTTTTTTCCCCAGATGTGCCCGTTTTTTTTAGATCGTGTTGCGCTATTCCTCCTTAACATGGCGCGTCGCTTTTGAGCTTATTGAATCTTCCCTTCCAGGCAGAAGAAGTTTTTTCGCTCCCCGATTTGTTTATTTAGTGATGCAGTGGTTTAAATCGGTCCGTGGAGTACTCCTTGAGTTCTCAACAAAGTGTTTCCCTGATTGGCTCTGTGCTAGAAGTGCGCGCTTGAATATCTATTTGCCCTCTGTCACGATTCGCCGTGTATTTCCTTTCTTTATCTGTTGTCTTTTTAACCCCCCCGTCCGATTTTTCTTAGCTATTCTCCTCAAGTTTAATTTGACCCGGCACCGGATTTTTCCAAAGCTTTCTTCCAAAGAGCGGTTCCTGACTTCCCCTCCCCTTCTTTTAGTTCGTTTCCTTTTTTCTGATACCAAGTCGAGTCTTGAAGCTTTTTCCAATTCGGATCGTTACCCCGAGTTGGACTGAGCTTAGTTTCATTCCTTTTTTTTTTCTGACCCCCTCCCTAGGTCGATTACCACCGTGATCACAACGACGTACTTCCCCTCCACGCAGATTCTTATCCCCCCATGATTTTAAGGTCGACGAGTCGTCGCTCGCCCAGTGAATTTCCCTACTTTTTTTGAAATATTGTTCCTTCCCCACTTAGCCCCTCAAGTGGATGGATTTCTTTCATATCTCACCTCCTTAACTCCACACGTTTTCCCATAAAAGTCTTCTCCCTTCCCCCTCGCCTTTTCCTTACAGGTGAGATCTTCTCTCATGCTCCCTGTCTACTTTAGTACAAAACCAGTCCGTTTCCCATTTTCCTCTATGATTTCGGCCCATTTCCCCCCCCCCGTCTGGCTCTACTCTCGGTCCTCAAGGACCAACCACCCCCCCTCCCTAGACGACGGTTACGCTTTTTTGAAATTCCCTGATGTCCTCGGTTCTGTCTGCGAGTTTCATACCCTTTCACACCAAAGCCGTCTGCTTTGTCTTGCTTTGAGCAGTTCTCGCTTCAGGTTTCCCCGCTCTGCTGGCCTTTTTTTCCTTTTAGTTCTGCTTTGAGCGTATCTTTATTTTGCCGCCCTTTGTGGTCGCGATCGCGCTCCGCCCCCGCCACTCTTTCTAGCTCCTTTTCTTCCCTTACTCGCATAATATCTTCGACCCCAGCCCCATGCGCAAACCTCTCTCTCTGTTTTCTGTTACGACCCCTCTTTGTCCCCTTTCGCCGTCCGTCCACCTCCCCCTAGCCCGAAGACTTGAAATTTAACCGCTCTGTGTAAATATTATCAATTTTGCAGATCGTTTCTCCTTTCCCCAAGATTCGTTTTTCCTTGACCCCTCCCTCCTGAATCCTCGGCATCCGGCGTTTCCTCTCCGAATAAGCCGTTTACAGCTCAACTCGCGTCGAAAAATTTTCCTTTGCTTTTTTTGCTGGTTCTTTTTTAGTTCGCTTTGTCTTTTTCCCCCCTACTTTTATGCATCCCCCCTATCCCTTTTCTTTTGACCGACTTTCTACTTCCCCCTTTCCTCAGTAGTTTCGTTATAATTTCCATTTTTTTTCTTTATTTCAACTACCCCCGTCCTTCTTGTCCCAGTGTCGCTGACGTATTTCTCCTTCGCTTTTGTCACACATTTCGTTAGGCTTCGGATTGGAAAGTAGATCGTTGCCTCGAAAAGACTTATAACCCCCTCCACACCTTCGTTTCTTGCGGCTTATTACTCTTTTTCCTCCCCACGATCCAGCTGGTGTTGACCCCTCTTAGTCTTTGTTTGTGTTTCGCCAACTAACTCCCTTTTCAACCATTTTCGTTGAGCAGGTTTTTCTCCCTAAGTCTTTTTGACAACAGACAATCCCCTGTGCTTTCTCAAATTTCCCTACTTGCACTCCTTTTCAACTCTCTCTTCCTGCCTCCCCAGAGAACTCTGATTCTTTTTAATCTCTTTATTGACTTTCGCTCGCTCCGCTGGCGAATTCGCAAATAACAGTGTCGATCACAATTCTTACTTCAGTGCCAAATCTTTCTTGATTCCCCCCCAGGGTCCAACTGCGGCGGGGATACCACGTTCAATTTACGATATGCGATCCCCCCCTGCCCGCTCAGCCCGACTCACCTGGCACTGTCTTTCCCGGGGCCGGCGAGTTTTCTCTCTATGCCGGCCCCGCCTTTTGCGACAGTAAAAGTCTGCTCCCGCTCTCCCGCACCACCACCCCCACACCTCCCCATCCCGTGATTGCGAGTTTTTTCCTTTTTCCTTTGCAGGTCCGTCACCCCCCTTTTTGATTTCTCGTGGACTTTTCTTTATCCTTTAACTCCGACTCTGTTGCCTAGATAGAATTCAGCCTGGCTGTGTTTTCCTCCCTTTTCCCCACTCTACCGCTCTTTCCGCGATCTGCCCTTTCTTCTTTTAGAAGTCGACTGCATTCCGCTGCCGACCCCTTTTCTATTACACAACACCCCAAACTTTCCCTGAACTTTTCGCGCGGCCCGCCTGTGCGAACACGCGCCATATGGCTGGTCTTTCGGATCTTGTTTATATCCCTGGCCCGACTTTCTTCTTGCGCATTGCGGAAGTCTCCTTTTCTTACAGCAGTTACCCCTAGAATTGGTCACCGAGTTCGAAATAATCCCGACCCTTCCCCATTGTTCGCGTTCGGCTTTCTCTTAGATCCCCCTTTGTTTTCCTCCGATGATGAACTTCAACAGCGTGTAGTTTCTAGTCCCCCTAGTCAGAAGCCTTGTTTCCCTTCGCCTTCCCCCCCGAAGAGAGCCTCGTTGCTTTTTGGCACAAGATGTCTCCGGCCGCGTACCTTTTGATCCAAACTGACCCCGCGTCTGTTGTCTTTTTACTTTCGCACCCCTCCCTTTTTCCAGGAGTTTCAAATACGGGGACTGTCCTTTTATCCTCTCTTCTGTTCCTCTTTGAATTGTCTATTCTTTTTTCTACGATTTTTCTCTCCGTTGTTTTTTCTCTCTTTCCCTCGCCGTCCCTCTGAACGATCTACTGAAACGTCCTCAATCTTTTCCGACTTAGAAGTCCCCCGGTCATCCTTTTTCACTAGTCCCCTTACAAACGCGCCGGTGCTCATGTTCTTCTTTTGGCATTCTGTTTTGACACCTAAGGAGGAGCTATTCCTTCCGATTTTCAGGGACCCTTGGATCTCTTCCCTTAGTTCTCAAAAAATCCCCGCTTTTGATTAGTTCCTTCTCCCATAAATTCCTCTTTCCGGCTAGTCGAGACCCTCTAGCTTGGAGTTTCGTCCTTTCGCACGTCCTTCTTGTCGCATCCTAACCCCCTCCTTTTCCACTGTTTCAAGTAATAGACCTACCCCCTTCTCTTTTCTAGCTCCCTTACGACTCACCTCCTGACTTTTGAAATCGCAGGTTCATCGTTTTTTTTTCTAAATTTCCCCGTCACGTTTTTTTGTCTTTAAGTTTTTTTCCACAGATATTTTGTAGACTGTTCGCGGGCCCTATCGCGGCGCTGCCTTCTCGGTGCTACTTCGATTTTTTTGTTTTTCTTTCCCAACCTCCGGCACGCATTTTATCTCAAACGATAACGGATGTTCTAACCGCCACGGATCAGGCTCGTACCCTGTTGAATTTCCTGGCGAATTTATGTAGAAATCTCCCTGAACCGTATGGCCTGTGTTTATCGCTTCCGTATACATGTACTTCTCTTTTATCCCGGAACGTCGTCGTTGAGCCTTCTCTCTCGGGCAGGTCCGTTTGGTCTTCACTTGGTGAAAGGATTTTTGCTTCGTGATCGTTTTTCCTTTATGAATCTCCTATTTTTCGTAATGACCCCTGTCCAATGCATGCCCAGTGATGACTAAACCGCTCGATTGCTCTTTCTTGAGTCTTTCCTTTTTGTGGACACTCTATCTGTTATTTGCTCTTGGAAGCTTTTTTTCTTGTTATCCTCAGCCAAGCCGAATCTGCCGCCCTTTCGATCCCTATCTCCATTGCGTTTTCTCGTGTCGTTCGCTCCCCGTTCCTTTCTCGCCGGCGTTTCAAGCTTTGAATTCCCCGGCCCCTCTATTCAAGGATACGCTTTTTTACTAAGTTGCTTTATCCGTGCTTACCTTCGCGGCTTTCTTTCCCCACTTTCTTTCTGTGTTTTGACCATGCCCGTCCTCCCCTTACTTTGTGATTCCGTGTAGCTTCGTTTTTTTTCTGTCCCATCGATTTTCCGAGTGTTACCCTCCTTACCCCCTCCCCCCATCAGTTTTTCCTATCCGTCAAGCAAGATTCAGAACTTGGTTTTTCCCCTGTCTTTTTCACTCCTTCTCGACCCGTGGCACAACACGCTTTATGCCTCAATATGGACAGGTACCCGTTCGGTCCAGCCTTCCCTGTGTCAGGATCTGATTGCCTCGGGATCCCGCACATTCTCCAGCAAACCTGGAGGCCCGTTGTTCGTACGCTGCGACCTGAATTCTTCCAAACAGTTTGATCGGAATCCCCGCCGGGCTCCCCCTCTTTTTGCTGACCAGGGCTCGTAGTTTATTTACGAGTTCTACTGCAATCCCTTTCACACCCTCGTCTCCATGCCAAAAATTGTAATCTCCCTTCTCCAGATTAGTCGTGTCTTTTCCAGCTCCCTCGATTTCCCCTCCTCGTCTGTTTTCTCTGTCTCCTAGCGGTTGTGTCGTCCACCAGACTTCTACTCCGTTTTGAGCATTTCGATTGGAGCCGATTCCCCCAGTATCTTTGTAAGTAATGTACCGTCCTTCTGCAGTGCTTTCGGCTAGCGGATATTCATGTTTATCCAGGTCTTTTTTTTTCTATCTATCAGCCTTCTCCCATTCCCTCTAATCAGTAATCTCACGATCCCTTCCTCTCCGATTTTGCTGCTGTTTTTCGCACACCCTTCTTCCCTCTTCTTTTTGTACAGTGGTACCCCCACCTCTAGTAGAGATAGTCTCCTCCAGAGAAATTAATTTCCTCTCTTCAGAGGCACACATTTCCCTCTTTTTCTTTAAGGCTTTCTCACTTGGTACGGTCAGACTAACTTTCCTCCAGATCTTAGGGTCTAGTTTGGAACCCTCGAGATCCGGCATTCATTCCCCTGGCGTCACTGTTAAGCACAATTCTTCTTCTGTTTCCCTTTCTCCCAGAATCCCGGGACATCCTTTGCTGTTTGCGAAGTCTTGTACCCTATCCATCCACGATGATTCTTTTCCGCAAGTTCCCGTTACTGGACCTTTGTTCGCAGCCATTTCTTTTTATCCATTGCTTTGGAGTTTTCCCGGGAGTCATCTCGGACTTCCCCCCCTCTTTTTTCCAGGCTCCTTTTTCTACTTCGAGTACTCCCCTTCTTTTGTTCCTTTTCGGTTTTAAACCCTTTCGACATAGATTGCCCTCCCAGTAGTCTAACTTTTCCCCGGAATCAGCTTCCTTTTCGCTTTGGGAAATGCCCATTCCCCCCTCGGTTTTCAACCTCTTTCGCGCGCTGCTTTTGTCACCCAAATAAATCGACCTGCCACTCATTCTCGCCTGGGCGTTTTCCTCCTCTTTGCAGCACATCCCCCTTCGTCCGTACCATTTTTCCCTTTAGAACGTCGAAAGAGCGGAAAATGGTGATGAGCCGTCTCCGCCAGATTCTTTCCGCTTTTCTTATCCGACCGTCGAATGCGGCATTTGTCCCCCCCACAAGCGCCCCCGCCCCCCAGTCCAGAGAACTCATTCCCTCAGCTTTTTCCCGGGGAGTCTTTTCCACGGAGCTTTTTTCACGGCAACCCTCTTCGACAACCTTTCTTTTCCTCCCTCCCATCCGCATGAACCGACTCTCCTCCAATACTTCCCCATTTTTGCCTGACTTCGTCGGGCCGGCCGCTCTGCGATCTTTTTTCCTTCTAGTTTCCACCAAAGTTTTTCCTTCCCCTCCCCTGTAACATTTTAGCTCCCCTGATAGCAAAAACCAACAAAACCCTCCTCCTCTTTTTGAAGACATATCCGTTTCCCTTTTTTTAAAAATTACGAGCTATGTTCTTTCCGTATCAAGTAGAACACCTTTGCTTTCTCTCGAATCTTCTTTTTTGTTTTCTGGGACAAGCCAGGTATCTCCCCCCTCCTTAGACAGCTAGATTGTTTGTAGCCGTTGTTCTCCTCCGGGCGCAGGTTTCCCTCCCCTTTTTTAGAAAACAACGTCCAGGTCCGTTTACAGATCGGGGCGTTCGTTCCCCCCCAACCACGCCAAACACACACCACTCTCTAAAACACACAAACCAAACAACACCAAAACACAACCCCATCATTCCCATCATAAAAACACATACCCCCAAACTAAGCCCACAAAACACACAACAAAAAACAAACTCCCACCACCCCTGCAAAACCCACGCAAAAACACTTCTGGCAGATAATGTTGATCGGTATTTTTTTCGATCTCTCCAGTTTCGATAGTCGATTACTTCTCCGGTCTGTTCCCCCTTTCTTTTCCTTCTTTCTTTTTGAGGAACTCCACCTCCTTTTCGACAAAAGATTGCCTTGCAGACTTGTTTCGCGTTCGAATTCCTCTTTTAGTTCCTTTCTACCTCGATGAATCCTACCCCCTCTTGAGTTTTCTTTTCGAGATCACGAAGTCGGAAAGAGAGTCTGTTTCCCGTTCCTCCTCTAGTGCCCAATGCCCTCGTCTCGGCGAACCCATCCTTTTTCCCAAGCGTTGTCGGCCTATCAGAACTTCCTGAGCTCCTCCGTGTTCCGATGCGAGTTTGATCAGAATTCTCCCACTCTTTCCCTTCTCGAAGTCTGGAACGATGGAGACCCCTTCCATGTCGAGCTTAGAGCTCTTGACGATCCCGCTTTTTTTTCTTCCCTTTTTCGTTAGTTCACTATAGTTTGAAGCGATCGGTACTTTTAACCCTTTTAATCCCTTGATTTTTAGGTTCCTACTTCGGCGCAGTCCTGCTTTTTTCCTATTCCTTTGTCCACACTCGGCCTACGCGACCTTTTCTCCTTAGCCTTCCTTCTTCTTCCCCGTATAAGCTTGCACTCAGTCCTCTAGATTCTCCCCAGATCTCTTTGCGTACCGGCCCACGGGCTTCTTCGACTTTCGAAAAACATCCACTTTTTTCGTCGTTTCATCATCCCCCGCCTAATTGAGAGTAGGCCTTCCCTCCTCGCACCCTTTCTTGTATAGCCCCTTATTTCGCACTTCGGTTTCTCTGTCGAGATTTTCCCTGCATCGACTTTTTTTCCCCCTTTCCCTAAGGTACTCCCCTATGTCTCTGAACCTTCCACGATAACATTTTCTTCACCGCAATACGGTTTTCCCCGTCGTCTCATGTTAAAATTCAATCGTGTTGTTACTCATTAAGTTTTTTTTGTGTCCCTAGTCTTAGGAAGGTACACCATACCAAATTCCTCGTCGTTTACGTGGGTCCGACCTCGATTTGCCCCCCCCCCTGTTCTTCTCCTTCCCACCCAAGCGCTCCAGATCTCCTCCTCGAAAAGATCCGAAAAGGATCTGACCTTTTCCTCCTCGGTCGAAGATCTTTTTCCCCTTTTCCATGCACTATTTCAACTCAGTCAATGCGTACAGTTCTGACTCACCAGGGTGTTTTTTTTCTTCCTACTGAACCCCTTATTTTTTTCGACGTCCCGAGATGACGATGACTCGCTTCTTGCGCGGCCGACGATTTTTTCCTTTGCCCTGTGGTGGATATCTCTTCGCTTTGTCCGGCGGTGCCTTTTTTTTTCGTGACTTTTTTTTTTTGCGTTTTCCAGAACGAGGTTCCCCAGTCTTCCAACCTCCTCCTCTTGAGCGTGCTATCTGAGCGCTGGAATTATTCATCGGTTATTGAGCTGTTCGATTCGGTGCCCCTTTTTCCCCATCCCTCTTCAAGCGTAGGGAGGAAGGTATTTGGAGCCCCCCTCTCCTTTTATCGTCTTGCTCGTGGCATCCCCGCTTTTTCTTTACTCGCCTGCGTGCCCTGAACTGCAACGTACCCCTCAACTTACGTTCCCAACGAGATTTCCTCGTGCCCTTCTGTGCGGCCGGTACAACTTCGATCGTACCCACACCCTTGCTGATTGTGAGGCCCACTTTTTTTCGGCTCTAAGTCTTTATTCAGTTTAGTTATTTACTTTTCCCCACCAGATTTGAAGGTTAACAGACAGCTAAAGACCAAGTTCCTTACCCACCGAAGATTCACGACCTGTACTCCGATTGTTCCGTTCGCTTCTTCCAAAGACTCGGTTGACGCCACCCGGATTTCTGCTTATCCCTCACTTTTGTCAATAAAGGTATACCGTCGGTCAACAGGTTTCTTTTGTATGACAGATTCGATCGCCAAGTGTCATTCGTACACGCAAACTGAGGGCGTTTCACTTCCAGGCCTTGATTTCCCCCCCTTCTTTATTTTTCCCCAAGGGCGCTCTATCTAGAGTGAGGTCAACGATCTCCCTACTTGCGTCTTTTTATCCCCCGACGGTCACGACATTCCTCCAAGAAAGCGTTTTACTATGTTGCCCCCATCTCGGCGCCGTCTCTGCTGTTGTCTCGGTCATCGTCGTACACATGTTTCTCCCCCTTCCCTCTTTCGTTTGCTCCTGGAGATTGGCCATGACCCCCCCCCTTTCTAAGTGGTAATGTACCTTCGGAATGCCCTTTTTCCCTTGGAAGGT
>Ga0179591_1235916_pt1 | contig 10943 bp, 9 predicted proteins | sample CZOMad2_1_08_16f_FD_182891 | JGI IMG/M metagenome (GOLD analysis project Ga0179591, IMG submission 182891) | Vadose zone soil fungal communities from Angelo Coast Range Reserve, California, USA - CZOMad2_1_08_16fungal (PacBio error correction) | ecosystem: Environmental > Terrestrial > Soil >... | reverse complement strand
CTTTTCCCCTTCTCTTAGATGCCAGTCGATAGGGCTTTCCAGGTAGAGCTTCAGCATTCATGTAGTGGTCCTCCCTCTTCATAACCCTGCCGTCTTATTTCTTTCTACATGTTACGGGTATCATTCCCCTCCCCCCTAAACGTTTCCCTACGTTTTTGTTGTTACGATATGTCTTTTCCAAATTCTGTATAAAGTCTTGTGTTCTTTCGCTGTTTGAGGCCGGTCATCAACTTTTTACCGTCAAAAGGTCAAAATATGGAAGAACTCCGCTCTCCTTCCCTCTACATTTGTTTGCTCGTTCAGGGGGCCCATACCAAGGCGTTTTTTCTTAAGTTTTTCCTTTTTTTGGGGCGACAACTTCAGCCGTCGCCGGTCCTCTTTTGAGGGTGAAACTGCATACCTTCTAAGAAGACCTTAGAGGGCCTCGACCTTTATCATTTTTACCCAGATTCTTTTTTCCTATTGTGAATTTCGTACTCTTCCCCCACCAACGGGTACGGTGCTCCCCACCGCGTTATTAATTTCTTTTTAGACGAGGGGTTCTTTGATATCTTGGCTCTCTGAGTGTGACGTTTTTCGCGCCGGTCTGCAGACTCTTTCTTTCACCCCTACACGAGGTGCACCGATATACCAGTTGGTTTCACTTACGTGGGTTCCTCAGCGTCTATTTTAATCTTTTTTTTTTTTTTCCGGCCGTCTCAACCCTCTCTTTTTTATGACCGCACTCGACCGAACCGCGTCCTTTGACCTTCCCTTGTAGATTACGAAACATTTTTTTGCCTTAAGATTGGCAAACTATTTCACCTGCGCACTGGAGACAGCAGCTGGCCCCTGACTTGCTTTCCTCCCTCTCCTTGTGCAAACGCCGACTCAACAGAACAGGTCAAGACCCCCCTTGTATTAATCGTAAGGGGGATTGTTTTAGGTGTTAGAAGTGTTTCAGTTTTGAAATTTTTTACTGATCCCCGTGTTTCGTCATGCCTCATTGCACTTCTTTTTTTCCCCCCCTCTTTCTCGGGGTGACGGCCGGTTGCCCTCCGTCCCCCTTCAACCTTCATCTTTAGCCATGTTGGAGGACTCCCTCTCCTTCCGTTCGGGACCGCTCAGTTGGAGCGTTGACGGGCCTGATGAGAAAAATCCCCTTGGTAATCCACCAAGTCTTCTCTGTCTGTAGTCAACCGGGGAACCTGTCCAGGTAATCTCCCCTTTTTTTTACTTTATGTTCGGAGGTCAGACGAACAAACAGGTTTTCGATGGCCTACGACCCTTTTCCGTAACATTGTTATTACAGTAGTCGCCGCCCTTCCCATTTTGTGTCGCAACAGCGCCGTTAATCGAATAATTTCCCCATTTTCCTCTCTATTCAGCGAGCCGCTGGGGGCCCTTAACCCCCCCTCCTTTCCCGACGCTTTTTTGGTCAAGGACTTTTTATTTGCCCTCTAACGTAGTACCTGTATTTGCCATTCTGGTACCCACTTCATGGGGACCTTTGGTCACTTTGCCTTTTTTTTTATTTCGAATGAGCCCAGCTTTCGAGCCTCTTCTTCCGTCATGACCTTCCCCTTTTTACAATGAGCCCGCCGGGACCCATGTACCCTCAAGTTAGTAAGCGCAAGACCGCTTCGACTCGAGGCTTTTTTTTTGAGCCGAGGATTTTTTCTCCGAAGTATTGGCCTTCCCTCCCATTGAGTCTTTGCCAGTAATTACCTTCCCATACAACTTTCTTCCTTTGTGCTTTCTTTGGACCATTACTAGAGGGCTGCCTTACACCTCTCCTCCCGTATAGTTCTTCTGTTTCTAGTTTTAAATACTCCTAGTGGTTTTTTCCTTTCCCTTGCTTCACTTTGTCGCCTTTGGAAGACCTTGTGTTTACGTTTTTTGTTTTTTCTCAGGTCGTTCCGAACCACCTCTACGCCTTCTTACGGTTTGATTCAACATTTCCCCCGTGGATACACCTTCTTTTCTTCTTTTCATGTAGACTCCCGTTCCTTCGCGGGTCTCAAATTTTCATGGCTAAAGCACGGTTCAGACGGAAAGCCCTCCTCCCCCCCCCCATTCGAGCGACGTGTTCGGATGTTCATTTGGAGTCTCTCCTTTGGGTGCTTTTGTTGTTAAATGGGTGTGGTGGTGACAGCCGCCTTCCATATAGAACATCTATCTATCTTTTGTTTTCTAGCTATTTTTCTATCTGGACATTCTGCAGAGGCTTCCTTCCCCCCCTTTTCACAAACAACAAGCACCCTGGCCACCTTCTTAAGTCCTCCACCGGACCCCATCCCCTTTAAGAGCTTTCTGCTTTCCCCTTCCTGAACCCTCTGTTGTCGACACTGCAAATTCGTTTTCCCCCAAACGTCTCTCCGGTTCCTCTTGTCTTCCTCCTCTTTGACGCATGTTTTCGCCAGTCTGGACAGGTGTATCACTCCCCGTTTATTTACAAAACTATTCCAGGGCCCACCCTTGATCCAAATTGGCCCTCCCTACCGTTCCCGGCCACCTGAGTTGGTCGTGTCCCCCCCTTTGCTTATAGCGACAAGGCGCTTGCTCATCGCCTTCATGAGCCCCCCCCTACCAGTAATTTTTAAACCTCGCTAGTAAACCCGATACTCGGTGAAGGGGACTCTTCTTTCCCCCCCCAGGATTCTCCCCTTTCTACTTCGCGAGCAACTAATCCCCGCTCCCCTTTTCCTAGTCCTCCGAGCAGGAGGTTTCGGGCGCTTATTTCAGGTTCCATGCGGCTTCCCCGCCTGCGTAGTCTGTCTTCTTTCTGGCATAACTGCGGCTCTGCTCAATTCATCGGATGGAAACTTCCCCCATTCCGGTCCGTTGACCAGAAGGCAATCCGTTCCATATCCTTTCTGAACCCTTTATTCCCCTCGCAGGACTCCCCCCCCTTTTTGAGGGCCAACCAGCGGCTTGAGCAATAGCTTTTTCCCCTCCCTCTTGGTAAAGTTTCGATTCCCGGGGCGTGTGTGCGACACCACATCGGGCTTTTTCCCCCGAATTGTAAATGCGACGCGGTAGATATTGCGCTTCATTTTCTGGTCCACCAATAATCAGACACCCTAACCAGCACGGGATTTATACGGACTTGAGGTGTCTTTTGCTTTCAGGTTACGTACGTTGAGTAGTGTGTTGATTACCGCGTTTTGTTTCGCGAGGCCCCTCCCGCTCAACTGCTCGTTCCCTTCTTTCTTTGTTGAATCCACCGCGACCTCGCTAACGGTTCCAGAGAGGGAAAACGTACCTTTTCCTCCCCCTTTAAACCCCCAGATCAAGGCCGGGGGTACCCATGCATGAACCTGTCAGTCATTCCTTTACCCTTTTTTCAAAACATCACCCTGATCCACCCTCCGTCCCAACTCCCCCGTGAATAGCACGTCTTCTTTTTTCTCGGTTTCTGTTTGAGGTCGTGGGCAAGATCAGAATAAGGACTTTCGCCTTGCAATAGATTCTTTCAGTTGTTTCCCTCCCCCCATTTCCCTTTATTTTCTTGAGCGGAACTACTTTTCCCCGGACGCGGTTGGTGGAGGGCATTCTCAACCGTATGTTTAGAAGGACCTGCTACCGCGTTCCCCTTAGGCTTTTTTTTAATTTAAGCTTTCGATTTCCGCCCATCCGGCAACCAATTATATCCTTTCTTTTCCCCATTGACCTCGTGGATGTGATTTCTTGTCTACGACACCCCCCCCCCCCGGTAAAGAATCAAAGAAGCCAGCATCCTGATGCATCTGTCCTACGCGCTTAAACGGGGGTCTTCCTCCCGTACCCTTGTTGGTCTCCCCCCTCGATGGCCAATCGGCTGACAGTTCAAGAAGCCATCAGCTTTCCCCTTTACTTTTTCAACTCCCTTGTCGAGGCTCAATGTTCTTTTTAACCATCCTTCCCCCTCTTAAGCCTTCGCTTCGACGTTTGTAGCCTAACTCCCCCCCTCCCTTCTCCCACGACGGAAGACCCCGTTGTTTTGAGATGTCCAGAATGAAAGTTCGTCACCCCCCTTTGGTTAGTAAGTTTTTCGAGCAGTTCTTCTGTCTTCTCCCTGGTGAATGGAAATTTTTATTTTTTCCTCCGCGCACTCGCGCCCGCCCCCCCTCCCTTCCAGCAGACGTTTCATGCCCCCCCTTTTAAACCGTCTGACGGTCAATTCTTCTCTTATTATAAAGGAACAATGTTTCCTACACGTACACTCCTTGTTGGTTCGGGCTGTCCTCCTAATGACTGCTTAATCTCTACTGGCAGCCCTCCCTCTACTTAAATCCCCCCTTTCCCTGAAGCCATCTATTCAATAATCCTTTTTTGGTGTATCTCAGAGGAATCCCTTTCTTCGATCGTCTCCTTCGCTTCAGAGTGTCTGATCTAGGGCAGAAAGATTTTCCCCCCCAAACGCCGTGATTGTCTCTAACACCTGTTAATGATTATCCTAAAGTTTTCCGGTGTACCTTTAAATAACAGAGTGCTGTACCTTCACCCTTAGCGGGGATGTCTTGTTTTGAGTATCTCTGATAGTTTTTTTAGGCCGTGCCCTCAACGTTCCCCATTACCGGATTTCGCACCCATGATCTGTTAAAGAATCTCTAGTCCTTAGACTCCCCTTTCTCGGTTTTTCTTTGTGGACATCGCAATAAAACGGTGTTATTAAGTCGTTTTATGTCTAATGGGTTTTTGTTTCTTGTCCCCCATTCCCCTTACGACGCGAAGTTTCGTGGCAATGGAGTTTTATGGTACCCCGCCGCCCCCCCCAAGTGATTGACGCTTCGTCCCCTTTCCTTTCCTTTACGTTGACTCGATGCTTCACTTCTCTTTTACCGTTGCGCCCATTGGCCTTCTTTTAGTGTAGAGCCCCAGGTTCGCTGAGGACCCGAGTTATGAAATCCCCTCTTTTCTTCTGGGGAGCAGGGCTCTCTGTTCTTTGATGGGTTAAAGCGGTAACATTTCAGTCTTTTATGAGCCTTCCGTTCAAACTATCCTAGGCTGCGCCATTGTGGCTGCTTTTTTTAGAAAACCGATTCTCTTCTTACCCCCAGCCTTGCGATGGGACTCGGTCCTCGAGTCCCCCCCCCTCACAATTCCATATCTTTTGGGCCGCGCACTCCGACAATGAAATTTTCCTTTTCTTTTTTTAGCGATCTCCCCCCCAAGTAAATGGGTGACTTGTACTCTTTGGGCCCCCCTACCTTTATAGAATCGCAATTCCATATCAGTATTTGAGATGGATTGGAGTCTAGCAGCTTCCCTATTCCCTTTTCAAACCCAGTCTCCCCGTCCCCCCCTTCAGCCCGTCCGTAACTGAAGTCAGGTGGACTTTCTCTTTTTTTCGTTTAGGTTGCCTTTAGAACTTCCGTTTTTCATTCTTTACTCTGGAATTGAATTGGTTTCAGTAGCGTCGGGGTGTAGCCATTTCCCCTTTTCCCCCGGTCAATGGTCGATTTCTCTTGTAGGAGACAGCAACTGAGGACATACTGGGAACCGTTTGGAATCTTGCTGGTTGTCTTTCCCCCATAAACGCTTAATCACACCTCTCCCCTGGGTAACTTCTTAAAGGGGTCCCCTCAAGCCACATGCCAACTCAGCATGTTTTGGTCGATTTTTTTTCATTCATGTCCCAGTCTCCGTGCGCGATTCATATCGAAGGCTTCTTCAGTAAAAAGTGGGTCTCAGTCTAAGTCACTCCCCCCGATGGTGGGTTTAATCCTCCCTGTATCGCTCCATTTGACCAGCATTTCTTTTTAAGATCTTTTCCCTCTGAATGGTTTCCCTTCCGATAGGCGTTCCTGCATAGAGTGGTCCTTTCTGGGTCCCGATAGTAACGGTATTCTGATCCTTCCCATGTGGTTTTTCTCTGGCAAGCCGCTGATTGTTGCCGATTTCCCCTTTCTTTGCACCGCGGATGGCGGCAGAACGCGAATTCTGGTTACCCCCAAGAGAAGAATGTTGCCATTAGTGCCCCTCCCTCATTCCGCCGGCCTCCTAATTTCCTTCCTCGAGGTGGAAGGTGAGCGAGGTTTTCTCGCTAAGTAGGCAGGTTAAGTGGTAACCCAGGTTGAGTCGTGACCGGAAAGCCTGCAACCCCCCACTGGTCTTTTCTTTTTTCCCCCCTTTTGGCACCTTACCTTGGTTATCCTTGCTTTATTCTCTCGGCGTTCCTTTCGATAGTCCGAGTTTCACATACTCGTTGTTTTTCCTTGTGGTGCTACTTTCTTCAGGCATCCCTTTTTGTTCTTTCTTTCCCTAGTTTTTTTTAGGGTCGGACCACTTCTTTCGACTTTCGTCTTTTACCCTCTTGATACCAGAGGTCCATTTGATTTAATTCTTTTCTCCTGATTTTTTCCTGGAAGCGGACTGACTCGGTTCCTCTGGACAGAATTGACAGAATCCCCCTTTCTTTCGTTTGATGGTTCTCCTGGTTTTTCCCTCCTTTTTCCATTTTGGTAGCTTGTTTGTTGTGTCAAAGGGGTTTTTACGTCAAGTCTTACCTCGACCATCTCTCTTTTGTTTTGTTTGCTCTAGCTTTTTCCAGAATTTCCTTTAATCCTTTTTTAACGCACCCCTTTACCCCAACAACAACCCAATGTCCACCCAAGATGGAGCCTTCCCTCCAGTTATCACAGATATGTGCTGTTTCCTCAACAGTACTTTTTTCTCAATGCCTTAGTTCTTTTCTACAACAATTTCGTCTCCCTTGGACTCTTTTCTCCTCCCCTTTTGTAAGCATTACTCCAGAAAGTCGGCCTGGTTTCCCTCAATTCCTGTTTGTACCTTTTACAAAACCCTTTCCAGGTTCCCCCTTTTCTCCCCCACCCCTCCCCCCTCACGGCCCCCTGCCAAGAGTATGTCTCCCTCGAAGCTCCAAGTTACGCCGCTACCCTTTCTCCCCCGCTGTAGTCCACTTTGCGGAAACCCTTCCCTCCCCTTTTTCTTCTTTCGTACTTTGTTCCCCTCCTGGTTCCTTTTCCCCCCGGCCAGGCTACTTGCGACACTAGCGCGACACTCCTGACTTATGATAAGTAGCGGTCCTCTAGGCTTTCTTCGTTCCGGGCCCTTTCTTGATATTTTTTATCCCTGTGCGTTCTTTTTGCCTTTACTCGCTGGCCCGTTTATTTCCCTACTTCTTTCTCAATCAGCTTTTTTTGACGTCTCCCCCCTGACCAGTCGTTTTGTATTTCCCCTGTAATATACTTCCCCCCTCACGGCCCCTTTCCCTCCCTTCAGGAAACTCATTTTTTGTGAAGGGCACCCGCTTCTCGTCCTATAGTGAAACCGAATTTTTTTGGCAATTCTTCGACCTTGGCGAATTTTGGCGAACCCCCTTTGAATATTATACTTCTTCACACTGTTTGACCGCAAGCTCTCTAGCTTTTCTTCCATAGTCCGGACCATATCTTTTAAGTCCCCCTTCCCAAGGTCCCCCATCCTTGTATGATTCCTTTGCGGGCTTTGTCCCGGGGATTTTCTTTTACAGTGAGGGAGCGGTTATCCCCCTTTTTCTTTTTGTCTCAGAGGTTCAGCCGATGGCATTTTGTTACCCTCTTTCCTTCCGTTTTGTTAACACCCTCTCCTTCCCGTGAAACTTTTTTCTTGAGAGGAACGGCCGTCACCTCCCCCTCCCTCCTGACCCCCTTATAAGGGAAGATGCCTTTTACTGAACCCCCCTGCAGCTTTCCCTGTCCAACTTTGCCCCCCCACATAAAAAGTCCACCCCCCGACTTAAACCCTCTTTCATCGTAAGGACGGCGCTTTTGGTCTTTTCTTTGTCTTTCGTCGTGAGTGAAAGTCTTCTTCCGAAGTCTGCTCATTTCTCCCCATCTCTATCGCCAATTGCTTTTAGAGTTCCCAGTTCTGTTTACCATATCACACATTCCTTAATCCTATCGCCTCCACTGGACCCCCCCGTTGACTTTCGTGTAGGGTGGCGTCCTGTCTCCACCCCCCCGATATGTAATTTTTTTTTCTTCCGCTTTCCCCTCGGTCCGTAAGCACTTTTTTTTTTTTTTTTTTTTGTTCGTGTAATATCGGAGCCGATCTCCCTCACAACACTTCCACAATGGATTCGGCTCATTGCCTCCTTTTGGATTTTCCCTATGCTGTTCTCTAAACCCCCATTACTCCCAGGTCACGCCATAAAATCTCCCCATCGCCCCGCTCTTCTCCCCTAACTCTGGTCCCTCCTTTGTTTTCTGAATACCGTACCCTTTAATCGCACCGATCTGTCCCTCTCCGCATTTATAAGTCAACGAGCCACTAAATCGCGCGTTGACACTTCCGTTCCTGCGCTTTTAGATGGATCCTTTCGCACCTGCCCCGCTTTTTCCCCTCTTTTCAGTTTTCGCCGCCCCCCACAAGTGCTAACACGTACGCGAACAAACGATTCCAAAGTGATTTGTTCCTATGTCCAGCCTTACTTCCCACCAAAGCTTTGATTTTCTAATAGCGAGCTTTCCTTTTTTGCCCATGTTTCCTTTGTTTATTTCCTGTCCCTCCCACACACGCGCACCGACTCACCCCAGGACTTTCTCCTTTTACTTCACATGCCCTTTAACACCGTTTATGTGAAATTTCGACTCTCCTTCCTTTGTTCTTCTATACATACCGTGCGTTGGTGCCGCGGGCTGTCCGGATACTATTTCCTATTGAAGCTATACTTTTTCCGACATCCCCTATCAGGAATCACTCCTTTTGCTTTTCCTAATCTTTTTTCTTTCTCATACTCTTCTGTTTTTTTTGCTCTCCTCTTTCTTTCTCCTCTTGATTGCGTCTCTATTTTAGTTCCTTCCCTTCGAGCTTCTTGTCTTGTTTTCTCCAGTTTTCCCCCCCCCCAAAATCCTTTTCTTTCTCTGGATTCGTCCCCTTGTTCGGTTTGAATAAGGCGCCGTTTCCGAACATTTTTCCTAGGCTGGAATGGTTGACCATTTAGATTTATCCCCCTATGGTTTCGTCCTCTATTTTCTCTATTTCTGCCCCCTTCAATTTCCCTTAACCGAGAACATCCATGGCCAAGATTCCCCAGATCTTAGACACCTTTTTCCCGTTCCTTTGTCGTGATAGCAATCATTTGGGACTTCCGCTCGTCTTATAATGTGTCTGCACGATGCTCCCACTCCGACTCAGGCCGCTTCCGCGTTGGGCCCCCCGTGTTAACCCAGTCCTCAATTCTTACTAAGCAACAGGAGGTTCCCTTCCTTCGATTCTCGGAAGTCCCAAATTGAACTGATCCAGGCGCTCTTTAAGGTTTTTTTAGCGCCCCCACCTTTTACTTGTCTGTCCCTTCCCCCTTCGGGCTGAAGCCTTTTTGAGTTTCAGAGGGAGCTTCCTTTCTTTCTACTTCTTTCTAACGGCTTCATGTCCCTGCTCCCTGCCCTAGTTCCTTCCACTCTTTGATTCTTCATAGCAGAATCCATTGGGTCTTGCTTGGTTGATAAGCGGATACTTGGCTATTCCCCCAAGCTTTTTACCTTTTCCGATTTTGCCGCGGTGCACCCTCATATATTTTTTTTTTTTTTCTCAGAAGAATGCCACGCGTACGTGAAAACCGTTTATGTTTTATTTATTAGACCCAATTTTCAATGTTGAAGTCCTGTACACATTCTTGACTTCTTTCCTGACAATTGTCTTATCTTTCCCCTACCTGGCTTGATTTCTCGGAGCTTTCCCCATCGGCCTCCCCCTCCAAGCCGACAATCGCCAGTCCCCCTGACGCTTTTTTTCTTCATTTTTTTGTTCTTTCCTTTTCAGTGTTGCCCAACTCCCCCTTCTCCCTTTAAGTTTCAGGGCTGGAGCCCTTAATTGATCCTTGGTTTCCCTGTCTTCTCAGTTTTTAAGTCCCGGTTCCGTTTACAAAAGGTTACGTTTTTCTTTCGCCCTTTTTTTCGGCAGCATAAGTTTGACCTAATATTCCGATCAGTTGTCATGTATTTGTACTTTTGAGCCACCCTTCCGCTGTAAAAACCCCCTCTACATGCGTCCCGGGAAACTTCCTTTCCAGGTATTCCCTCCCCCCAATGTTTTTGCGGTTTTAACTTTGTTTCCCTTGGTCGCCCTTCCTGCCCCTGCTCCCCCTCTCCTCCGAGTCCGTTAACAGTGTTTAATGGCCGGGGTCGTAGAAAAGAACTCCTCTTTTTTTGTTTCGTCCCACATTAGCCTTTTCCTGTACTAAGAAATCCCTACCCCAGTTCGTTCAAGATTACTCGCTTGCCGATGGGTTCCCCCCCGACTGTAGTTCTTCTCTCTTTGACTGGACTTTCTTTTCCAGTAGTAACGTCTTTACATTTTTTAGTCCAACTACCCTGTTCGACTGGCACTCAGCTCTTTAGCAGCTCCTCTGCCGTCTCCCTTTCCTTAATCAGAACGATTCATGAGGGGGAAAATCGCCGTCCTTTCAAACTCCTCCCATAGTGCGCATCTACTGATTTTTTTACTTACCCTCCGATGAAGGTCGCTAGTTGTTTATAGCGAAGCATGCGAATGCGCAAAAGTTCGCGTCTTTCCTTGGGTCCCTTTCCCTCCTCTTTTTTTTCTAGCTGCCCTTCTCCTCTTTTTTCTATCGATTGGCCATTTCATGCTGTTTCTAAGGACAGAGATGAGTTTGCCATTCGTTCTCTCTAGTCCCCCCTTTTTTTTTTTCCCGACCATCCTTCTTGGAATTTGATGTTTTTTCTTGCTTCACTGTCATTGAAGAATTGTTTTTAGCTTTTTTGTTTCCGAAGCCGTGCATTTGGTTCCACCCCTCTCCTCTTCGCACGATTTTTCCTGCTTTTCTCCCCATAGGCAACGACTCCCTTAGCTAAGGGAATTTTTTTCAGATTGACTCTCCATTGAAGCGCCCCAGGTTCCTCCCCTTAAATCCCTCCCTCCTTCTGCGCGCGTTCATTTCTGTTAGGTCCCGATTGTTGGTTGAGTGTTGTTTTTTTTCCCTTTTAGTTTTTGCTTCCCTCTTCATAATTCCCGATCGA
>Ga0179591_1155800_pt1 | contig 10943 bp, 17 predicted proteins | sample CZOMad2_1_08_16f_FD_182891 | JGI IMG/M metagenome (GOLD analysis project Ga0179591, IMG submission 182891) | Vadose zone soil fungal communities from Angelo Coast Range Reserve, California, USA - CZOMad2_1_08_16fungal (PacBio error correction) | ecosystem: Environmental > Terrestrial > Soil >... | reverse complement strand
GTTTTCGTTTTTTTTTAAGTAGCCTTTTTGCCTCCTCTTTTGAACTGGCACACTGAACCCCAGGTCCCTTTTTTTTTCCGTGATGGACCGTCTTTTCCGTCTTTTCTTATTTTCTTGACTTTTTGAAGCGCCAAGTTTCCCCCCCTCCTGAATAAATCCCCGTCCCGTGGTTGGCGATTGTAGATGTCCATTTCTTTCTCCCGCCTGAGGATGTTTTTTGGGACCCCATTTTAAAGTGCCCTGCGTATAACTGTGTCTTCTTTCTGAGGGTCTCCCTTTCTTGGCCGGGTGAAATGTTACGGTTGCTCTTCCCTTCACCCTCAAACCCCGTTTACCGTTTCTTAGTACGTACTTTTCTGTTCGTTACCTGACCATGCCTGACTACGCTTTCTGCTCCCTTCCCAACTGTTCGGAGGTCAAGGTCCCTTCAATTCTTTTCTTTCCTTGACGTTTCTAGCTTACTTTGGTCAGTTTGCTTTTAACGGTCCGCTGCCCTTCTTCCCTATGCGTCCCCCCTCTTTCAGTTAACCCTTTTTTCAATTTCGAGATCTCTTGTTTGGCGTCATGGCAGCCATTGATTCCCTTTTTTTTTTTGTCCCCGCTTGCTCGCGTTCTGTACAGTTGATTTTTTTCCCCTCAAGTTGGCCCCTTCCTTTTTGCAGTACCCAACTTTTTTCTTTTGGCTCCCCTTTTCTTGCACATTTGACCTTTCTCGGGGTTTCCCCTAGTGTCAACGAATTTCAGTTTTACTCCCCTTCTTGCTCAACCGGACTCCGCGCCCTGAGTAGTGTCCCTTGAGGAGAGGTCTTGTTGTCCGGCCTGTTTACTTTTGGTCTTTCCCCGTTTGTATGTTTATTTTTCCACCGCTTTTTTTAACGCGAGTAGACTGTTTGCGCAATTTTAGTTCGTTTTGTGTGCTTTTTTTCGCTCTGAGGGGATAGTCGTCCGCCCCCTTCTTTTCCTCTGTTTCTCCCTTTTCACGGTTTTCTTTTTTGATAGCCGACTCAAGTCGTTTATGCTCGTTTGCTCCCTCCCTTGCAATTAATCTCAGATCGCTTTCGGGATTGTCCCTCGCGGGCCCTCTTTTGCCCTTGACCCTTTGAACCTTTATCCTGGAAGTTCGGTTTTTGAGTTTTGCTCGTTCCACTGGGAAGGCTCGAGCACCTCGCCGTTGTTTCATTTGCTACCATCTTCGCGCTTGATCTTCTTGTCACAGGTTTCCCACTACCTTGATCCCTTAGCGGTCTCCCACGCGGCTTATTTTTTCTTTGTGGCTTTTTTTCCCCATGTGATTGCGTCCATTACCTCACCACCCCCCCCCATCCCGGGCCTCCTCTTCTCCAGATTCGAGAATCGCTTTTCTTTTCTGTGTATGTAAATTGTTGTCCCCTCCCTTGCTCCAGCAAAATTGACTTTTTTTTTTTTTGTTTTTGGTGGGGGAGACCAAATGCGTTTTTTTTTTTTCTCGTCCTTTCCCCAGCATGTCTTCCTTTACTCATTACCCCCTCTCTCTGTTCCCATCCTTCTGTCTTTTTCGAGCCGGGTCGCCAGGGAAATTTGTTTTGTTGATTTTTTTTCTCAGCTCGTTTAATCCCTCCCTTTGGTTGTTTTTTTTCTGGAGGCTTTTAGTAATTCCTCCCCCGCCCCCATTGGGTTCCCTGCCGCTCGCAACCTCCCTTCTTTGTTGTATCTCGTGTGCCATGCGGCCTTTCCCTATGTGGCGATGCCTCGTTCACCTTTATTTTTAGTTTTTTTGCCGATCCGGTCCACTTGCTTCTCTTTTTTTCCGGCAAAGATAACTTCGGGCGTGTCCCAAGTTTTTTTTTGACCACATTGCCCACCCCACTGGCGTTATCATTTTCTCCGGAGGCGTTGGTCTGTTGGTTTTGTCCGCCTCCTGACTTTTTTCCCAACCCCCAAGTGTGATTTCAGCCATCCACGTCGTCGACCCCCCCACCACCCCCCCCCTTGCCCGCGCTTTTTTTTTTGGTCTTCAGTCGCGCTCGCACTCTATTGTTTTCGTGACATTTGCTCCCGTTTCCAGCCTGTTTTTAGCGGCTTTGGCCTTTCCCCCACTACCGTTTTATGTCACGGCACTGACGCTAATAACGCCGTCTGTCCAATGACAACTTCTCCTCCACCGCGTTCATTTTGGACTAAGTTGCAGCTCGTTCCCCGTCTTGTAGCAGCCTCGGGCTCCTCCCCACATCGACTCAGATTATTCTCTGCCCCCTCATTCCCCATTTTGCAATTCACCCGCCCCTGTTTCCGTAGGCCTTCCTTAAATACAAACTCCCGGACGATGTTATCCTGCCCTTCGTCAGAGTTTAAACCCCCCCTTTTGTTGGTCCCCTTTAGTCCACTCTCTCTGAGCCAGAGAAATCTTTGCCGAAAGCTTTGCTCCCCGGTCTCGCACTCGTCTTGTCACCCAAGCGGTTTTCTAAAAACTTTCCCCCCCCTACCCCCCCTTTTCGGGAACCAATCCGCCCTTTCGCAGGTTGCACTTCCCCCTCTTTCCCTTGGTAAGTACGGGTGTGATTGCTTTTTTGTTCCCCCCTTTCCCCTACCGCTGACTTCTTTTTTTTTTCTCTTTTTTGGGCCAGCCCTCCTCCCCTTCAACCTCCCCTGACCACTTGCCCAGTGCCAAAGGACCCAACATCCAACCAAAGGGGTGATAACCTGCCTTTACTGCCGTGTTGCGGTTTTTTCCCTAGTTGAATCGTCTTACTTTCCTCGTTTTCTCTCGCCACCCCCCCTCCCGTCCCAGAAATGATTTGCCCCTCTCCGTGCCTCACCCCTACTCTTGTTCCTCGCCAGAACGAACTCCGGTGTCCCCTTTTTTTTGTGCCACTCTGCGTGGACCTTTCCTTGATCTGTTCCGATTGCTGCCCAGATCCCATTTAAAGCTCTTGCCGCCTCCCGGTCCGGGTACTCGCCGCCCTTCATTGCTCCCTTCTTGACGCTGACCTTTTTTCTGCTTTTTCGGAAGCCTTGCGACACTTGCGTAGGTCTTTTCCCCCCCTTCGGGTCTTTTCTCACGCCCTTACTCTTGGACAGGCGCTGTAGTTCGTCTTCGTATGTTTTTGGGTTGTCTTTTTTCTTTTCCCCGGAGCACTTTTTCACATTTGAACGCAGGCTTTTTGACTCCTTTTTCAGTCCCTTGGACTTTCCGACGGTGACTGGTTTTTTTTTTTAGCCTCGTGGGTCTCCCCACGTGAATCCCCCCCCCCCCAAGTTAATTGAGCAACCCCCCCCTGCCTTTCGTGGCGATACACTTGCGGGTGAGTTGCCTTTCCGAACACCGGCACAGTGTCGTCTCAGCCTTTGTCCCCCTCTCAAGTCCCCCCAAATTCGTCTTGTGCCGGCATTTCCCCTGCTACCCGGCGACCCTTCTTTCCAACACTCTACCTTGAATGCGTGGGGACTTCCGTAGTTTTTTACGAGTTACGTCGGTTGAACGTTCCGCGGCCTTTTTGTTTTTAGGCAACCCGGTCCACCCCATTGCGGTTCTTTTCACTAACTCGCACCCACCAACGTTTTGACTCAAACTAGCAGTCTTTTCCAGCTTGTTTGCTCATCCGGAACCCAACCCATTTCCGGGCACCAACATCGGCTTTTCGGGTCCCCCCCTGCAACCCCCAACCCTCACCATACATGCTGTCCCTGCAACCACAAACTTGTTGGGCCGCGAGTGTAGCGAACATTTTTTTTTGCAAAGGGCCCCGTTGGGATTCCAAGCCCTTTATCCGTTTGTTTTTTTTAACCGGTATTCTTCTCTTCCCCCCCCCATTCAAGTCTAAAAATTCTTTTGAGCTTCCTTTAGCCAATTCCCCCCGCAACCTTTTTCAACAGTTTGGCCTCAGGACTCAGTTTTTTTTTTCACCCTCGCACCAAAAGTGGGTGAAGCGAAGATGTTTTGTCCCTTCCCCTTTTCGTTATGGCGGACCCCTCCCCCGGATGGTATGTCTGCGTGACTGAAGTCCTCTCTCCTCACAATCCCACTCATCGTGACCACAGGAATGCCCCCCCGCCCTAGTTTTTACTTCTATAGGCGAATCTTTTTCCTCCCAGGATTTTGGGTTCACCCGTTTTGTCCCTTTTACTGAGTTCACCCAATCCTTCCCTTCGACAAATTTCTAACTTTCTCGCAAGTCTCCCCTTTTTTTCACTGATTCCGTTTTTTGATTCTCACCTTTCTTGACGTCCGCATTCCAAGCGATGTCCATTTTTTTTTCAGGCCCTTTCCGATTCCCTGCAACACTCCGTGGTCTTTTCGCCCTTTCTGTTTTGCTGTTTGCGCTAGAATCCTTGATTTTTTTTTTCTCCCCACAACTTTTCCCTCTGTCCTGTTAAAGTCCACGGGCCCGCGGCCCCTTTCCGGTCATTCCTTGTTTTGCTTTAGCCGCGGCCCTTTCTCCACCACACGGCCAATTCTCGTGATTATTTGCTTTTCCTTCCCACTTTGGTTAAAAATTGTGTGCTTTTGACCCGAAGAGGGACCCCCCCTGACTCCTCTTTTAGCTTTTCCCTGCTCTTTTGCGATACACCCCCCCCCCTGTTGTTAATTGGTCGGCGTTCTCTTTTTATACAACTTCCCGCTGAAAGCCCTCGTAGTTCTTTCGTTCCTTCCATCTGTTATTCAGATTCTGGTGTTTTCCAAGGGTTGTAAGCATCGGGGGGGCCTTTCCCTTTTCTTGTTTGGATCAGTTTTCCGCTCTCTAAATCAGGCTTGGTTGGCGCAATTGAGATCCCACACACATCTTACTGACCCGCCTCATTTGTAGGTAACTTGGTTTCATACGTGCTTTAAGCTTTTCCGTTTGTACCCCCTTCCTCTCCTCCTTAACAAGGGGTCTGATTTCTTTTCCTTTTTTTGGTATTTTGTTCCTGCATTCTCTCCCCTTTCCCCTTTTCCGGTTGTTTTGTTGTGTCTTGATTATTTCCCGAGGAGTCTGAGAGGGAAAGTTTCGTTTAACGTATTTTTCTTTTCCTTCGATAATGGGTCCACCTCCGTTTTTTCTTTCCTTGACTTGCCTTACTGCGCATGTTCTAATCTTGAAGGGTATATGTGTTATTTTGTCTTTTCTCACCGCCCTCCGCGTAGAGGTTCCGAAACCTTGATCTTCTCCCCGTCTCTCTCCCTTGTTTTCTGTGTTTTAACCCCCTTTTTGCTCACCCCTTTTCTATGGCACGATTGGGGCCTCCGCTTGCCCACAGAAGTATGCTGCGTCGTCCTTGGTATAGAAGCTTCCTAACTTTCCCTCTTTGCAGTGTTTTTTTTTTCTGCCACCTCTCTTTTTTTAACCCCCTCTCTCATATTTAGTTTCCTTTTTTTTTCCATCGGGCTTTTGCAGGACCCCCTCCGTTCAACCCATTCGCCCAGTCCAGGCTAGTCCTTCTTCCTTCCCGATTGCCGCTTTTTTACTGGGGGCCCTTTTAAGCCCTTTTCCCCAGGGAGGGCTTCCCTGTTCGCCTTTTCTTTTTCTCTTTTCTCACTGAGCGATTTGTTTTTTTAAGCGATCCACAGGTTCCTTCCGTAGAGCATCCTTTGCTGTGTCCCCCACTAAAACCTTTTCGTTTTTTCAAGCCGGGTGTTTTTGGAATCGACTTTTCTGAAGTTGTTAGGCACTCCCCTCTTAGTAGCGGTCGCTTACCTTTCGGCCTCCAGTTTTTTTTTTTTTTTTTGTCATAGGTGAGACGTTGTCTGCCCGCCCGGTATCCCACTTTGTCGAGGGTGCCACCAGGAGATTTCTTTGGTTGGTCGGCGCTTTTTGCCCCCTTGTTCCCCCTCTTCTATCACACCTCTTTTTTGGTTTTCCGTCGATGTTTCAACCAGTTTTTTTTTTCTCAGTACGTCTCCGCCGCCCCCATCGCATTTTTGCTAGGGTCCGTTTTCTCCGGGTTTCAGGCGCACCCTTTTTCGTGTTTGACTTGTTTTCAGACTCTTGTGTTCCTTTTTCTTCCCACCGTGCTGGTGTTTTTGGAAAATGATTCCGCCGCCAGTTTTTACTTCCTTGCTTTTGTGTACCTATTGAGGTCGTTTTCCTTCACCGGGGCTTTTCCCTCGCTGGCTTTTCTTTCAAAGCTGTCTTCGTCTGGTTCTCCCTGTCGCCTTGTTTGGAGAAGCCAAGTCAGTTGGTGTTTTTTGTTGGGGTTTTCAGCTTTTGGGCCCGACGGATTGACCCGGCCTTTTTTTTTTTTACATGATTCGACCCTCTTTTCTTTGCCTTTTCCTTCTTTGTTTTGGAGCCGCCGTTGTTTTGTGTTCGAAGTTGAGGCTGCAGATAGACCTGGCTTCGATGGTTGGTTTATTCCGTTCCACAGGGGTCCCCCGGGACCGGTTTATGTACTTGGTCGGTTCTTCTCATCTCCTGTAGCTGTTGTCGACTTCCTTGGTGCGATCGTGAGCTGCCCACCGGGCCCCACCTTTTTGCAGTGTTTTTTTTCTTCGTGACGCTTTTTCCGGCCCCTTTGTTTTATGTGTGGTCAGGCCTGCATTTCAGCACGCTGAAAGTTATCGAAAAGTCGTTTGTTTAGTTGGTCCTTTCCGTTTTTGCTTTAGTAACTGGGAGTTTGATACTTTAAAGTGCCAACTGCTTCCCTCCACCTGGTCTTCTTTAACCGTCTCTTGTGAATTTTGTCATTTTGTCTTCTTTAAAGTAGACCGCATGGCTTATTCCCTGCCTGTCATTATTTACGTTGTTATTTTACAAGAATGTTTCCTGGCATTTTTTTATCCCCCTCCCCTTTTTCGGATTCCCCCCAGCGCACCTTTTTTTCGTTCTTCCTGCAATTGAAGTAGATTGCCCTTCTCCGGCTTCGTCCAGAGGCTTTTTCCTGTTGGGACCTTATTTTTCTCGGCACTTTGGCCCTCCCACCCCCCCCCCCCCCCCCCCCCACCCCCGGAACAGGGCCGAGCGTGCAGAGTGCGGTTGACTATTGAATTCGGTTTTCTCCGAGTTTCGTTTTTTTTTTGTTTCCTCCCTTGTTCTTCCTGCCGCATTGGTTTTCCGGTCGTGAGTGTCCTCCTATCTTGTCTAAGGGTACTGATTCTCGAACCCGAACCGGCTATTTCAGGCAGCCATTGTTTTTGTATGTGCAACCTTCTTTCATGACTTTATTTGTCCCATTTTTTTAGGTATCTTTGTTCAATCCCCCTTTCACACACTCCGTCAGCGGGGTCCTGTTTTGTTGACGCAACCCGGACTACCCGTTCACTCTGTTCTTGCAACATTCTATAGCTAGTTTTATTGGCCTTTCGAGTGGTAATTGCCGTGGTGGATCTTCGTGACCACCTCGTTTAGCGCTTGATGTTAGCCGTTCTCAAATTGCTTCTTATTTTTTTTTCTTTCTCCTGTTTAGTTTGGATCGTCCCTTATCCCTTTTTCCCACCTTTTCTCTTTTTCCTGATCGTATAAAACGTCACTTTTTGTTGAAGTGACGTACGATTTGTCTTTCTTGGTTCTTCCCCCTTCGCGACCTTCTTTGATGATTTGTGTGCTGTTTTCTGGAGCCCACCTCGCTTGCGTGTGGGACGGTAAAGCTGTCCCGCACCTTTTTTTATTTGCGGGAAAGGCATCTTGTTCCTTTCCTCACGCTTTTTGTACTTTCTACGATTCACGATCCCTTTTTGCCCGTTTGCGGATTTTCTCCCCACGCCCGGCTATCCGCTTAGCCGCGTTTTTTTTCTGGTGGACCACCTTTTCCCCATCTTCGCGTCTTCCCTTCTGCCGGTCATTGGAGGTCTTCGCGTTTCTGGGAAAACACCATTTCCTTGCCATTGTTTGCGTCCCGACTGGCGCCCACCCCCTCCTCCCGACCCTTTGTCCTAACTTCTTCCTCCGGCCTAACTTCTTTTCCTGGTGGTTCCGGCTGTAATGCATGAGGTTTCCGTTCCCCTCTCATCCCCTTGCCCCGTCTTCGGCATTTGACGATCTTCCCAACTTCCTTTTCCTTCCATCCCCACCCCCCTGCATGTTCCCCCCTTATTGACTTTTTTCAACTCGTAGTTTATGACCCCATCTTTCGTCGGGCTTCTTTTCCCAGCACACTCCCTCGGGGGGTTTTCTTCTGTTCGGGTATCTTTCTTATTTTTTTATTTTCCTCATCCTCCTTTTTTTTTTTTTTTGTCTTTTTACCTATGCTCACCCCCCCCCCTTTAAAGTTTTCGAGGCGCTTGACCCCTTCCTGCCGGGGGGGGTTTCTCCTTCCGTCATGCTCGTACGTTCACTCTGCTGTTGTCTTTGGCCTTTTTCGGTACCCTGCCATTTTTTTTGGCTCTGCTTTATTGCCGGTCTGTTTTGCGATTTCTTTGCGGTTCCCCGCCATTGCCGTGGTAGTATCCGTTGCCCCCGGCAAATGAGAATTCGCGTTTCTGTTTTTTTTTTTGTTCGGGGGCTTCTGTTTTTGGTGTGGTTCTCGCATTGGACGGGCAAACAATTCTCTGTTTTCCTTCATTCAATTTTCTTTTCTTGTTAGTCCCCCAACCTGCCTTTGGAAGGTGGCTTTGTCGTTCTTTCTGGTCTTCTATGTCTGACACTGGCCTTCTTCCCCGCTCGCGATTATGGTAGGTAGCCATTCCCTCGTTCTTTGCCAAAAGGGATGTTCTCTGCCTCCCGCGTTTTCCCCTCCAGTGATACCCCCGCCTTTTTCCTCACTCCCGTTGAATATTCCAGATCTCCTTACTTTTCTTCCCTGTTTTGTACTCAACCCTTCACCCCCCCTGTTTCCCGCGAGTGGCCCAGGCAAATCAGTGGCCGCATCTTCTTAGCGTCGACGGTTCTCCCCCATAGTCCCTCCGTTCGTCGGGGCGGTGCTTCCCACCTCAAAAACGTTCAGACTGTTTTTATCCGACCTCGGCACGTGCGAACGGTTTTTCTTTTCCCCTGCTATTTCCCCGCGGGGATGTTTGGTGTGATTTGAAGCTCCTGATGATTTGAGATTTCGCTGAATGCTAAATACATTCCGCGGGACACCACCCCCACATCTACGAATCTACACGGTTCCATTCATACCAGGGCGTGCAACCCACTCCGATATCTTACGGGTTTCACCACCGTCGGCGTCTGGGTTGAGGGTCCACCCACACACTCGCACTCCATACGTGCTGACTTCGTTTTTCGGACACGATGTTCCCCTGACAGCCCTCACTGACACACTGACCCACCTGGAAATTTTTGTAGCCCTCGCCCCCCCCCCCTCCTGTGCAACACTTGCACCCCACCCACCCTTCTCGTGGTTCGCCACACGTGTGTCCCCTTGATAGTACGAGCACCTTCCGACCCACCCAGGCAGATTCGTCACCCCTCCCCACGGCCGCCCACTCCTCTCCCCCCATCCCGAAGCATAAGTCCCCCCCCCCCCCCCCGGGCCACCCCCCCCGGGCACCGCAGGATATCTTCCGTGACAAGGACTTAAAATTCTGGTCACTTGCCCTTATTCTGCTTAAATTCCTGCAGTGAGGTTCGTTCTTGTTGACTTTCACGTTTTTTTTCCCTTCCCAGTAATGGACGACGCCGTGTTAGGACTTACCGTCCCCGATCTTCTTGCCTTGTTCCCCGACGGAAACGGTAGATTGTGTATTGACTCCCTGGCAAAAGCTTTAGGGTTTCCTTTTCTGGATATTTTTTTTTTCTCCGAAGTGATAACTTGGCACAGTTGCCGGTAGTCCTTATGTTCACGGGGTGTTTTCATTTATCGCAACCTCCAACCGCCCTTCATCGGATGTTGACTCCTCCTTCTTCCCAGGTTTGATGGTTTTTTTTTCCCGTTTGCCACTTTTCCTTTCATGTTCACCGACTGCGGGGCCTGAGACTCGTCATTTACCACGTCACAGCACATCAGCACCCCAACGATTCGAATTCCTTTTCTTTCCTTCTTCTAGGTACTGGCTTGAACCCCTGTATCAGCCGGCCCATTGAGTGGGCACAAACACCTTCTGTTTTTTCGCGTGGCCGTGTCGCCCACATTGTCTTCTCCTCGTCCCCTCTACCTTCCTTTTCTCCAAGTTCTCCCGTACATGGACGCTCGCTTTTCCGCTTTGCGGCCCTGTGGAAGTGGACCCACTTAAGGTTCCTTGGAGTGCTCTTTCCCCCCTTTCCTCTCCCCCCCCCAACGCGCGAATTACCTAAAGTTATAAGTCCCCTGTGTTCTTCTTCCTGCCAACACTTCCCTTTTGCGGTCTTCAACCCCCCCTCGTTTGTTTTCACCCGTTTTCTGCAACCCCAACCCTTCACCCCACTACTCTGCTCCCCCCAACCTGCGTCCCGCGTGCCCAGCGCGAATGTCAGTTTCCCTCCCCCCACGTGTCCGCTGGTATACACTGCGCTGTGATTCCAAGTGTTACTTTTTTTATCCTTCGTTCCAAACCCCCCCCCCCTAAATCCACCTTTTTGAGTTGTCATTTTTACACCCTTCCCCCTGCCAGCAACAGACGCCACTTTTTCTTTCCCTATGGGATTTAGATTTCAGTTCTTCACCTCACCAACCTGTGATTGTTAAGGAGGTGGCGGCCCCCCTCATTGATGGTTAATTCCCCCAATGGTTGTATGTTCTTCCCTGGTTCATTCCTTGGGTCCCCCGCCACTTTACCATCGGACCACGGGTGACCCCAAGACGACGTAGGGGTCTCCCGGTCTCTATCGAAATATTCTTCTGTTACGACCCTTCTGATTCAAATAAGGGCGACTATTCCCCACCCCCCGTCCTCTTTTTTTTCCCCCTGGTCCCAAATTTACGGTCGCACAAACCTCCCTTTTTCTTCGGCCCCTTTTCTTTCGCCTTTCTTTTTCCCGCTTTTGTCCTCATCGCTTATCGATACGTAAACTGTCTTGTCCTTTTCCCTCATGACCGTTCGCCTTCTCCCCCACTTCTTTCTTGTTTGATTTTGCCGCCTGTTTGTTTCCTTGGCGTGCGTCTTCGTATAGAATTTTGCCGCTTTCAAA
>Ga0179591_1152189_pt1 | contig 10943 bp, 14 predicted proteins | sample CZOMad2_1_08_16f_FD_182891 | JGI IMG/M metagenome (GOLD analysis project Ga0179591, IMG submission 182891) | Vadose zone soil fungal communities from Angelo Coast Range Reserve, California, USA - CZOMad2_1_08_16fungal (PacBio error correction) | ecosystem: Environmental > Terrestrial > Soil >... | reverse complement strand
CAATCTTGTCCCGCGCGTCCTTGTTTCTTCCACCTTCCTTGAGTGTACCATAGAGATGAATTTGGACCCTGCACCGTTCGCCACATTCTCTGTGCCCCCAACAGGTAGTTTTCCTGCCTGGTGCATTTTACCTCCCAAGGTGGATCTTTAACGTTTCTCCTTTCCCCTTTGCTCTAGGCCCGACAAGCTTTGATGATATTTTTTTTCAATCTGTTTGAAGGTGTAGTAGCCAAAAAATAATGAACCCTTTCCCTACTGCAGCCGCCTTATTTCAGAGGTAAACTGCTTCATGGAGAGTGAGGACCTCCTTCTTTTTTAGTTGCGGACGTCGTAGTGTTTCCGCACCCAGCTGCGCATCATTGACCTTAGACGCTTTTGTTTCGTGCTTTAAATCGAGGTGCAGTCTTTAGCCTAGCATTCACTTTTTTAGCAGTTCCATCACTGTGCCGTTCCACGGTTTTTCCGCCTTCGGCACCTTCCTTTCAGCAGCGATGGCCCCGCGGATGCATGTGTGGTCTTCCGCTTCCTAGCGTTAGCTTAGCTTCACTCTGACCGTTCCCCCTCCCACTACGTTTCCGAATTTAGCCCTCCCTGGTCCGCGCCGGCCAAGAAGGGCCATCTGCTTTCATGAGCTGCGTTGCGAAACGTGTAGCGCTATCTTATAAGACCCTCCCCCGTGAGCTGACCATGCATCTCCCCCTCCTCCCTCCGTTTGAGTGTCTCGCGGTCTGAGGTGAAACCATTGCGACTGAATTGTACCAACCAATGTTTTCCCGCATTTTTTTTTTCGTTCTTTTGACAGCCCCCCCGGTTGATGTTGAGTTCGTGATTTTTGACTACTACAATTTCCCCTCATTTCCGATCTGAGTATGCTATTCTTTTTTTTTCCGCGTCGCGGTCGCATGCGAACCTCTCTTCCCTCCTGTCATCCCCTCAGCACCCCTTCGCCAGTCTTCCCAGTCCTCCTCTCGAAGGTTGTGTCTTACTCCCTTCAGTACCCAGTACCCTTTATTTCAGTTTTTGACCCGACCCGGCTACCCGTTTCCGCCCCCCCCTTTTTCTCCTGAAGCCCCGGCTCTGCGACAGCGCCAACCGTCAAGAGGAACCTGATTGAGCGTCGACCCTCGCTGTCCCGCGCACAGGAGTTAGACTGAGCCCACGGTCACCAGCCCCCTCCCCTCGGACTTCCTGCCAGCACCTCCTCTGCCGGCTTTTGAGGGCAACTTTTTTTGTAGAGCGTCGCTTTATGCAACCGCTCCCCCCCCCTCTCCCGAGACTTTGTTTTTCTCCTTTTTTCCCCCTTCGGCATTTTTCCCTTCTTGCTTTTTGGTGTGAACCCTACCGCTGGTATAGTTCTCCAGTGAGTTTTGGCCCCACTTTTTTCCCCCCCTCTGACTGGGAAAGAGCGCATTTCCATGCACGATGCTGTCAGCTCTACGCGCACATATGAAGTTTGCAACCATTGCATGCATGCGTCCGCGCTTTTTGAGTACGAAAGATTTGTTTTTTTGATGCAATTTCCCTTTTCCCCCCTTCCCCCATTTATTTTCGACTCGGTCTCCTTCGCTGGCTGGGGCGAGACTCCCTTGATCGACCTCACAGATCCTCCAACGGAAGCCGCGTTCCAGGCTCGACTGAGACCTCTCGTTGCCAGCCCGTTCGGATCGTCTTGCAGCGAGCGAACCCCTTAATCCGCTTACTTTGCGAGGGACCCCACCATTCTCTCCGGCATGTCTCTTCAAGGCTTTTTTTAATGACCCCTTCCCCCCCTTGAACTCCTCTCCCCCGCCATGTGCTCACCGACTTGAGCCCTGTCCCACGGCTTGCACTTCATACCCCGCGCGACTCTCGGGCCGCTTTTTTCGTGTTATGAGCCTGAATTCACATGTTTTTTTCTCGCCTCTTTTTCCTTCTTCCAGACTACACCGCCTTTCGCCATGCCAAAGCGATTACTCCCCGACCTCGCTCTCCCTTCCCGCCTCGACTTTCTCTTTCTTCGGTCCTTTTTTCCCACGAACACCTATCCGTCCTGGCTTGCACGAAATGAAAATTTTCCGAACCCGTTCAGCGAGTTTTGCGCTTTGCCACTCCTTTGCTTTTTTTGACTCGCGCTTTTCACCTAGAATTGTCGAGGTTCGGAGGCCCCCTGATTCCGCCTTTTTCTGACGTAATCCAGGCGTTACCTCCTGTTACGCACGAACTTACGGCATTACTCTTTTCCTTCCCGTCCCTTGCTTCTTATTCTGCCCTTCGGCGGTGATCCTTCCCCGAATCTCTCTCTTTCCTCCTACTGTGGTTTTTTTTTTGATTTTCTCAAGTTATCCGCACGGCCTGGTGCCTTCAGTCGCCGGTTAACAGAAGCTGGTTTTCCCTCGCGTCTATTTTCCACAGGCTTCTCCCTCTTAGGATGAGCACTTCTAATGCCCAGTTTAATGAATAGTCCCGCCCGCTCTGGGTCTCGCCGCTCCCCCCCCCGATGTCTAAGTTCTGCCCCTCGTGACTCGCCCTGCTTAGGTTTTCGTCTTCACCAGCTCTCCCTTGCTATTGTGGGTTAGTTTTTGTTCCAAACCTCTCCCCCTTTCATGCGAGGCTTGGTTAAGCTAGACCCTCAGGTCTTTTGCCTGAGGTGGAGCATGCTCCAGGCTTCCCCGTGTAGTACGAACCCATTTTCCCCTTTCGATCGACCCAACCTTTTCCCTCGCACCTTTCAAACCGCCCACCACAAACCACGCAACACAAACAACTTATGGCGGACCGAGTTTCTTAGTCTTTGCAAAAACATGCCCCCCCTCCTTTTTTCCTTTCCCCTCCTCGCATGCGATCCTGCCAGCGTACGTTTTACCCAATCGCGTCTTTCGTTCCACGTCCTAGTGTTTTATAAAATTTTTTAGTTGACCCGGCGGTTCTCTCCCTGCAGGTTACCGGTTAGCCCCCGGCACCTTAGAATATCCTAGGAGCTGCCAACCGAAGCTGATCGTTTCCGTCCGTTGCGTGCCAGTAGCGTTTTCGTTTGGCAGTTGCCCAGCCCGTCGTCCGAGGGTGATTATGCGCGGCACCCCGGCCGAGTTTTCTGGCTTTCTCCTTTGATTGAAGTGACCTTTTCTTGGATCTTTTGCTGCTTCTTCTCCCCCCCCCCGCAGGTATTCCTCCCCCGTTCTTCCAGCTAAGTAATCGAATCGGCGATGAAGGCCAGAATTGTTCTCTCTCCCCGTTTGCCGTCTGACCATCCGTCCTTGGGGGCCAAATTTCTCTTTTCTTCACACAGCCTAAGCCCTTTTCCTCTTTGCTGTGCTGTTGTACAACCACACCGCGATGTGCCTGCCCATTGACCCACCCCCCCTGCACAGTCTTGGCGTTATAGGCCCCGAGCAAGAAGTGTGCCTTTTTTCACGCCCCCCCCCCCCCCCCCCCTTTCCCTGCGGTCTTGTTCAGAAAGCGGGTGATGGAATCCCTCACCCTCATTTCCATTTTTCGCCCCGGACTTAATCTTAGTTTTTTTTTTCTGCCGGTTACCGCCCTTTTTTTCCCCTTGGGCGAGCACAGGCTGCTTTTTTTTTGTTATTCTTCTGACTGATCTCTCGTTCTGCTTTCCCTTGGCGTTGCCGATTCCTTTCTTTGCTTGTCCTGTACCTGCCTTTTACTTCTGCGGTCGATCTTTTGTTGACACTTTGATCTCCGCATGGAACCCGGGCTTGCCCCCGCGCTGACGTCGCCGGCTTCCCCGGAGAAGGATGGCGGCCAACACACAAACAAGAACTGAACACAACACCCACCAACCCCAAAACCCCCACCCACACCCAACCACACCCCCACACCGCCCACACCCCCCCCCCCCCCACCCCCCCCCCCTCCCACCCCTCCCCCACCAACACCACCCCACCACAACACCACCCCCACCACCCCCCCCTCCCCCCCCCCCCCTCTTGTGCCGCAAGCCCCCCTCCTCCTTTCCTCCTTCAGGTCATTCAGCCTCCCTTTAATCTGTGCTCAACAGCGCGTAATTTTCCGAAATCACCACTGTTTTTTTTTTTTTTTCATGGGCGTGAGTTGTCCACCAGCTGATTTGGTCGTTGGAGAGTCGCGTGGGTTGTTGGATTCCCCCTCGGTCCCACCGACTTCTGAAATGTATATCTTCTTTTTACTTTATCGCCCCGCACCGAGACTTACATATGACGAACATCTTTTTTTTAGGATTTTTACATGGGCTTTCGCCCTCTGGGCTCTGTCGTTACCCTTTCGGAGCTGCCTACTTTTCGTTTTAGACGACCCAATCTTACTGCTCCTATTTTGACCGCTCCAGTACATCCTTTCGATCTAATGACTGCCAGTGGATTGGCCCCCCCCAGTGCACCCTCCTCATTTTTGACCTTCCTTGCTCGGAATGGCCGATGCGAATAAAGCCGTCCGCGTAGACTTTCTCAAGGAGCCGATTTCTTCTAGCTGCGCAAACCTTTGGATGACGACCACAATAGGAATTCCCCTCCTATTTTCCCCTGCCCAGTTTTATCTTCCACTCAAGGTCGATCGATTGCTCGTGACAAGGCGGTGTTTTAAAGGCGTTCTATTCGCTCATTGACTCTGGGATGGCCCCCCGACTTTTTTTCCCTCCCCTCCCAATTCTCTGTGCGGATTTTTTCTCCCCGCAGCCCTCCCCGCCTGAGCTCCATCTCCCGCTCAGCCGCTCGTTTATTTTTGCCAACGGGTGTGCTTCTTTTCGTCTCGGTTTCTTCTCGTCGCCTCCTCTGTGCTTTTGGCCTATTTCTCATTGCCGGATGTCCGCTAGAACTGCCGCTCGCTTTTTTCTCGTTGATTTGATATCAGATAATTTTAGCGTTCCTCCTGTCACTTTTTTTTTTTTTGTCCCTTATTAACTCCTGCGTAGTCATATTGCCGTGTCAACAGAAATTGTTCACCCGAGGCTTCCCCTTTTCCCCAGCTGTTGTTTGTTTGTGTGTTAACCGTCTCTTTGACTGTGCAGCGATTGAAGATCATTGCGTGAAAGACGACTGGTCCCGGTGATCCTTTCTTAAGATTGCGCGAGGTTCTTGGAATAAATTTGTCTGGTATGATTTTGAAACATAATTGGAACCCTCAGGACCAATTTTTGCGACGGCGTGGCAGGTTTTCAGCGGACTCTTTTTTTCAGCTTTTTTCCCCAGCGGCTTTTTGCTACGACGTAGATGGTTTGCGCTGCGATTTAGCAGATGGCTCGCTTTTCGATATTATCCTTAGCATTTCTTCTTATTTTCCCTTTCCGGGATGTCCCTCATTTCTGCGCTTGTGTTTTAGTGGTCAGGCAGCAGCCTGGTCCCTCGAGGCGTTGAAGGCGCTCAGGGTTTTGTTCTTTTCACACGGGTTTTAGCCAGAAAAACGACCAGCGTCCCTCCAGACTACGCCGCGTGACCGAGCCTCACTTTGTGCGAGAAAATGTTCGTCGTAATTTTCGCTCCCTTGACCTTTTTTCGAGTCTGCCTTTCCCAGCTTTCTTTTTCTTTTTTTCGCTTGGGACAATCGGCTACCCCCCCTCCACGGCATCCCCCCCTGCAGGAGGTTTTTTTATTTTTGGTCCGTTCCGCCTTAGAAGCCTGAGTTTGTGTTCTTCCCTCCCCATGACCTAGTCCATCCGCGGATGAAGGACTTTTTTTACGCGTCGGCAGCGCAACAGACGCATCAGCAGAGTCAATTGAGACTCCTTTTTTGTCAGTCTTGCATCTGCTTTTTTCCTTTCTTTCGTCCAGAAAAGGCATGCGTCGAGCTCGATCTTGAACGCCTTCTCCACGGCCGCGCCAGTCTCTAGAACTCTAGATGCAAGGGCCCAGAACGGAATTCCCTCGCTGACATGCTGCTTGCTCCCCCACCTCCCCCTATGAAAATCCGGCGTGACCGATCTCCTACACCTTATCGGAGCTTATCCGACGTCCTCCCCCGATTTGCAAGTAACTCGGTCTGTGTATCTCCAATAGCCTCTCCCCCCGCCCATGGATGGTGGACCCCAAGTGGGCTTTTGAAGCGGGTGTGGTTTGTGTACGATATCATGGGTCTGGTATTCCCCCAAAGAGATTGCCCCCCCCATCTTCCTGCGTCCACGACTTTGGGCTTGCTTTCTTTCATGCCGGCGTCGCCTTCGATTCGGTGGTTCGCGAAGTAATTTGGGTGCAAGTCCTCCTTGCAACCCCTCGATCCTCCGAATCCTCCAAAGTAGTCTTTGTAGCCTCTTTTCTTTGCGGTGCAGATTACCTCGGGCCATCCAGACTCCAACGGTCGCCCGGTATGTTACCCTGGCTCTCTCTTCCCCTTCCCTTTGGCACCCCCGGAGCCTCTCATGTCGTCTTGACCCCTTCTTTTCTTGACTCTCACCGCTGGTACGGCCAAAACTTTTTTCTTTGAGGCAAAGCTTCTTTGACTTCATGATCCCTTCTTCGGCCCGGCTTCGCCCCCTTTCCGCCCCTTCAGCCTTGGTTGACGTTACTGGCACTCTCGGTTTCGTCCCCTTTTGGCGTGGGTTTTTAGCTTCAAAGGGGATCGCGACCTCCCTTTTTGTCTTGTCCGACAGTTTTCTCTTTCCCCCAAACCCTTTTCTCACCGCCTTCGCTTGTTACTCGCCTGATCTTCGGTCAAGTTTGAACCACCACTCTTCCCCTCGTTAGACGCTTTTCATTTCCCCCCTACGACGACACCCACGCGTCCGTTTGCAGTTATTACCTTTGCGTCTTGAAGCGCTTGGCTTCGACGTCCCGATTTTTTTTGGTATTTTTGCCCTCTCGATCGCTGGGCCTACGTGCTTCATCCTCCCCGGCTACCGCCTGTCCTCCCGTCCCTCGTTTAGGTCGAAATTGCGGTGAGCGCGTCACCCCGTGCCCTGGTGATCATCGAATCTCCTCTCTCCCTTTTTTGTTGTTCGAGCGTTCTGGCTCACGACGGCCTGGTCCGTCCTCCCCCTCTCCCCCGCTCTGTGCAAGCAGCTTCCGTGTTTGTTTTCCTTCCGTTTCCTTTTTTCCTTTTCCGCGCCCCTTTAGGTCCAGCTTCTTTAGAGATACGGCGCTCAGTCGACATCGTGATGCCTTTAAAAAGCTTTTTTTTCGGTCCCCCTGCTTCCCCTCGCTTTTTTTCCCCCTTTTTTTGCGGTGTCCGAGTCTCGCGGAGGTTCTTTTTTGTCTTTTTGGCATTGGACGTCCTTCTTGCTTGCCCCTTCCTCCCGCATTTGACTTCCGGGAGGAATGTTTGCCTTTTGCGGTTTTTCTCCCTCATTTGTAGTCCCCCCAGCGAAATAGCAGTTTTGCTTTCGGAAATCCAACCAACATTTTTTGAAAGCCTTTCCAGAACCACGCCCAAGGCTTTTTTTTACGCTTCCCTCTTTTCGATCTGTCTCCCCCCCCTTATCCCCCAACCCTTGATGCGGCAACGGAGTTTTTTTCCGGGAGGAGTTAGTGTAATTCCGCGTCGCGGATTAGTTCCCAGTTCGCTTGCCCACATTTTGTGGCCGTCGGCTTGCTTTGTAGAGAGGCCTGCCTGATTGGTCTTAGTACTCCCTTCCCCAAGTCGCGTGAGTGTTCCAGCGTTTCGTTGTCCTTCTCAGTTTTGCGCGTGCGTGGGTGCTTCTCGTGGTGCCTCGGACCCGTGATGCGCCTCTCGAAAAGCGCTTGATTGTTGAGGAATTCGGGCTCGGCTTTTCGTCTGCACTCCCTTATCCGTATTTCCTTTCCGCGCACAGTCTACGCCTCATTCTTGATCATGCCCCCCCAGAAAATCGTGCCACTTTCTGCGTTCGGTTCCAGTTTTTTTCAATACTCTTTCCTTCCCACAGATGACAGGTCTTTCTGAGTTTTTCTCGTTTTTTTGCCCCCCCCACCGCGATTCCTCAATCCAAAGCAGTTTTCTGTACGTCTTTGTATGGGTGGCTCGGGCCCGCGCTCCCATGTCCGGAGTCTTTTCAGAGGTTGAAACGAGTTCTTACGCCCCTCCCTTCCGGGATTCCGCGTTTTTTTTTTTCCCCGCCGAATCGATTTGCTTTCCGCGGTCAGACTTCTTTTCTCTTTTCAGTGGGCGTCCTGCCCTCAAAGATGTGCATTGATCCCGCTAGGAAATGATCGCTGGTGGACAGGTTCGGTCCGGCTTCAGCAGAGCCGTGCTCTTTCCTGGCGGCGGACGTCTTTCCCCTCTTGCTTTTTCCTCTTCTTATCCTCCCCGACAACTCGTTAGTGTGACAACGGCTCTTTTTGGCCGCCCTGGAGATGAACTGCCGTTTCTGTTGCGGAGTGAGTTCCGTATTGTTGCGTTGAACCTCCTCCGCTCCCGAGCACCCATTCCTCTTCTTGACTCTTTGTTTCACGTACTCCACCAATCCGGCTGATTGGGCGCCCTCCCAAACAACGCCAGGAGTTTGTTTCTAGTTGTCGCGGCCTGTGGAGTTCGCGCGTCTCCCTGACCGCGAGCATTCCATGCGGGAGCTTCTCAGGCCGTCGCCATAAGATACTCATCCCTATAGGAACCGATACGCGCTACCTTTCTCTTTTTATGAAGGTGCCGAATTTTGCCCCGTTATGGGCTCGCCTCCGGGGGATGGGTCTTTTACCCATTCTTCTTGTCTCAACTCTTTTTATATGCTCCCCCATCCCCTGAGTTTCGACTGGGCGACCTTTCCCGCTGGCCATCCTCCTGATTCCTTGCGTCAAAACCCTTCTTCCCTCCGTGATGACGCATCCGCGAATCACGCGTCGAAGACTGCCGTCTCGCTGAATCGCGCGGACCCATCGTCGAACCTGTTCTCTGCGGTGAAGAACCAGCTTGTCGCTGAGAAACGGCCTCTTTCGCCGCTTAATGCCTAAAGAGGACCCTCAAGCCTGCCCTCTCTTCCTTTTCAGGATGTGTGCACACTGGTTTTTTTAGTTCGCGCCGACTCCCTTCTGGTGCCTGAGCACGCTCTTCCCTTCTTCTGTCACATCTCCCCCCGGCCCGGCCATCTCCTCCCACTATGTTAGAGGAATTCGCAGCTACTTGATTTTTTCTCCTGTTTGCTTCCCTTTGGTTGTCGACTAGCCTTTGATCCAGCGTTCTCTTTGGTACACTGCACGATTATTTTTCCCTCCGGTAATGTGGCCTTTTTCCACCCAAATTGCCCGGCGGAAGTCGCTACATATTCTTTTCCTCCTCCCTCTTTTTGTGTTTGACTCTTCTATCATGTTAGATGCCTTCTTCCGTTCCAAGGTTCCTGATTCCCTTCCTTTCGGGGTGTGTCTAAATATCGTTCATGGGAACACCATTTGGGGGTCTCCTTTGCGGCGCACCTTCCGCGCCACCAGGGATGCACCCTCGCTTCTCTTTGAGTAATTCCTGAATGGTGGGACTTTGGCTGGCTTTCCTTTCTCTTATTTTCCGCGACGATTTGCCGAGAAGCGTCTCCGGCAGCACTCAGGTTTATTTTGTAAATCGCAAAGCATTTGCACCCTCCCTGCACGGAGCTCCCTGAGGATTTCAGGCTGATTTTTCTGCTTCTTTCTACTTTCTCGCAATCTTTGAGATTCTCAGATCCGTGTTCCCTTAGTTGAGCAGGGGCGAGCTGGGGTACGCGCGAGTTTCCGAGTATCTTCCTTTTCTTTACCGCTCTCGTGATCTTATCGGCTCTGAAGTAAGCCTTCTGTGCTGCCGGTTTTTTTCACCTAAACCCTGGCCTTTCAGCAGCAGATTCAGCGGATGTTCTCGTCGTCGGTCGTGCAAGTCTCCGAAAATGGGATTTTCGTCCTCGAAAATTGGATGCACTACTTCAAAATTTTCTCCCCCTCCTGCCAGGTGCCCCGAGCCGAAAGCCTTCCATACCTTTCTCACTTTCCTTCCTCCTTCGCGGAGTCGTCAAAGGGCTATCCTGCCCGCCCCTTTCGCACGCTCCTCCTGACATCTGTCTACCTTTCTGCCAGGATCTTCTGAGCCAAGCCCTGCTTTTTCCGTTTGATTGCCTCTCTTCTTTGCCCCCCCCCGCGCTGAGCACGAACCACCCCAGGACTCCTTCATCGCACGCAAAAGTCTTTGTGGTTTTTTCGTCCAGTCTCCCCTTTTTTTTTGCCTCGGTCTTTTTCCTTTTCTGTGTCCAATTTCCTTAACAATTTCCGCCACATCGATGGATTTGATTTCTCGGATTCCGCGTCGGTTTTCGTCACTCCCCCTCCCTCCCCCTTTTCCGTCCGCAGCCGGCTGAAAGTTACAGAGCCAGCGCTACGGCGTTGGCCCCCTTTTCCACGAACATGGCAGACGGTCGAGACGATCATAGCTTTCCCTCTTATCGGTAACATTAGTCCGCATTCCTCCTCTCCCCGGCTTCATTCCGGCCGTAGGGGACACGATTTTTTTCATTTTCGCTGGAATCAAGCGAACCTTGGTCTGTCCCTACACTTCCCCAATAGTGACCACTCTTCGTGACCCTCTCCTCCCCTCGATGTGGCGCGGTCCACGTTACGGTTAGGTGAGGTCCGCTCACCGCTAATCCAGGACCTTGTCGCCTGTTGTGGGCCGCTGGCATCCCCTCCACGGTTTCCTCGAATACGGCATTTTTTTCGGGCCTCCCTTGTTGTTTCTTCGTGTGTTTTTTGCGCAGCACCCAATTCTTTGGTCGGTCGATAACCGCTTTACGTGCGCCACCCATGAATGGTCGTCGGCGGAAAGCCTTGATTTCCGTTTTCTTCTACATAGCCGGCGATTCCTCTGACTCACGTTCGCGCTTTTTCCATCCGAGTGTTTGTCTTGTATACCCCCCGATTAACTCCATTGAATCCCTCCCCACTTCCAAGAGTCTTTCGTAATCCGTTCATTGTCGCGCGGTTGCCGCGGAAACTCGAAGTCATACATATCCTGCCGTGAAGCATTTCATGCCTTTGCTGCACGGGGACCCCGCTACCTAGGCTTGCACCAGGAGCGGCGTCCTTTTTTTCCTCTGAGCTTAATAGACTTTCCAT
>Ga0179591_1382140_pt1 | contig 10944 bp, 7 predicted proteins | sample CZOMad2_1_08_16f_FD_182891 | JGI IMG/M metagenome (GOLD analysis project Ga0179591, IMG submission 182891) | Vadose zone soil fungal communities from Angelo Coast Range Reserve, California, USA - CZOMad2_1_08_16fungal (PacBio error correction) | ecosystem: Environmental > Terrestrial > Soil >... | reverse complement strand
TTTGGCCTGCCGCAAAGACAGTGCAAGAACATGCTGCCTTCACTTAGTTCTCTGCATCCTGATGATATGCTCTCTGCCCAGGTTCGTCTGCAAGATGATAGTCTTCGGTCCCCCCCCTCCCGAACTGACTGGGCTTGCGGTGTCCCTTTTGGCGTCAGTATTGCTTCTTCGTGATTTCCTTCCTCGATTTTTGAGAAATTCCGTCTTTCACTACGTCAACTTTGACCGGATCTCTCAGAAGTTTTCCTCAAATCCTTTTTTTCGTTTTTTTTTTTCCTTGTCTTTTTGTCCGTTCGCTGTTTTTCAGGAGTGTGGCATGGGTCTTATCCTTTCACAGCCCAGCACTCGATTGGAATCTCTTGGTTCGGTTTTGGTCTTCTCCTTTCAGTTACCTTAAAACATGTCGATTTATAGCTGTTTACCGACTCTCCCTGAGAGTTTGTCGCCTCTACGTCTCGAAGAGCTCAGTTGATTCATTACATGGCGCTGATCCCGCGCTTCCCCTCCGTCACATCTCTTAAGTTTCCTTTTATCACTTCCGTTGTGTGCAGATATTACTCGATTATGTCAGCTTGACCAGCGCGTTGATTTTCCCAGTCCCTTTTCGTAGCCCCTCTTACGAATGACTTTCTAGTCTTCCCACTACGAGCTAGTTCCCCAGTCCCGAAAATCGTATCAGTGAACTCCGTTACCGTAGCCTACCCAACTCTTTAAGACCCAATCAGTTTTTGTCTGTGATTTCCCATTCCTAATTCAACGAAGACTCCCTCGCAACGGACATCAGAAGGTTCACTGAGAACCTCCGCTTGACTCGAACGGCTTCCTCTCCTTTTGCGTAATTATGTCACCTCACCCCCTTTTTTCTTTTTCGATGTTTGAATCACGATAACAAAACCCCTTACCTGCCCAAACATCCCACATCAAGAACATTTTTCGCGAGATTTTCACGTCAGACTATCTCTCCTTTTATAAGTGAATAACCTCATGTGGCCAAGGATGAGCAGAACCGTATCCATCCAATTCTGGTCCACATTTATGCCCCTCATTACTTCCGCTTCGCCTCCAGATTACCCTGTTCAATACCCACGCAGTCATCCCCAATTCACCTGTTGCAAACCAAGCAATCTATCCCGCCCGGGCTTGCAATCCCATTTCTTAACGTGTTATAGACCACCCCTTGCCATTTCTCCCCATATTCGTGCTGGCAGCGGGACCTTTCATCTACCAGACATCTTCGGCCCGTACTCTCCGGCAACCCCGGCAGTCTCAAACTCGTCTATCGACTTCAAAAATTAACGCAAATCGTCTGATTGCGGCCGGGCTGCTTTGTTCTCGTCTCCCGGCCTCATTTAGTGATACAGCTCCGGCCTTTCCCTCGCCACGTCCTTCTTTTTTCCGGCGTATGATCGAGGCTGGAATGATTTGTCTTCCTCCTTCGGGTGCTTTGAGATCGATCTAGTTCCTCATCGCCCGAACAGTTTCTATCGATCCTCTGTCCCACCCTTACGGGGAATCCCACACTGAGTCATTGGGCCTACATTCTGACCGTTTTGGGGGAAGCCCCGAAGGCTAACAGCTGTCCCCTTTCTTCGAGCCTTATGGTGGCAGACGCCAGCCCTGCTGTGAGAGCTCAATCTCTTGCCTCTCTTCCCTCTTTTAACCCTGGCGCTAATCACAGCTCAGCAGGTGAATGAGGGAGTTCTGACATTTCCCTTGAGCATCTTCGGGACACAAATCCCCTACTGGCAGGGCCGACAGTTTGGCGCGAATCCCCTCCCTGACCCCCCTTTGGGTTATTCCTGAAGCTGTAGCCCTCGTGAAAAAGGCCCCCCCAAGACTCGGCCCTCCCGCAGCATCCTATTTCATATCGACATTGGCTTCCCCCTACCCCCTGGATTGGATATGGGTTGTGATGGCCTGTGCGCTGTGTATCTTATTTTTCCCCGAGCCTGCATCGGGTTTCGATCTTTCGCACAGTCATCACTTCGGTTTGGTGTTCACTGGCGAGAGAGCTTTCGCCTTTTTTCCTTGAACTAGCGTCAAGGCGGAATCCTCAATTCCAAAGTTCCTTACTCGCTGTTCCCCACATGGGTCACTAGGGACGGTCCTCATCGTCTGGAAAGGTGAAAGAGTCTTGACTTATGAGAGTGAGTTGCCTCTTTTTTGAAACTCCGCCTTCGACATCTTCCCTTAAACCCCCCCGATTGGATGGACCTTGTTTTCCTGACGAGGAGAATATTGTTCCCCTTCTTTTAGCAAATTCCTTTTTGAGCCTACGACTGCAGGAGTGGAACTCCTTTTCAGGATCATTATCCCCCTTTATTCGCGTGTGGCTGAGTTCCCCTGCCTTCCTGAAATTTTCCGTAGGCTCAGAAAGCGGATTTTTAGATTGACGAATGGGGACGCCTGACAGTTCCATAGCCCCTTTTTTTGAGGACAGGGATCGTTCAGCGAACTTTCCTCTTCTCCCCTACCCTCCCAGAGAATCTTCTCTTTCCACCTTCGGCTTTTTCATCTTTGACCTGGAGTTCCCCATGGATCCAGCTAGTAAGGTCATCGTCACCGCCTTGAGCTTTCTGACCTCCCGAAAAATCCCCCCTCTGCGTCCACGTAGTAGAAAGGGACAACAGAAAAACCATCCCATTTTCCCTAGACTGTATAAACCCATCGTCGAAGGATCGTTCCACAGCGTATTGTTTATGCAGCGTTCACCAGCACTATCCCCCCGCGGTTTTTCCTCGTCCCAATTTTTTTTTCTTTTCCTCTGTCAATGCTGCCGCCAGAAGTTTTCTCATTGATGGCCTTGTTTGCTTTATCTATCCTCTCGGAATACACACGTTGTCCCGGCGGATTCGCTTGCAAAATTTGGGTACTCAGTTCTTATTTGGCTAGACAATGTCGCCCGTAGGCCCTTGAAAACTCCATCATTCCTACCGTGCTACCTTGCCAGGCGATTTTTCGATCTTCCCCCTCGGCCCGCCGTCGTTTGAGAACCACTGCTTTCCTCCTTTCTCGAGGCACGTACCATTCTTTCTCCTTCTTTACCCTTAAACGGCTGCGCTGCCCCTGACGCAAGTGTTATTGTCCTGTGCGTAAGGCGGATGAGGACTGAGTTCTCTCTTTTTTACCCCCCGAGTCGCGCCTTCACCAAATGAGAGCCCGATAGACCCTGTCTTTTATCCCATATTAATTGACCTCGATCCCTACCAATGACCTCAAACTTTCCTCCGCTTCTAGGCGGCCCAGCCTACTCGCTCTCCCCTTTATCGCAGTCGTACCCGTCATTCCTTCCTCCCGTCCGATTTGCCTTTTTTTGCCGACCCCTTACTGTTACGTCTTGATACTTGGTCCGTCTCGTCTAGTTGGGCGACGCTGTAGATTTTTCTTTCCCCAAGCAATCCCGAAAACGGCTTCGGCGACCTTCCTGGTCGAGCCACACGTTCGACGCATTTTTCACGCTGGGCCCGGGCGTATTTTGTTTGGGGATTACTTTGGGCGTAACAGTTGGGTATATCTTCGAAGCTAATTCCTGCCTGTGCCAGATCGTGGCCCTAATGTTTGCGCTACCTTCTGTGCATCTTGATAACTGCTCGGAGCAGGTATCTTGCGAGATTTTCGTACGGTCCGTCGCAGCCTTGACTGGGTTTTCCCGGTTGGTGAACCTGTTGGGTAAGGCTTTTATTGATTCTCCGGTCTTCAGACCCCTAAATTTTTCCCGATTGCAGACCCTCACTTATGACCATCCGATAGTTTCCCCCTCTAGGTCGCGGCAGTTCGCCTCGTGATTGTCCGTTGCGCCCCTTTTGTGCCTCCATACAAGACAATCATTCCTCCGAGGGCGGACGTTTGGTTTATTCTAATGATCACTGTATTAAAACCTCCTCCGCTTTTTCTCGTGCTTTCTTTTTTACGATAACTCCTCTAGAATCGGAGTCAGTAGCGACGACATGTCCTTCTCCCCCTCGGCACGCGGACTCTGAGGGAGCTTCTCTTTAACCCTTTTTTTTTTTTTGCTTTAGAGATCGGTACGATGATGTCGTGGCATGCAGAGCGCTTTGATCATTGTCGTCGGATCTTGCTCCTATTAGATAGTTTCGCAACCCTCGCTCGTTTCACAGAGAAAGTTCTCCAGTGTTTTACTAACTTTTTGGAAGTTCGTAGCCCGAAACCCAAAGTCAACCGTCCGAATGACTCGTTATTGAAAGTGATTTATGCTCAATAATATTTTCCCCTAAAGAACCACTGCCCCCGAACGTCCCCTCTTTGCACCGCGACCCTCCTCCCGCCCCTGCACAGAACCTCAAGCTTGAGCACCTTCTTTTTCCTTGATCACGCTTCCGTGTCGTTCATTGAAAGCTTGGTCATTCTCAGCTATTTCAGTGAATTCCGCTCACAATCCCCCCCAATTTTCCTCCCCAACAGTTAACCTAAATTTCGCTCTTCACGGCACTTAACGAATTCCGCAGGCCTCACCCTGCTCGCTTGAGATTCGCCGCCTCCAAAGTGAAAGTTCACGTTGGCATTGGCCCCACCTTAGGGAATCTGACTTTCTCCTCGAAGTCCCCTGTCTTTTCCCCAACTCCAGTATCCCCAAGCCTAACCCAAATGTGACCATCCGTTTCCCCCCGTTTAGTGCCATCATTCGACCCTTGTGCTCTACAGGACTATCTCCTGCAACTTGCTTCCCTGGCAGCTGCCCTCCCTCAGACATTTAACCCGTTAGAACGAAGCCCCCGCAAATTGCACCGTTTTATTCAATCGTCTACATCCGGAGTCAAAAAAGACTAATGTAGGCCCTCATAGCTTCTTGATTCTACCTGCAGGCGACCGCTCTTGTAAGCGCGGATTCCCCCTCCTCTGACCCGGCCGGTTGGCGCCTCGATGATGGCAGTCCTATTCTTTGCGTTAAACTTCGGGTTGCTTAGCCTAGCCCCTAGGTATAATGTCCTCTACCCCGCTCTCACGCGATCTTCCATCGAATCCTGGACGGGATCCTCACCACTGCGTCTTCCCTTTCTGGCCCGGTTGGCGGGGACGAGAAAGACTGTTTTTTTCCTTCGTCCCGTTGGAATCAGCCGCTTTCGCGATCACGATCTTTTCTATACGGCTGCCAATCCCTGAATAACGAGTCCAAGAGGAAGGTGCTTCGTAGCAAGGATCCCCAATCCCGGGTTCCTTTGCGGCGCTTCCCACAAGGACCACTTTTTAAGGACCCGAATGTGGGCCCCCAGCCTCACAAGCCTTGAAACACCCTGCAAGCGTCAGCGATTCGCAGAAGCTCTGTCATTCCAATCCTTAGCCGGGCGGGGGAATTCTTGACGGCACTCTTCAGCTGAGCATTCAAAGCGTTCTTTCGGGGCGAACTTTTTCCAAGCAGAAAACCGGGCTATATTGGCTTTTGTTTAGGCTGGCGCAGCAAAACTTCGCTGATTGAACGAGATGCTCCTCGGTTTTTAGATTTCTATCCAGTCCTCTCTCAAGTACGATGGGTTTGTTTTAACTTCGATCTAGCATCTTTGATTTTTCTGGATGCCGTCAACAGCGCGTCAAGTGTTCTCCCTGACAAAGTTCCTTCCGACCTCGAGGGCCACATCCATGTCAGGGCCATAGTCGTAGCTGATGACCCACCGAAGATTCTGGGGCGGGCATCCCTGAATAGAGGCTTACGATCCAGGCACGCATCTTGCGGGGCGCACGAGGGTTCATATTTTAGTTCGTCACGGCTACCAGTCGTATCCTACGAAGAAATTGTGTCCCCTCCCAGTCCCTATCATCTCTCCTTGAACTTTTTGCGTCCCGAGGAGATCCGTCCCTGTCTTCATAACTCTTCCACTTAGTAGGCAGGAAAGCGAATTTTCTTTTGGGGCCACTCCTGGTTGACAGGTCCATTTCGCACTTTGATTTTCTTTCCAGGGACGTAAAGAGACTTCGTCGTTCACAAGACTTCCCGCGCAAGACTCCTTTCTCGGTCCACGATGATCCCCCCCCCTCCCATCTTTTTTTTCACTGATCAGATAAAGCGGCCTCCCTTTGCACTTTCTTCCCTCTTGGACGCTCTTTCAGGCACCCCACCAGGCCCCCGATGCGAACGTATCTGTCATCTCCTTAACAATCACCATCTAAGTTCAGATCGGGTTTACCTCCAAAGATCTAACCCCGCGTAGTGGCCTCCGGCCTGTTCTGCAGAGCACCCCTCACACAAGTAACCCGGTTTTATTGCTATCAAAAGAGGTCGAGATCCCCGATTAGAATTTCCGCCGGGCTATTTGCCCTTGTGCAGAGCTTCTCGATCGCTGACTTTCTGTCATCCCCGTTTGTTAAACAGCTGTTCCACCCACCCCACCCATTCGTTTTCCTTAGTCTCCCCCCTGGGATCCGCCTTGCCCATGGCCCGTAGCAATTTGACTCACTATTTATCGTTACTCGTGATAGAGCCAGGCGAAGTTCTTCTCCTCCTTCTGGCCTGTATTGCCCCATCAGAGGGTGCTGGTCCCCCCCCCCCACAATCCCCTCTAGCACGTCCCATTTTCTCTATTTACAATAAACTTGCACTCGTCGGCAATGACGGATTTTTCTTTGTTTCCCTTCATGGAGGCCAAGTCTTGAGATCGCGTGCTAGATCTTTTCTGTCGGCGTCTTCATGACTTTCGTCGTAGCCACAAGAGTTCCGCAGTCCTCCCGCGACTAGAGGCCGAACTCCAGTCTAGTCATTTATCTGGGGACTCCTCTACTTCGTCGAATGGTAGGCGTCTACAGTCAGTAAACTTCTTTCCGGCCGCAGATAAGACCTTTTTTTTTGAGATTCCCTGTACTCTGTTGATACGGCCTTTTCTTATTACCCCGCCGAGATGTATGTCTGTGATTTCCCGCTGGGAACTTTTTCCATAAGAAGCTTGCAGGCTTACCCTTGTTTGTCAGCGCCAATTGACCTGAAGAAATTGCGCTGGTGCCGGGCTTTGTGAGAGCATGCACATTTTTTTTTTCTGGGAGTTAAGGTTTTTTTTTTTCGTGACCCCAAGTTTGACCAGCTATTTCTCCGAGATCAGTTGGGTTTTTCAATCCATTGTTGACCACCAGAAATGATCTCCTTCGGGCGTTTCGCATCCTGGCCCTGCTCTGAAGCGTCCGGCGAGAAGTTCTCTTCCCCCCCCCCCATACGGTTCCGTGAATAGACTAGTTACTGGCTTCGGGAACTGTTGGGCCTTAATTGACGTCTTTTCCCCGGATTCAGTAACAATTCCGCTTCTCGTCCGCAATTATTTTCCCTTCATGATCGAAACGTAGATCGAGTCCCCGTGGACGGGCCTTCTTTCCCCCTTGGAAGTGAGTCTGTAGGGTGTTTTCCTTCTTATTAATGCAAGCAAGTGAAAGACCCCTCCGATGTTTAGAGTAAAGTTTGTTTCGGCTACGTTCTGCGCCTCGGACCGGCTTAAACCACTGATCCGCTTTCTCGCTTTCCCTCTTCGGAGGTAAGATAGTCCCTCGAGACGGAGCTCAGTAGAAAGCCTGTATAACCCGGCTCTGCCGCGTTCCCCCCGTTACGGACCGATAGAGGGGGCACGCCCCTCCGTGTTGGGTTCTATCACCTTACTCTATTCCTGCCTCTCGGGATCAGCTCACCTGTTTCTTTTGGGTTCTATGAGCTCCTCATTATCACTCACAATCACTTACCCCCAGCTAGAAACTTTCCCCCTTTTTAATAACGGTTCCTCCTTTTCCCGTCTCCGTCAACACCAAGCTTCCTCCTTCCCCGATCTTTTGTCTGTGATTTTTTTCATACTCCTCAACAAGCCCAGCCTAGCCCACGGCCAAAAGACCTTTCCCTCCCCCACCTGCCGGACGAGACCCCTTTTTTGAGCTATCGGATGGCTCACCGTCTTTCTTTTCATGCACGCGTATTTTCTCCGTATATGAAAGCACAATTCCCCTTCACACCTAAAAATGCCCCTTGACCCACAAGTCCAAGAAAGCCAGTACTGTTCCCACCGTAGATCATAATTATAGAGGTCCCACCTCTCTGTCAGACTTTTCCTCGCCAAGAAGTGGCGCTCTTTTATGGGCACCCTTTTTCCGAGAATTGACTTCCTTAATTAGCCTTTTCCGTCGATGGAAGTGTTCCACCTGCCCTAAAAAAAGCACCACCTCAGTCCCCCCCAAATTTTCCCCCTTTCGCGGGCCAAAGAGTGAAATCTTCTTTCCCGTGTGCTTTACCCCCCCCCCGTTTTTTGGAAGTTTTTTCACTCGTTCATATGGCCTGTCTGTTAATCATTTCACTTCCTTCTCCGTCCTACCCTTTTAAAGTATCCAAGTCTACTCCCCCTCAAGGACCCCTCCTTCAAATCGTCTTTGCTCCCCCCGTGCTTTCCCTCTCTTTATGTGGTCTCCTTTTTGATTTAACTCTACCATTTCTCCTCATTATCCCTCTCTCTAAAGCTCCCCGGCAACTTCTTCTCGGATTGGTTACGTCGTGCGTCCTCGTGATCGAGGTCTACATGACTTCCCCTTCCTGTTTTCTCTTTCTCGGGTAATAAGGGTCGCCACCAGAACAACTCTCTTCGCTCTCATCCTATTCCCCGGTGGGACGTACTACCCTTGCTTCATTTCATCTCTCTTTCCCAACACCGTTTTCAGAAGAGAAGACCTTTTTTTCGGGATCTGAGAATTTTTCCCACTCAGCAGCTGATTTTTCCGCCCTCACGTCTGGCATAGATTCCCTCTTCCTGCCTCTCACGCGTAACAACCTTGAATGCGTTTTTCCTTCTTTCAAATTCTACTCCTGCGCGGACCACAAATGACCCTTCAGGCCCCGAAAGTGTGGGCCCCAAAGCTCCCCTCTTCACCGTGTGTTCTTTTTTCCAGCTTGTCCTACCGGAAGCTCTGCAACCCGGCATGTCCTCTTTAAGAGCCGGTTTGTTTTTTCCCCCCCCATTTCAAGCGTATTTCCTCTCCTCCTGGGGCGAGAAAGAAAAAGCTGTCTGGCTCTTTTGTTGCGGGTATTTTCTTCTTCGCTGATTTTCACGAGAAGTACTGCTTTAGAAATTTAGATGCCCAGTCGATTCCCCTTCTTTTTTTTTTTGTGTCATGGCGAGACGAGACGTTCGAAATCGGTCCAGTTGGTCTTCCCCTTCCCCGAGCGTCCCTCGCCCCAAAGTTACCTCCCCCCCCACTGTTTCGTTCTCTTCCAAACCGGTGTCACCTGCTTTCGGTCATTCTCGGAATTTTTTTGAATCATGAACGCTTCTGGGAGAGGGACTATTTGACCCATCCCTCCAGTCTCCTCTCCCCTGAAACGCAACCCCTCTTCAGTGGACCCTTAAGTACGACCGTTGTGTATCCCAGGGGTACCATTCGTCCGATATTTTCTCCTCCCATAAGTTCAATGAAGGAGTTGATACTCCGGAGAGAGGGGAATCTCCCTCCGTTGTTGTTGTCTTGGACCGTAAATGTATTTCTTTTTTTGTCTCACAGATCAATTTCTTGGCTCAATAAATTCATGTTTTCATTTCCTTCCTGGTTACCAGACTTGCTTTTCCTGGTCCTTTTTCGCTGGTTTGCGTGCGCCTAGACTTTAGAGTAGTGAACCCCCCTCCAGCTTTAAGATTAGATCAACCTCCCTTCTCTTACCTACCTTTTCCCTGGATGTTTCCCCTTAGATACACAGCGATCCGTTCCTTTTATTGTTTCTCGACCTTCCCTGATCTTCAAGGCATCTCAAAACGGAACGATTCCCATATCGTAATCGCCCTGGTTCCCAGCCAAAACCCCTCTGGATTATCGCGGATGCTCGCCGATCCCCCGCGTTTTTTTCCGTGCCTTTCAGTTTGACATTTTTAGTCTCCAGCCACAAGATAATCGGAAAATCAGAGATGATAACCTTCTCTGAAGTTCCGCCGGATCATTGATCCCCTGTTGCTCTCTTTCTCGATCGCTGACCTTTCCTTCATCCAACCCACAATTTTCCACGGATTGACCCTCTTGCCACACTTTCTTCCTGGATTGGAACGAAGATGCGCCCGCCCTGTTTATCCTTGACACACATCAATTCTCTGTTAGAGCCTCGCTTCGCCCCCGCCCCTTGAGCAGCGGTCTGATTTGTCATCTTTGACTTATGCAAACTGAACCCCAGGAACTGTCCCAGAGGTCTTTCGCCCTTTACCCCTTCCCCCCCCCGTATGATAGTTCTTATTGGTCATTTTTGATAATAATGGCTTAACCCCATTTGAGATAGAGTTTGACTTTCGCGTTCGTAGATTATTTCGTCCACTGAGATGCCCCCCCCCCGACCAAGCAAACGAAGGTTCTAGCAGAATCGTCTCCCAGATACCTAGGCCGAAACGCCACACTAATCGGACTGGTTCTCCTCCCCCCTCCGTGTCCACTTCGGCGAATGTTTTCTCTGATAAAACTTCCTCAACGCGATGCCGTCCCCCCCTAAATCCTATTTCCCCCCGGATACTTAGATAGATCAGTTGATGTCGGTTCTTGGTCTACAGTCTGAAGATTTCTGTATCTTTCCCGTGCCCTGTCCTTCCAATCTTTGCCCAATTTCAACCTTTTTGTGTACTAGCCTCCAGAATGATGAACAGTTGCAGCGGAGTCTGACACCCCTTTGCGTTTCTGCTTTGGTACTTGGTAGGTGGTCAAACTTTATATCTAGAAAGCAATTTCCTTTTTCCTCCAAAGACAGGGGCACATGACCCTCGTTGAGGCTCCCCTGATGAAATGAGCCTTTTATGCCGGTGACCCCTCCAGTACCGTAACTTGAAGACCCGGGACGGCTGTTTTCGTTTGGTCAGGCCTTCTTTTTTTTTTTGGGATGTGATTCCGTTACTATTTCAGATTCCGTGTAACGGAAGATGCAGATTTTTCTCCTATAAAGCCGGACGCTCGGTGCTCAAGCGGGAGGATGCCCCTTAGTATGATACCGCCTCTTTGTAGGATGAC
>Ga0179591_1303402_pt1 | contig 10945 bp, 13 predicted proteins | sample CZOMad2_1_08_16f_FD_182891 | JGI IMG/M metagenome (GOLD analysis project Ga0179591, IMG submission 182891) | Vadose zone soil fungal communities from Angelo Coast Range Reserve, California, USA - CZOMad2_1_08_16fungal (PacBio error correction) | ecosystem: Environmental > Terrestrial > Soil >... | reverse complement strand
CTATTTTTAACTTAGAGTCCTCCTTTGAGGGTCCCGGATTTCTCAAAGTGCTTTTTTACGCTATGGCTTAAGACCCACTCTTTCCTTTCCGGCCGTTCCGCGTTAGAATCGAGCAAGTTTTTCCCGTTTGAAGCCGCATCTCCCTCCCTTCTTCTGCTCCGCTCTAGTCTACCAAATTTTTTCTCTCCTCCGTGTCTGACCATCCCTTTTTCACGCCCCGAGTGTACCTCATAGGGCACTTTTTTGCCCTTTTCCCTTTCCCTGCGCCTCGTGATACTATTTCTTAGTCTATGACCTCTTCTCTGCTCGTCCCCCCCTTAGGGCTGAGGAATCGGTCAACCCTCTCTCTCGTCTCCACCCGCAAGCAATGTTGGCGGAGGTCCCACCGATTTCGAGTTTTTCTTGGGCGACATCGATATTTTCTTCTCCCTTCTCATCGTTTTTTTTCCTTTGGTTTCTGAAAGTCCCCCCCCTCGCCGCCGACCAAACGATCTCCCACATCTTTCCACCTCGGCTTTTTTGCTCAGTAACACGCAGCCCTTTGACCCAACAAAGTCAGACAACATATTGCTAGTGATCGGTTCCCCTAACCGTCTTCCCCCTCTGGGAGGGCTAGATTCGTTTCGTCGCCCGCAATGCTTCTTTCTCGGCCCAGTTGATGTCATTCCTTCTAAGAAAAACCCCCGATGAACGCGGGATAGCAGGCCGAGACCTCTCTATTCTCTCTCCCGGACTTCCCGGCCCCGCGTCCCAATTAGAATACACTGTGGAGGTTTGTCTATTCCTTTTTGCATCCCCTCCCCCTCTTTTCTCAACAAGTCATCCCTTCCCGGTTTTAAACGTTCCTTTCCCGTCCCCTTATGGTTCCGCGTCTGACAGCCCCTTCCCAGTTTGGCTTTTCTTTTCTCTATAGTCCTCCCAACGAATGTCGTCCCTTCCCTAATCTATTACTCCTCCTCGAACTTTCGAGGATATTCAAACCTCCCTCGTCGCAGACCATTAAAAAATGAGGGTTGCGGCTGTTCCAATAGCGTGCTCCCTGCTCCCTCCGTTTTTCGCACCCCGGCCCCCTTGTAGCGAAGAAATTTCCCTCTTTGTCAATGTTACCTTCTTTTTGTTCCAATGGAGTGAATTTCGTTTGTAAATTTTCTTCCCTTTACATTTTTAAGCGCCGTCTACGTTGTTGATCGACTCCCCTGTTTCCGGTTACAGCGGTCGAGAATAAATGCGTAACCGCGATCCCCTTTAACTTTCACTGTTTCCCTCTTCCCTGTCCAGGCCTTGATTTTGGATTCTTCCGAAGTGGCCCTGCTCCTATTTTACTTCCTTAGCCACAGTTTGGACACGCCACAGTCCGATACCGTTAACCCTTTCCGAATTGAAAGCGCGTGGTCGTTCCGCAGGACTTCCTTCATCTCTTCACGTTAGGTCGCCGCAATACTTTCCGTGTTTTACGTTGGTGGTACCCGCCAGATACACCCCTCTATGGGATACCCCTGATGCCTGTTTCCTATCTTTTTTGACTTCGATCCCTGCGGCGCGCCAGGAATCGGAGCCTGCACTGGCTTTCCTCTTCTCCCCTAAGAAGGAACCCTTTTTCCCGGATCAAATCCTTTTCAATTCGCAGTTTCGGGACCACCCTTTCCGTACGCAAGTGCCACCGGTAGGAGAGAGTCTCCCTCGCCCTTTTTCCAGTTAGTCATCGTTCCCCCCTCCCCCTTCACCCCCATCTGTCCTCATCACAATATCTTATTGTTTTCTTTTACCGATACCGACCGAACCGGGTTTTTAGGATACCCCGCGTCCCAATTCAAAGACGACTTTTGTCCCCCAGCGGATATCCCCCCATTCTTTACGTTTTGCGCGCGCCAGCGATATCGACCCTCAGCTTGTTTATCCCTTTCCTGAGACTACTTTCTTACTACCTCCTTGCAAGGCGTTTTTTTTTCAAGTTCCCTTCCCCTTTTCACCTTTCTCAAAAAAGGTACCAGAAGATTTCTTTGACCACCGACCCTGATTATTTTTCCGCTTTGGTTTTGAAGAGCCCCCCCCCGTTTTTGCTAAAGAGGATGTCAAAGCTTCAATATCGTGTTCTTTTGCAGGTCCATTTTGAGAGTACGGTGACTCTCCTACCTGTCAACATTGGGATCCCCTCTCTTGCCCCCGATTGGCGCCCTCGCTGTTAGACCTACCGCGTGTCAGGGCAAGCTTAGCATCTACTCCTTCCCATCCCCCAGAAAGTTCTTTTAGATTCGGGTCGTTCTCTTTTCCTCCCTTTTACAGCGTTAGCGGTATATCCTGTCCCTTTTTTCTCTCTTCGATGGTTGTTTCATTCCCCCCCTTCCGCGCATCGGCTTCTATGATTTTTTTCCTTTCTTTCCTTTTCTCACAAAGGACCCAAGAAAGCCGTCCTTGATTTCTGGGGTTCATGTCCAATGCTGTCTAGTCTTTTTTGCGTACTTCGCACTCTTGGGTGCCTCAGAGTCATTTCTCATCCATTTCCATAATATCTCCCCCCCCCCCCGTTGGTTGTTTTTTGAGATTGATTGAGAATGGTCTCTTCCTGTCCGCCTCCCCTTTTCTTACCAACCCCCCCCCCCCCCCCCCCCCCCACCCCCCCCCCCCCCCCACGTCTCGCTGCGCTCTTCCTTATTTTATGATCCTTTCCCCTTCGGGCGGCCCTTCGGGTACGGTGTGCTGACTGTAATTCTCCCCCTCCCCCCATCCATATCTAAGGAGAGGTGTCCGACTTTTGCGCCACACCTCTCGTCAACTCCTCGCCTTTCGGTGCCTCTTAGACGCTGTCACCGTTTTTTTGTAAATTCCCTCCCCCCTTTTTAACATGGCCTCGAAGGTTTCCGTGCTCCTTGAGAGGGAGACCTTTACCTTTTTCTTTTTCTTTAACCTGAGCGGCGCAAGAGTAGAGCTTCTCTTCAGATGTTGAAAGTTCTTTTCTCCGATTTTTTTTCCGTACCTCGAAATTGACATGAACTCCTACCCCTCTATTGAAGGAGTTTTCCCATCCCGCTTGTCTAACTTCTTTCTGCGCTCTTTTTCTTGTCCCCCCCCCCCCCCATCTTGACCTGGACCTTGTGGACCCGCCGAACTTGATTCTTCAGAAGCCTTACATTCTAGATGTTTATTTCTTTTTCTACTGCCCTTGACTAAAAAAGATGTCGCTCATATTCGCTTCCCTTCTTGCCTTCCCCGAATCCTTTGTTTTCCCCCCTTCTCTTCGTTCCCTCGGGCTCCTCGCAGATAGCACTCGCGTGTTGTTTCTCTAGGTTCCCATCTCCGGACGATATACCTTTTTCCGTCTATTGTGCCTTGTATTTCCTTTTTTTTTTTCACTAAGGGGAGAACTTGAGCGTATAAAGGATCGAGACTCCTTCCCTTTTCTTTGCCCCGTGTTGTGGGAATTGATAGGGACTTTACCTCTTTTTTCCTCCCAGTCTCACACAGGCTTGACCCCTTTCGTCGAGTTGCGAATTATAGAGAATAATTTTGCACCTTCTCCCTATTCCCTTCAGCTCCGATCACGCCCTGAACATGTATAGGTTTTCTTTGTATTTAGCAAAGGTCTGGGGATCTTCTTTTACCCACCATTCCAAACGGTACCGTAGTCGTTTTGAGAGACTCGAGGATACTCCCCCCCCCCCCCCCCCCCCACCACAACCCCCCCCCCCACCCCCCCCCCCCCCCCCCCCCTGAAGGTCTTCCTTTTCCTCGGCCAGAACGTCTCCCTGACTTCCTGTTTCTTTCTTTTTTGCTTGGTGTTTTTTTGTGTTTGTGTGTGTCCCCCCCATATTCTGAACCCTAACGGATTTGTTTCCAAGGGGCGAAGTTATCTCATCCTCTAGTTTCCAGGCGCAATAGATATCACACGCTTGTAAGTTGACTCATTGAGAGAGTTGTCTTCGTTTACCCCAGCTTTTTTGCTTTTTCTACTCACAGCCTGTCGAAGGACTACCCTTTGTTTCCACAGGTTTCTCAGCGTTCCATCCCCTTTTCAACGGAATACCCCCCCCCCTTCCCCCCTCCTTTAAGCTGTGAGATAACAATGGTTAAGTCTCTTGTTCCGCGACGTCCCACCTTGCCCCTGGCTCTCCCTTACCTTGATCGCCCTCCGTTTTTGCAACAAGAAGTGTTGAGTCTGTTCTATTTTCTCTTGTCTCCTTTGCACCGGTCCCCACTTGAGTCGCGAGATAGTTTCCGGGTCTCCAGAATGATTTTAGACTCTCGTTTCGCCTCCTCGAGTCTCTTTTTCTTTTACAACCCCCCCCAGGGTGTTGCAATGAGGTCCTCTTTTAGCCCCGAGAGTTCTCTTCGTCTTGTGTTTTCCCAGCTCTCCTCTGCTGGTTTATTCTTCCACCTGTCCTCCCTCTCAATACTCTTCCCCGTATTTGCATGATTGCCGGCTGCCTGCCGGAGACATCTCTTCTACGTCTTCGACGGAGTGCCGTCTGAGCCCCTTCTTTATATTCCTTATCCCTCCGCTTATCAAACTGCCCCCCTGCCGTGTTGTAGGTTGAAGTAGCCCCCTCACTCCCCTCCGTCCGGTGGCAGAAATTTCCCTCTCAAATAAGATTCTTTGTGTCGGACCCCTTAGTTTACAGCCAGTCTTCTTCTCGTTCCTTTCCTCCGAGGTTCCTCTCCCCCGCTTTTCTATCTTGAGGACTTGACGAGGCGTCTCCCCAGAATAAAACCGGACGATTTTTCCCTCTTCCCATTTCTTCGACTGTAGAAATAGAGGCTGGTTTTCTCCTCCCAACATTATGTCGGCCTTCTCCCTCCCTGCGAGGTTCAGCCCGTTTAAGAACTCTTCTTCATTACGAGACAATACTCGTTCCTTTTGCTGACTGATGTTTTCCCCTTTGATTCTTGCCTTACGAAGTCAGGACGTTCGTCCTGATTCAACGGTTTCCCCAGGGATGTCCGAACAAGTCGCTGTTGGCTCACTACTCCCTCTCGAAGATAAGGTAAGCTCGTTCCTCCAACTTGGGATCAGTTTCTTTCTCCAGCTCGTGGTCCTCCTCGGCTGTCTGAACTCTCCATCTCTCTTCCCAGATTTCGAACACGTGCTCACGAAGCGAAGCTAAGGATACCCTCCCCTTCCCTGGTCTTCCCTCCCAGGTTACGCCCCCTCCTCCCCTGCGCTAATTTCCCCAACTCATCTCTTATTAAACGGCAACAAGACGCATACTTTCGCGCTTCTCTCTTCGTGACTTCCCTTCGTCGCAACTGGACTCCTTCTCCACGAAGAGGAGGATCTTCCTTTCTTTCTAATTCGGTTTTTCCAAGCGCTACTTTCTTCCCTTCTCTTTTCTCTCCTTTTGTTTTCTGGATGTCTTCAAGTTGGGACAGCACGAGATCCTCACCTCTTCCCCCAGGAATGTACCTCCTTTGTGCGATTTTCCGTTGCGATCGATTTTGTTCCCTCACCTGGCGCCTTAGCTCCCCCTCCCTTTTTTTCTTGTGTGCCGTTTTTTGTAATACCTCTGGTCGGATGACCACGGGAGGAGCCCCCGTCCGTTACTTTGGGAGAAAAGGGTTTCCACACTCCGGCTGTCTCGCTCCTCCTTACGCCGTCCTTCGGGTGAGCCGGTTCCCCTACCAGTCCTATTTCCTGCGGCACATGCGGGTCCTTTGCATTTTTCTTGAACCTTCTCGAGCTTCGAGTCGAATGCGGCCGTCACCGGTTTCCTCTCCTGCTGACTCCGATTGTCTCGTCGAGGACTCTCTGACCCCCTTTAGCGGCGACGTCTCTTCTTTTAAATCCCCCTAAGTTTTCTGACACTTCGTCTGGAATTCTTCATCTCTCTAGCAGCCGTGATAACAGAGTGACGATCTCTTACCTGTCGTCTTCTTTCCAGCCTTTTTCTATTGACTCGTTCACCACTATGGCATAAGCAGCTGTTTGGCTCCTTTCCTTCGTGTGGAGAGCAGAGGTAGACCTCTTTCGTCCTAGGTTTGGGCTTCAGTACCCGCCGTAGACGCGGAAATATCTCCCTTTTTCGAGAACCACATACTTTGCGCTAAGTAACCCCCCCAGACAGACCTATTGCGCCTTTCACCCCACAATATTTTTCTTTTCTCGGAAACTAAATGTCACCTCTTCGGTTAGGGTCCGTCAGATCCTTTTCCTTGTGGCCCGTTTAGTGAGTGCCTTCCTTCTCCTTGCAGAAAAGATGACGACGAGGTTCGTCAGGAAACCCTCCTCTTCGCTAATTTTCCTTCGGCATTCACGCCGCGGAGTGCCCCCCTTTCATAAGGTGCGCTTCTTCTATCCACTTGGAAAGAAGTCAACTCCACCTTCTTACCAAACAATGATCAAACCAGGTCCCTACTCCTCCCCCACGTGGCTCACGCCTGTCCTGTCCCCTGGAGGTACCCTCATCTCTCTAGTCCTAGATGAGTGCTCATATAGTCAAGTTTCCCGCTGTAATTGAGAACGTGCTTCCTTTTTTTATCCTCCTGCCCTCCCGCATGATGCGTTATCTGGGACATACATAGAAAGAGCCTCCCATAACAGTTTGAGGCTTGGTCCCTTCGCGTCCTCTGCCGACTGCATCGTTCTGCTCAACTCGACGGAACATGTCTTTTTGACCCACCTTGGACCGTCTTTTTCCTTTTCCGGGGTAACTGATTTGAATTCCAACTTTTTTTACGTCGATAAGATGATTACACCTGGGTCGTAGTATACTCTTCCCCCTGACAGGCGTTTTGTACCCCGGCTTCCGCTAGCACCCTTTTCCACCTAGAGAAAACGGACCGGCGATTCCTTACGACGCGTTTTTCCCGGCGTCCCTGCAAGTACTCTCGATTCGCTTTACCTGAGTTCCCCCCGTTCTGCTTTTTCACCAAAGCCCCCTCCTTCTCTCCCCACGAATGGTGTTAACGACCGCTTTCCCCAATACGGTCCCTTGGCTGGCCCTTCCCGTGTTCAGACCTTATTAAAGTATTAATTGTAGCTCTTCAACTCCGTCCGATTGCCCTTGGTTTCCCTACCAAAGCCCTCTTTGTCTCCCCTGCCGGACCCCCCCCTCCGATTCCAGTTCCTGACGTCTGATACGTTGATTTTTTTTTCAGGGCAGCTTTTCTCTTGCAAACGGTTATTCTCCCCTGTGACGCCCCGGCCAAGCCGTTGATGCAAGCTTTTTCCCTTTCCCTCCTCTCAAGGCCAACAACAAGGTGGCCTGACTTCTTTATCTTCAGGGCGGTCCTTCGCTTTATACGACCCTTCTCCCCATTGAATCGTCAGAGGCCAAGATGTCCGGCACAATTTTCAAAGAGTTCTTGGAGATTCCCGATACTCCGCCCAGCGTTCCTCCTCCCCTCGAAGGGAGGAGCTTGGCCTGAACGCGGAGTACAACCCAAAGCCCCCACTCCTTTAGTCTCAAGAGAAAACGAGATATCTAGTTTGTATCCCGGCTTCTAAATTCTTTCATAACTCGTCCCAGTCCGAGTTATTCGGCATTCCCCGACCTTCCTGTTACTCCCGGGCAAGTTTCACCCAGCTGGCTTCTCCCCACGCAAAGTAGCTGTTTCTGAACCGTTGGAGAGCCACTACCCCTCCGGGTGGGAACCCCCTCCTAAATTCTCGTCCGCTGGCACTTTTCCAATTTCCGCGTACGACGTCCAGCAGACGATGAAGGGTTAAACAGGTTTTTTAACCCCCCTCCTTCCGACGCGGTCCTTACTCCCCCCCTCGTGGCGCACGTGCAGTATGTAGCAATATACGACGGCGGAGCCCTTCCTCCCAGGCAAGGTTACTGAGCTTCAGCACGGTTACCCGTCTCCTTCCCTATATAGGGTTAGAGTCCCCCTTGCTTCCTTCTTTCGAGGTTGGGTTGCTCGGCGCTATCGTTTTCTCTCTTAATTAATTAAGCGCTTTTATCAACCTTAACCACGGAGTAGCTGAGGTGTTCATTCCGCGAGAGTCTAGTCTCGAGTCTCCTTCTCCTCTTCGGGGCTGATCGCCTCCGGCATCGCTTTCTTTTTCCAGGCTCCCTCCATCCTCCTTTTGTTTCTGTCGATGAGCAGGCGCTCAGGCTGTGAGTCGCCGCTCCCCCTGAGGGCGGCTTTCCAAGAGCGCCTCTCAGTCTCTTTACCTGCACCCCTCCTCTTTCTCTCCTTTTCTGGTTGGTCCTCCTTTTTACCGGTACAAACTCAAATAATCTAAAGTAGGGTTTCCTTTGAGCTCCCACCCCTCTAGCAAGAAGCTTTCTCCCCGATGAGCTCCCCGTAGTTTTCTTCCCGTGCGTACCTCTCGCCGGAACCCCTGTTCGAAGCTAACTTTTCTCTCCTCGGCACGGGAGAAATACTTTTCGGACCCTCAGTCATACACTTTTTTTTAATCCCAGCTCAGAGATTAGTCCAACCTGTTGCAAGGTGTCCTTTTCCGGATAGTCCCTCCCCCCCCCGACCTCCATCCCACCTAGAAAGGTGGTGACAGCCGTCTTTAGAAAGGTTTTTGCTTAAGTTTCTCCCTTTCTTGTCGTTTTCACATACGGTGAGCTTGTAGAGGTGAAAAATTTCCCGGTACCTTCCTCCTACCTTGACTTATTTAGTCCTCATGATTCCTATGCACTTGATCCAAAGAGCCCCCCTCCAGGCCTGAGAACACGATCTATTGCGTGTAGGGGTTCCTTCCGATGGGCCCAGTAGGATAAGATTCTCTTTTATCCTCCCGCCGAGGGGGGTCGTCTTTCTCTTATTCTCCCTCGGAAAGGACTATTGAATTTTCTTTAGAAGCGCCCTCCTATTGCCTTTTTGTCAGGAAAATGGCTCAATGCGACGGCCCGGATAGAACCCCGGGGAGGCTTCGGCCACGTTGTTTCTGATCGACATTACTTCCCTTCTCTGTAGATATCAAGGGATTGAAGTTAGTAACGGTCTTGAAGATAGAGAACCCCGTCCGAAATTCCCCCCCCGGGCTTCCCTTCTCGTTCCCCTGCCTAAGTATCACAGAGTAGAAGTTTTCTTCTGCGCCGGGCAGTTAGTCCCAGGTTCTTTCTTCCTATGGTAAAACCTCCCCTGTCCCGTGTGTTTTATCGCTCCGATGACCCTAAGTGAAGAGATTACCGGGACCTCGCTCCCCTACCACTTAGCATCTCGAAAACGATACTTTCCTCGCCCTACTCCTTCTTGGCTTTTTTTTCTCCAGAATGTGGGAACGGTCTTGAATCCTTTTCTCTAGCTCGGTTCCGTCTCTTTTCCGTGATCTTCACCCTCTTCGAAAGTGAGAAGCCTACAGATTTTCTTCGGTTCCAGTTGCCCCCGCGTTAGAAGGATGATGACTCTTCCTCCCCGTACTCAGAGAATGTAGAGAAAACGTTCTTAGAGCGTTTTCCTACCAGCGAGCTTGACGTTTCTCCCCTACGTTGAAAAAAGGCCTGAAAGAACCCCCGCTTCAGTTTCTAGCGATAAGTCCTTTTGAGAAGAACCTTTCCGTCTTCTCTCCCCTCCTCCATCCTATGGTCCCCCCCTCCTCCCCCTCTTTGTTGTTTTACGATGTCTGGTCTGTAAAGATCCCGAACTGTCTGCTCGCTCTCATACTGTCCCTTAATTCCTAGCATGTAAATCGTGCCCTTGAGAAGAGTTGCTTCGAGGTTTAGACGACTCCTTCCAATCCCTTTTTTTCAACAGGAATATTTTTGAGCAGAATAGTTAGATTTTATGTCCTTTCTTCTCTCTAGCCTTGTCGTGATGCATTAACCGTTCGCGATCCCCACCTAACGTTTTCTTCCCGTCAGTTTTTTGAATTGCTTCCTTTACGCTTCGTTTCCAGTCTTCTCGTCCCCCTCTCTCGGTGACGCGGTTCGGTAGTCGAGCCGTTATGTAAGTTTTCGTGGCCGCCCTGTGACTGCACTCACGACAACTTCCAAAAGAGTTCTTCCTCTGAAGACGACTCCTCGAGCCTCCCCCCTGGTGCTACCTATATTTTCCCTTCCGAGTACTTTTTTGTGCGTTTTTTTCCGCCAGTTATGCTGGAGGGTTATGTCTCGGTTTTGCCTCCGGTGACTTGGTCGGGCCCGCTCTTCGGTGTACCAAAAACCGAGCCCCGATGAGCACGATCTACCCTCCGACAATGTCGTCTAGAGAGGAATGGTTTCTAATAACACCCCCTGCGGCTTCCCGGATGCAGTTTTTTTTTCCCTCGGTAATTCCTCTCGTCTTTCGGGAACAGGCATATCACCGAACTTCATCCGCTGCACTGTTTCGATCGTCTTCTGACTCCGAAGTTTGACCTTTCTTTCGACGTTCCCCGAGCCCGGCCGCTCCGTCAAGGATGTCCAAACACTTTTCACGTTCTTTGGGCAACCTCTAAAATCAAAATTTTTGGGACTGTTCCCTCGGTCCGCAACAAGGTGCGTGCGAAGAATGAATCCTCCCTGCCTTTCAATGAAGAGCTTTCCGGGAAAGAGCCCGGTTTTTACCTTCCTGGTCGCAATTGCTCAAACCCCTTCCTCACAGCAGAGGACGCGAAGCTTCTCCCCTTCCTACGAATGGTCGAGTTTCTGCTTTGCCACTACGCCAGTCTCCTCTTGTCCTCAATAGAACTAAAGTATTACAACGTTCCCCCCCCCCGAAGTCTTTTAGTCCGCGGCTCGACAGGTGAGGTAAATCTTTCAAGGAGCTCTTATCACTCGCCGGACCCGACCCCGGAGCTTCTTTTACTTCCGTGCGGAGTCCGGCTTCATAATATATCATCCTCCTCCTCCTTGTCTTGTCGATTCCCTAGATGGCCCTCCCCACCTCTACGCCTCAGAAGATGTCCCCCCCCCATTAGTGCCTTGGAGTTTCCTACTTGATGTAAAGAAACGATTAGCGCGCGCCAGTATAGTTCGTGGCGTGTATCACCTTCTTTAGTGGTTCTTACCCGGGACCACGCTTTGAAGTGGGAAACAGGCTTGCCAATCTCAAACCGCTCGTAGTGTAGCCG
>Ga0179591_1242636_pt1 | contig 10945 bp, 12 predicted proteins | sample CZOMad2_1_08_16f_FD_182891 | JGI IMG/M metagenome (GOLD analysis project Ga0179591, IMG submission 182891) | Vadose zone soil fungal communities from Angelo Coast Range Reserve, California, USA - CZOMad2_1_08_16fungal (PacBio error correction) | ecosystem: Environmental > Terrestrial > Soil >... | reverse complement strand
ACGATTTTTTGTAGAGTGGTTGGTTTGGTTGTTTTCCCCCTTCCGAGTCTCTCTCCGCTAGACAGACCCTTCCTTCCTTGTTCTTTTTTTCTGACATAAGGTCTCCTCGGGTTTTGGTCCCGGTATCCGGGATTTCTCGCCGGCAGACGTCAGGCCCAGTTGCTCCCTGTCTCCTGTGGCCGCATTCGAAATTGCTCTTGTGACTTTTTTTTTTTTTGGTTCCCTTTCCCTCCCGACCGTGGTGGGGACCGTTTGTGGTCTTTGGGATTAGCTCCCCGGATATCCTTGTTTTGTTTTCAAGCCTGTTCGCCTGCCCCGAATTCTTCTCTCTGCTTGCTGGAATTGTGGTTGCCTTCTCTTTGGTTCTCTTCTTTTTCTTTTCCCCCAGTCACCTCAGTCAGAACGTTGGGCGAGGGGAACGCGCATGATTGACGTTCCCGTTCGGTTCTTCCATTAACCTGGTCCCCTCCGACGGCGCCTTTTGATACTTTATTTTAGCCTTTTTTCTGTTTTTCGCTCGGGCTTGCCGAAACGGGTGTCAGCGCGGGAACCTGTGGAGCAACATTTTTTTTCATTTTTTTTTCTTCCTGTGTATGACTTAGGTTCATGGCTGGGTGCGCCCCTGTTGGCTATTTTCTTCTTGTGGGGCGGGGTTCCGAAGTAGATTTTTTTTTCGTCTTCCCCCGCCCCGTTTCTTTCAGGCCAAACTGGTGGCTGCTTTTTTCCGCCCTTTTGCATCTTCCGATAGGTCCCGTAACTAGGGCAACAAAACCTGTCCGTGCCTTTCCCCGTGGCTCCCAGAAGCCGCCGCACGATCCACAGTTTTTTCCCGTTGTCGGTTCCCCGCTTCTAAGTCATTGGCATAAGAGAGCAACGGCCCTTGATGCGATCGCTTTCTGTTGTCGTCCAAGACCTTCGGGGACGAGATCGTGCCCCCCCCTTTCCTTCACCTTATTTTTTTCCCCCTGGTGCGCGGTGGATGTGACCTTTAGGGCGGTTCTTTCCCGTGCTCTCTGTCCGTTCCCGTCATTCTGTCTTTGTTTTCGACCTCAGGGTTCCCGCTACTAGTCGAAATCGACTTTAGCCTTGTCTCGAAGGGTCGCTTTTGACCTCATTGCCGGGCTTCTCTGGTCTTGAGTCGGTCTTACGCAATCAGCTCCTTGACGTCTCTTGTTGTTTTTTGAGGCAAGGACGGCTTTGCAACACCGATCCTCTTCTTTCTTTTGGCGTGACCACGTTGATTTCCCTCGGTTTGTGATGTCTGCATTTGTGGCCTGATCCTTTTTTTTTCCGAGTTTTTCTTCCCCGTCCGAGCGCTTTCAGTGGCCACTTTTTGTTTTTTTTTTTCTTTCGCTGTCCCTTTACCACGGACCTCGACGCCGGGTTTTTGAGGTGGCTTTTTTTCCCCCCTTCGCTCCCTTCTTCTTTTTGCTACACAGATGATGTGATTAGGTCTCCTTTTCTTTTGCCATAGTGGGCAGTTTCTTTGGCCCTGAGATTTTCCGGGCTCCCTCTTTCATGTCGGAAAACCCCGAGTAGGCCCTGCTGCCCTCGGCATTTCTCTCTACTTCTTCATCTTGTGGACCAATTACGCTGGCTCATCGTTCCCTTTCTTTTTTCCCCCAAGAGTGTGGTTTTGATTCCGTGACGTTCTTCTAGAGGATTGATGTTTTCTTTCTTTTTTCGCTCCTTCTTTTGTGTAATAGATGAACCCTGGGACCCCGGCTGTACTTTGGCCCCCCGAATAACTGCGATAAAAGAGGTCGGCTAGGTAGAGGAGGCCTCCTTGGATTTGTCTCGCCCTTGAGTTCGGTCTGAGGTCGGTCGAGGGGGGAGCTTTTTTTTTTTTTCTTCCCCATACGTTTCTTCTTCCAACCCGATGTTGCTCGCCGATCATCGAGCCCTCTCTCTGTTTTCCCGATTCCCCCAGCAAGGGAACGAGATCGGGTGTCTTTTTCTTTGTTTTTCTTTCTTTCCTCCGTTCGGAGCCCATTCTTCCCCGTTAGGGATTTTTCTGGTTTAGGCCTTTCTCTCCTCAGTTTTTTCTGCCGAGCCCGAGCACCCTCCTTCTTGTGTGCGTCTTGTGGTTTGTTCTTTTTTTTGTTCTTTTTTGCTCCTGACGTCGCATCGTGAAAGCGCTTTCTCTGTTTGTCTTGGGCTCTCAGGGCCATAGTTTTTCCTTTTTTTACTCCGCGGCTTCGAATTTGCAAACTCGTTCCGTTGCCCCATTTCCTTGTCCCGCTTTAACGAAGGTTTCCTTCCTTTTGTTTTTTCCCCTCCTCTTTGTATGGCACGTGTGTGCCACTGCTGGAGTCAGTTTTCCCTCCGGGACTTGCGGCTTGGACGAATCGTTTCGATTTTCCATTTTAGTACCTGGCCCCGGGGAAATTCGTCTCGCGCTTGCTTTTTTGGTTTTCCTGTCGGACGCCCGCCCAGTCGCCGGCGGTTTTCTGGGTTTTTTTTCGTTTTCTTTTCCCCGTTTTTTTGATAGATCCTAGATTCACCGAGGGCGGCTCGTGCGCGGACCCTCCGTTTGCGCTTCCTCTTGCTTTTGCTCCCCCCCCCCTGGACGCGAACAGAAATGTCCTATCACCACGTCTTTTTTTTTTTTTGGTTCGGCGATGTCCTGCATGCGGGATCGGACCAGGAGGTTCCCCGAGAAAAAAGCCGGGCGGAAGTATGTCGGGGTTTCTTTTCGTCCGGTTTTTTTGGTGGTGTTCAGTATAATGATAGTGCTCTCTAGTTTAGTGTTTTGTTCTCTTTTTGTTCTTTTGTTTTCTCTCGGTCCGATGGGGCGAGCCGGCGTTCTCCTCCTTTTTTTTCCTCACGCGGCGTGATGAGGAATGGCTACACCTATCCTTTCCTTTTTTCTTCTCCCGTTCTGCGTGGGCATTTTTGGGCCGGCGGCACACGTTATTCCCCGTCCGAAGAGGATGGTTCGTTTTCTCCGAGAGACCGAGTTCGGGAGGAATGTTTTTTTTTCTTTTTTTTTCTTCTTCTTATGTTGTCTCTTTCGAAGCGGCTTTTCCTTAGTTCCTCCTGCCACTATTTTTTTTCCTGGTGACGTCCCCGATCCCGTTGCCTTTTTTCCGTACTCCTTTTTCCTTGTTTCTTTGGGGCGTCAGGACGAAGGCGCGGTTTTGGCGCAACCTCGTGACTTGTCTCCTTTTTCGGTGGTACGGGAGTTTTTGCGCTAGACTATGATCGAATCTCTCTCCTCCTTCTTTTTTTGTTTGTTTGAGAAGAGGTCGAGCTCGTCGTGCCGCTCTCCTTCTCCTCTCTTTTTTCAGGTCGTCGTCGTCGTCAGTGTGGCGCGCTGGGGCCCGCGTCGTTTTGAGCCGCCCTTGTTCTCTTCGCTGTCCCGGCGCACTTCTCGGAGTCCTCTTTTTTTTTTCCCCCCCCTCCCCCCGCCGTTCGATGGGTACCAACGGAGCAGCCGCTGCGAAGCCACCCCCCCATGAGCCTTATGCGCCCTCCGCCCCCGCGGCCGCTCGCGGCATCGCAACGGCCATCCTCTTTCCTTGTTTCTCTTTTTTCCCTTTTTGGGTCGCCTGCCAATCGGCCAAGGCGCCACGATCTTTGCTTGTTCGGCTACCTTTTTTTTTTTTGCCCTTCGCCCCGCCGCGAGTTGGTTGTATTCCCTTTTTTTTTTCTCTTTTTCTTCTGTGCAGGCAAAGTCCCCCGCGGAGGGAGCCCTTTTGGTTAAGCTTCTCTGTCACGGAACCAAACACCCCAACGTTCTTTTCTCGTCAGTGCCAAGCGTCCTTTTTTCCCTTTTTTCCCGCGGACGGTTATTAAGGGATCCCTCTTCCATGCGCTTGCCCCGTCTTCCACAGAAGCGCAGGGCGTTTTTTTCGTTTGCTTTTTTTGCAGCCCCGCCGCACCGAATGCTGCGGGGGATGTCGTCGTTTTTTTTTCCTTTCGGCCGGCTTTGTCCCCTTTTCTGCTCTCTCCCCCGTAGACATAGGTTCAGAGCAGAAGGAAGTAGGAAACCCTCCTTTTATTTTTTTTTCCGTTTTTTCTCTTCCCCCTCCTCCCCAAAAATCTGGTGGGCGAGGGGATTACCGTCCTGTCTCCTTCTATTTATTCGCTAGTCTTCTTTCTTCTTCCATCCGCGCACTGCGATTTTCGGACCCTACTTGTGGCCCTTTTACCTTCGCCCCCCAACGGTCTTTTTCCGGAAACGCTGGACCATTCGGTTAAATCTTTCCCCGTCCCCCCATTGTCCCGTTCCCTCTTGGATTTCTCCTCCTCCGTTATACTTTAAACCCAGTTGCCGGAGGTGTGAGCCACAACCCTGTTTGGCCCCCTTCGAAGTCGAGCCAATGCGGAGTCGTCGACTTCCCTTTCGCTGCTTTTCTACCTTTCTTTTTTCGTGTCAGAGGGTAGTCCCCTAGCCGGCAATGGCCCGAACGTTCTGGAATTTGTTTTCTCATCGTTTCCCGGAGCTGTAGTACCGAGCAGGGTTCCGCTTTTTTCCCTGGTTTTCCTTCTTCTTCTTGAAGACGATCCCTCTTAGATCGAGAGGCGGCCAAGCCCCCCTTTGCCGTTGTCGGATTAGTCGAGATCCCACTCCCCCTACCTTCCTTTCTCCTTTTCTCCTCCCCAGGCCCCTTCTTTCCTCGGCCAGGCATCCCTAACGGCGAACTCCTGAGGGGGAGCTGTTTTACTCCCGGCTTTTTTCCCCACAGTGCCATTGCAGAGACCTCCCCAGTTACCCTTCTTTTCTCGTTTGGGCGGCCTTTTCCCATCTCCTTCGAGCACCCCCCCTTTCCACGATCCAACGCATGACCGGGCCCCTGCTCTTTTTTTGCCTCTCCTTTTGACACCTCTGGATCATTAGGGGGCGGTGCCACCTTTTTCACCTCTTCGGCTCTCGTTTTTTCCTTTCCCCTTAAACTACGGATTTCCTGGATGCCGACCGCCCCGGCCCCCCGAATTTTCACCCCCTAGGCCATCCCAATGACAAACCCGTCAATTTTCCCCTTCCCCCCTTTTCTTCACATCGTTACCTGCCCCTTCTCTTTTATTAGGAGGAGAGGACTTTTGTTTTCTTGCAGTTCGCTCCCCTTTTCCACCCTCTCACCGACATGGGGCTGAATCGCTCGTTGCCAGGGAGTCCCGTTTTCTTTTTTTTTCCCCTGCTGCCTCCCGTCGCACTACTCGGCACGTGGGCCGCTTTTTTCCCTTTTCCAGGTATCAGGATTGCGCATTGAGAAGGGACGGTCGCTCATGTCTAGTCACCTTTTCCCGTCCCCATTCGTTCCCCCTTCGGAACCCGCTCGGATTAGAACGATTCCTTTTTTTTCCTGTTTTGTTCCCCCCCTCTCATTGAAGGGTCGGTCGGGTTCTTCGGTGGTAGCCGCCATGGATTCCCACCCCTTGCTTAGCACTCCACGTTTCGTCCTTTGGCCAGCTTCTCTTACGAAGTTCTTTTCGAACCACTTTCTTTTTTTCCTCTTCTTTCTTTTTTTTTCTTTTTTCTTCTTCTCCACGCCACCGCCGCCTCCGAGGAAGCGACGACCGATCTTGTACGGCTGCCCCCGTTTTTTGCCCCCTTCTTTTGTTCCGCAAGTTGAAGGAAGGAGGTGTTGTTTATGTACCTGTTCTTTTTTTGAGACCCCCCTTGCGTCGACATTCCCCTTTTTTGCATGAACGGAGCACTTCTTCGACTCCGACTTTTGACTTGTGCAGCTCTGGCGCAGCAATATTGCGAAAGGGGCAGCCAGCATTTTTTCTTTTTTCGCCCTCCCTCGGATTTTGCGCCAGGTCCCCGAGAAGGAATGCTCGGCGTTCGTGCCTTTTTTTCGTTTGCCCGATCCCTTTTTTGCTAAGTCGGCCCTGCTTCGAAGAGGAACTCCCCCCCTTTCGGCCCCTCCCCTGTTCGGCGTTCCTGTGCACGTGTGACGGAGTCGTTCATGATCAGTCGCGCTTTCCGATTTTTTCCTTCACACCACAACATCCTTGTCGGGCCTTATTCGATGAAATTTCTCTCTTTTTTCCCCCGTAACAAAGGTACGAGTTCCTTCATATAATAACATCCCAACCACGCCCGAACCTCGGTCCCTTTTGCTCCCCTTCTGTTTTTCCGACCCCTTAAAGCCCACTCTCATCGGTCCGAGGACCACGCTTTGTCTTTCCCTCCTTGCTCTTCCCTCTCGCCGCCAACGGTGGAGTTCTTCTGCGAAGGCCCGCACTTGCTGGCTCTGTTCTTTGAGCGTCTCGATCTCGCCCTTAAGGCCCACCCCCACTCCTTTTCCCCCACCCTTCCACCCTGTGACCCACGACCCACGCTTCTGATGATCGACATAGTCAAAACCCGGTTGGGTTGCCTCTCTTACCACTTCCAACCCCCTTTTCGGATTCACGGCTCCTCGCTGCTGGGCAGGCGAAGCATCTCTACTTCCCTTTTTCACCTTTGCCGGTCTCTGGTCAAAGCGCGAAGTACATCACTTTTTCCGTTGCAGTCATGGCCTCTTGTCGCTACGTGCTCCGGGAAAGTGACGATCCTACTTCTCTTTCTTCCGATTTTCCTCTCCCTCTATCTCCCCGACAAAGCATGGTTTGTGCGTGGCGGTAAACCAGGGTCATGACCTACTTTCCCCGGTCGCGTTGACAGTCGGCTTCCGTGTAACGAGGAAACCCCCCCCTTCGCGTGCTCGCCCTGCTGTTTTGAAGTCTCACCGCTTGTACGTGGCGTTTACAAGTTGCCTTTCCTTCTGCTCGACCCCCTCTGGCTTATTTCTCTTTTTTGTGACCCCCCTGGCCTTTTTTTTTCTCTTTTTTTTTTTTTCCCGCGATACTTTCGGCGAACACATGCTCATTTCTTTTCCCCTTTCTTAGAACTTTCTGTCTCTTCATCGTCTGACTCGGACTCCAAGCTTTCAACGTTTTTCTCTCTTTGTTTCTTTTGACTTGATCGTCCGGACCTACTACTCGCGTAACAGGTCTCCCTCCCCCTTGGAAGCACTCGACAATCTATTATTTCCCTCCCTTTCCGCTTTTTTTTTTTGAGAGTCATATTTCGCGGTCTTCCCCGGTCGAAGACTGATTTTCTAGTCTTATGTTCTTTTTCTTTCCTCTTTTTCCCACTTGCAGACTGGGGACGGATTGGTAGTTGATCTTTTTCCTTTTGAGCGCAAGAGATTTTATGAGTTTCTTGGCGTTCGTTTTTCGCTTCCCGGGATTTTCTCCTAACGAGAAGGCTTCGCCTTGTGTTCTCCCCCACGACCTAAGACGTAGGTACTCTTTCCGCCTTTTCCTTCATCCTCCCTTTTCACCGTCCCCGTCCGAGTGAGACTTCCGTTTGAGTTGAGCACGCCTGTGTATCTCCGTTCCCTTTTTTCCTCTTTTTCCTCCCCCCAAAGCAGAGGTTCCTTTTTCTTTTCCCTGACCTTTTTTTCTTTTTACCTCCTGCCCGGCGTTTTGTAGTGCTTTGCTGATTAGCTTCAACGGCTCTCTGATTTTTTGACTGATAGAGTGTTCGATTCGTTGTTTTCTCCTCTTCCCCGAGATCTTTGACATGTAGTGCTGGTGTTCAATCGTGTGAGGGTAGTTCGGCCCTTTTTTCACCTTAGCCGGGCCTTTTTTTTTCACGCGATGAATTGCTTCCAGAATTCGTTTGTTCTTTTCCTTCTCCGTGTTCCTCTCTCGGTACTCTTTTGGGTTTTTTTTCAGTTCACTTGGTTAGATTTCGGGTCCCCAACAAAGAAAGGGTTTGTACGATTGTTCACTGCCCTTTCACTTTGGTCTTTTGGTAGGTATAGGTGGGTTTGTCCGATTTGTCGGGCGTCGTGGTTTCTTGGGTGGGACAGACCCTTTTCCATTTCAGATAGAAGCACTGCTCTAGCGAGTGCGGATTTGTCGCCGATTTCTCCCGTTGTGCGGTTTTTTTTCCTCTCGTGGTCTTTTTAGTGAGAAGCAGCCGACAGGCAGGCCCGTTCTTTTGCCTGATTTTGCGATTGGAGTCTATTGGTACTTCAATCTCTCGGTTTGTTCTTTTACCCTTATGTCGCGCCGTCTTTTTTTTGGTGGATTGTTGTTTCCCCCCCTCGTTTCACATTTGGATGAACCGCAGTTAGCTCCCCTCAATCTCTTTCGATCGACATCTTTTTTTTTTTTTTTTGCGTTCGCGTTCGAGTGTCAGGGAAGTTCCCTTCCCCTTTTTTTTTTTTCCTCTTTTCGGGACCCCGCTCCCATTCTACGTGCAGTCGGTGATCCCTTTCCTTCTTCCTTCCGAAGTAAGTTGTAGCCTTCTGTTTCCTCTTCCTTGCGGGTCCAAGCACCGCATGAGCATTTTCGGCCCACTCTCCCCCCCTCCATTCTTAGATTTGTTACGAATGCGTGTTTCCCTGTTCCTTTTTCTCGCTGCCTGGAGCTTTGCGGTCTTCTCTTCCTATGTATGAGAAAAAGTGCGCCGTCCCCCCTTTTTCAAACTTTTTTGTGATCTTTCTCTTTTTCTCATTCCCGTCCTGAATCAGGAAAAAAGACCTCCTTCACGGCTCGTTTAGCGTCCCCCCCAGACCCGATCAAGGAAGGACGATAGTCCTTCTTCTTTTTTTCTGCCTGCGTCACGTCGTCTTGGTTGTCCGGTCCAGTTCTTAAGAATCCACCCCCGGCCCCGGGAGTTGTGTTCTTTTCTCATGGTTTTTCCTCAAGACCTTCCCTTTTTTCGCCCCGCTCTGCTCTGCCAAAATGCCTGCACGGTATGTTCTTCCTTTGCCTTTTTCTCTTCGGCCTCCCCACCGGTGCCTGGACGATGCACATTCTTTTTTCCCTTTTTCTTATCCCCTCTCATTTTTCTTCTTTTTCTGTGGCAGGGTTTATTAAGGGTCGTGACGGACCCTTTCCCTCCGAGCCTACTACGCTTTTCGCGTACTTCGACCAATTTCTGACGTAATTATGGGGGCGAGACCAGACGGATGAAACTTTGACTTTTCCTTTTTTTTCCTTCCAAATTAGTATTAGGAAGGATTGCATTGAAGGGGCAGTTTTCTTCGTTAAGCTTATCTCCCCTCGTTTCTAGCGGAACCCCTTTTGTCCCACTCGTTTTGTCACGCTCCGCTTCAGGCCTTTTTTTCTTTTTGCTTTGTCCCCCCCCCCGTTTTAACTCGCCTCCCGAACGGTGGGATGTGCCCTTGCACTCTTCCTTCATCTTTGTTGCCTACCACCTCTGATGTGCTGTTGCCCCTTCGGCCAATTCGTGGTGCCAGTTTTTTTTGGTCTTCTTTTTTCTCACTGGAACATCCGTAGGTTCATTTGCCGTCCAAACCCTTCTTTAGCCCCGCCCCTGCCCTTTCTCCCCCCCCGTTCTTATTTCCAATCGGGGCCCTACGGATGAAAGCTCAATTTCCGGTTTCTAGCTGTGCGTTTGTTTATTGCTTTTGCTTCTCTGCTTCTTCTGGATGACCGTCGCAGAAGGAAGGTCCAAAATTTTTTTTTTCTTTTCAATCGTATTGGCAACGGGGTTTTACCGCTTCTCGTTTTTTTCCCTGGATCATCGATGTTCTGCTTTTTGACCGGATGCCCGGTTTTTTTTTTTCCCTCCCTCTCTTTGGTTGTGTTGGGCCTCTGAAATTTGGAGGTTGTTCTCTTCCCCTTTACCCTCGGCCAAAAAACCCCGGCTGTTCTCGTGCCGTCCCCTTATCTCAGGGCGAGCTTCTTCCCCCGATCTTTCACTTCTCCCCCATTGTCCCTCTGGCTTCGGCCTTCTGAAATCAGCTCGGTGATCCCGCTGTTTCGGGCTACCCCCTCCGTCGTGTTGGGGTTTCTTTTCTTCCCTTTTTCCCCGTGAAAAAGCCTGCGAGCTCCCCCTTATTTTGCTTCCTGTGCTTGTTCGACGACGCGGGCAGTCTATTTCCCTGCACGGTCGCGTTCGGTTTCCATTCCCCCCGGCTCAGCTTTTGTGGCCTCGCAAGCATGCTGTGTTGAACCAACTTTTTAAATTTTATTTCCCGCGGCTTGCTTTCGCAAAACCGAGTTTTGACGTTTCTTTCTTTCCCATGCCTTTTTTCCGCTTTTTTAACGCCGGTATTTTCCTTTTTGTGCTGGTCTTTCCCGGGCAAGGATGGAGGTTCCCTTTCCTCCTCTGTGTCGCGTGTTCTGGGTGACGACTTTTTCCCTCTTTTTTCCTAATCTCGAATGGTTAAAAGGCGGTGCTACGCCGCGCTTTTGTTGTCGCTCCGCGAGTTTTCACTCTTTCCCTTTCCTCTTATCCGGAGGTTTTCTTCTTTACCCGTTATGCTCTTTTTGTCTCTGTTCCGTTTTCTACTTTTTTCTCCCTGTTTTGCAGGCCGGACTCGCATCCCCTCATCCCATTTTCTCCCATGGCTGTTTCGCTTTTCTCCTGGCCAAGCGCCATCCCCCCCCTTGTTGTAAACTTTTCGCTGTGGAGTGCGGACGGAGAAGAGGCTCTGCTTGATTTTTTTCGGCTTTTTAGGTCCCGGCCGCGCAATAGAGGAGTTTCGTGCTTGTAAAGTTTGCATGAAGAGGAAACCAGGTGCTGTGGTTCGTGTCCCCCGAGTGTGCGCTCAACGATGGTCTGTTTTTATTCCCCCTTGAGGTCGAGAGGGGCGTGTCAGGCCCCCCTTCGTTTCTTTGCTTCTGCGGCCTTCACGATCCCTAAGCTCCTTGACCGGATCGTTTCGTTTTCCTTTTCCTTTCCTTTTTTTTCTGTTCTTCAAAGGACGACTATTGCGGGCCGGAGAGATATTTTTCCGCTGTTCGGGGCGTGGTGAATTTTCGCTTCTTTTTCTTTTTTCGCACATCGTTTTCTTGCCCGCGTTCAATAGAACGCTCGGTTTTCCTGCTGCTTTTTCCCTCTTCAAGTCTCCCGAAGTGCTGCCCTTTTTTTCCTGCGTTTTTGTGGCACGGTGTCCTAAGATAGGATGCGGGGCGCGATCGGTTTCCCTCCCTTGTCATTTCTGCTCCGTTTACCTTATTGTTT
>Ga0179591_1379497_pt1 | contig 10946 bp, 8 predicted proteins | sample CZOMad2_1_08_16f_FD_182891 | JGI IMG/M metagenome (GOLD analysis project Ga0179591, IMG submission 182891) | Vadose zone soil fungal communities from Angelo Coast Range Reserve, California, USA - CZOMad2_1_08_16fungal (PacBio error correction) | ecosystem: Environmental > Terrestrial > Soil >... | reverse complement strand
CGCTGACTAATGCGGAGGAGTTCACGTTTCTCCCTCAGATTGAGGCCTTATTGCGGCATCCCCCGGTCCTTGCGACCACTCGCGAGAGTACCGTGCATTAGGAACTTGAGTCTTTTTTCCATCGTCTATGCATTCGTCATCTTGTACTGTGGCATTTTCAGGAACGTTGCCCCCCTGCGTTAGGTCCCGACGACCTCCATGTCGTGCGAACGGACCCCTCTGTCCAGGACCCCTGTCTGACCACCATAGACATGACGCCCCTTTGAAAGCGGCCCCCGTGGCTGCAATTCGAGGTGTGTACGACCCGTTGGCAGTAGTGAGACTCCCATCGGCGGGGCCCTGCTCGCGAAGACCCCCGGTTCCCAACCAGGTACGACAAGCCCTTTGATAAGAGTTCAGCCCTTGTCCGTTCCATACCGCGGTTTGCTTGGTCTTTGGAGAACTCTAAGCTAGGACGAGTGAGGGTTTTTTTCAGCGGTCATTCAGGCTGGACAGTTTTACAAGTTCTTTCCCTGCTTCGTGAACCTGTTAATTGGTTGTTAGAAGTGATTGAAGCACCCGCTTTCCGGATCCTTCCCATGGACCCGGCCGCCTCTCCGGCGCACGTCTCCGGTAGGTCTCTTGCCCTTTTATCTCCCCCTAGGTGATTAAGATCTTCCGGAGTTTGGGCGACCGTTCGTTTTCAGAGCCGGTTGAGCCCTGCACGGCAGCGTGACCTCGGGGAAGAGCAGTGGTCAGGGCAAGCTCTTCGGTTCTTGCACGATCGACGTTAGCGGTGCCTCTCCAGGACGTAATAATCCCTGTTCAAGACGCGTTTAATGCTCCCCCAATCGAGGGAAGAATTATGGCCCCTCTTTCTTCTGGAATTTCATTTTTTCTCCCCGTCTGCACCGGTCCCAATTTTTTCCCCCGCCGAACGGCAGGGAGCCCTTTCTTTTTGACAAAAAAGGACCCTGAAATAATCGCCCCCCCCCCTAGCGTGTTACCGCTCTCCAGCAGCAAGAGGCACCCGTAAGCTTAATCTTACTCTTAGTAGAGTTCGTTTCACGGGACGTTGAAAGGGCGTTCGTGAGGCCATCCCCCCTCATAGGAACTTGCTAGGAGGGAGGTTTGGAGTATTATCTACGGCAACTCACACTTCCGGTTCACTGTCCCAATTAACCGCATCCCCCTGGCGACCCGGGCCCCCCTTCCTTTAGAGGCATGGGGTCCGGGCGCTTGACTTTTTTGCCCGCCGCCCCACCACTTCCTGCCTACGATCAGGACCCCTTACGGCATCCGTCCGGAGGGTCGCCCGTCAGGGCACCCCTCTGTCTTGGCCCCTTCGGCCCCCCCGCATTCTCCCCTCGGTGCGCGAGAAGATCCTCACCCCCGATGCGCACCCTGGCGTCTTCTGCGTCGTAAGTTCGGCTTCTCGCACTTCCCCCCTCACAGGTTATTTCTTTTCGTCCCGACCCTCAGATATTCCTATGGGACTGAAAGGATTTCAGGCGTCCGCTCCCGACTGATACGTGCGTCCCTTGACATTTTTGAGCGGCTGATCGCTGAACTTGGACTTCTTGACCGAATGTGCGCCATCCATAATTGCATTCGTACCTTTCGGGCGCGCCGGGGAAAGCCCCGGGTCTTCGCACTGCGGAATGTCGGCGGTTCTTTCCCCTCCATCACAGCCCGTCGGTATCGCACATGACGACAACACTAGTTTCACCTGCACGTGTCACCAGGCTGGTGAAGCTGCTTATTTCTTTTCGCACGAGCCGGTTCCAAGCCCGCTAGCGAATACCTCCCCCCCTGATGGTTTTATTCTTAGAAAGGAAGCCCTCTCTGGCACCCGCGCTCGGCTTATCTTTTCCGGTATGGAGTATTGAGCGATCTCATCCTCTTGACCAGGGTGAACCCCTCTGTTTTTAGAGAGTCCTTTCCATCGCAGGCGCTTTTCCCCCCCGAATGGACGCATACCCCTGTGAACAGCCCCAGCTTTTCTTTTGATGCAAACATATCCCTCCTCGGCTACGTTGCCAGTTGACGCCGGCTGAGCCGTGGGTCTTCCACTACTCAGTGGCTTCTTTCCCCCACCCTGTTCGGGACCAGTCTTACTGCCTCTGCTCCCCCCTTTCCGACTTCCACTCCCGCACGCTCAGCCCCGAAGCGGTTGTCTCTGCACCGCGAAGGCGCGGGCGTTCCCAAATTGCCCTCCCTGGGCGCGCACAGTAAGACCCGGTGGCTTCCTTCCAGGTTTTGCGGATACTCTAAAAGATGTCTTAACTTTCCCGATGGCCCCCGTTTTTACTTGAGACGGGACTGCGGGTCCCCCGAACACCGTTTTTCAACTCTTTCAGGTTTCACCTCACTGCACCTAAAGAAGATGTGCCCTCTTCTCAATGACCCCCCCCCCCCCCTCGGAGCGCCTGTATTTAGTCCCTTTGGGCGTTGCCCGTAAGAACCCTCAAAAGGATACGTGAAAGGTTCGGTTGGACGCCGGACGAAGAACTTCCCGTACCCCACAGTTCTCTATCGGTCTCTGCGGACCTGCTTCCTTTCCTGAGATTTGCAGTCCGTTTAGCGAGTACAAGGAATACAGGAAGTCCCTTCCAGAGAACCAGACCGAAATGAGAGCCCGGACGCCGGCTCCTCTATGCCGACCCCCAATAGCGGAGTCACATCCTCTCCGGTTAGGAGTTCCCTGAGGTGCCCTCCCCTATGTCCTTCTCCCTCACAGATCCTACTCGAAGAGACCTCGACGACTTTGTCGGATTTCGACTCTGCCCCTGCCACGTCACTGAATCCTTCCTTTTTCAGTTATAGTTTTTAGGGAACAGCAAGGCGCTAATGCCGGAAAGTATAAAGGTAAGTCCCCTTCCCATCCGAGTGCTGGCTGCTCTTCTCTTTGGAGTCGCCGCCACTCGCCGACCCTGAGGTTCCTTTCCGTCCCAGAGCCCAACTCCAGTAGTAATGAAATGGAAATCCATTCCGGTTCATCCGAGTTCCGAAAGAATATGCCCTGTCCGTACCCGATCGTTTTTAACTCTGAGGCGCGAAGACTTCTCTTCGTATCCCCCCTTTTTCCGGGTTTTCTTGTTCCCCCCTTAAGCTGCTGAATGGGAGCCTCGCCTCTCACGCGTTGGAAGACAAGACGAGAACGATCCTTCCCTTTTCTGCCCACTGCCGTCGCGCTTTCCCCTTGAAATCCGAACGGAACCGGGCGAATTCTCCTTGTCTTTCCCCGATCTCTTTTGCTTTTGTTTTTAGATATATCCCCGCGCATTGATTGTGCTTAGCCTGGGAAAGACCTGATGCCCTCGTCCTGGGGCGAGCACTTCTTCGTTCCAAGGCTCGGCTGGCTTCCCCGCCGGTAACTTTTCCTTTGTAGATGGAAGGAGTAGGCACCTCTTTTGTTTCCGCAAGATCTACCAGCCCCGTAGACGTTTTTTATTCCGCAGAAGGTAAGAGTACGATAGTTTCCCTCTCTCACAGTCAGTCCGTTTTCCCGAGTTGCCCCAGCCGCCCCCCTGTCCTGCTCGTGCCATTGCTCCCTGTTTTTCCCGCATCGTTCGCTCAGTAAGAGGGTGGCGGGACAGCTAGTACGAGCGGAGACGGGCTTTTTTAGGGAGTTAGACCTGCGTTTCTGTTGAAGACTTACTTCGGAGTTCTTTTGGCCGAGCTCGCGTTTTCGGCCCGGTGAGCATTTAAGAGGAGAGACGCAACCTTCTTTTTTCTTTCCCTCGTCGGTATGAGCTTTTTCTTCTGACGTGACGAGGTTCGGCTTTTTCTTTTGCGAGGGCTGATGCCCTGCTAGGGTGACCCCCCCCTCTCTATTGTTTTGCACTGTATCAGAAGATAGTGGTAGTCCGTGTCGCACTTTCTTTTTTAGGATTGGACGCCCTTATGAATTGAATTTCTGGATGCCGTTGCGTTTTCGACGAATTGATCGATCCGATCGCTCGGCTCTTTAGTCCTATGGAAGAAGTGTGTGGTTCCCTTTCCGTTTTCGCTGCTTCTTTTTTCCAACAGCGGACATTCGGATCGTCTGCGGTTTCGCCACTTCTACTCTCTATCGTCGTTTCGATCAGGAGCGCAAGAGATTGGACGCTTTCTCCCAGGACCCCTTTTTTTCCTTGTGCGGCAGCAGCCCCGGCTCCCCTCTTGTTACCGATCTCATTCCCGTTAGTAAGTCAGTCCGTTAGTATATCTACAATCTTCACTGAAGACAAGGCCATGGCTTTTTCTCCCCCGTTGAAGCCTATCCCGAGCGCGCGCCTTCGCGGTTTTACCTCCGTCGTGGGCTGCCCATGATGTCGAGGTGCTCTCCGGGAGTTTGGCAGTAGGCTCCGGCACAGGCTTCCCAGTATTAACCACTCGAGTATTTTTCATCTTTTTTCCGGCAGCTTCGCGTCCCTGTTTTTGCTCGTAGTTTCTTTCAGGTCGTCGCGGAATTGCCTAATGACCCGCGGCTTCTTTGGCCAGTGTGCTTGCCGCTTTGCGGTCTCCTCTCCCTGCGCATTCGAACCGTTTTTTTACAACCCTTTTCGAGACGCGCTATCTTAATGAACAAGCACTAGCCTCTGAATCAGGCCTCATGCACCCCCTTCAACTTCAGTTTACGCGAACAGGGATGGTCGAGTACCCCAGGCCCGATTTTTTCCCCTGGAACACAGTAAGATAAGACACAAGGCTTTTTCCCGGGCAGGTGGACCTTACGGGTCCGAGCGTTCGCTCTTTTCATTTCCCCCCCTCTTATTTTGGTTTGAAAGGGGCAGAGTGAAAAGCCTCACTATTTTCGAAGAAAGAGCCTCTAGGGGTCCCCCGCGGCGCGTGCCGCGTTTCCCGGGATGACCTTTCCCCAATGTTGGAGTATGGTAAGAAGCCTGCGTTTCCTTCATGTGGTATTGCACGCTTCCTGCCCCCCTCACACCTTGAACGCCCTTTTCTCTGGGTCGGAAGCCTTCCACGCCTATAAGGTGCCCTTCCAGGAGGATTCGCCACAAGTTTCTTCAGGGTGAAAAACTTGAACCTGAGGGGAAGTCTTCCTCATAAAGCGTAGCAGGCCCCCTACGGTATCGATTTTGATTTTTCCCTCTCGAGCAACGTGGGAATCGCCCTCTGCGGTCCGTCGGGAGGTTTGCCTGAGGAACCCTGTTCCTTGATGGACGGTGGTCCCTCCGGCCCTGTCGTCGTTGCACTCTTCGATTGCTGAGAAGTTCAGTAAGCCTTAATGTCAAGGAAAAAGCGGGAACGCCCTCCGAGGATGCCCTTAAGGGGGCCGTGGCACATTTTTAGTGGGTGGAGTAGGGTAGCGAGTTTCCCCCCCCACCGGAATCTTCGATGAGAGGTTATCTCCGGACCAATGCATTTGCACGGCCTTTCTTGTACCCAGAAAGTCGATTGGGGGGCTTAAACTAGTCTCGCGGAGTAGCGAGTCTCGTACCGGTCGAGTAGGCGGGTGAACTTTTTTTCCCTGATGATCCCTGGTAGAAACTTTCCCACAACTATGGTTCCTAACTTAGGCGGGGACACGCCTTTATAGCCCTTCGTGGAGCGCTGATACTTGTCAAGCCGGACATCGTGGCCCCTGGCAGCCCGGGGCAAAGTTTGTCTCCCTCCCGTGCCGCGATTCTTGTGATGCTCCGTTAGCACACGCAGCGTGTTCGATATTTACCTGAAGCTGTTCCCCTTTCCCCCGGTTCCCGACGGCACCCGTCAATTTCTTTACGTTGAGACGTGCAATAACGAAAGCGTCTCCCCGCCACTGTTCAGCCGTACGCGTCAGCGGCACCTGGTTCCAGCGGCATCATGAATCGCACTCTCCTGGCTAAAGTGGCTCCGAGACAGGGAAGGGATCCGGCCTCGGTTTTCCCGTGCCAACACCTTCTACTTTTCTTAGCCCGAGCACCATGTCGTCTTTTCCCCGCGAACGCGCCGGCGTTTCCGAAGTCCCCCTGCTTCCGCGTACCCACACTGGAGTCCCGCTATCCCTCCCTGACCGTCTCCGTGCCCCTCCACCCGGCCGGCGGTCTGTGTCGAGGAGGAGGGAAACCTCCCTTCGTGATCCTTAGGGTGCGGAGTCTTTCCTTTGTAACGCTTCCCCTAGCTGTCCCCCCAAGCCTGCCCCCGGCTAAACCCCATTTGCCTCACTCAGCTTCCCGCTTGCGTTTTTAAAGTCTCTGGTCGGGGACCGGTTTGGCGGACCCTGGATTTTCTCCGACGATGCGGGTTCACTCCCTTCATGAGGATTCCTCATGATTGCCGCCACTGTTTTGGACGACTCTTTGCCCGTAGTCTATGGACAGTCCCCCCGGCTTTATCCTCAGGCACTAGTACTTCCCCGGTCTCTGTAGAAGTTCTTCACCCACGTGCGTATTCCCCTCGGAAGCCCTCTTCCTATGTTGCGTCAGTTCACTTACTTTGGGAGCCTGGTTCGGACATTTGAGGGTCGGACGCCAGCGCAAAAAAGGCAGGTTTTCAAGGGATTCACTTTTCTTTTCCTTTCTCGATCGTTTTCAGAAGCTCACCCCTTGGCAGTACTGTAAGCACTCATTCCCCCCAGTGACCCCCCCCCTTTCCTAGCCCAAGAGGCCGAAATAGAAATTCTTACGGAGTCCCTTCGCCAACCACAGATGGCCAGCGTGGTGTCCAAATATGATTGTATCGATTGTATAAATCTGCTCTCAAGGCACTTCCCAGGGAACCCTGCGCCTACGATCCGATTTTGGATAGCGCCTACCTGTTTTAAGCGCGCAGACGAGATGGACGGCCCCTCATTCTGTCCGGCCGTGTACTAGACGGCCTCGCAAGCCACCGCTGGCGCGCACGTGCTATGCTGTCCGGCCGCCACCCTCCTCTCGACGTGGCCCTCCTTACGCCGTGCGAGGGGAATCACCCAAGTCGCGTCTACAAAAGACTCCCATCCTCTAAACGGCAGGTAGCTGCATCACGCCGCATTGGTTGCGGTTTATCCTTTCTCCCTACGTAATAGATAAGTCACTCTCTCCCCCCGATACGTTTCGCTTCGGTGAGGGCCTATGGTCAGCCTGAAATCTTAAGGAGGAGACGTTCTTCATTCATACGTTGTTGTTGTGAGAAACCTCCTATCTATCCTATTTGATCAAGGCCTGGGGCATTAATTTCTTCGAACTCACAGAAACGCAAGCTCTCGTCTCTGTTTCAGGTTGCCGAGACTTACGTTGACGCGGCTGCCGCTTTTTAACCTTGTGGAACGGATAAATGCATTCTCGCTTTTCCCCCTTTTTTCTATCTCCCCCCGGTCTCTATCGTTTTTTATTACCTCGACGGCGAGGTTTTTTGGGATTAGATCGGAGGCCACCGATGGGTTTGGCGCGCCGTGCTCGTTATGTCACGTCGTGCAACGAGTTTTTGCCTTTCCCGAGGCGGCGGCGTACCACGCATGACCCGGAGTCCTTTTGCCTGCGCGGTCGTCGCGAGCGGTCTCCTAGGTTTTTCTCTTGCAAAACCATTAGTCAAGTTCCCTTTCCGCGTCTCTTCGGCCCTCTACAAGGGGCGTACCGTAGGGACACCAGGGTTTTTTCTCCAGTGCCTCTGGTAGTAAACGCATACCCCCCTTCCTCCTATTCCCCTCTCACGCGGCGCTTTTTTTCGGCGAGCGTTCTTCTGCGATTTGTCTTGCAAGCCATTTGCCCGTTCGAAAAGAGCGATTAAAGCCCAATCCAGTGAAGCAAATTAAAGCCTCTCGTGTTGTGGCCCCGGGAACCCGTTCGCCTCAATTTCCAATGTCAAAAAAGCCCCCCGCTGCCCGATTAAGGCTTTTACCATTTGATCCTTTTTGAGGTAGGCTCTCTCATTGTACTGGCGACCTTAATACGAGCCCTTGACGTTACAGGATTAGGGTGAGACCTCGGATGTACCTAGCTGCAAGAGTCTTTCCCAACAGTTGGTTCCCAGGCTCCCGGAACTCGGCCCTCCTCTGGAGGTTCCAGAGGAACCAGCGTTCCCGGCGACCCATCCTGTGCCCCGCTTACCCGAAATATTTCCACAGATCTTCAGAGTTCCTGAAGATGCCACTTGGTCGAGGGATCCCCTTCGCCGGTGTCGTGCCGACCTCCCCTTTTGATTGCCACCGCGTTTGGCAACAGACAACCGCGTCCCCCAATGCTGCTGGGATAAGTGTTAAGCAGTACCAACGATAACGCCCTTGCTTGGTCGTTGGAGCAAGACGGTTACATCAGCTTGTTCGCGCTCTGCGTCTTTTTTAAGCGTAAAGGAGTACTTTTGGACGCGTTCCCCAGCCGGAAGACGTTTCTTTTGATCCTGAGAATTGGGAGGTCCCTCAGAAGGCTGTAGCCTCACCCCTCTTGGTAATTAATTGTCCGGGAGCTCGTCCTTCTCATCGGAGGACGTCCTTAGTTCCATGTGATAGACGATGAAAAGGTTCGCAGCTTCCTCTCGTCCCCAGTAAGTACTAAGTTTGGTTCTGCAAGTTAGGAGAGGACTTTTGCAAGTTGAAAGGTCGCGTATATTTCTGGAAGTACTCGGGCACGGATGCTTGACTATTATACGTTATCTTCCAGATCTACCCAGGCGCGGAGCTAGGAAACCAGAGCACACGATGGTTTCCATCGTGGTAGCGCTCGAGGTTTAACAGAGCCCATCGAGCTCTTCGGCAAGTTCGAACACAGACAGCTTCCCCCGAATTCTCCAAGACGTCGACTCGTCATCACGCCCCGATCAGACAATAGCATTGCGGTGTGCCTCAGCAGGCTCCCCTCTAGCGAAGAAGATAAAGTCGCTCCCCCCTGCCGCGTCCCTCCTAAGGGCCTTCCTCTATTCCGTTCGTGGTCCGCTGGTCTTTCCCTGAATTGGCTTGAAAAATTTTTTCCCCGCTTCTCCGCCTTTTGTTTTTCGTTACCTCGCTCACTTCCGGCCCAGAAGTTTTACGGGTCACTTCCACTAAGCATAGGTTCTTGGGCCCGGTCCTGTCTTAGGCTGGGGGGACCTTTTCTTCTGACGACCACGAACTTCGTCTGCAACTCCGACCCTTTTTTCCGGATTCCCACAGTACTGTACAGCCTTCCCCAAAAAAACCCCTCCGTCTCGATCAGCGATTTACCCGAGACTAGATAGTCCCCTCCGAGGAAGGTACTAAAGTCCTCTGTCGGGCGTTTCTCTATTAAGTTCGTCTCCCGGCCTCAGTTGACTGCACCAGGGGCATGTCGTTCTTCCAGAAGTCCGTGGCACCCTTCCTGGGAATGTCCCGGGCGGTGTCCCCTATTTTACGCTCATCAGGGGCTGCACCGTGTCGTCACCCTTCTGCTCCCGGCAAAGCCCGAAGCGTCCCCTCCTGCGGTTTGACCCTTCGTCCCGAGACGCGGCAGCTTGGCCGGGGGGAACGGACGACGGTAGCTTCAGTGCGACCTCGCACCTGCTGGCGCTTGAGAAGGCCTCAGCCCCCCAAACGTCGCTTTCTACCCTTTTTTTTGGTATTACCGCATAGCATTGTCACCAGGGTGGTTTGGGAGCGGAAGTGTCACCGCTTCCCTGGGCCCACCAGTGCCGGTCCGTTCCCCGAAGTTCTGAGGTTCGCTTGACCGGATTAGAAATGAGGACCTGCAGCCGTGAATTAAAGTTTGTATGGCGTCCTAAGACCAGGGTTTCCCCCAGCGGGTTTATCGAGGAATTGGCTGGAGAGGGAAAGAGATTGGTTCCCTCCCAATGGACCTGAACGACTCCTTATGGCTGACTGTCCCCGCGGCTGAGAACCCACTTCTCGGATAGAGCGACCCCCTTAGACGGACTGGAAGCAGTACCGCCTGCCGGAATTTCTAAAATAATCGAATCCTAATCCTCTTCTGTGAAGGGCGCCTACTGCACGTTACCGTGTCGAAGCACTCTCGCTCCCTCTTCTTGAGTGATGTGGCCGACGAATGTGGCTATCCCCCTTTCTCGGCCCAATTTCATCGACCCTGCAAACCCTTCTTCGGTTTTGCTCCTGCCGGGAAGTGGGCGACGTTGCCCCCTGAAAGCCCACTTCCTTACGTTCCGTATTGCTAAGGGGTATCGTCTCCCTGCCTGATGCAGCAGAACCCCTAGGTTCACTGGAGGACTTCCCCTTAAAAAAAAATTCCCCCCCTGTCCTCCCTCTACTGTCGAACACTTACCCCTCGATCTGAACGTTCCCCTTTGCGACAGGGCCGCCCCGACCTAAGTAATTTGGGGTCCTTGAGGACAAGGAAGCTTTTTCCCGTTCACCAACCTAGACCCATGACTTCCGAAAGATTGAGGTGGCGACCTGCTTTTCTAGCTTAAGGAGGTTTTAGAAATTACCACCCTTCCCTTCAAGTACTCTGCAGATGCTCAGCCCGACAACCAAGTCTTTTCTTTTCCGCCAGAGACCTTTCCTTTGCGACGACGGTCACCATCCTCGTCCTTCCCTGACGGCAGCGTCAAGGTCGCCGAAAAGTCGTAGGCAACATTTTCCCTCCTCTGACTTGGCATATCGCCGTTTGATTTCGCCGTATGACCTTCATTTCACAGCAAGGAGCTTCACGACGATCTTCACCGATAACTTCCAGGTCAGCTAAGTTCACGTCTCGGTCTACTCCCCACATCGCGGAGCCATCCCACTTTTCCGTTTTTGCGCGTAGCGCGAAGCCCTCACTGCCATCGAACCGAGCGACGTTAGGTCCTTCCTTTGGCAAGGGCTTTACGGCGGTGGGCTCATTCTTCCGCACGGATTCTGTCTCTTCTCTCGGCGGTCTTGCGCGGACCTAAGTCTTACGGTGGATTTTCTCTGTCGCTGGAGCGACGGAAACTCACCGCGTTTTTCGGCCCCGGCGGTTACTCAGGCCGTTTCTTTTAGTGCCATTCCGTGCGCGCGTTGGTCTTCCGAACGCGGCCACGACGGTCTGTCCCCAGCGGTCGATCTCTCTCTTTCTCCTCTTTTTTGTTGTTTTTTTTTTCGCGTCGTGCGCCGG
>Ga0179591_1331119_pt1 | contig 10946 bp, 13 predicted proteins | sample CZOMad2_1_08_16f_FD_182891 | JGI IMG/M metagenome (GOLD analysis project Ga0179591, IMG submission 182891) | Vadose zone soil fungal communities from Angelo Coast Range Reserve, California, USA - CZOMad2_1_08_16fungal (PacBio error correction) | ecosystem: Environmental > Terrestrial > Soil >... | reverse complement strand
GCTGGTAGTCCCAATTACGTTGGAAGATAGAGTTCCCTTGAAAATTTCGTCCCCTGGACTTCCTCCCTCTGACCTTCTTTTTCACACCCCTGAGAACCTCCGTCGTCTTGCGTTGGTCCACGGCTTTCCTCCCCCCCTCATGGAATACACTCTAATCCTTTTTGTCATAGGATCTGTCGTTACCGCTGGTTCGAATTTTTCCCCCTCCCTTTCTGGTGTACATGGACATTTCCCCTCCGATAATCTCCTGAAACGGTTTTCCACGAGTGCAGAATTTCCCTACCTGCTAAGCTCATCGTCGCCGGCATCGCTCTCCTTCCTTCAGAGTTTCCCCCCTTGTCAGCGTCCGATCGGATAGATTCGCGTAGATTGACGAGGCTGTCTTTTTTGCCTGAATAGCTTATAGAAGCACGTTTTTTGAGATTTTTTTTGTGGAACATCTGAAATACCGCCGCCTTGACCCTTTTTTCTTTTGTGTAAATTGTTTGGTCGAAACCTAGCGCCCGACCACCCAAACACATCCGCCGCCTCCTACAGATATAACCCCCCTCCCGCACTTTAGGCCTTGTTGCCGTGGTTAGTCGTGTTGCCCTAGCCCTTTTCCCTCTCTCTAGCTCAGAGAGTGGAATACGCGTATTCTCGATTCCGTACGTAGAGTCCACCCCCTGCCCCCCTTCGTGACCACAGTGAAGTTTGGCCGCAGACTGCTTTTACCTTCCCCCCCCACCCTGAAAGTTGTTTGCAAATTCGTTTGTGATACCAACTTGAGATACATTTCCTCATTTTTCTCCGCTTGCAGCGGTATGTGGCCTTTCAGGTCTCAGACTTAGCCTTGTCTTCCTGCCCTTCTTTCCTTTTTTTTAAATTAAAAACCCCTAACCCATTACTCGTCCGGCTTTTCTCCTACATCGCATATTCCTTTTTTTATATATTCACGTCCTCTCTGATGAACACTTCTTCCGCGTCAAAGAGAAGCGCCCCTGTTGAGAAAAACAGTCAACTTGATCAAGCTGCCCTACTTTTCATTTCCCCCCCCCCTTTCAAAAAATCCGGCGTATCACATTCCTCGTCCGTCGTGTTGTCGATAGTGAGACCTTTTCGAGGCTTGTTTCCCCCTTGTTGGCCCTCCCCTTCTTTACCCAAGGGTTGGCGCCTTCCGCGATCCTTTCCTTCACATGACCATCCCTTTTTTTTTTTCCAGCTTTCACGTACGTAAGAGTCATCTTTTTGCAACCTTATGCGAGGATTCGTAATCGTCGGAACCGCCCCCTTTTTTTTCTGACAAGGGTCTCTTTCTTTGGAGATGTTTGTTCCCCGCGCTCCCCGCTGTTGTCCCAGTGTACACCAGTCCCCACTGTAGATCTTGACTTTGGTGAACCTTGATCTCCTTCCGTTCCCCCTGGGATTAGACTTCTGTGGACGTTCTACTCTCCAAATGCAATCCAAACCCCCCCCCCCCCCCCCCCCCCCCCCCCCCCCCCCCCCCCCCCCCCCCCCCACCCCCCCCCCCCCCCCCCCCCCCCCCCCCCCCCCCCCCCCCCCCCCCCCCCCCCCCCCCCCCCCCCCCCCCCCTCGCGATGTTAAAAATTTTCAAACTGTTTTTGACGGAAAAACTGCCTCTCTCACCACATGGGAGATCATAGCCCCCCCCCAGCTTTTTTTTTTCCCTTCTCAGAGATCTTTGATTGCACGCGCATGCAGTCCGCGCGCCCAAAGCGTTTGTTCTAAACTCTGGTCAACTAACACAGTGCCAGCCGATCAAACACCATCCGCTAGCTGCCATGCGTTACCCCCCTTCCCTTTTTCCCCTCCTCTTTTCTCCTTGAAATCACCTGAGCCAACAGATCCAACTTGTTTTGAACGATCCTCCCCATGCGGTGACTCCCCTCTGGTCCTCACACCATCCCGCTCCCGTCCTGACACAAGAAGCACCCAGCTTCCTAAGTACCTGCTGTTTTCTGTAATCTGTAGCGGTTGACGGAATCCTTCACTCTTTAGTTTCGTTCGTCCCTCCCTCCCCATCTTCTCTCCTGTTGTTAAGATTTGTTCACTTAGCTTTTTTCCCCCAGCAACTTTGGATTTTTGCGTGTAAGATTTTTTGCTTCTTACGGTGCGACCATAATTATAGGAGCCAGGATTGAAACAGAACAATGGTCTGCGAACTGTATTCTTGAAAGTTAACGATGTTCAATCTTTTGTCGCACCGTGAAATCACCCACTCAACCATTCCTCTTTCACTGGATAGCTGCAGGTTGTTTGTCCCGATTGCCGGATGCATCCCTAGTCCCTCTCCCTTCGATCCCATGCCAGAAGTTCCGGAATCTTACTCCTATAGCGCAGCTGACTGTTTGAATGTTTTTTGAGTTGTCCCTGACCGTCCTAGTGTTGCTTAAATTGATGTTTTTTTTCCTTTTCGTTCTTCTTTTTTGGGGGCAAAGCACTATCCGTCCTAGATGTTGGGCAACTGAAGTTACCCCTTCCCTCTGCTTCTTCGCCAGTTTAGATCTTTTTTTTATGAGATGCCACGGGTGGGATGGTTCAATTTTCCATGGTTTGTACCCGACGCCCACCTGCCCCAAGGGTGCCCGCCTCGTGCAAAGTGCTTGAGTCAAATGAGGTACCCGTTTGACCATGCACTCTGATGCCTTTCTGCTTGCGGCGTAGGACGTTGACGATATTCGGTGAGTGGTCTACCATTGGCCCCTCCCCGGTCCTCCAAGGTAATCGGCCCCTCGTGAAAGGCCGGCCCCGTGGTTCTGATATCCCCCCTCGTTCCCTTCCCTTCTATGGGGGTTTTCCGAACCATACCTCTATCTTTTCCTTTTTTTGTTGTGTAGAGGCTTTAAAAAGGGATGCCCATCCCTTCCCACCCCGTAGCGCTCGTTTTTTTTAGAGGTGCTTTTTACATAGTAACCCACCAACGCCTCCCTTTCAGCTGAACCCGTCATCTTGTTTTATGAGGGACAAGGCGGTTGTCCCTCCAACCCCCCCGTACCTTTTAGGCCCTTCGGTATCCCCCTTCACCCCCTGCCATCCTCGTTTCAACGGTGTCAAACCTTTCACCGATCCGTTTTCCCTTCTTCCGTTTCCCATGGCATTTGCGGGGGGACCCCCCACAGGTACCCGACCCTTCCACCCTTGCTTCCCCTTCGTGGAACCACAACGAGCCACCGCGGCAGAAGGGCTTTTCCAGCGGTTAGGATTTCTGTCGCCCCCACCTTTTCTTTCTCCAGCCCCCTCTTGGTGCAAAGACCCAATCACCCCCAAGACCCGCTTTTGTTCCTATACGTGACACAGAACAACCCCCCTTTCAACCACCCGCACCAACACAACTTTCTTCCTAGGCTTCCCCTCCCCGTGTCCTTGGACCGATGAAGCACTTCCTCTTTCTAGTCCACTGTTTCGCTGAGGATGCGCTTTTTACCTCCCTCTCGTCCCCGGCAGATACGTTGCGACATTGCGGATTGTTTGCATTACCCACGGTAAATGTGATCCCTCTCATTACAGGTAAGCTAACTTCAAATATCAGACGGCGTCCCCCTCTTCTTGTGTTACCCCCTGGAATCTTCCAGGCGATTTCCGTCGCTCCCCCCGTATCATCTTCCTCCTCCGCGTGAACTCGTTTTTCAACGTGACACGGACGTCCCAAAACCCTTCTTTCCCCCCCTCGCGAAAAGGAAAATAACCTCTGACGATTCCCTCGACACTGAACCATCGTCGTCAATTCGAAGGATTTCCCTAAGAGTTAATTTATGAGATGCCACTCGGGCTGTTAGTCCCAGAGTTCACCGCTTGCGCATTTACCCTAGTTTTTCTTCTTGACTTGCCAGGGTGGTTTGATTTTCCTCCTCCCTCCCCCAAAGGTGAACGCCGTACCCTCCCCCTCGGAATGATCATGGATGGGTTCTTTTTTTTCGTTGGGCCAAACCAAAATTTGTTCTTTTGACACAAGTTCTAACAACCCCCGCGTGTACGCAAAGGCTTGCTGCTTGCATACCCCCCCCCGTCTAATCCATGGAGACCAAAAAAGAGTCTATGACCTTTTTGTGTTGACGGCAGATTTTTGCCGTGATCTGTTTAAGTCAACCCTTTGTGTCCTCTTTCCGCTCCCGGTTTTTCGCGTTGTTCCCTTTTCGATCTCCCTTAACCCCCCTCATCGATTTTCGCTTTAATGCTTATCAGTCGGATTCCACATGCCCCATTGAAAACTTACGAGCCTAGTCTTAGCGTACCCCTGGTCTCCCCAGATTTTCCTCCAGCGGGTCACTGATTACATCTACCCGATCTTTTTGAAGGGACCAGTTAAAGGGGGGGCTGGTTCGCTCGCCTACGAACCGCTTCCTTTCTCGCCGGTGGACTTCTTAATTCCCTTTTTTACGTGGAATCTTGACAAAAACGGAGGGGGTGTTATTACAGAAACAATAAGTCTGACCCGGCGACCACACAACAATGGATTCACCATTCCCCCACGCCCGCGTCAGCCTTCCCCACGCTTTCCCAAGGGTCCCCTTTACACTTACTCATCCTTCAGGCTTTTCATGTCTACCCTGATGTGACTGGTGTCAGACGAAGTAAATTTCGGGTTTCAGTCGGCCCCGCCATGTCCCCTCCATCAAAAGAGCCGGATCCAGTGGGCGAATCCGCGTTGCATCCGAACTAGTTCAGGTTGTCTTTCCTTCTCCCTTGTAGAGTGTGCGATTACCTCTTTCCCCTTTTGAACCTCGTTACTTTTGCTTTAAGGTACACGACGATTTCAAGATAGACGGACCAAAAATTTCCTCCTGAATATTACTGTCGTCAGATTTTGCAACTCCTCTCCCCCTTCCAGTTTCTCCCCCTCGTCTCGTGTGATTTCTTTCCTCATTGGTAATCCCTGGGACCAAAGGACATTTTCGGTCTTCCTGATTTCTCATGGAAAAACGTGCTTCCCTCTTTGCATTCCTCTATCGCTAGTGGGACTCTAGTCCCCCCCCCTTTTTATAGTCCCTTTTTTCCCCCGAAAAGTTCCCCGATCGGCTCGCCCCGATTCGCTGCATGCTGGCCAAACCCAAGAAACTCCTTTCGGACTTAAATTGCCCCCCCCCCCAGAATCCCCCTACTTTTGGTGATCTCAGGGGGATCGCTCCTTCTTGGGTGTTTAGGGCGCTCGGGACTCCAGAAAATTTCCTCTCAGCGCGAAATCATCGCTGCGGATTTAAGATGTTCAGTCAACTCCTAATCTTGAACGTTCGGCGATACCCAGTCCCCCTTTTTTTTTTCTCCACCCTCTATAGTCAAATCGAGCATCGTCTTCTCGAACACTTTCTGAAAATGGTCCTTTTCCTTTTTCAATTAACCAACGAGGAGACTGGTTCTGAATGTTCATGAATACCCTCCCCTGTGTGTACCTAACGGTGAAGGCAAGTCCTACTCGGCGGTTCCCCATTTGATCCCCCTCACAAATTTGATTCAAAGATTTTCTCCCCTAACTTTCCTATGTTATACAATCTAAACGTCCGATCGTTTCGAACCCCCCCTTTCCGGCGGGTTAGGACTTACTCTTATTTCGCAGATTTTTGGCATAGGTCGCTGAGGTATCCAAGGCTTCCCGTCATTGACGCGATCGATCAACTTTGAATCCCCCCCTCGGTTTTCCAGAATATATATCCCCCAGAATAACATTTGATTCCTCTTTCTTTTCGCGCCATAGTTTTCTGAGTTCCTTCCGGTTTCAATCGACGCCTGTTCCCTTTGCCATCGAGTTCACTTCATCCTGCGCCTCCCCCACCTTTCATCATCCCTTTTTTCACCTTTTTTTCTGAATTGGCATAGCGATCGGCGGGTAGCTGGATCGTTTTCAAGCCTGTGTTACTCATCTGGTCTGAATATTACATTTGACCAAGTCAGATTTGTCCCTTGAGGCCCATGGGCGGTCGGTACACTGGGCCTTTACCCCAATGAACTTTCCCCTCAGATTCTCGCAGCAGCGCTTGTGGTCTAGTCCTCTGCCACATGTCCTATGTCATTTCTCCCCCTCCTTGTTATGACGAGCTGGCTGTTCCTCCTTGTTGTACTGAATATTTTTCTCGCCCGCTAACATTAGTTGCGCCGTCGTCGTTTTTAGGCCCCTCTGCAATTCCGCTTCTCTTTTTCTTCTGAGCGGCCCATGTGTTTTGCTGAAAAGTCCCCCCTCCCCCAAACACAAAAATATTGCGCGCTTTCGATCTCACCCCCGGCCGTTTGTTAGGAAGGTGCCGCCGTATTGCGTTTTGTTTGACCCTCCTCTCCAGTTGATCGCGCCGTAGTTTTCCTCACTTTTCTTCCCCCATTTTCGATCCTTTTCGTAGATCCACAGCGACTCGGCCGTCCGTGCTGCAACGTTTTGCGCCCGACGCCAGGGAATGGTAACGACTCCGTTTTCCCCTTCATGTATCCCCCCCTGCAGATCCCTACCTCACCCCCCCTCCGCATGCTTATGTTTTTCGAGTTTCCTGCGACAGGTAATTTCCCGCCTTTTTTTTTTGCGCATTTTGAAGCGTCGTGTATCTCACCTTCCAGTCCCGAAACTTCACGTTCGTGAAATTTGTTTCACTCGATTACTCTTCGTCTACGTCACGGCATTTTGCTGCGTGTATCGCCAAGCAGGGCCTCTTGTCGTCTCCAAACCTTTCCGGTCATTTCTGCCCATACGGGTCGTCGTCTTCACCACAACCTCCTTCATCAATTAGAGTCCTCGTGCTTGGATCTAATTTTGAAACCTTTCGCGTTGTTGAATATGATGGGCTGAGGTATCTCGTACTCCAAGTTTTTTTCCGCCTTTCTGGTCTTGTAATGACATCCTTTTCCCCATCCGTTTGTCTCGGCCCCCATTAATGGAATTTGATTTTTCCGTTTTCGCCCGGCGTTGGTCCTCTTCAATCCTCTCCATACCGCCCAACACCCTTTCCCCTCAAAGTGTTTTCGTTTTCGATGTATAGGCGAGTCCTCGTTTTCTAACAAATCCACCTTTCCTCCGGTCGAGCTGTAGTTTGACTTTGCTCCCCCCCTTGATCGACTGATCCCTTATGACGCGAACGGAGGAGGCCTTCCCAAGCGGTTCATTCCGTAAAAATTCCCCGCGAACCCTTCGCGATTCCAATCTTTCCCACCCCTGTTTCCGGAAACACGATCCGCGTTACCTCCACATTTTTTACTGATAATCTTTCAATCGCGTTTTTTTGAACCCGTTCGGCTTTCGATCTTGGATGCAAACTGCGAAGCACTTGCGTCGGCGAACCGTTTTTCCCTTTTAACGTGTTTCAACACCCCTTTTTGTCTCTCCCATTACTTCACAAGACTCTAGCTTCTCCAGTTCAGCCGGCGTTCACCTGCCGTCTAAGTCCATCCCCATCACACTCCCCCCCTCTGTTTCACTTTCAAGGATGTTTTAATCTTCCTTCCGACTTTTTTACCATCGCATGCTTTCCCACCTTCTCCTATCTCATCCGCTCCAGCGTTTCCCTCTTTTCATTTGGTTTCCCCGGAAACCAGCTGTAGTTTCCTTGCAACCAGACATCGCCATTGATTTTTAACTACCTTTTCGTTAATGTTCGTCGGGCACTTATTTCTACGTACGCTGTTCTTCTGAATTTTACCATCGCCTTGACCCTGGCCCCCGGTTTACCACCAGCGAACCACCCCAAAAAACCCAACCCTCCGAAGTCTTAGTTTTTACGTTCCTCGTAACTTGGCGCTGATCACCGACCCTCCTTAACCCCATAACACTTCTTTCCGTCAGATGAAGGCTTTTTCCAGGCCTACGTTAATTCCTGCCCTTCCTCCGAGCTCTGCGGGCGAGCCCGTGGTCTTGGCCTTCGGATCCCATCCTCCTTTTTTTGCCGTGCTTACGTAAAAGTTTGTTTTTGTTACGACGCCTCCTTGTTAAAGTTGCCCATGGCCCACACTTGTGTTGGTGTGATGTGGTCAAGATCGTACCTAGCTTTCTCTCTTTGTCTGTCTGACAGAATTTTACCCCCCTCTCCTGAGGAGCGTGATGTATCGTCCCTTTCCCGCGGGAGCGATTGTGGATTTTCCTTCTGTATACCATGTGTCCTGCAGCAAACGAACTGTGCCCCGCCCCCGCTGATTGCGGGAGCCCCTGCTGTAAACGTCTTGAATTCCTTCGCTGATGGCTAGTAAGTCGAGAAGCGTGTCTATCGAAGGTGTGTGGAGGTCCTTTACTCCTGCCGCCCCCTACAATTCAATCGGTCAGATTGTAAGGCCCGGTAAGCGTTTGTGGCTCCCATTCCTAACCCTCCGTTTCGTTCCCTGAGACCCTTGTGTTTGATCACCTTTCCCTTTTGACTCTCTTCTCCCCTCTTGTTTGCGTAGTACCGGGTCTGACGACCCCCGTTCGTCCCCCCCCCCCCCCCGATAGTCCTGTCTGAGTGGACATATACTAAAAACCCAGTATTTAAAAGATCCTCATAATTCCCTTGTCGAAAGAGGAAGCACTCCCATACCCCTGATAGGAAATAAAGATTCTCGCCCACTGGCCGACCCCCCCCCATTTTCCCATAAGCAATGGAAAGTCTAAACCCTTTCCAGATTGAGTATCCCGCCGTGCAATTTCTCCCCGTACTTTTGGGAATCGAGAGGGAACCCAACGTAAACTGGAACTGCCACCCTTCTATTCTTTCCCCCCCCAAAACGAATCGACATCCCATTACTGGATTAGGGTCCTGCTGTGGTAAACTTTTCTGTCTCCCCCCCCAACCTTCCCAGCCTCTTTTCTCTCTGGTTGACCACCCCACCCCAACTCCGAATTTGCAGACCCACGTTCCTCCGTCGACCAAAACACCTTCTTCGCAGCTCAGGGCTTCAGTCCCCTTTTCTTTTTCATCCTTACCCTCGAGTCAGACCTGATTCCGTGACTTGACAGCGGGAACCCCCTTCGTTCATCCAACGGGCCCTCTTTGGAGCCGGGGATGTGTTTCTGGCTCCCCCCCCGGTCATGAGCCTGTACATTGCACCGTTTCTGCCTATTGACTTCTCTCAACCTTGCTGGGGGTCCGTTGCTCGATCGGAGAGGGTCTGGTCGAGAGTTCATACTTTTTTTCCCTCTGTTCCTCCGCTGCAGAGGGACCCTTCACTAAATTTGTGAAACCCCCAACCCCTCTCTCTTTGCCCCTTCTGCGACGGAAAACCCCTTGCGATTCCATCAAAAGCATTACCCGCCAGCTGGCGAAACGCGGCGCACGTACGCGTCTTTCCTGGACGGGAGCCTCGGGCGTTAACTTTCAGAGATTCCAACCGTCCCCATGGCACCAAAAATTTGTGATATCCCTGGCCCTTTGCTTCCTCCCTTTTCCGGGGTCCCCGTCGATTTAATCCTTATCTAGCTGATGGGTCCCCATCTTTTAAGGTTTTTCCAAATGACCCACGTTGATCCACACGCGTTCCCGAGACTCTTTTTGTCGATTCCTCCAAATCGATCCCCTAGTTGAAACCAAAGATTGCTTATGATCTCCTAATGGCTTGAGCGTTCAACTCTCCCTTGTCTTTGCCCAGTTTTTAAGGAGTTGGACCATGCGCCGGTTTTATCGTGTTTTTTTCTCCCGCTCCGCTTTTCCAACCCTTCGTTTCGCCGATACCATTATGTGTTACTCATGGATATGAACCTGAAAACCCTTAAAGTCCCGTGGGAAAGTTTGTCTGTACCCACCTTCTTTCACAAGCTTTCGTCACGGGTACAACCGATTCTCCCCCCTCAGAACAATTCTTTTCACTTTGGGGCGCTTATGCCGACTCTCCACGCCCCAACCCGTTCTTTCCGATTTTCCTGGTCGAAGGAAAAACTGGTTTTGGATGTCGCCCACAATAAGCTTCCCCCTGAGTCTGACAACACTTCCGGCCGCCTCCCCAACTCATCGTCCCCCTCCGGCCAAAGAAGCCAATGGTCCCCATTTTTACAATTCTCCCCTCCCTACTACGAGACGCCCTGAGTTTGTGATAAGTTTTTCCGTCCCCCTTCTTGCCTTTCCCATCTTTTTTTCGCTCGACATCTCTGATGTGGGATAGCACGCTCTTTCCTTCCCCGACTTTCCTGAGTGCTGAATGATCCAAGAAGACCTTGCGAAAGATTTCACCTCTTCTCCTTTTAGGGGCGTGTTATGGTGCATGTTGCTACCCTCCTTCAATAACCCACAAACAAGGCTTTTGACCCTCGCAGATGGGAACCCTCGAGAGGGAACGGTTGTTCTCTTTTGTTATCTGCCTTTTGATCCAGAAGTCGCATGGGGTGCGGCCTTTGTTACAGTTATCTTGTTCGTCGGCCCCTGCTTCCTTTCCGGCTCCCTCCGCTTTGCTTTTTTTCTAGACTACACAGGAATCGACTTTCCACGCTCGGCTCCTCCTCCATTGTTTAAGTCAAAAACAGAACTACGTTCATAACCCCCACCCCCTCCCATCCGGTCCCTTTTGGGTGACTCGGGGGGATCGCAGTGTTAGGGCTCGAGGGACTCGACACCCTTGGCCGCTAGAGAACGAATCGTAATCGGCTCCTTTCATTCCCACGTCACAGGAGCTCACCTGTTTCCTTTCCCGATCCATCGCTTCTTCAACAACGGATGACACAGATCTTCCGCCCGATCATTCGACCATCTTATGCCCACCTCGAACAATTTTTTTAGCTATCAACCTCAAACGATTCCCCTCTCTGACCTCGACTCCCCCTATGATTGCACTTTTCATGTGAACGTCTCCTGTACCGTAATAAAAACCTGTCAAGTTCCCCCCAATCGCGGGGCAAATGATAATTTCCGATCCCATCTTCTTCTGAGTCCCTCGTACAAATGACCCTTTTTACACTAGCCCGCCTGGCAGCAATCGGCAGGTTCAGCACTTCCTCTTTTTTCTGCAGTGGCAAGACGGGCGTCTTCGGCCAGGGCTTCAAACGGTTTAAATTCAACGCGAATTCACTTCGCTGG
>Ga0179591_1296813_pt1 | contig 10946 bp, 16 predicted proteins | sample CZOMad2_1_08_16f_FD_182891 | JGI IMG/M metagenome (GOLD analysis project Ga0179591, IMG submission 182891) | Vadose zone soil fungal communities from Angelo Coast Range Reserve, California, USA - CZOMad2_1_08_16fungal (PacBio error correction) | ecosystem: Environmental > Terrestrial > Soil >... | reverse complement strand
GCGTCCATCCTCCTTTTTTCCCCTTTCTCTTCCGTGGAAAAAAAAAGCCCGCTGAAGACGGGCAGCGCGACCTCCTCTTTTTCTTTTTCTTTCTGCACGAAAACATAGACCCTTCGGGCTTTTCCCCCCCTTTTTCCCTTGAGTTGCTCACTTAGGCAGCAGTTCGCGTCCCGCCTTTCTCGCACATCTCGTTTTTTTTCTTCCCCCCCCCCCTCCTCGTTCGAGAGAAAGATTTTACCCCCCTTCCTTCTCTTTTTTTTTCTTTTTTTCCGGCATGGCGCAACACCCGCCTGCCCAGGTCTTCTCCCGCGAAATTCCCTTTTTCCTCCCGCGGCACCGCCCGCACTCCTTTTTTTCTTTCCCTTTTTTTTGGCCGCCGGCTCGCCAATGGCCCGCCCCCGACCCCTTTTCGCGGGCGTCTTTCCTCCCCCCATAGCACCAACTGCTCGCCTTTCTTCCCCCACATGCGTTGAAAAGTGAAATCCTCAGTCTTCCCGCCACCCCCCCTTTTTTACTTCCTAGGGAACGGCCTTCCCCCACTCGCGATAGTGACGCCATCCGTTTCAGCGAACAGGTTTCTCCCTCCTTTTCCCCTTTCCCCTCCTCATGCACCAAGATCACTCCCTCCTTTCCTTCCCCCTTTTCTCCCGGAACAGAGGCCCTGAACACATGCGCCGCGGCCTTTTCTTTCCCCTCCCTTTTTCCTTTGCGGCGAAAAACACGCGCTTCCCCCCTTTTTTCCTCCACCGCCGCGTAAAGCGCGGTGCATGGACGTCCGTCTTGTCCCTTTTCCCCCTTCGGGCGGATTTTTTTTTCCCTTATTTTAATTCCCCTGCTGATCGGGCAAACATTTCCTTTTTTCTTTTCGTCCGATTCTCAATCGCAAGGATTTGCCCTGCCCCTCTTCCCCCCTCACAAGGAGTGGGCCCATCGTGTTCCCTTCCCCCCCCTTTCCCCCCCCCCTTTTTCCCGGCGTCTCCGGCACGGGCTTTGCGAAAATTTGTTTCGACGATCGGCCGTCCCTCTTTTTTCTTTTTTTGTCGTCCGGTTGCTGCCTCCCCCCCTTTTTTTTCTTTCCCTTCGACCGTTGGTTGTCGAACGGCGGTTTGCTTCGGCATGCTTCCTTTTTTTTCCTTTTTTTTTTTTTTCCTCCCCTTTGGGCGGGGAATCCGCGATCGGTTTTTCTTTCTCCTTCTGCGCGGTGTGTATTGCTGTTTGCAACACATAGGAACTTGAACGTTGGTCGCTGCGCTGGTTACTTCCCCCCTTTTTCCTTTCTTTGCCTTTGCTTTTCGAGGATCTCGAGCTTGTCCCCCCCCCCCCCTCCTTTTTTTTTTTTCGCGGCCGATCTGCGAAAGGCGAGAAAAGGCTTGCACCGGGATTGCCCCCTTCCTTTTTTCCCCCCCTTCCTCTGTAACGCTTTAATGCGAGGGTTTTTTTTTTTTCCCTTTTTTTTCCCTTTATGAGTTACTTTTTGTCGGGGGTGGGGCCGTGGCGCGTTTTTCCCTCTTTTTTTCTCCTCCTTTGGCGGATTTTGTCGTTCTTGTTGTCGGTTCTTTTCCCTCCTTTTCCTTTTCCCCGGGGCCAACCTGCTGCTGGAGTTTCACCAGTCGATCTGTCTTCTTCCTTCCCTTCCGATGCACGAACTGTTGCTCGTCCTCTCTTTTTTTTCTGCAGCTTTTGGACCAATGCTTTTTTTCCTTCCTCTTCTCGCACACATAATCCTTCCCTTTTTTTTTTTTTTTCTTCGGGATCGAAATGGGTTTCATCCTTTTTTTTTTTTTTTTCCCTTTTCCCCCCTGCGAACGTCAAGGGGCCCCGTCTGGGCCTTGGTCTCCTCCTTTTCCCCCCCCCCTTTTCCCCAAAAACCGCACGGCCTTTCCTTCTTTCCCCCAACAATCATCCGGAACTTAGAAAAGCGTTTTGAAAGCCCTTCTTCTTTTTCCTTCTCCTTTGCTCGGGGCGAGGCGTCGGTTCTTTTTTTTTTTTTTTTTTTTTTTTTTTCACCCGATTGCGATTTGCGGGACGCGTTCACCGACGGTCTTCTTTTTGGTTCTTGATACGATTTTTCCCTTTTCTCCTTTTATCGGAAAAAAAGTCGCGGGGGCCCCTTCCTTTCCCTTTCTTTTTCTTGCCGAGAAAAAAGGTTTTTTCCCCCCCTTTCTTTTCGCGCTGACTTTAAACACTTTTTCAAGTTCGCCCGGTCAGCCTTTTTTCCCCCCCCTTCTCTGGATGAAGGGGTGATGTTTTTTCCTTCTTTTTCCCTTTTCTTTGAAGCAATCGTAAATCGGTGCCTGAACGGATTTTGCTTCTTCCTTCTCCCCGGACAAAGGGGTCCCCCCCCTTTTCATTAGTTCTCGAGGTGCCAGGAATTCCCGACAGCCCCCTCCCTTCGAGTTGGGACGAATCGAAAACTTTTCTTTCCCCCTTTTTTCAAAACGTGCACGCCATTTGGGCCTATTCGACTGCGGATATCTTCCTTTTTTCCTCCTGCGCTAAAGTTTATATTTTTTTTTTTTGGGAGAAGAAAACCCTTTTTTGTTGGGGGGGGGGGTTTTTTCTTTTTTTTTGGGGGGGGGGGGGGGGGGGGGGGGGTGGTTTTGGTGGATAGCCTTTTTTGGTGGGGGGGGGGGGGGGGGTCCAATTTTTTTTTTTTTATTTTTTTTTTTCCAAAGGGAATCCTCCCCCCCCTCCTTCTAAAAAAAGTGCGTGCATCCTTCCCTGCCCGATTTTTCTTTTTTTCCTTTTCCGTTCTCGATGCTCAATTTTTCTTTCCCGCCGAAAACATGATTCAGATTTGGACGCTCTCCCCCCCCCCCTCCCCAAACCGTAGGCTTTCTTTTTTTTTTCTTCGTAAATGCTTGGTGCTGGCCTCAAAACAAATTTTCTTTTCCTTTTTCAGCACATCGGAGATAACCCCCTTTCCCTCTCCTTCTTTTTTTTTAAAAAAAAAAAAACAAAAACAAAAATTTACCTATCCCCTTTCCCCCCTTTTTTCCATCTCTTTACTAATCCTACGTTGTTGTTTTTCCCTTTTCCTCCCTGGCCCGGAGGCCACCCTGGTGCTCTTTCTCTTCCTTCTCGATCGTTTATCGAGAGTTTGGGGTTCATCTCGTTTTTTCTTTTTCTTGTGTTGAAAAGCCCCGGGAAGGCATTGCCTTGTTTTATACCCTGAGACCATCCCTCTTCCCATCGCGTCTCCAGCTACGGTGACGGTTTTTTTCGGTTTTTCTTTTTTTCTGCGGTCCACAAATTTTCTTTTCGGTCAAAATGCTTAATACGACAGCATTGTGTGTGAGATGCCCCCTTCCTCCCCATACGACGACTTGGGCGGAATTGATGACGGTGTGCCACTTTTGGATTGGGCTCCTTCTATTATGAAAAACGTTTTTTCCCTTTTCTTCTTCAAAACAGGCAACTACCCCAGGCACGATCTCCCTTTTTCCCTTTTTTCGGCACTTTTTCCCCCCCGGTGAACCGCAATTTCTCACCCCTTTTTTTTCCCTCTTTCTTGAATGCCGCGAATTTTTCTTTTCCCCCTTTCGAGAAACTATGAAGTTTTGCTTTTCCGTTCTCTTCCCCCCCCCCCTTCGGCAAACAGATTTTCCCCTGCCGCAAACTTTCTTTTTTTTTTACTTTGGGACCCCCCCCCCCCCAATGGGAATTTTTTTTTCCCTTTTTTTTTCCTCCTGGGATTTTTTGTATTTTTGACTTTTTTTCCCCTCTACCGGGAGGGACACCTTTCCTTTCTCCTTTCCTCCACCCTCCCGTTTTTAGCTTGCCCCCTTTTTCGCTTCCCTTCCAGGAAAAGAATCCCCTTCTCTTTTTTCCTTCTTTTCCCCGACGGGGCCCCCGCGAGATTTCCGACCTCGCACTTTTCCTTTTTTCAATTACGCATTCCCTTCCCCCCTTCCACAAGATGGACGGAAAGGTCCGTCTGGTGACTTTTTTCCCCCCCTTTCCCTCAATAGGCCCAATCGGGTGGACCCATCAACCCCACTTCCCTTTTTCCCCCCCCCCTCCGCCTAGGACCGAGGGCCCTCTCCCCCCCCCTCTTTTTCTTCCCGCCGAAAGGGACTTTTCCGCTTTCTCGTCGGATTGATTTGGTTTCCCCCCCCCCCACCGGGATTTTTTTTCCCCAGGGATTCCATTTCAACGAACATGCTACACAATTTCCTTGCCATTTTGGCCCCCGTTACCCCTTTTTCGTGCGCGACCAACCCCCCTTCCCTTTCAACCCATTCTCCCTACTCCCTGCAGAAGATGGCAGCTTTTTTCTCCTTTTCGGATCTTTTCCCTTCCCCCCCCCCCCCCTTAGCCCAGTGTCCAAAAGCTTGGCAGTCCCCCTTCCCCCCTTTGTCAGCAGGGATCCCCTCTCGCAAAAGGTCGTTGCAGCTTCCCCTCCTTCTTCTTTCCCCTTACCAGACCCAAGGCACACAAGTAAGCAGCTCCACCCTTTTTTTCCCCTTTCATGGAAGGTTGGGGCAAGGAAATGTAAGTCTCTAGTCCCTTCCCCCCCCCCAACAAGAAAAACGCACAAAAATACGAAAGCTTTGACAAATCCCCCCCTCCCCCTCCCTTCCTCCCCCTCACCCCACGGACAAAAAACCTCTCTCCCCCCCTGGAATCCTCCGCCCCCCCACTCGCATGAGTCTCCCATTTCGGTCTTTCCCCTTCGCCATTTTTTTCCCCCCCCACCCCGCGCCAAATGTTCCAAATGAAGTGGCCCTTCTCCCCCCTTTTTTTTTTTCCTCCCTGTGGGCAAAGGCAGGGCCAGCTCAAAGGATCCCCAAAACAAAACATCCTTTCTTTTTCCCCCCCGCGCAGCGACCATCGTCCCTTTCCGTTTTCCTCTTTTTTCCCCCCCCTCGCTCCTGAAAACGAAGTTGGGCTCCCCTTTTTGAGCCTTCCACAAAACGCTCCCCTTTCGTTCCGAAATCCCCCCATCCGCAATGCCCCGAACTGCCCCCGAACGCCCCTTCGGACAACACGGCTTTCCTTCCCCCTCCTTTGGCGCACCGGACGGGGACGTCCCCAAAAAAAAAATTCTTCTTTCTTTTCCGATTAGTAGAAACCCCTTCCCTTTTTTCTCCGCCGGGGGATTTTGCGTTTTCCAAGGAACACTCTGGTCCACGCCTTTGTGCGTTTTCTTTTTTTCCCCCTTTCCTGCGCCAAGATCTGTCCTCCCCTTCCTCCCACCACTTCTCCCTGCATGTTTGACGCCCATCCTTCCCCCCCCCCCCCCCTTCCCCCTCGCCCACTTTGAAATCCATCCTCCCCCCCCCCCCCTCCCCCCTCCCGGCACGGACGCCGGGGCCATTGCGCGCTTTACGTGCCCTTTTTTTTTTTTTTTTCTGATTTTTTTTTTTTTTTAAGATTACGATATCGCGACGGCAATTTTCCTTTTTTCCCCCCCTTTTCCAGGAGAGATTGTCGTTGCAAACTTACGATGTTTTCGCTTTTTTTTTCATGAGGAAGGGTCACGACTTCGTTCCCTTCCTTGGGGATGGCCGCCCCCCTTTTCCCCGCAGGCCCGAGGAAGGTCACGTTTCCACGCCGACAGTCTTTTTTTCCTTCCTTCGGGGTTTTTTTTTCCCCTGGTCAACTTCAGTTTCTATCGCTCGCGAAGTCTTTTACTCGGGGCAGGCGGATCTCCCCCGTTCGGGGAAAATTCTTTCTTCCTTTCCTTGTCGCACGAATTGCCGCGAAAGGTACCCTTTTTTGTGCGCTTCGCCACAGAGCTGGATTGTTCCTCAGGGTTTCTTTTTTTTTTTTTTTTCTTTTTTGCCGGAACCATGCCGGGCACATCCCTTCTCCCTCCCTCCCGAGGCGCATCGAGATGGAGTTGGTTTCAACCCCCCCCCCCTTTTTTTTCCCTTTTTGGGGGGAAAATCGGGCGGTGCTCGCCCCCCGCCGGCCCCTTTGAGTTGCGGGGGTTCGGATTTTTCTTTCCTCTTTCCCTTTTCTCCCTGCTGCCGGAAGTGGAGCAAAACTCAATTTGCGCCCAACAGTTCTTTTGATGTTTGTTTTTTCGTGCCTTCCTTTTCTTCTTTTTTTTTTGGGGGAAAAAAGGAGGGGGTCCTCCCTCTGTCTTCCGAAGGCGTTTTTTCCCCAGCCGCCGACTGGGGGGACTTTCTCTTTTTTTTTCAAACGGCCACGACAAGGTTCGGGCTTGCCTATACGGAGGAGATCATGCTCGGCTGCGCTTTTTCCCGAGGCTTTGAACTTCGAACGCGACTTTTCTTTTTTCCCCTTTTCCCCCTTCCCTTTTTCCCAGGGGAAAGTGGGGCAGGCGCTTCCTCCCCCCTTTTTTTCCCCTTTTTTATGGCGCGGCCACAAAAGTTTTTTTTTTTTTCCGACGAAACCGCTCCTCTTTGCGGAGAAGCAATGAGATGCTCCCAAAACTACGGTGAACTTTTTTCCCCCCTTTTCTTTAATAGCCCCCCGGAGCCCAGAATAATTTCACCCCCGCGCTCATAACCGGGTGCTCTTTCCCTCCCTTTCCCCGGGACAAGCACAAGGTTCCCTTCTTTTTTCCCCTCGGAGGGCAAATCAGAGGGTAACTTTCTCTCTCTCCTTTCTTTCACTTCGTGAGAGAATAGGCATTTCTCTCCCCTCGTTGTTTGTTTTCCTCTCCTTTTCTTTTTTCTTTCTTTTTGCTTTTTCTCTCCCCCCTTTTTCCCTTGCATGTGGGTCATTCCCTCGAGTTTCTGATTGAAACGGACCCTTCTTCCTTCCCCCCGGGCGCGAAAGGGTCCCCCGAGGCCGATCAATCCGCCTCCCTTTTTTTTTTTTTTCCAATGAGCGTTCTTTCTTTTCCCCTCTCTTACGAAGGAAATTTCGTAGTTTAGCAGTCCTTTTCTCTCTTTTTCTTCCTGCTCGGAGAAATCGAACGCGTCTTTCCCCCCCTTTTTTCCCCTTTTCGGGAAACGGGGCAAGCGCAAACATAACCTTGCCCCCTTGGCCACCCTCTTTTCCCCTCCTTTTCTTTTTCTTTGCGAAAAAAGAATAACTCCTTCCTTTCTTCTCCCAAAAGAGCAGGCAGAGCCTATCCCCTCCGTCATTCTCCTCTCTCCTTCACCCTTTTTTTTTTCTCCCCTTCGGATAGAACAGTTCCCCGTCGGGGCTTCTTTTCCTTTTTCCGTGGAAAAAAAAAAAGCACGCGTTGCCCCGTTCGGCAGCGAGACCTTCCCCTCTTTTTTTTTTCCTCTCTCTTTCTTCTTTTCCCGAACATCGGCGCCCCTTTCCTTTTTTTTTTTTTTGGCGCACACCTTGAAGTTGCTCCACTTCCGCCTCCTTTTTGCGCAAAAAGAAGCCCGCTCCCTCTTCTCCCCCTTTTTTTTCCCCCCCTTTCCCTCGGGCGAGAGAAAGATTTTTACCCCCCCTCCTTTTCTTCTGATGTGCCCGGCCATGGCGCACAACCGTCCCAATTTTTAGCCGGCTCCACCGGTCTTTTCTTTTTTTGGCGGAAGCGCACCGCCCGGCCCCCTCCTTTTCCTTTTCGTCGGAAATCGTGGGGGGCCGGCAGCGATCACACTGTCCCGCAGCATTTTTTTTCCTTTTCCCCCCCCCTTTTTCCCTTTTTTCCCCCTCGTCCAACCACCAACTGCTCCTCGAGTCTTCTTTGCCGTTACCGTGAAATCACGCCGCTCCTCCATTTATGCGGGCGGTGTGTCCCCCTTTTTTTTTTTCCCCCTTTTCCCCCCCATCAGGCGATCCTTCTCCCCCCAAGGTCGCGATCTCGAAGTCGTGAACCTACTCATCACTTTCACCCCTCGAAATGCGCGGCCTCCCCTCTTTCCCTTTTTCTCACCTGCGCAGGGCGCGGCATCCTTTTCTTCTCTCCTTCCTTTCCCGCCGGTCCGCACCAACCGTCCCCTTTAACGAGCGGCATGGCCGGCTTTTCTTTCCTTTTTTTTCCTCCTTTTTTTTTTTTTTTTTTCCCAAGTTGGGGCGCAGGGGCGGATTCAATTTTTTTTCTTTTCAACAGGCAGGGAGGAAAGGTGGTACGATTATTCAATCGCAGATCTGGGCCAAATGCTTCCCCTTTCTTTTTCTCCTTCCCGGAAAACGCAAAAGCCCGGCTTCTCCCTCCTTTTCCCTTCCTCTTTGTTCGGAAGAATCGGAGGAATATTTTTTGGGCTTTTTGTCGTCCGTTTTTCTTTCCTTTTTTTTTCTTTTCTCTTTAGTCGCAGTGGTGCTGTTCAGGGGCGTCGCGCTCGGGGGATTGGAGCTGCTCTTGTATTTTCGACGAACCTTTTTTTTTCTCCTTTTCCTCTCGAGCAAGTCGTTTCAGGGTATCGCGTTTCTTTCTTTTTTCTTTCCTCTTCGCTGGCGCTTGTGACGGGAATATTAGAATTTTTCCTTGTAATAATTGAGATGGCTGCATTTGCTTTCGTCTCTTTCCCTTTCCTTTTTCATTGGGCATTGGGAGGGAGGGATGTTTTTTTTTTCCTTCTTGAGGAAGGATTGGGCAGATTGGCCCTGAAAGAAGGGCGACCTTTCCCCCCTCTTTCCCTCTTTGCGGAGGATTAGGGTTTTGGTCCCATTTCTTTCTTTTTTTTTTTCTCGTTCGTTGGACAATTGAATAACGTACTTTAGACCGCAGCTTGAACGGATTTTCCTTCTTCCCCTCTCAATGCACAGATAATGCAAGCATGGCCTTTCCCCCCCTACCCTACGTCGATATGATGATGGCGGCTTGGTAGTATGCTGCTGGAATCTTTCCCCCCCTTTCTTTCCCTTCCGTGCCTGAATTTAATGCTTTTGCCTCCTTTTTTTCCTTCTTTGGACAACTGCCGTTTTTCTTAAAAAGCATCCCCCTCCTTCTTTCCTTCCCTCTTGCCCAGCGAGCTGGAGCTGTATGGTATTCTGGGCCGGGTTTGTAGAGGCACCCCCTTGCGACCCGTCAAGGGTTCCCCCCCCCTTCTTTTCGAATGTTCGGTGAATGGAATCCTTTTCCCCCGCGGCCCCGTGATGGGAGGCGGTTTTCAACACAAAATACATCCGTTACCCCCTCTCTTTCCCCAAGCCTTCGGCGGGTTTCTCTCGGGCTAGGGCACGAGTTGGGTTGAGGCCCGGATTTTTTTTTTTTTTCGATTTGGGCGGGGACGCGGTTTTTTTTTTTTTTCCCCCCTTTTTTCGTTCAAGTGGGAGGTGGTTTTTTACTTGATACGATGGCTGCGTACTTCCTTCCTTTTTCTTCGGAAAAAGTCGAGGGGCCCCTTCCTTCCGCGGGCCCCTTGAGGGATTCTTTTCCCCTTTTCTTGTTGGGCCGATTGCTAAAACCTTTTCTTTTCCTTCCCCCTGTCCAGGTCCGCCGAATATTGGCGTCATACCATTCTTCCCTTTTTCTGTTGATGTGGAGATTCATGTGCATTGAAAAGCCCCCCCCCCTTTTTTTTCCTTTATTGACTTTTGGGCAACCCGGCAAGGAAAGTAATATGAGGCCCGGAAATCCTTCCCCTAGGAATTGACAAGCCCTTCTCTCCTTTTCGGAAAAGGTTTCCCAGATTGAGGTCCCCCCCTTTTCCCCAAGTGAAGGCCATTTCACCTTCTTCTTATTATCGTCATGGTGATCTTTTGTGAAGACGCGCTTCCCCTTTTTTTTTTCCCTGGCAGAGAGTAATGCCCCCCCTTTCGTCATCCTTCCGCCCAGATTTTGGAACAAGTCGTTACCCTTTCAATGCTGGACTTAGTAGTAATTCCTCCCAACTGATATAATTGGGTCGCGATACCGAAAGCCTCTTGAGGAAGGCTATGCTGGTCCCCAAATGCTGGTGGCGGAAGTTCCCCCAAAAAAGGGCCGCTGGTCCCTGGCTTCCTTCCTAGTGAGACACATCGAGATAACCCCCCCCCCCTTTGTAGCCTTCAAGGCAAAGTTTTTTGTGAAATTAAGAGCCCCTTTTCTCCTTCCCCAATCTCTTCGTTAGTTGCCTAATCCTCGTTTTTCGATTGGCGATTACAGAAGGAGAAAACGGTTTTCTTCCCCTTTCCGCATGAAGGCTCCGTCATTGAGTAAATCTCCCCCTGGGCTAACGACACATCTGGACGCCCTTTCTTTTAGCGGCCCTTTATTAACGGAAGACAACAGCATTTCCGGTCCAACAGAGCTTCTCAAGATACGGTGGCTTTTCTTTTTCGGTTTTTTTTTTATCTGTCTTCCCCCTTTTTTTTTCGGCCCGTAAATGGATGTACTACGACCTTTTCGAGCGAGGAAAAGGACGCCAAACGACGCTCCTCTTTGCTGGACTTTGAAAGCACTGGGTGTTAATATCCCCCCTCTTCTTTTTGACTATGAAACGGGGAGGTCTCGATCACCAGGAAGAATATCCGCCTTTCCGTCCTGTGAACTTCACACCAACCGAGAAACGACGGTGAACCCGGCAATCTCAGAACAGTTTCGAGTCCTCCCCCTTTTTTTCAGGTTTGGTAATGCCGAATTGTTTTCCCTCGAGGAATATGACTTTTTTTTTTTTCTTCCCCTTCTATTATCACTCCCCCACTCAATCAGTTCGGCTATGGCTTCAAAAGGCAGAGAATGGGTACCCTTCCCCCCCCCTTACATCATCTGCAAGGGGTGGAATTCTTGACACGCCAACTTCTTTTTTTTTTTTTTTCCTGGTAACATTAAGACAGCGGACCTCCCTAAAGTGTTTAGCACTTTTTCCCCTTCCCAACCCCCTTTTTAGAGGGAAGAAAATCCCCCCTTTTCTTTCCTCTTCTCTTCAAGACTTTCCCCCCCCTGCGTCACTTTTTCCGATAGGAATGAGTGACATGGTAATTAGACCTCCCCCCCCCCCCCCCCCCCACCACCCTTTCTTGACTTGAAGGTTTATCCTCTTTTTCGGCAAATGAGAAAATTTTTTCCCCCTCCTCCCCTTTTTCAACGACTCCTGGCCAGAGACAGAGGGAACGAGTTTTCCCCCCTTTCCTTTGCTTTAAAG
>Ga0179591_1445748_pt1 | contig 10947 bp, 13 predicted proteins | sample CZOMad2_1_08_16f_FD_182891 | JGI IMG/M metagenome (GOLD analysis project Ga0179591, IMG submission 182891) | Vadose zone soil fungal communities from Angelo Coast Range Reserve, California, USA - CZOMad2_1_08_16fungal (PacBio error correction) | ecosystem: Environmental > Terrestrial > Soil >... | reverse complement strand
GCCCAGATTCTTTTTTTTCTTTTTCCTCCTGTTTATTTCCTTTGTTAGATTTTGCCACAACTCTTTATAGCGCGCTAGCCCGAGTTCCCGATTTTTCCCCCATCTCCTTTATCTTTTCTTCTCAAGGATTGGAACCGCGATTCCTGTGAAAGCTCCCTCTCCTTTCTTTCTTGAAACCTCCGGCGGGATCGGTCGACCTCATAGCCGGTTGTTTGGGACTTTCTTCGTCATATGGACCCTGAATCTGGTACGAAGTCCACCTTCCTTTCCCACCCCGATTTTGTCGGCGACTCTCCTCCAGTTCTTCCTGACAATGCAGCCTCCTATTTCTGGTGCCCATCCTTTTCTTTTCTGAACCGCCATTTTTCCCTTTTTGCGTTTTTTGGCGGCGAGCTTCCGGCGTCATCTTCTATCCGGTTCTCAACGAACGGCCCCGGCTTCCACGGATTGGCTCTTACTGATGGACGTTGGGTCCGGGCGAGTTGATTCGGGCGCCCCTTCCGAAAATGGTTCGTTTTTTCGGGACTTTCAGGACTGCTTTCAATGGGGGACGGCTCCCTTCGTTTCCTGGGCAGTACACCTGGTTTTTTCCGATACCGCTCTTCAGGCGCGTCAAGGCCTACATCTGCCGAACTTTTTCCCAGTGAAGTCCCCCTTAAACAAAGGTAGAGGAGGTTTTTTGTTTAAGAAGGTAAGTGAACGTTCCAATCCCCTTTTAAGTGATCCGTTCAAGACCCGCCCACCTTTAAGCCTGGCTAGCTTTTCAAAAGTCTCGAGGCATTCCCTCACTTCCTTGCGCTTCAACGCCCCAGATCGAAGGTCCCCCGAAGACTTCCAAGCCTTTTCCCCCCCTCCGAACTTTTGCCAGGCTTTTGCAGGGGCTTACTGTGTAGATCGCCCCCCCTGGAAAACCCGGCCTCCTCAAGACATGAACCCTTGAGCACGCAGATCGTAACCCTCACTCCCAGCTTCCTTCAAATGGAAGGAAATTGCCCTTTTTTTCCCCCCTCACACTGCCTTTCTCCCTCAAGAGACCCCCGCCAGACCGATTGGTTGTGTGGGCTGTTCTGGCCTGGCGTCCCCTGTGACAATGGTCAGTCTGCACGCCAGAAAGCCGAGGTGCCACCTTGCTTTTCGGGCTTTCCAGCATTTTTTTTTTTTTCCCCCCCCGCAGGCACTGCTTTTCGGCGCCACAATGTCTTTTCCCAAGGTCCGAAACCCCCTTCGCGTCCTCCCTTCCCTCCTTAGAAAAATGTTCTTTTCTCCTCACCTGGTTCCCGTGGCCCTCCTGCCCCCCGGGAGGGGGTGCCCTTCGATCAGTTCCCAAAGGTGACCCCTCCGCGTATAACACAGTCCCTTTTCCCCCTCTGGTTACTTTTACAAGAACGTCCCTCTGTTCCCAGCTGGAGCTCGACTCACCTAGCCCCTTTCGTTGCACGACACCCGGAGGAGCCAAAGCGCCCCCCCTAAGGCGGCCCGGAAAAATCTTGCGGCCATCAAGAAGTGTTTCTTTTTCCCTCGATGTCTTTTTTTTTCCGAGATCCTTCTTTTCCGAGGTTCCTTTAGAAATAATACGTTGTGCGATGAACGACCACCGCAAAGAACTTAATAAGACACCCTCTCTCCCCAACATGGCGGTTTTTTTTCGACCGGTACCCTTTTTTTATGTTCGACCCATCTCCTCGTTTCATAGCCTACCAGGTTCTTTCCTCGAAGAGACTTTTCCGCCCTAGACCTCTCTTGCGAAGACGACACCCTCAGAGGAGAGAAAATGACCCCTCCCATAGCTTTCCCCCCCCGAAGAAGTGCTTCCCGCTTCCTTAGATAGGGTCCCGTGAGAGACGGGTAATTTGAGGCTGCTCCCTGGTGGCCCCTGGCACTTCTCTTTCGAAGCTCATCCCCAGTGATCGCCGTGCTGTTGAGACCCCTCCCTGACATCCCTATGGCAATTCCTCATCCGTCCCCTTAAGCTGGTCTGCCTCCTCTCCACAAGGGGGTATTCTGTAGGCTGTCGGCATGAAAATCCCTTTTCCAAACCCCTTCCCGATTCGAATTCTTTTCCCATTGCCTGCCCAAATGGGCTGGGTTTTTTTGATTCGTTTGGTCGCGGCTTTCTTTTTTTTCCCCCCTGTCGAACCCCCCGGGCGGCCTTGGTCTGGGTTTACTTTTGATGGTCCCCCCCGAATGGGCTGGCTTTCATAGCCGTCCCGTTTCCCCCCCCGGTAGAGAATGCGTGGTTCAAAGTGAGGAGATTTAGCTAGGTCCCTAGCCATCGCATCTTTTTCGTCCTGCGCCGGCGTGGCTGTTTCTGATGTCCATACACCCCCACACAGAAGTCGTGTCTGTCCTTGGTCCCATTTTTTTTTTTTTAGAAGGCTTCCGTTCATGGGTGCATTTTGTTGACAGCCTTTCCCTTTTTTGAGAATCCTCTGCCGCCGAAGCCCCCTTCGAAGACATTGCCCCTCGCATCTGTCAACAACGCGCGAACTTTTAGCATGTCAATGCCTCCCCGCAAGGTGTCTCCCCCCCTTTCTCCGAGGATTTGATGTAGTTTTGTAGGCATATATGGTGCGTCCCTCAAAGTCGAGGCTGCGGCTTTTTCCTGAATCGAGATGAGGTTGAGCGAAGTTCTCCGTCCCCGTGCTTAGCCCAGTCCTCCGAGGACCCCCCATCGGGTCCGGCTTGCTCCAGAAGGTTTTAAGAGGCGTTTGCTCCAGTACTGTGATGGCACACCCTCTCCCCCCTCCGCGATCGGCCCTCTTTTGGGAGACACTTTTCTTCCGTGAGGGAAAGCCGGGGGTTTGGCCCCCCATCTGGCGCTTCCTGCCACGGAACTCCGACCGCTCAGATTGCTTCGCGGCGACGTGAGAACGCCTCTCCTTCTTTGAATTCGGAGGGAGCCCCCTTTAGGGGATGGCATTCTCTGTCTATTTTCTTGTTGGTGTGGATTGATCCCCGAGGGCTGCTCTCCTAAACTTTCAGAATTCCTCGCGGACCCCCTGGGGGCGATCGGAGGTAGGCATTCTCCGAGAGCATTCCCATTGTCTTTCCCCCGGCAATGAGCAGCCCCCTTTTTACGAAGACCCTCCTCCTTTTCATAGCCTTCTCCCTCTGGAGCGATTCCTCTCCCTCGGCAGAGAGGTGTCCCAGCCGAAATTTCCCCTTAGATACCCCCCTTTCCCCACAGTTCCAAGACGCGAACCACTGTTTGTTCCTCGTAGCTGGCGACGCGTGCGTAACTCCCGGGATTTCCTTTCTTTTCAAAGGCATCTCTTCTTCCCGCGAGGTTATGAGCCCTCCAAAGGAGGCCAGGTCTCCCGGGCCCTCCCCAGACTTTTTCCCGAAATCCAGGCTTCGATTCCTCGGACGACGTTACCCAACATTGATCTTTCTAGAATTTTCTCCTCCTGGGCGTCCTCGTGGGGGACATACTTTTGAAATTTTTTGAGACTTCGGAGCATCGCCTGCCCAAATCGCGTTCCCCAGAGGACACCCATGAAATGCACCTTTGCAAGCATGGACGGAACTCAAACTTGCTTTGTTGGGTTTCCGATCTCCAGAAATCCTTCTCCCCCCCGCAGCCCTTCCCGATGGCCGGGAGTGAAAGAGATAAGCGGATCCCTTTTTCTTGTGCATTTTTTTCCAAAAAATGATCTCCCTTCCTTTTCCACTGATCCCTTCCCTGAGAAATCCGCCCCCTCCTGTTGAGAGCCTCAGCCGAGCAAAGTCCTCCGACCTTTTTTCCCCTCTTTACGAACTTTCCTTTTTTCAAGCCGCGGAAACGCAACCCCCAAAACCAGACCCATTGGTTTCTGTAAAATCCAGGATGCGAATCGTGACGTTCTTTCTTTACCCTTTATGTCTTCCCCCTTTGCAAGCCGAGATCGCCCCCCTTGGTAGAGCGCTCTCTCAGCGAGAGGATTGTTTCCTGCATAGGACGTTCTAGTGATCTTTACTTCTGATCAGATGATGAGCGTTTAGCGTTGGTCACCGCCCATTTTCCCAGATGAACTTCCCCCCCCCTGGGCCCTCCGGAGAACACGATTTTTCCCTTTTTTTCCCCCTGGTAGAGGCCAGGCCTCCCTCGGTGAAGAACCTTTTATGATGCAGTCGTTTCCGCGTCGATTTTTTCAGCAGCGCGTTCGTCGCTGCCTTCTTTTTTAGGCAGATCTCTGTAGAAAATGAAGCCTTCTCTCCCTTTTCCCGTTAGACCCGCCGTTTCCTCAGGCCGGCGAGGCTTTTTTTCCTTTGTGATTCTTTCTGTAGCGTAATCGGCCCCCGAAGATTCTCCCCTTTCCGGGGCCGCCCTATTAGCGGATCTAGTCGTCCATTATCGGTCTGATGTCACGCTTTTCTCTTTTTTTCTGTACTTGGCATAACTTCTTTCTTTTTGTCGTTCCTATGATCGTCCCCCCCTTTGCTCCTTTTCTAATTGTGCGATTTTTTCGCCTGCACTTGGGTCCTTCTTAGCGCTCCCTCCCACAGCTTGGAGCTTTCTTCTTTCCCCCTTGTTTCCTGTTATTGAACTCCTTTGAGGACTTTGGAATTTTCGATAGAAGCGGCCCCCCCCCCCCCCCGTTTTCAAGTCCCTTTCCCCGAGGGGTCAGCCCAAAGTTTTCATTTCACCTTTCTTCGAACGGCCAGGAGGCGCGGATTTTTTTTCGGTTCTTCTCACAAGTTTGTGGCGAGAAGCCTGATCCGGTTCTCTTGCCGGCTTTACAAATTCTGGTCTCAAAAGGTCGGTCCGTCACCTCGATTGTTCTTCTGGTCCTTTCCCTACCAGTTCTTTTGGTTCGCCAGTTTCCACAGCCAACCCTCTAGCGTAGGAGACTGCTTTTCTGCTGGCGGACTGACAAGTGTTTTTTATTATTCCCCAGGCCTCCTTTTTGTTGCATGGACGGGGGCTTTTTTTTAACCGCGGAGAATGTTTCTGGTTCGTGCTCACTCATCCTGCCCCCAGAGTCCTGATGGCCTCCCCGTAGAGCCTATCAGCCGGTTCGTGCCCGGTGTCGGCTCTTTTTCCTTCGGCGTTGTTCTTTTTCTTCCTCTTCCTGTAAGGCATACTGGGGTGATTTGCACCTGCTAATTGGATTTTGGATCCTTTTTTTTTTTTTTAATCTCCCTCTACGTGCCCTGAGGAGCGTAACAGTCATCTCGGCGCGCGATGGCTCTTTCAGGAACGTTTTCCCCTCCCCCCTCCGACTTGGTGCTCCTTCTTTGCTGAATTGCGGCGTTTTCCTTTTCCGAGCCTTTTACCGCCTGCGATTCTTTTTCGAACACGTCCTTTCCCCTTTGCTGCCACGTTCCTCCAAGAGAAGTCCCCCTTTTACCTCGGAAGTCCTGAACTCATCCCGCCACCGACCTTTTTTTTTCACGAAGTCACAGCGCCCGTCCTTCGTCATCCCCTTTTCCCAGCAATTTGGAATTGTTTTTTTTTTCGGTGGTGTTCGGTATGAGAACTATTTCCTTTTCCGCCCTTTCTTTGCCTGCGCCAGCCCTTTCTTTTTCCTTTGCAGAGCTTCCTGATGGGCACATTATCTTTCATTCCTAGGCGCCTTGGCAGGTCTTCAAGTTGCGAGCTTGCATGGCCATGGAGGGGTGGATTTTTCCTTTCTGACACCAGACAGCCACCGAGTCTGCGACTTCACGATTTTTCCCCCCCCCTCGCTATGAGTTCCTTTTCTTTATTATTTAAAGTCCTCGGACTATGAACGCCTTGCCCCTCTCCGAAAATCGCGGCCCAAGACCGGAGTTTCCTCACACTTCCTCCGGCATCGAACGAATTGAGAGTCGCTTCCTTCTCTTTTGTCAAAACGTCCCCCTCTCACGAGGGGAAACAGATTTTTCTCCACCTTCCTTGATGCTGGGCATCTCCTCTTTACTCATTTGTTCCTCTCTTTGTCAAGCATCAGTCCTTTTCCCTTTGGATAATGGAGGTGTTCTCTTTGCCCCCCCCCATTTTCATCTCCTTTTGGAAGGGAATCTTCTCTAATTGTGCAGGCGCGTTTGTCGGTTTTTTCCGCTTCGTGTGGAAGTGTGAAGGCGTTATAGTGTCTTGTAGCGGATTGCTTGACCCATCTTTTTTCGTCCAGGTGAGCGGATGGTGGAATTCTCATGCACCGTGGCTCTTTCATCAGGAACATCCCCCCATGAGGCGAATTTCCGTCGACTTCTAGAGAGCCGTTTCCTTTTCTCTTAAAATGGAATCACTTATTTCATCAGTAGTAAAAGCAAGACCTTGGACTTTTTTTGAGGATTTTTCCCCTCCGGAGTAAGATTGACCTCGGCCCTCCCTCTTCCCCGAAAGGAAAAGGAATTCAAGTTTTTTTTCCGTGTCTGGATGTCCGGCCTCGGGGTCCCTTTAAAAACTCTTTTGAAGCGGGTCCCTCCTTAAATGGTAGGTGAGAGTCTGTTCCTTTCCGGTAATGAGCGTTCCCTTTTTTTTCCGGCGAGGGCCTTCTTTTTCGGGGAATCCCAACAACCCCGGGTTCCTTCCTAAGAGTGCGGTCCTTCCCTTCAAGTTAAAGGCAGCAGAGCCAAGTCAGCCCTTGCCTGCAAAGCCCCCCCGGTAGAGGCGGGGAGTGTCCCTTAAAGACCTAGAGACGTACGCTCCAAGTTTAACCGCCGCACCTAGGGGCTCCTCCCTTCCCAGCTTGCGCTTTTTCACATCCCCCGAGCGGATGGTGGACACCGCAGTTTTCTAGATCCCCGGAAGAATCGCGTTCACAGCCAAACCCGTTTTTTGCCCGGCGGGATGCCCCCTCAGTTTACACGGCTTCTCTCTTCCCCCTTATGGAAACACTGTATGTGCGCACAGACCCCCTCATTTTTTCCCCAGCGCTGGAACCTCACGATTTTCCCGTCAACTTTTTTCTTCGAGAACAATTCCCCTTTTCGAAGTCCCTCCCTCCTGAAGCAGACCTGTTTTCTGTTTCTTGCGCCGGAATGGCGGCCAAAATCTTTGTCCACTGGTCCTTTTTTCTTCCTCCGAAAGATAGAGGGCCGCTTTGCTGCCCCATCCCTTTTTCTCCCTCAGGCAAGGATGCCGCTCCTTTCTCCCCCTTCCTTGGTGAAAAGTTTCCGACCGCAATTTTTTTTCCTGTGAAGATGGCGTTTCCCTTTTTTTTGAAACTGGGCTGTTCTCCCTTGGACGTTTCTTTTTTTGTGACCGGCCTTAGCGCCATTCCAAAGCAAGGCCTTTTTCCCCCCTTAAGTTCCCCCCCTCCTCATGTTCCGAAAGGGCACTCTTGTTTTTTAAAGGTCCCCCTCTCGTTCTCCAAGCTTTTCGCCTCCCCGTCGCCGCAAGGGCTCCTTGCAGCATTTCTTTTCCATGCCGCTTCTGTTTTTTTCAACGAGACTTTTCGCCGCCCCCCAAGGAGGACTAGATGACCCGTCCAATCTCGAGATGCCCGTTTTCATGAGTTTTCATTTGAGGAGAATTTACCCTGAGATTCCCCTTCCCCAGCGGCCCATTTTCACAGCACATCCACCGGTAGAGGTCTTACAACTCAACCCTCCCAGACATACCTCCCTTCCCCTCCCCCAAACTTTTCTCATAGACACGTTGATTCTTTTTCCTTTCGACACATGTGGCGTAATCCCCCCCCCAACTATACTTTTGAAGAGACGCCTTCTCTGGGAAGACTCTCTTCCGAGGGAGAAGACGCTCCCTCAGCGGCGAGCCCAACTGTTTCGTGTAACCTCTTCCCCGCTTCGCAGACTTCCCCTCCCCGAGGATGGCAATCCCCCTCTTTTCGCAGTCAGAGCGTTACTTCAGCTTTTTTTCGAGAACCCATGGTGGAGGTGCCCGTTCCAGAGCGGTCGCTACTAGTGATCTTTGGACGTATCACGCGAAATCCAACCCTCTGGGCTCCCACCTCTACGACGAGATGTTGGCGCGGTGGTTAGCTCCCCCTTCCCTTTTGAGAGCGTCATTTTCTTTTGACAAAATCACCAAGCGTTCCCCCCCCCCCTGAAAGTACACAGATTGTTTTTTCCTTGGATTGTCTTTCCTGGAACCCCAATTGGATGGGGGGTGACCGAGTTTCTCTTTTACATTTGAACATTTTCTCCCCCCCTCCCATTCTATGGGTATGGGGCAGAGTTGATGGTTAGGTCCTTCTTGGTAATGCCCCCCCCCAACTCCCGTTAAATCGCTTCTAGAAGGAGTTTGTCCCCCCCCCCCTTTAACCTTCGGCGGCGTTCATCTCTTTTAACGAGCCCCGTGCTTTTTTTTCGCAGATTTTCGGAGGAAGCGGGAATCCCAAATTAATCCTTCGTGGTCGGCTCTTCTTTCTGGCACTTCTTTATTTCATGGGGCGCCGCCTTTTTGGTGACGTCTTGGTTTGACTCCTGCCCTTTTAAGAAGCTTCATGCCGGGGACACGCGCATCTGTCCACCCTCGCTCTCCCCTCGAGAAGGCAAGTTTCCTTTGAGTCCGCCCCTTGGTCTTCATGAGATTCCTTTCAGTTTTGGTCGGATATCTTTTCCTTCCCCTTCCCCCACCCTGTAGCGGCTTCTTCTTCTCATGCCTCGCGTATGATCGAGATGAAGGTGAGCGCCCGCCCCACTTTTTTCAGCGCCGATGGACCCCCTGCCTTGGTGATACAGAAGGTTCTTGTTTTTTTTTTTTCTCAAGGCGCGGCTTTTTCTTTCAGCGCAGAGATAGTCCTCCCATCCCCCTTCCTTATTGGAGACCAAGGCGACTGGGCGGCCCTTTGGTGTTGAAAAAGTTTGAGAAGGAGCAAGACTTTTCCTCGCCATAGAATTGATTGATTGAAGCAAGACCCCCTCCGTTGGGAGAGATCCCCTTTTTTTTTGCGTGCCAGTTTGCTGAAGATGGATCTTGAAGCGAAGAAGGTGTTTTTTGCTCTAGCTCAGATTCATCCCGCTCGTCCTCCCCCCGGACCCCTCGAGGTTCCCCAGGGGAGAGGCATTTCCTTCCCGCAGTGAAGAGAATCATTTCTCGGTTTGATGAGTGCAGTAATGGCCCTGCGTTTCCATATTGCTTGGGAAACACACCCGGACTTTTCTCTAGGCTTTAGAAACTTCCCGGTTTAGGATGAAGCCAATGATTTTTACGTTCGACTACGCGCTATGAGTTACGAAAGTGAACCTTTCCAAAGAGCGACCCCTCTAGCCCCCCTCCCCAGGGGGCGTTCCCTGAGACTTTTCCCCTACAGCCCTTCCGGTTCGTCTTTCTTCGCACATCAGCTCTCTCCCGCTCGTTTTGCCCAAACGCCTTTTCCCCTGGTGGAATGTCTTGGAACGCCACCCCCCCTTCCCCACCGCTTACCCTGATCCTCGAGGCGACGTATCCCTGCAGGTAAAATTAAGACTCTTTCTAAATGATGCCTTCTTTATATTTTTTCCAGATGCGGCAATGTGTCTGCGACCGAGTAGGCTTCCTCCAGCGAAGCCGAGGCGTTAATGCGACCCACCTGAAAAGGACATCAAGTGACTTTTCTCGCCGTAACGCCTTTTTCCCTGGTTGGGGTTTTTTCGCGATATCCAGAACCGCCTGAGCCGCCCCTTCTCGGGCGTGACTTTTTTCAGAGACAGCGGAGTTTTCTTCCGCATGTCTCTCACCGTTGTTAAGGGCGGGCTTTTCCATCCGCCAACTGAGCCATAAGCTTTCCCCAGACCCCTTTAACCCCTTCCGATGCTTCGAAAGGGTTAAGCCTTCCCTCCCCCATCGCTTCCCCATTTGGGAAAGGCCCTTTCCCCTTCCTCCTCATCGTGACGTTTGTTGTTGTCTCAGGACTGCTTTACCCTAAGTGTGAGACCTTTTCCCCCAACAGCTCGTTTTTTTGCCATAGACGTTCGGATGTTTTTTTCAGCCCATTCTTTCCCGCATGATGATGTATCGACAGCTTTTTTCAACCATGTAGTGCGTTTTTTTTCCCCCCTGCTCGAAGCCGGGCTTTTCGTCGGCACGTCTGCGAACTTTCTGCGATTTTTCCGTGAATTCCTTTTCGCTGATGAATTCTTTTTCGCGAGGCTTCCTTCTTCTGATTTCTCCGTCCCTTGGGTGGCTATCTCACATGTCGAACATAAGATAACCCCCCGTTTTTCCTTCCCATCGAAAAGCAATGTTCTCTCTTTTTAGTAGCGGTGCGGTGAAGGTTTTGGGAGGTTTTCTCTACGATGATGTCTTTTTTCTCCCCGCGGTGACGCGGCCCCTACTATCGTAGCTTTGACGTCTCCATTATGGCCTTCCCTATGGTACTGGGCCCCCTTGGCGGCGATTTTGTGCGCAGACGAGCATTTCTTTATTTCCCCTTTTCTCCGGTCATTTTAGAGAGACCTATGGAGAATTTAATTGTCCTGTTGCCCTTGGCGGAAAATGATGTTTTTGCAGGCATCCCTTTGTGAAGCGCTTCTTTCTATAGCCTCACCCCTTCCGGCCAATTTTCTCTGGGTAACAGCCACATTTCTTTTTCATTTAGACACGGCCTCTTAACAGGAGGCGCTGTTTCGGACTTCACAATTTGGAGATTTCCCCCCATCCCTGGATAGGAATCCTCCTCTGGGAAGAAAATGCGCCCGTACATACGATCTTTATGCCTTGACCATTTTTTCATTATTTTTTTCACTAGAAAACAAAAGGACCTCGTCTTCACTTCTGATCATGTTCAGCCGGCTCTGACTTTTTTCCTCCTTTGAGTCGTGGATATTCTTTGTCGATGGGCCCTTCCCATTTGTTAAAAGTGTTAGTTTCATTTTTCACTCTGGGTAACTCTCTGTCCTCCGTAGCGAACGGAAATAAGAAGGGTTCCTTGGTTTGTCAAGGGCTTTTGACTATGATCTCGGATATCTGTCTTTTTTTTGAAGTTCTCGGGTTGATCACTTTTTCCGCGAGCCCCCTTCCTTTCTGTTTTACAGTTCGTAACGCTCTTCTTAGCGTTTTTGCGGAGTTAAGGACTTCCGCCCCGACTTTTCTGTGAT
>Ga0179591_1331250_pt1 | contig 10947 bp, 7 predicted proteins | sample CZOMad2_1_08_16f_FD_182891 | JGI IMG/M metagenome (GOLD analysis project Ga0179591, IMG submission 182891) | Vadose zone soil fungal communities from Angelo Coast Range Reserve, California, USA - CZOMad2_1_08_16fungal (PacBio error correction) | ecosystem: Environmental > Terrestrial > Soil >... | reverse complement strand
TGTTTTAACCTACTGCGATATCAGCACCCCTGCCGACCATGATCAAGACACTGGTCGCCGACAAATTACCGGTCCTCCCGTCTGAAGGTCTCCCCCAACTCAGTCAATGACGAACCTGGCTCGGCCCCCTTTCACTTCGAGTCCCTCTTATTAGGGTCGGTAGAAGTTTCCCGTCGGGATTTTTATGTAGCTAGGATATTACGTGCGTCCCATTTCGGTTCCCTTCCTAGTCGACCGAGCTAAGACCGGAGGTGTGCGGACCTCTCTTTTTAAAGTCTTTTAACTCCACCTCGACTTTTTCTCCTTTAGGCAGCAGCCATGTGAGGTTGAAGTTAACCTCGTGTCGGCTCCTTTTACCAATATTCAAAATTGTTGATGTCTTGCATTCATGAGACTCATGGGGGGTCGGTGTATTTTCTCGCCAACGCCCAGCCGAAGTACCCAAATCGTAACCACCCTTTCCCGTTAGACTTTTTGCCGTGCGCTTTTCCCGCAACGTTTGTCAAACCCTTCGCCAATGCAGATAGTTGAAGGATTCCTCCCCCCCTGGGAAGTCCTTTACCGTGTCATAGCACATCCAACACACTAACTCAAGACAGGTCTTCCCCGTAACCTCCACAGGTTTATAGCTCCCCAGTAAGGAGACCGTTGCCCCCAGATTTCACCTTCCAAAAGGACAGTCAGAGATGCAGAGATGATAATCCTCTGAATGCCCGTGAGGCCCCCCATGCTTTCCCTCTCCTTTCTACCTCCGATTCTCATAAAGAGAATTACAGCCCATGCTGAAGATCGTGCTTTCCCGGTCGTCTTTCTTTCTCTACTCCTGTAAGGAATAGTTCAAGGGTCTCGCCTCAAGAAGGGAGTGCTCTTTCAAAGACGAAGTATCGCAACCAGAAAATACCCGCATAAGAAGAGTGTAGTCTATCTCTCCCACCCCCCCCCGCTCCGGCGAAGAGCATCACCCATAACTTATGCACGGATCTTCCCCCTTTCGACCACAGCGATGCAGGGAAACCCTAGGATGAATAGTCGGGAGAACCCCGAATCCTTCGCACACCCCACCCCCAAGAAAATCTCCCAGCTTTTTCGAGAGCCAAATTTGTATTTTTACGTTTCTTGTCCTTCACACTTGACACAACTCCAGAGGTCTATTCCGACTCCGTTCGAGGATCCTCCTCTCTTTTTTTTTTTGAACTAGACCCCTCGCATTATGCGGGACTCAGAAGTCTGCTGAATCCAGTCCTTCCCCCCTTATCGAGGGCGGCGACTTCCCTTTTCGGTATGGCCCAAAGAACGGGTTACTCCGGACGTTGGCATCTTTTTCCTAGGAATCAGCCTTTCCAGTTTCGCCGACATCATGATCCAACTTCCTCCGTCTTCTCTTTTTTTTTCCTTCCCTCCCTCAGCGGGTGGAGTCTAGACGCGTCTTTCCCTGTTTTTTTTGACCACCACAAGTTACCCCCCTGATCCGTCTCCTCCAGCAAGCTCCTTCTTTCAGATCCCTCGGGTGATTGTTGACTTGATTGAGCTCCGGCTGACTCCGACCTTCTCTATTCCCTTTTATGTGGGTGCCCCTGAACAAACGAGTACTCTACTTTTCTGCTTGACGGTGTTCATAACCGATCGTGCGGATCTTGGAGGATTTCTAGTTTTATCTTTGATAAATGAGAATTCCCGGATCCTCATTTTGTTCCTATTTCCCACACTTTTCCTTCTTCCCCCTTGCTGGGACCAGTGACGGACCTTGGATTATAAACCTCTACTAGGATGTCGCCCTGTTAGTTCCCTTGATCCATTCTTGCTTTCCCAAGCACGAGCAGCGGTCTATACCTTCATCCCCTCCTAATGATCATCTCAAGTTAATCGAGATCCAGAGGACCCCTCTTCCTAGACAACCCCCTAGGACCCGTAGGCTTTATAATTGGTGATGTGGGTTTTTCAAACTTCTCTTTCTAGGAATATCAAGTTAAGCAGGCGTTTAAAGCCTTTCAGGTTTTTTTCTACCCAAAGACCTCTTCTCTTCTACAGTTGGGACGCCGTCTAGTTTTCTTTTTATTCTCTGGTGTTGGATCGCCCCTCTACTGTTGGACTTCTTTAGGAGGTTTCCTTACGATTCCTCTTCGTTGTGTCCGTGACTCCGCTCTGCTCTATGCCCTTTTCGGCCCAGACGGCTCTCCCCTGGAATACGACGCATTCAGATGCATCATGGGGAGGGGACGGTCTTCCTCGGATGGATACCTCTGTCGCTATTCCTCCCTCTTGGCATTCAGGAGATTTTCTACTCTTTTCATCGCTTTGACGCACTCCTTTAGGAATGTGACATGACGGTTACCTTTCGTTTTCGTCCAGATCCTTTTTGGACATTTTGGAGGTCCTCGCTCCCTGGATGCGGCGTGTTTCTTTCAGGCTTCCGTAAGATGTTCCGATGATAATATGACCTATAGGCCATTGGAAGCATTTGCTGTCCCCCTTCTTGTCCCCCCAAAATATAGAAGTATGGTTTTACCCGTCGTGTTCTGGGACCTTTATTGCGTGTGGGGCGCCACCCAAAATCACGCCCGTACCTTCAGCCGTTTTTGCCATTGGCCTATGAGTTTTTTCTGTAGCCGCCTTTGACATTTGAACTTTTCAGTTTTTCCGAACTTTACAAGATTAGCAGGACTAAAGTCGCTCCCAAGCAAGAAATATCCGCGCCGGTCCTCCTTCTTCACTCCCTCTGTTGGAAGTGATTCCCATTCATCTATGTGTATGTGATCCATACTCGCAAGATTGCCGGGAAAGCAGAAGAGGGTCCTCCAGTTCACTCTTTCCCTCCTGCCGACCGCTTTGTATCTGGTGTTTTCGCTATTCCCCTACGAAGTCGACTCCAGCCACAGCTTTTTCTTTATAAGGAACGAATCTGGTGATTTGATGAATTATATTCCCTTTTACTCCCCCCTCCCTCTCTTTTTGGAAAAACTTCCCACTAGGAAGATGAACCTGCGGCGGCACCCCCTTCGGTCTTTCGTCAATAGACTCAGTTCCGGCGTATTGCATTGTAATTCCGTTTAGCGCCTCCCTTCTCTCAGTGACAATCGTAAGAAGAAATCTGCCTTGACAAGTCTATTGATCGCGCTACCTTTCTGCGAAAGGATCTAGATTCTTTCGACGCGATCTCCCTCCCAAACCATATTTTCAAGCGCTTTAGTCACCCCTCAGCAACCGGTGGTTTCTTCTATATTCCCTTGCGACTCGTTCCGACTCCCCCCCCGAAAGGGTGATTTTTAGCCTCCATGCCAACACCATTCCGTTCCTTTTTTTTTGTTCAAACAACTATGTGAGATCCTCACAAAGAGATCCCCAGCAGACTCGAGTAGTAGAGCAACTTTAGCGAGGGTGGTTTTAAAAGAAGAACCCTAATAATTCTCTCATCCCAAATTCGTATTAATGGGGGGTGACACCCTCCAGTCTTGAGACCAAAAACCCTGGCCACGAGGCGACGATCAGTTGACCCTCTCTCCTTCCTTATCCCCCCGACCGCGCCGGGCGTCTTCGGGGAGTCGTGCCACCTCCCCTAGGACCTCACTCATATCGACATTGAATAGACTCGGGACTACTCCCCCCCTCACATCTCCAGCACCCTAAAACTTCTAGAACTCAGCCCTTCTTTCATTCTCTACCTCCCCAGCAATACCACAGCCCTTTCCTCCCTGCGTAGAGCCTTGATACTCTTCCCTGTCCTACGGACTGAATAACCAAGAGGACTAGGGAAGAAGACTCCCGTGTTGTCTTTTACTGATCTCTCCTTCTCTTCTCACCGTCGGACTGAAGGATAGATGTTACTTGTCCCCGTCGACCTCCTGACCTGCGTTCTCCCCCGTATGTCTTGTCCGATAATCTCCCTATCCTTAGTCGGACCCTCTCGGTAAGTTGTTGTCCCCCTGTCGATTGGTGCTTGAGCTCCAGTGAACGAGCTCAAGTGTCTATCTCGTTTTAATCCCTTACAGTGGAGAGGCTATCCCTACCTCCTCCCTCCGAACTCTATGATGAGTCTATCGTTTCCATATCTCTCTCCGTAATGGGATGCCTGTGTCTTTTGAGGGTTTAGATGCTGATGATCAAACCTTTCTTCCTTTTTCTTCCCGAGGTTGTATGTGATGGGAAATTCTTCCTCCCGTTAGAGATGTTCTGATCCCCCAACTAGGCTGCACTGTTGATAGGTACGTGTGTCGATCTCCCTCCTATTCTTTCTTTTCTAGCCGGAAACGTTATTTTTTTTCATCTGTCACTCCCTGGGCGTCCTTCCCTTCTGTACTTCTCTAAAGCTGTAGAGGACGCGAAAAGGCCTGTCTATTTTCTTCCCCTTGAGTCACGACTTAGGTGTGGTTTTTGTGCTCTTTCTCGAGGGCTACTAAATACACCTGCCGCCCGCGCTTTGTAAATAAATCTCCCCGCCAGTTCCTTTTCTCTTGTCCCCCCCCTGGCATTCTGGAAGTCGAAGGCCTCATGAGCTCATTATGTTCATAAATCGGTGTAGGCCACGTTTGCCATGAAAGCATTTTTCCTGATGAGCTCTCTGCGTGACCCCCCCTCCTTTTGGTCCCCACCTATAGGTTAGAAACTCTTCCAAGACTTCGTTTTTGGAGACTCAGACACGTACATGATAAGAATCAGACGTCGCTTACTCTTCTCGCCTTTTCCCCTCTTTCTGAAGAAAACTTAGTCCACACTGTGGAATCCTCTGAGGCGTCCCCAGCTTTGGATCTGACCCTCTAATTTCCTTCTTTAAGTTCGACGGGCGGGGGACCCTTGTTGAGCAGATTTTCTATGAGTGCCCGTGGTTAACCGAGTCGGGAGATCAGAGACGGATCGTGCGGTTTGGGAGTCCTCCCGCCTCGTACTACCCCGAACGGCTCTCTTTTTCCTTTTCCCCAGTCAGACTTCCGCGTCTTTCTTCATAAAATCCCACAAATCTGCCCCCCAACCCTCAGGTCGATGCGACTGCCGGTTGTGAGGGTCGTACCAACAACGTCCACCCCTCCTCCCTTTCCCCCCCCTGACGCTATCCCCCCATCAAGGCGATATTTTATTTTTGCGGAGTTTTTAAGCACGTTTTACAGCCTTCGTCTCCCCCCCCCCAATTGCCGATGGCTAGGAGAATCAGTTCCCTCTTCTCCTTGGCCCCTCTTCCTCTACTGGGCCGAAAGCCCAAGCACTACCCAGAAGCTTAGAAGTCGTACCCTTTTCCCCCCGGGTCTGATATGGAGACCTGAGAACCGCTCCAGATGAACCAGGGACCGTAAGTAGATTCAAGCAGTGATAACTATCGAATGACGTTCATTCCCCCCAGGGAGGCCTCCTCAGCGCAGCCCATAAGAGAGTAATCGCAAGAATTCCCCCCGAAATGCCTGACGAACCCCGGAGTACTATCCCCAACCAACCCAACCCCCCAGGGAGAAGTCCCCGTTTTCCTTAACCACTTCACTTATCCTTCTAACGAATTCTGCAGTGGCCCAACTCCTGCCACGGCTCGAAGCCACCCCCTTCCAACGGTCGAAGTGAGCACCCGCTCGGCTCCGTGAGAGCAGCCTCCACTCCTCTTCCCTTTGATGAGTTCTGGCGACACGAGTTTGCTGCGGGAACCGAGGCAAGTTAAGTTCGGGTTGCTCTTCCACCTACAGCCGTATTTCTCCCCCCCCCACAACACCGACCCCGATTCGTCCCGTGCCTTCTTATTCGTGGGGACGGTTCTTGCCACCCGTCAAGCCCCCCTCCCGTGGCTATCTCTCGTCATTCTAGGTGACTTTAATGAAGGAATATCCCCTCTTCTCACTTTGGCCTCCTCCGTTATGCCTTTTCCCCCCCCAGTTACTCCGCTTTTTTTTTTTGACCCTCCAGCCCTCCTCTCTCGCCGCTCCACGGCCGACCCTTGAAAGGTGGGCCATCGCCCCTAGTGAACCGTGCTTCTTCCCTTGCTTTTCTCCCCTTACCACTCCCCTTCACGGCGTATCGGTGGATAAGCCAGAAAGCGGGTTCTCCCCCCAGCCTCTTTCTCGCTTCTTTCGCATTTTTTTATTTTGTTAAAACAACAAGTGCCCTACGTCTCCGTCGTCGATCCTGCGCTAGCTCTCTCTTCTTTCCTTCCTCCCCCTCCGCCTTTTTTTTTTTTCGTGATCTGACGTGGAGCTCCAGACGTATGAAGGGTTAATTGGTTTGTCTGAACACAAACCTGATTACCTTCGGCGCACTTCCTTTTTTGATGGACCATTTCCTTGCGGACAAGAAAGATGAAGGGCTGGAGTGCATATTATGTTCTCTCTCCCCCCCGATCTCCCTTTTTTAAGATACCCCAAAACACTGGGGTTCTTGGAGAACTTCGTGAGACGGTGTCAGGTATTTTTTCTTCCCTCGTGATGCAGTTATGGTCTTTTTTCTTTAATGCATTATATTCTACAAAGACTCTCTCGCGTTTTTTTCCCTCATTTTTTCCCACTTAAGCAAAGTATTAGCCCCTTTCATCTATACTATATCGCCAACATTGGTTAGATTATAAAGAATAAAAAAAACTCTCCTGCCGGGAGGGGCCGACTCTCTCCGATACCCTTTTTCTTTGGTGGGTGGACCCCGGATCGTCGGTAGATCTCAAGGAAATGCAAGACGCAGGGTTAAAGACTTCTCTGGTCTCACCAAGTAATATTCCCCAAGTTTCTTTCCCTCCCTTTTTATTGTCAGGGACACCCCCTTCAGACGCTTTTTTTTTCTGGATATACGTAAGACAACCGCCTGAGGAAGGCCTTCTCAGTTCTTCGACCACGATGTGAGGTCCTTCTCCGGCTCTGTTCTGCTATAGGATTTCTATCCGCCCTTACTAGGCCACCCAAGTTCTAGCACGGCCTCAGACGAGAACCTTAGATATGCCAGATTTGGGCGTATTTCCTTATTCTTTCGGACCCTGAGCTTTCCCTTGTCCTGAGATTTTCAATCGATCTACCTTAGAGATAAACTTCATTCTCTTTGAATTCTCCTTTCAGTCATTTACCTGGCTTCAGGGGTCCCAACGTGGATAATGCCAAGATATGGAGCCACTGTGTTGCAAGTTTCTCTCTCCCCTGCGGCCCCGCCCCATTTTAGTTGATCTACCTTCCCTATCGAATCCTTGAAAGATAGCGTTATCCTTTCCTGCACTCATCCTAGCCCTTGGGCTTTTTGTGTCCCCCGTTTGTCCCGTTTTCCCGTCTAGCAATGATCCGCCTGATGTGTTTTATAAGTTTTTCCTATTCCTTTCGTGGTGGGTGCGCAACACCCCCGTGCCTTTCCATTCCTCCGCCTTGGAATGGGTTTTAGTTTCCGCTGTGCCCTTCATCCAACCTGAAGTCGCAGAAGCCCTTATTTACTTCTCCCCGTGGCGGAACCCGTCAAGACCCAATCTCGGATTATTTCTTCGGCTCCTTCCTCTTTGAAACGAATTAGCCCTATCCTCTTGCTCATACCGCCCCCAAGCAGTCGCCTCGACCTCTAGAAAAGTTTTCGCCTTCACCACCTGCAGGATGACCGTCTGGTAAAGGAAGGGTGGCACTTTGTTTAGACTTCCCGGCCGTACGATGAATTCTTCGTCCCGAGCAACTTTTTGAAGGATAATGTTTCACCCTTTTGGTTCTTTCCAAAGAGCCCTTGTCCTGTCTCCTCCCCCTCCCTCCGATTTTCCACAACAGTGAATTTTTAAGACCGCGCGGAATCCCCGGCTCCGAGCCCAGGAGGCAGACCGATCTCTTTGCTCCTTGAGTAGTCATTGGACTCATTTTTGTTAGCCTCAGGGTGTCTCTCTTGCCCCAAAATTCCACTTGACCGCTCCATGATGAAGCACTTTATTTTTATTTATAGGCTTTCCCCGTCTGGAGCGACCGTATTATACCTTCTTACTTACACCAATTTTTCTTTCCCAATAAAAGACATGATAGGGCGGCCAATGCAGTTACACAGAAAGCCTACGCAAGGGGTATCGATAGATCTGCGGCCCCTTAATTACCTCTTGACTCATCCCGTCCCAGCCAAGACCCATCTTATTTAGGCGACACCAATGGGTAGAGTAGAGATCCCCGATCGTCATGTAGGTGCCGTTTTGAAAGGACAGAGCCGAACAAAAGTCCAGCTGCCGCGACCCGACTTGAAGTACCGCAAGCCCCCCTCCCGCACCGGGTGCGGAGCTTGCAAGCCCCAAGACATACACGTTCACTCGATAACGCCCCAAGACCCCGCCCAAGGTGATCATCCAGACACGCCTTAGACTTCCCCTTCCACCCAAGCCCGGCTCACTTCCCTAGTAAGAAATAGAGCAGTTTCCACTCATCTCTTACGTCAGTTTGAAGAGTGCAAGCCCTTAGGATTTCCGGGGCATTAATACAAAATTTAGGTTGACCAGACAGCGACAGCAAAGGTAGTCCCGACTATCAATTGGAAGCCACCGCACCAGAGCTGAGGATACATACAAATTACATCTTCCCCCTTAGCCTCGCCGATAGAGCTCTCCCACATCACCTCAAGTCCTGAGACCCCTTGGCATCGTTCCACCGACAATCCAAGCTCCCCTCAGGAGACCCTACTCTCTTTTTCCTACCTCCCGTTGTGGATACTCCTGGGATTCCCTTCCTTATCTTCAGCTCTGTAAGAGGGAAGTCCACTGCCGCCCTTCACCCGTTATAAGGCCTTAACTTATGGTCTCCATTTGCCCCAGAGAGTCCGTGTCGGAGAAGACTTACCTCTTACTTGTATGCAAATGTAAGTTCTTTCTGCTTCGCGAGCTTAGTTAGAACTGTGCGATAAAGGGCTCTCTCCTAAGGGCGTGACCGTAAACCTAATTTCTATTTAACATGAAGAGACTACCCCCCCCCCCGGCCCTCTTCGTATGACTACCCTACGTCACCTCCATATGTCCAATGGATCTCTCATTTCAGTGTTTTAAGGGTTACCGTTGTTCTCTGCTAACCCTACGCATTTTGGCAGCTTATGATCTCGTCGTTATCCGGGAGGGTGCGGTCTCACCTCCCAGTTCCCCCCGTGATGCTGCGATATAGTCCTTTTGTATTACTTGAGTTTAGGTAGATAGAACACTCTCTCTTAGGCTCTCAGGGAAATGTTTTTGTTTGAAGCCCCAGACGCGACGAGGCTTTGGCACCTTGTCTTCCATAGACCTTTTTTTCCGCCCTCCACCCCAGCTCAAAAATTGAAGCGAGTTATGGGTCACCCATGCTGGCAATAGATGAGTGCAGGGTTCTTTGCCTGATTGTGTGTAGTCTAGTTTTTCTGACAATCCTCTCCTGCAGGAAAGGGCCCGTGAGTATGCAACTAACACATCTCGTGCCCCCAGTTCCCTTCTCTGTTGTCCCCTTCTTACCGATTGGCTTGTACAACTCTCCCGCCTGGTGCAGCTACCATTCAATGTAATAAGTTCGGACGATTAGCCGAAAGGGTCTTTGAGTTTAACGAATGTGCGGAGGCCATTGGCCCGACGCGTGACCGAAGGGCTTAGGAAAAAAAACAAAATCGCTATGGAGCTTTCGCCCCTTCTCCCGTTATTTGACAGCACCTCTCAATTCAATGATAGAATCCTGCTTCCCTCTCTCATTCCCATCGACTCATTTTCTTTTATGAAGATACACCCATTCACCCTTGATTTACCTCTGCCTTCCCTCAATAGCCTCCTCTTGCCACTTTTCTTCCATATGCTTTGGTGGCGCGGCGAAGGCGGCGGGCCCTGGTAGAGCAGCCTGTAACGCTCCTTTTACAACCTTCGTGTTCCCGCGGGTTCCGGAGAGTCTCGTATTATTCTTTTCGTTTTCCCCTCTCTTCAGATAACCCCTTTCTGAGACATGCGGTGGAGGTCGACGTTCCCGGCGGACCCCCCCCCCTTTTCCACTCGCGGCGCGTCATGAATGAACTGGGGTTTTTTTAGCGAGACCCCCCCTGCCTCCTCGTCCTAGAAACCCGTCTCTCTTGGTTCTTCCGCCCCTTTTCTTTTCGGCCTGTTTCCCCAATTGACTCTCGCGTTTTCTTTTGCAGGGTCCCCCCGCGGCTGGAGACTTCCGATACGGGCGTTCCGGAAGACCTACAGCCTTTGCGAACACATGGAATTTTTTCCATTCTCTGGGCCTCCCGCGAGCCCCTTTTCCCCAGTCTGGCAAAGGAACAGGTTGAACCTTCACAGCGATCCCCCCCCCCGCGTGATCATGACTGTACTGTGTTGAGCCGCGAGACGCCCTTCCTCCCCTTACCACCTTTTGTACCTCCGCAATGCGTAGCCTAAAGACGGCCTTCTTCATGTCGCGGAGCTAGTACGGTGCCGCCCAGGCTAGCTCCTCGGATTCATGAGCACAACCTCCTCTCTTCTCTCAGCCAGACCTAACCCCGAGTTAGTAGTTTTCTCCCCACCCCGTCCTTCCTGCAGAGAGTTGACGTTGCCATCAAGACTGAGCCTCCTTTTCGGCCTCCACCTCGCTGCTTTTAACCACCTGACTGTTCCGGATCGGTCGACCATCCTTTCCCCCAACACCTAGCTCGATCGAGGACTCCCCCGCTATTCTTTGTTGACTTTTTTTCTTTTCCCCGTACCCCTGTTACTGCGAGTCTCGACTCGTGAGAGTCCTTCTTCCCGGAGGTGGGCTGCGTACCGCCTTATCTGTGGACTCCTTCATTGAACTACATCCCTTCCCATGCCTCCCTAGGCGCTTTTTCCCTGCCCTCCCACTACCGCCCCGTCCCTTTTCTCAAAATCCACCCCTGGACGCCCTTCCCCGTGGGCAATAGTCCCCTTTGAACCTTCTAGTGATCGCAGTCCCCCTTCAAGAGAAGAGACTGACGGCGTTATTCTTTTCTCTCTTTCACGAAGCTGGTCTCTAACCGCTCCCCTCTAAGGGGCCTTTTTTTTCTTGTTTCCTCCCACACCCAATCCCCCTCTTTGACGAGCCGTCTTGC
>Ga0179591_1254931_pt1 | contig 10948 bp, 19 predicted proteins | sample CZOMad2_1_08_16f_FD_182891 | JGI IMG/M metagenome (GOLD analysis project Ga0179591, IMG submission 182891) | Vadose zone soil fungal communities from Angelo Coast Range Reserve, California, USA - CZOMad2_1_08_16fungal (PacBio error correction) | ecosystem: Environmental > Terrestrial > Soil >... | reverse complement strand
TTCCTTTCGCCTAGTTGAGCTCCCCTCCTCGCGCGATACGACCAGATCGATGGAGGATACGTCCCTTCTATTGTTAGCTCCCATCTTCGCAGCTGCATCCCACCTTTTTTTCTTTGTTCACCTTTTTCCCATCACGGATACCATGCTGAGGGCATTTTTTTGTTCTTTTTCTCGGCCCGCCCCATACTTGTCGGCGACTTGTATTGATTCCATTCCCATTCCCTCCCGCCCTTGACTTTAATGGTCTCTTTCTCTCTGTGCCCTTCCGGCTGATCATATGAGCCTCTCAACTTGCTCTCTCCCCCTACTAGAGACCAATTGATATCTTTTTAAGCTGGTAGTTACCTCCCCCCTTCCTCTGTTTTTCGACCGTTCCGGTTTCCTTGTCCTGAGCTTTTCTAATGAAGGTTTCTTTCTCTTCCTTTGACGGCAGAGGTTGCGTCTTTTTTTTACGGCAAGTCGCCCGATTTTCTCTTTTCCCTTTCTCCCCCCTCCCATCTAGCTGCGAATCCGAGGCCCCCCTTACCTCCTCCCGTATCAAGCCGCGCGTTCCCCGTTGGTAAGGGGCAGAAGTAAACCGTTTTTTTTTCGGCCAACGTTACCACATCCTTTTTCCTTGCGCCAATTCTTCGAGCCCTTGTGCATGCGCGTTAGCGCCTATATCTTAATTTTAATACAGGCTGGGGACCCCCCTTTCTACTTAACGAAGTTCGGTCCGAGTAGACTTCTGAACTTTTTTTGGGCCTTTTTTGATCTCTTGTCGACCGATCCGGCGCGCACTTCTTTAAGCTTTTTCAGATTCTTTTGATGTTCTATGCAAAGTAATCTCGACGATGCCCCCCTTCACTTAGACCTGTTCCAGCGCTCGACAGACTTTTCTTTCCCGTCACATCCCCCCCCCACTCGTTGGGACTCCTCTCCTTTTCCTAGAAAACCACGGCGCTGTACGTTCCCCACTAAATTCATTCTGTTCCTTCTTTCCCCTTTCCTGTCCGAGCGCGGAAACAATAAGCGTTTTTTTGCATGCCCACTTACTTTCTGACCCCGCATTTGTTTTCCCCGCCTCTCCTCAGGAACGACATTTCTCTTTCGTTTCTTGATGGCGCAGAAGATGCCAGAGATCTCTTTGTGTCCCCCCCCTAACGCCGTTGTCCTCGGCTAAAGTACCGCCTCTTAGGACTGTGATATAGGCCCGAGAATCTCATGTTAAATTACCTGTTAGTGTGTTTTCCGGCTAAGCCCCCCCTCCCTCAAGTTGCAGACCGAGCCCCCCCCTTCCCCCCCCAAACGACGTGACTGAATTTATTCTCTCTTCACTTTTTCTCGAGCCCAATACCTCGATAAACCCTGTAGTTGTATCCCCCCCCTTTAGTTTTGCTCTGGTCGCTTCTTTTCCTGTTTCTTTGTTTTACGCTTGAGGGATCCCTTTTCTTTTTCCTCCCATTTTTTGGTGCGCTCTTTTTTCCTTCTTCCGTTTGCGCCTTCCCTCGTTTCGAGCAGTTGTGCTGCGTTGTCTTTCAATTATTCCCCCCTAAGCTTGCTTCCCTTCCATTTATAGAGGGCTCGGCCGACCTTTTTTCCTTCTCCCCCCCCTCTCGTGATTTCTGAGTTTTTTCGTTCCACTGTCCCAGTAACTAGAACTTCACGGTTTCCCTTTTTTTTTTTCCTCGACCGCAATCTGCGCTCGGGGTTCCTATTCAGCGATCCCTACCATCCTTGCTCCCTCTTTACATAAAGAATAGTAGTGTGTTCTTTCTTTCTCTCTTGCCTCGCCTGTCGATATATTTCTTCCTTTCTCACAAGAACCCCTGCACTGGATTCTCGCTGGATTTGAGATGCTCCCCCAAAGAACTTTTTACTGCGAATTGATCGGTTTATTTTCCACTCCCTTCCAACATCGAGATGTTGTGCCCCCTTCCTTTTTTTCTCACCCCCTCTATAGGCCGTTTTCGGCTGTCCCCGACTTCTCATTTTCCACTTACAGACCGTTCGGTTCGTGCCCCCTGATTCCAGTAGAGCAAACTTGCGTCCCCGCCCCTTGCCTCCCGGGACAACACATTTCCCCCGCTGGTTTCACCCTTTGCTGATCCATTTTCCCTTCCTTAAAACAGCCAGTCAATGCTTTCTTCCCCATCCCCCCCACTTCCGATGAATTTCCTCCCTCCTTGTGTTTGAGTTGTATCTCCTTTCACTTGTTTCCCTGGACTATTCGTACATACTGGTGTTTCCTTTTCCCGCTCGAGGTCCGCTTGCCTTGTTTTCCCCCTCCCCGTTTCCCAGGGCTTAACATGCATTTTCCGCGTGCACGATCCTTCTCCCTGCGTCTGCGTATCCGAATTTCCCGATCATTGTCTGTTTCTCGATCGCTCTCGTCCTCGCATCTTTTCCGCAGAAACGACGAGCTCTTTTCTTCGGTTTTCTGCTTGTCGTTTTAAACATTTTCCTTTCACTTTCCCCTTTTTCAAAACTGATTGATTGTGGTTTCAAGCTTCTCTGCTCTTAATACGAGCCCCTTTATTTTTAGGCGCAGTATCGTTTCGAGCATATTCTCGATTAAGTGATTGCGGTGCGCCGTGACCCCCTTGGGTTACTTTATTTCTCCCTTTTTTTTCTCTCGTGATAGGTGTGGCGTCGATGGCGGGACCGGCCCTCCCCGACCCCCAGCCTTCTCCCGCCACACCTTGCAGTAGCTTTCCTCTACACGTTTTTGTTTCTCGCGCCGACCCCCAATTTTCGGTCCTTCCTCTCCATTTGTTTTTCCTCTTTCCTTCCCCTCTTTTGAGCAACCGGATTCTTTCCCCCTTTGCGACTTGAGAGTCTTTTCCTACCCTTCTTCGGTTTCCCCGTTTCTTACGGTTGCACAAGGTTTGGCTTTTTTCCAATCCGTTGTTTCTTCGGCACATGCGATGGCTCTTCCCCGCACTTTTTGGCTCGTGACGTTGGAATGTTCCCTCTCTCTGGCGATGGAGATTCTTCGATTTTGCGGAACCCGAGACTTTCCCTTTCTCGTTTCTTTACGGAGCAAGGAGGCTTTGGCGCACTACTCCTGCAACTGTGTCCTTTTTTCGGCCGTGTCCCTCCTCCTATGACCCAAACCTCTTTCTCCCATCGACCGGGCGCTCTGTGACCTTCCCCCCTTCCGCTACGTGCTTATTTGATGCTGCTGTTTTCCGAACCCTTCGGGTGATTTTTTATATACTGATCTCCGGGTGCTTGCTTCCGTGTGACCCTCTTGAGTCTTTTCCATCGCGATTGTGATTCTTTTCTCCGCTCCGTTTCCCATTGCCATGAGACCTTCACTTTTTTGTCTGCTCTTGATTTTCTATGTCTATTTCTCTCTCCTCTTTTCCTTCTTTTGTGTGTTCTTTTTTTTTTTTTTTTTTTTTTTGATCCTTCGTTGTTTTTTCGAAGAAGTCGCCTACAGTCGTTCCTTGTTTCTCGCTGAAACCCATACCTTTTTCCTCCATTTTTTCGCAGTGAGGCAAAGGGTGAATCTGCCCCTTTCTTTTGTTTGTTGCTCATTCGATTCTTGTATCAGTGCACCTCTCTTCCCTAGTCTCGTTCTTTTATCTCGCGGTATCCGCGCAGTTTGAGAGAATACTTTTTCTCCCCTCTCCGTTTTTTTGTAGATTCTTTCCTCTTTTCCCTTTTACTAGTGAGCGCGAAAGCCGCGAGCAATTTTTTTTGAGCCGATACTGCGAAGGCTATCGTGTCTTCTTCATACATCCTTTCCGAGCTTTTCCACCGTTCTCTTCATCTTCCACATGGACCTCCAACTGCGATATCTTTTCGCGATTTTTTTTCCTCAGCGGCGAAATACAGCCGATACTTTTCAACTCCATGATGACCAGATTCCCCTCATTGAGTTCCTTTGAAGGGTCCTCTTTCTTTTTTTTTCTTTATCAAGTTAGATCATTGACAAGAGCAGTTCTTCACTTTCTCCTGCAATCTTTCCTGATCACAGATCCGTTCCCTCCTCCGATGTCGTGACCCCCTTCACCTCCTCTCGATTACGTCTTCATGCTCCGGAGCGGGAAAATACTGAACTTTATTCTAATTTCCCTTGCCGTGCAAGAATTTTTTCCTCGTCGTCACCCCTCCTGCTCCCCTTGCACGGAGAAGCATTTACGGCTCCGCCCCTTTTCAACGACATCTTACAGAGGCAAATCTCTTTCTCTGTCGTGTACCCCTAAGACCAAGTCACGCAACGAACGAGGTCCGGCCTTCATGGTGCTGACAGTCACCCAAATTCTGCTCCCCGACCCATCACACAAATCCTACGTACGTTTTTTGCCTTCTCCCGCTCGGGTCTAGGACGGCGCCGAGACAGACTTCCGAAATACACGGTTTCATGTCTTTTCGACCCCACCAATTTCCAGAAGCTTTTCTCTTTTCTTGCGAGCGCGGAATGTCACATCCGTCTTTCTGAGAGCCCCTAGCTGTAGCCCTATCTTTCATAAAAGGTTGTTGACGTTTCCCCGACGGTATTTTGCTTTTTTCTATTCTGGTACTCAGCTCGAACATCCCACACTTATGAGGTATCTAGGCCCTCTATCCCCCCCGATGTAGAGAACAGTCCCCCTCCTTTTCTTTTTCTCTCTCTCCCGGTCTCTCACACATCTTTTTTCTTTTAGCCTCCTCCACTCCTCCCCCGTTTTCTCCCCTATTCGGTCCCTTTTTTTTGTAGGGGGCAGTGGTGATTTGCACCCCCCATAAGCTTTGGTATACCCGTTCTTATGCATCTTTGTGCCCCCTGCCCTAGAAGCCGCGAAGTCCCGAGTCCTTTGAGAATATCAGTCCTTCTTCTTTGCTTAACCCGAACTCCTTCTTTGCGGACCTATGAGCCAACTTCCCTCCTGTTTTCTGATTTTTTTTTTTTTTCTTTTTTTTTTTTTTTTTTTTTTTTTTTTTTTCTTTCCTCTTCCTTTCTCCATTATGATTCTTGATTCATTTAATCCTCGTGTTCTTTTGAGCCCCTCCCAGTTCAATCCCCCCTCCCACTGAGCGAGGGCGAACCCCAACCGATTTCCCTCTAGGTCCCTGCTCCTCGTTTTTTCTCATCCTCTCCAATCCCCTCCTCATCCCACCCAAACGGTCTCTTTTCCCCTTATCGGCAGTTTTGGCTGGTCCGAAGACCTTTCTTTTCTGTGTATCGATCGGCACGTCTGACCATTTTTAGCCTTTTTTTAAGAGATCCGTTTTCTGGTCCCACCCCCTAGAGGGTGTCCCCCGACTTCCTCGGGTGAGCTCCCCCGCATACTAGGATTTACCCCCTCATCATTCAGGCGCTGAGAGGCCGATGCTCGCGTCTCGGCGGCAAACGGACCTTGAAGGTCAACTATCTTCATGAGCGTGTTCCTGTTGCACTTCCCCTTCATGCAGTTTTTTGTCCCTGTGCGCATGACCGCATCGCTTATCGGCCCCCAGTCTTTCTCATAAATTCCCTCTGATCCGCAAAAGTGCGCCCCCTCCTCTCCCTCCGTTGTGTTCGTTTTTCCTCTCTTTCGTCCCTTCGAGTCTGTGATTGCTTTTTATTACACTTGGCCGACGCTCTTCTGGTCCCCGATGAGCAATTGCCCCGTTCTCCCGATTGACTTTGAAGGTTTTAACTTATTACCAACTTATCTTGCTCAACCCTTTACTCTCCTAAGTCCACGTCGGACGCGATTTTTTCTTCGGGACATGGAAATCCCGCTTTTCTCATTGGGCGACCCCCCTCCGTCTAGAAAAGGCGTACCCGCCGTGGATCTCTTTCACACTGGCGCACCACGGGTCTTTCCGTGCCTATTTCCCTTCCTTCATCCTTCGTAACCCCCGTCCCCAGACCCAGGATCCTTTTCCCCTTTTGCCCCCACTGCAGAGAAGGGAGTATCCTCCTTTTCTTGTCCTTTCTTTCCCCCAGACAGAATTTCACTTAGAGTTTAACCATTTAATTTTTCGGACCTCTTTTTGTTCTCCTTATACACGGCGTGGGATTTTCAGGCATTTCTTGCGGGACAATAGAAAGCGGACTCCCTTCAAATGGTCTTTTGGTTTCCTTCGCTTCTGTGCAGGAAACTAGAAGGGCCTTTTCCTTTTCCTTTAGTTATCAGAATTGGACGCCCTTCCCTCCGGGTCTGCTTTCTACGGTTTGTAGACGCTATTCGCAACGATTTTCTATTCTCCTCACTTTATAGAGCACGTTTTTCCTTCTGCTTTTAGTCACTCTCCCCCGCGGCATTTAACAATCTTGAAATTTCTTGCCCAAAATCTGTCTTCTCGTGGTTTCCCTATTCTGTGTTTGGGGGGTGTGGCCTTTTCCATTCATACCCGAGAACTATGATTCGTATCCGCACGGTCTCGTGGAGAGACGATGATCAGACACATAGATATCTTCTTCTTGCACTTTCCCCGCGGTCTATCGAGACTTTCTTTCGTGTGGTTCTGTTTCTCTCGGATGTTTTTTCCGTGATTCTAAATCCCTTCAGAATCGTTTTCTCTCACATTCCCGTCGCGATTTTTCTCTCAACGGTTTTTATAGAAGACAGACACCCTTCCTTGATCTTGAGTCTCGTAGCATTTGGACGATCTTCTTTCCCCTCTTTTTGAGCTGAATGATCGAATCTACTCGCCCCGAATCGCTGGATTTTACCTCTTCGTCATTTGATGTTTTTTCCTTATGGTTTCCCCCACAAGCACGGGTTATTGTTTTTTTCCCACCTGACTGATTTCTGTCCCTCAGCGATCTTAGTGGTTTTTTTTTTATGGCCAGTACGCTCCTTCTGGCTTTTTCTTTCCTTCTCTGGACCACAAGAGCCGAGAAATCGTTTTTTTCCCGCTTCTTGGGTGGCAGCTTCGCCCCTTCTTGCGTCCGGCATCTCTTTTCCCTCCTTTTGACCACGGGTATCCCGGTCCCCTGACCGTTAGCTTGAAGTCTGTCCTCTTCTGATGGAACTTTCCGTGGCTGTTGTCGCATGTTGGAGCATCCTTGGCTCTTGAGGTAGCTCTAGTGTCAACCTTTCTTCCGATTGGTCAATACTCTATTGATCTCAGCTATCACCTTTGCCCTTGAATTAAGGTTTTCTTTTCGGTCCTCCTTTCCAGTTAATCACTTCAGGACTTTCCTCTTGCGGGAATATCTCCCCCCCATCGATAATAGCATGGTCGAAGTCGGCCCTTTTACCTTTTCCCCCAGTCTTTCCCCCCTGTTGATCGACGCGTCCCCCCCTTTCTTGATGCAGTTCGAGATACATCGTTTCCTTTTCTTCTCTCCTCGGATCTCCTCGCTGATATTGCCTTCCCTCTCCTCTTTGTTTTTTTTTCTCTATCTTCAATTATTAGGGCAGAGGCGCGCTCCAGTCGCTTTCTACCTACCGTTGGAGTACCTCTCCGTCTCTCTCCGTTATACACTCTCTCGCTTTGCCCATGAATTGGTCCTTTCTACCCTTTCCCCCCCTGCTCCCAAAAGTTTCCTTTGTTTTGTGTGCGCCTTTCTCCCCACTCAATTAGGAGACTCGTTTCTGATTAACGAATGATCCCCCCTCCTCCTGATCTTTTGATTTCTTCTCCCTCGATCAATCCCTTTTTTCCACTGAAATAGAGACGATGTTCCAATTTTCCCTCCGCGCTTTCTCTTTTCCATTTTATACCTGTCTTCCACGACGTTTCTTGACAGTCCAGTTTTCCCGCTTCACGTTGTAATGCTCTTCCTTTTTCGCTGGCAATCCTGAATTTTTTGTTGATTACGATGGTCCCGGCCCTCAGGTGCGTCGTCGTCCCCTCCCCTTTGCTCCGAATAGATGATTTAGCGCGTTATCTCCTTCTCCAACTTAGTCACTCCTTCTTCTCCAGGACAGGTCCCATCCTCCCCGTCAAGACCAACCTCGCTTCTTGAATCCCATTTTTTCCTTTTCTTTTTCTTCTTTTTGACAGAAGGGTTGCTTTCACCTAACCCCTCCTTTTTTTTGTGGTCAAAACCTACCTGGTATGGGGGGGACGCCTCCGATGCCCTTCGGTTGTACACCTTGCCGCGCATCTTTGACTCGAGTTAACCTTCTTCGCGTGGCCCGTTTTACTTGTTCCCAGCAGTCCCTTTTTTTGCCGTTCCCCCCATTGAAAATTTAGTGCTGTCTTCTCCTCCCCGCCCCCCCTCTCCCAGAGCGCCGGTCTTTGAATGCCAGTCCCTCCCCTTGATGGTTTGCCTTTTCTTTTCCACGTCCGAGATGAGCACCCCCCCCGCTCCTCGAACAGGGCGCGAAGAAGCGCTTCTGAACCCCCGCCCCCTTTTAGTTTCTCGCGGAGGATTCCCAAACCCCCCCCTCGCCGACGCACTCATCCCTCGATCCTCGGTGCCGCAACGTTTTTCGGACAACAAATACGTTTTATCCCCAAGTTCTTTTTCCCCCCTCGTGTTAAACGCCCTCGCACCGATTTCTACAATTAGTAGCGATCGCTGTCCGATATCTATTGACCTTGATCTCTAGGACACAAATGCTCCCTTCTGCAGGGCGTTCGTCCCTTCACTTTTCCCCTGCCAGTCGGCGAGGAATGCTAGTTAATTCCACCCCCCCGTTGCTACGAATTAATCCATGATTAGTCCGTGTCCAGTGAAGCATTTTCCCCCCCCTCCATCCCCAGTGCGCAGATGCTCCCCCCCCCCCTTTTGAGTGACGGACTATCCCTTCCCCATCGCTTCTTCCCAGTTCGGAGCAAACAAGAATTCTAAACAGTTAGGGCCCTTAATCTGGTCAATTTTTTTGCGTTGTTTTTCCCTATGATAATACGTGGCTGTTTTTTTTTCGTCGGTTTATAGGAAATGTCATTTCCCTATGGTGGAGCCAGGTTTTTTCCTCCTTTATCCGTTTGTGGGTCTACGCCGGTGAATGCTTATAGTGTGTTCTCCCTCCCCGCTTTAGTATTTCAACTTATCACTTCCGGCTTTGACCGCCGGCCCTTTCTATCGGGTCTTCTCTTCCCCTTTTTACCGGCATATCCCGTTTTCTGAGCTTTTTACCCTTTCCACCAGTAAATTGCAGTTCCTTTTTTCATCCTCGCATCGTGTAACCCCCCGTCCCTTTGATTAGTTCGAAAGACGAGTCTCACATTACTTTTCTTTCCTCTCTTAGGCTTTTCCTCCTCCATAAGTTTTGTTGTTTTTTCTTTCGCTGCCCCTGACTCCCCCCCTTTCTATCTCGGCTTGTGTTCCCTACTGCGCTAGACGACCTCTTCCCCGGTAGATGAGCCCGCCCTTTCCCCTTTCGTGGGGGCAGCTCCCCCCCCGCCTGAAAATCCCTCTGACCCGGTGTGCCCCTTCCCTTTTAGAATGAGCCTCTTTTTCGTCGGCAGAGTCATGTTTTGATCACTGTACCCACCTGTGTCCCCTTTAGGCCAGGGAGTTCCCTCTTTCCGTCGATCCATTCTTCCCCCCCCTTCTTCTCGCGTAACCCCACCCCCACTGCACCATCTTTTCATGGACTTGCGAATACCATCCGCCCTGCTGTTCAAAACCCTACACATTTCCTGTTCTCTTTTTACCCCCTCGCAAAATTGCCGTAGGGAAGGGATAGCCACTCCTGGTGGATGGTTCTTTCATTTGCTCCCCTGCGGGGCCTAGCGCTTTTTTTCCTATTCTTACACTCGGGTTGGGCGACCCCGCCGTCCCTGGCGGGCATGGCTTGCAGTGTGCGTCATGACCATTCCCTTACCCAGTTGATCAAAGGACTTCTCCTTATTCCACCTTTTCCCTCTCCTTTACCGAAGCGTTATTTTTTAGACCCCCCATCGGCCGAGCGTATTCTGCGTTGAGCGACCCCCCTTCGTAATAATCTGCTAAAAGACTTGCCTCTACATAGGATTCGCTAGGTTCCCACATGCTGAATCCTGTTCGTTTTCTTCACCCCCTCTCTTTGTTGTTTCGTACGATAGGCCTCCCTTCCGTCATCGAGACCCTTCTTTTCTTCCCTTCTTTATCCCCCCTTACCCCTCTGTTGTGAGCTTCATGTCTTAGCTTTCTTTTGAGTCAAGCTTGCGAGAGAGCCTGGATCTCGTGCTCTTGTGTTCTTTCTGGGTCCTGACTAGCCCATCCCTAAAGGGATTACCCCCATTGGAGACTCGATTTTTCCCCCCTTTTTCCCGCCGACGGACAAAAAAATTTCATTTGTCCGCTTCCCCACTTCTTCTTTATACTCTCATTTTCTTCTAACCCGTTCTTGACCTTACGATCTGCTCTATATGAGAGGTTTCTTCCCCCCCCGCCTTTGGCACCCTTGGCGTACGAGTAGTTATCTTATTTCCGTTAACTTATGTGTTCTTTGAACCCATTTCCGGTTTTTTACCTCGCCGGCTTCTACGATTTCGCATCAGCTCGGCTTGCTTTTTGCTTGTTCAGTGAGGAAGGGCCAGTCTCTTTTTTGAAGAAGCTGAGCCCCCTTCCCCTATTGTACCCCCAGAGCCGACGAAATCGGAGACTTTTGCCTTTTATTATGTTGGTCATTCTTATTCCCTGAAGGGCCCACTCGTTTTTTCCCCCACTTCTTCTTTTGCCCCGCTCCGGATCATCTTGTCCCCCACTGTACTTCCGAGAGCTGTGATTGCTTCTTTCAACGCTTTTCTTTTTTGATCGCTTGATTTTCGTCTGGAGCACGTGAACCTCTTTTCTTGGACCCATGTCTCGCTGCTGTGTTGGAGCGCCGCCTCTTATCCCCCTGCCCAGAAATTCCACTCTGCTTTTGTCGCTTATCATCATGGCCTTATCCCCAAGACTATCTTCCTGACCGATTTTCGGCTTGTCACCCCCAAGAGCGACCTCCAGTCATGGTCGCGTTCTTCCCCTTTAACTTGCCAATCCTTTGTTTTTGGCCTTGCGTCGCTTTTTTTTCTACCCGCTCTGCATGATAGTAGATATACCCCCCTTCTTCCCTTCTTCGTCTTCGAGTGCTTCGATCGAAATACCCGGTCGCCTACCTCTTTT
>Ga0179591_1212464_pt1 | contig 10948 bp, 11 predicted proteins | sample CZOMad2_1_08_16f_FD_182891 | JGI IMG/M metagenome (GOLD analysis project Ga0179591, IMG submission 182891) | Vadose zone soil fungal communities from Angelo Coast Range Reserve, California, USA - CZOMad2_1_08_16fungal (PacBio error correction) | ecosystem: Environmental > Terrestrial > Soil >... | reverse complement strand
AGATGGTATCGAGCGAAAAATATAGAGCGCTGCTCCCTCCCCCCCTTCACCCCCAGCACCCCCCACCTGCCAAGGCTTCACTTGAAGGCTACGTCTTTTTTTCCTTGTCCCCCCCCTGACCCTTGCAACCCATTCCGCGGCGCGGGCTTGGAGCTAAGGGAACTTTACCCTCACTGATGGGCTGTAAGAGACGACGGTCCCCTCTTTTTTTAGTCCTCGATGGTCCTGGGGTCGTGCCTCCCCTTTTCTTTCTCTGTCCACCAGCTAGCAGGCGCCCGGATTCACCCCTCCTCCCCTCCTGCAGGTCCCTCCAGGCCGACCCCCCCTTTTCCCCCTCATCGTGAGAACCGGCGCCCCCGATGGTCGTGGGACATGCAGACTCAAATCTCTCCCGCCCTTTCCCGCTTTCCCGTCCCCACGGCTCTTTGCATACCACCGGCAAATCATGTCCCAGAATTCTCTTGAGATTGTTCGTCCTGCTCTGCACTGTCTTCGGTAAACCTTTCCTCTCCAACCGCTTCCTATGAGAATTACCTTCCTCTTTTTTGACTGGTTTGCCTGCAATTCCCCGGCGGCAGTCTCTGCGGGCGTAACCCTCCCTTGGTTTCGGCGTCGTCCCGAAAACCTTGAGTTCTCCTGCACTTCGGCTCCGGCATCTTCCCCGTTTCTCCATCTCTTTTTTCGACGTTTCTTCCCCCCGGCCTGGATATCGAGTGACAGTTTCCCTCTTGATAGGAATTGCCAACCCAAAACCCCGGTCAACAGCCTTTTTCCTGTGGCTATAATCTAAGCCTTCCCCTGGTTTCTCTGTTTCCATCTCGCCCGTTTTCAGAATTCAAAACACCCCCTACTCGCGCTCCGCCGGGCATACCCAATTACAGAATCTTAGTTTTTTCGCTCTCTGGACGCACCACCGGCGGCGTTTTCTTTTTCCGCTATAGCCGTGGCACGCTCTAACCCAGATCCCTTTTTTACCTGGCCGACGTCATGCCCCCTTCCCCCCCCGGAATAAACCTCATATGCCAAAACACCATCAGCAGAGAAACCACGAATGAACTTGGACCCTCAAATCGCCCAACCTCGCCGTGGCCGCTTACCCTTCCCAGAGCCTTGTCACGAGAGCCCAAAAATTTCTGCGATCGGTTCGGCCATCGAATTTTTCCTTTCTCACTAATTCCCATTTTTACTTCATTTCCCCTAGATGCCGTCATCGTTCGCGGCGGCTCTTATTAGATTTAATCCTCCTTTCCAGGTAGCATCGCTCAGCTGCACGCATAATACAAGAACTTCCCGCTTTTACCCCCTTCCTCCCCTGCCCCCCGCCTTTTTTTCCTTTCCGTCCGCACAATGCGAGCAGTTTGCGTCGCCAGTCCCGGTCTTTCCGACTCTTCCTTGTGATTTTACAGTATACTTCCCCTCTCCGTGCAGCCCGGCGGGCTCGTTGTAGCATCACACCTTTGAGTGTCGTCTCCTCCACAATTTTCCCCCCCATTGTCATTGTGCACTCCACTCACTCTCGCGGCGCCTGGCTCCCCCAGTTCACGCCCTACGGCCTCCCACGTTCCACCCCATTCACCATTTGAGGACCAAAGAGGCGTGCTCCTGTTCGCCTCTTCTTATGGTGTGCGGTCCCGCCTCGCAGCGAACACCTTCTTTCGCAGTATTTGACGCGGGGCGCTGGCCTTGGCACCCGATCACAGTCCCCCCCCCCCCCCCCACTTCCGTGTTGTACAATGGTTTCACGGACGCTATTCGGCGACACACGTTGTGTCCCCCTCACCCCAATAGCCCTTTTTTTTTTTTTATTGTCCCCCCCCGGCCGCCATCGGCCCTGCCCAGACACCCTCACCGTGAAACTCAATGTTTTTTCCTCTCCCCACTTCATTTCATAGCTAGCACGTGTCGTCGATCCTCCATTTCCCCCATCCCTCGCCTTTCCAAGGTCCCTAAACTTCTTTTTTTCCCCCCCTACGTTTACCACGGCACTCCTCTTTTCGTCCCCCACGACTTCCCCGATCTTTTCCCGCGCCCTGCCCGACATTCCCCCCTTCACAAGTTCCCGTTTTTCTTTTTTTACCCATATCCGCGTTCTACCAACCCCGGCAGTCCTTAAATGATACGATGTCACCTTGTGCCGGGTATTCGATTTTACCCTAATATCCCTAGATTGTTGGTCTTTCCTTACTTCGGACCGAGTGCCCCCTAAAAAAGCCTCTGGCCCTCCGTCAGGACCAAAGTGCATCGCCACTGTGCATCTCACTCTTGGCCCATCGAAGAATGGGCCGCTCATAATGGATCTCCTCTTTATTTACCTCTCCATACCTGGTTTTTTTTTGAGCTCCCGTTTCAGATATTTTATTTCGGAATTAGCTGTTTTTGCAAACCAGTGGAGATTCCTGGCTCGAAAGGTGGTGTGCGTTTCTCCCCTATGTTTTTTTTTTTTGACGAGAAGGTAGTCCCCCGTCCTTCCTTTAAGACGAACCTCCCGACTCAGGGCCCTGTGGCATAGTGGACCCATTCCCCCTTTGAGTTCCCGGCCTCGACTGGCGCGGGGAGACTTGGTTGCCCCGCCCTTTTCGCTGGTCGGCGCAGGTTACCCTCGTGTTTTTGCCCGACCAGCGCGAATCCCGGTGAGAGCGGTCTTCTGTTCGGCCCTTTTCTTTTCTCGCCCGGCGCCCTGGAACTGCGCTCTTTGATGGGCCCCCCCTGAGAGAGCTTCGCCCTGTTTTTCTGCTTACTCCCGTTTCTAGATGATTTCCACGGTTCTGGCCCAGCTCGTTTAGGACGCTTTTTAAACGTAGGTCTGGATCCCCCCCCTGTCTCTGTTTTTACCCAGCTGCCCCCAGAATTATTTTTTGAACCCCCCAGCTGCGAACCACTCTTTGGTAACCCCTGCCTTTTTTTTTCGTTCAGCCGGCCATCGCCGCGTCAGCTTTTTTTTTCAGGGCTGCCATCTTGTGCGCTTGGGGGTGTGTTTTTTTTTTGGGGTTTTTTTTTTGGTTAGTTGTGTTTTGGTTTTTTTGTGTGGTTTTTTCTGCGTTGCCTGTGCACCTAATTCCCCTACCCTTCTTCTCAAGCAATCCGCCATGCAAGCCGCCCGTTACTTGCGTCACGGTAAATGTGACTTGTGTCCCGCCAGATGCCGGGACCGTTTGGCCTTGTTTGTAAGACCCCCAGTCCGAGAGTGATTGCTTCGTGACCTTCTACCTGGAAGCTGGTCGTCCTTCCCAAGCCCCTGGTTTGAATTCCCTCCCTGCGCCCCACCGCAGTGCCGAGGTCCCTGCCTCTAGGTCCTGAGTTCTTGCCTCCTCGCGAGGCGGCCCCGCCGTGATTTTCGACTCCCTCGATGTCCAATCCCCCAATAGTTCCTTTCGTCTGACTTTCGTCCATATTTTTTCTGATTTTCGTCGGTGCGCGGCGTACATGGGTATTTTACCTTCGCTGCCCGCCGGCGATTCCTTCCTTGATTCCATCGATGTCCATTCGTAGTTATTGCAAGTCTTTTACAGGATTTTGCAAATGTCTCTTTCGACGCCCCCGTGCTGCCTAATTTGTTTTCGCTGTTCCGACGAAGTTAGGCGGGCAACGTATCCTTTCCTCGTTTTTTGAATGTCGTGACTGTCCCGCTATTCTTTTTTCTTTGCTATGGCCTGGGTCGATCTTTTCTGCCCATCCGAGTGTCTCTGCCGGCCGTGCCGTACCCTTGGGTCCGAGCGGGACATTCGGACGCAAAGAGAGGAAGAGTCAACTGCCGTTTATGGCTCGAGCTCCTACGACGACGGCGTGACGGATTGACCGTCTAGATGAACAAATTTGCCAACGCCACTAGTCTTGGGAGGGGGCTCCCTTGGCGGATTAGAACGCCAGAGTGGTGAAAGCCACGCCCGTCCTACGAAGGGATCCGTTCGGACCGATGCGGTCGGGAAGGTAACGTATGTGGTAGACGGTTACGTTCTGTGGGTGCCAAGGCAGGGGTTCCCTCTCCTTTTTTTTCACCAGACTTAGAAAGGTCCCCCCCTCCGATTCTAATGCACGGGGAGGAGTCCGTCTCAGTAGCATTGCAGACTTCACTTCTGCTTCCCTCACTCCCGGGACGCACCCCGATGGCAGAAGGGATGAGGGGCCCTGCCCCTCGTTAACTTCGGTCTGAGAGTCCGTTACTCGTGCCCCGGAACAAGCGGGGTATGGACGCCGGAGCCTTGAGTCCCGCGACACGAGTTCAGTTAAAGGATAGGGACGCTCGCGCCTCACCGGAGTCAGATGGGAAAGCAGTCCTCCCACCTCCTCAGCTTCCCCTCCTCCATCCCCCCCTTGCCTCCCTTCCAGTGTATCAAGCACTGACGGCCTGGACCTCGCATCTGTGGCCAGGAGACTAATCTCTTAAGATGCTGGCTGCCGGCAGGTGGCTTCCCCCTTAACGATGTTGCGGGCTTTCCTGACGAGAAGACCCTTGGGCCGCGCAAGTTATGTCAGATTGGGGCTGGATTCGGGCTTTTGGATGGCACTACACCCTCCATCGATCAGTCCTTCTCCTCGACTGCATGTTTGGTGGGGTTCCTCCCCGGATCCCCCTTTTAGGAAGTTGTTTTTGAAGCCGTGAGTAGGAGTGTTTTTCCCGCCGTTTGACTTTTTCATTTTCCAGTCGTTTGTTTACCACCGGCTGGATTGAAGAACTGTCCCGGTGATTTACTTCATTTGAGACTTGGATTGCCCGCTGGCGTGTGGAACTCCCTTTCTCTTTTTTTAAATGGCTGCCCCTCATCCTTCTAACTGGCTGTACGTAACCGGCTGTAGTCCGAGCCAAGAAGTGAGTGGTGTAACCTGTAGATTCATCCTATCGTGGTCGTTTATTCTTGCACTCCTGTGGGTCTCTGAATATTGAGAAGCTGTCCTTGTATGAAGCTGGCAGGATGAACTCCTTAGCATTGCCATGGTGAGGGATCCCTGAGGTCTTTTCTTTAAGTCGACGGAATCTGCGCTTTGCCCATATGCACCTGGGATGACGCAAACCCCCACTCGCTTAGAATTAAACACTTGATATGAGACCTTTCCCCCCCCCCCCCCTGTTGATTCACGAATTCTGGTCGTCCTTTCAAGAACATCGAGGCGTGTACCCCTCATCACTGTGTGGAGTGGTCCCCTTAGGACTCATTCTTCTGTCCATAGTTCTTTGTAGGTCGCTACTTCGCTTGCCTGACGACCATTTTCCTGTTCAGGTCTGACATGGCCTTCCGCGTTGGTTTTTCCACCATGGCGTATTCAACCATTGTCAAAGTAACCCCGTTTGTCATCTTCGGTGCATGTGCGGCACCCAACCAGTCCTTCTGTTTGAATTAGAGTTAATTTTTTTTCCGTGTAGCGTCTTTTTGTTTTCTCAAGGTTGAACCTTGAGTTTTCCGTCCTCCCGTCGGGTGTCATCGTGATGGTTCCATTTCCACCGTTCGACTTCCCCCCCTAGTTCCTTGGTGATTTTTTCTTTCGTTCAGCTTGCCCGACCCGCTCGAAGGGCAACTGCACTTTCTTAATCGTTACGCTGCCAACAAGGAGTCTTTTTTTCTCATTAATTTCGTCGGGACGCGAAAAACTTTGATACCTGATCATATTCCTTGCGTAACAATAGTCGTCCGGTTCTCCCTTCCCCGTCAACCCACCCATCTGTGGATAGTTACAGGAAATGTCCGTTCCGCCCCCCTATTTCCTCCTCCTGTTGACTGATTTTTACTGGATGAGAAACGGCCTCAGACGTGTGCTGTGCCGCATGACGAATTGTTATGCCTCTGGCATGATCCCTGACTCCTCTTTCGTTGTCCCTTAAGGATATGCGCCATGAATTTTCAGCTTTAGTCCAACTCCGACGATTAAGCTCACACACCCCCCTATTTGGATCCCCCACTATTATACACCCCCCTTGTAGAAGGGTGACGGTTTCCCCCCCCACTTTCAATCGCTGTTTGTAATAAGACCAAGGCATTAACCTCTTTCATGTTTCCCCTTTTTTGATGCCCTACGCAAAGAATCCTAATTTTCACCCTCCTGTTGATCTTAACCAGGTCAAGTTAACAGTGTAATTTGCCCCCTTTTTACGCGTCCCTATATCACGAGGCTGGTGTCACGAAAATCGTCTTCCCCCCCCCTTCTTCTTTTTGTGGAAAAGAGGTCGTTGCCCATGTTTTGTTTTCTCCTTTTTCCTTCTTTCCACCCCACGTACCTTTCCTGCCGGAAAGTCATTCTTATGATTCAACCAAGTTTCCTGGTAGAGAGTACTTAATGCCACGTCAAACCTTTCACCTTTCTGTGCCCCTGAGTGAGTCCTATGGATTCGACGCTCGCCCACCATTTCCCATGTAATTTTTTTTCACAAGGATTTTCTTCCCCGTTGTCCTTTGAACCCCATCCTTCCTTTTTTTAACCTAACGGTTTTTGGGCCATTTTTCTAGAGTGTCAGGAGAACCCGGATTTTATGGGGTGATTCCTTCCCATATAGCGACCCTCATCTCCCCCAACCGACACCCCTCCTTCCCTTCACCTTTCCCTAGAGCGCTTCCCCTACTTTTTAGACTTCCGACGGAAAAAAATCTGTGATTTTTTAATCTTCTCGCCCCACTCTCCGAAGGACACACGCACTTCACTATAGTTCCTTCAATGCAGCTTCCCCAAGTCGTCCGTGTTGCCCTTACATTTCCCACCCTTTTGGTGGACTGAAAGACTTTCGCTCCTTTCTTTCTGACATCGAACCTTTTATTCTTCACCCCTACCTCCCCGCCTTGCGGAAGGAAGACCCACTTCCTACATCACCCGTGACTCACGAATGATGGTATACACCAGATTTTTGCAGCAACGTGAGTCGCTCGAATATCTTGAACCCTCCCCCTCCGGACCCCCCCACTAACGGCGCGTAGGATCCCACCCTTCCCCTCTTGACTTCGTCACGACTTATGAGTGCGTTACTCTAGAAACTTCCCGCCCTTCCATAAGAGAGCTTCCTTCGGCCAATGGATCCCCCCCTGATGCCTTTGACCCCTTTTCCCAAATATGGCATTTGACCACCTAAAGCTCTCGAGGCCCCTGTGCCGCATGCTGGTCTGAGGCTTTACCTCCTTTTTGCGGGTAAGAATTAGCTGTCCCCCCTCCTCTCCCACCCCTGCCGCACGCGCGACTTATAAAGTAGGACCCCGACTTCCGCAAGCCCCTCTCTCCGTCCGTTAGAATACCCTCCCCCTTTTTCACATGGTTTCTATAGCAGGTTGTGCATTTTCTGGCTTTTTCATGCCTTTCCACCCCTCCCCCTTCACCCCAGAGACACGATCTGGGCCCTAATTCCCTCCTACGGCAAGTGCCTGCAACCTTCGTTTTTACAATACTACCCTTTTTCACCCCCCCTACGCGGCGCCAGAGAATGTGGCGTCATCTTTAAAGGACGGGCACTCCTTTGGCTAGCTCGCGACCCGGCTGCTGCTTGCGTCGTTCCTCTCCCTTCCGACCGGCATCGTTCCCACCAGCTACAGTTTCCGGCAGGCCCCCCCGCTTCCTCTCTTACCTTCTCAAATATTTCCACGCCATTACCCCAACTCGTTATGCCCAGAGCAACTCTTCTCTTGGCAACTTTCGAGGCAACACACCCAAATCCATGCTCCCTTGCCCTTCTACACGTCGGCGGGCAACCCCCAAAAAAGTTCGGCATTCCCCCCTGCCTTTTCAGTTCGCCGCATGGCACGACTTTTCCTTCCCCTGTCAGCGCTGTCCCCCCCCCTTGATGCGGTTTGCATCGCGTTGCATGCTTTTCTCCCCTACTTTACGACGTCCGGTCCCCGGTACGCTCGCCACCGTAATATCTGCCCCTGGCCCCTCCTTTCCCGCGTGCACTTCCCTACGCTTGGGCTGGCACCAATTTCCTTCCGTAGGACATCCGCTAATCCTGCCTGCGAAACCGAGCCTTCCCCAGCTCTTTCTTTTTTTTCCCCGTTGGGGGCTCTCTTGCGACTACACTAACTTGATTTTCGTCTCCGCCCCAAACGCTTCTTAGATCGCTGCCGGCACGTTTCCTCCAACTCACCTCTCGGCACGCGCCTGTTTTCAATTTCCAGTTCCGAACAGGTTTATCGGCCCTTCCCCCCCTCCCTTTTGACAGTTCCTCAACTGACGGGGCTTGTCCGCAGGCGCCGCGTTCCCGAGCGTTGCCCCTTCCTGGCTAACCTTTCCCTCCTCCCCTGCCAACTTGTGCGCAAGCCAGTTCCCCCGCTGAACGCTGGTTTCCCCTCTTTCCTCTGTGTTTACCCACCAGACTAACATTTTCCCGGGTTACACTGGGTGATTCAATCCTCCGATCTATTCGGCCAAGCCCCGATTGCCCCCCAATAGCACCTCTCAAAAATAAGCGACGGCGCCCAATTTCCCCTTCCCTCCCCAAACCGGCCACCCTAACTTTTACCCTCCTAAAGGAGTGTTAGCCCCCAAGTTAACGGCATGAACCTGTTTTCTTCTTATCGACCATCCAAATGGTCAACTCCGCACCTTTCACGCCGGGAATACAAACCTGTCCCACCCCTTTTTCCCCACCGTGCACTCTCCTCTCTTGTGGTTCCCTCCCAAATGCCGACGGACACGCGCGACCAACGTACCCCCTTCCAACATTTCTCAGTCTTGAAATTTAAACCCCCACCTCGGCAGCGCCCCGATAGAGCCCAGGGCTTTTTCTTTAGTGAGGAGTAAAGAAGTCCGGGCGGGAGAATCTCCTTTTCCTCACGTCGCAAAATAAACCTTCTTATCCGCGCGACACCCCCCCTCGTCCGCTAATTCTTCTTTCCATTCTTCGACGGCGGTTCTTCTGACTTCCGATCTCCCTTTTTCATCTCCCGTTGTGGTTTCCGATCCGCCTTTTTTCTCTGAGGTCCACCCGGTTGCGCTTTCCGGCGGCTGCCGAATGGTGTGTCCGCGTGCCCCGGCTTGTTCGGGTTCGACCGTCCCCTCAGTTCCTCGTCGAACGTTCCCCTTTGATTCTGCTTCCGCCCGCCGACCACATCCGGCTGGCATCTTCGTGCCTGTTCCCGTGGGGGGACCTTTTGGGGGGGAGCCGGGTGAGCGTTTCCCCTCGTGTCATTCTGTGCCGAAGGACGTGTCGTTTGTCGTGCTGTATTTAGTTTTTTTCCCCCCCTACCCCCCAGCTCGAGCCGTCTTGCCTGAAGAGGAGGATGTTTGTTCGGTGCCGTGCTCTTTTTCTTTTCTTTCTTTTTTGCTCAGGGTAGAGCCTTTTTCCTTCCCCCCCCCATCCCTCTTCCCTCTTCTCGCCCCCCCCCTTTACTTCTCCCCTCTTGCCCGCTATCTATCCTCCCTTCCTTCTCACTCCCCTCTAGTTCCTCTCCCTCCTCTCCTCCTGTCCTCCCTCCTCTTTCACCCCATCCCTTTCCTTTCTCCCCCTCCTCCGATCCTCCTCTTCCTGTGTTGGATCGCGCCCCGCTTGATTCAGACAAAGTTTTTCAACCCCCTCTCGATTTATGTTCAACGGTGATTGGCCTTGGCGCCTTTTAGGCCCTTCGGTGTGAAGTGTGGCAAGCTGCGGACTTTTCTCCTCCTTGCTTTCCCCCGGTCACCCCTTTTTCCCCCTTAGTGGGCACATATTCTGGTCGCATCTTGAAATAGGAAACCCCCTCTTCCCCTTTTTTTTTCCGAGGATGTTTGAGCCTTTTGAGAGACAGTTATTTCAGCTCAGCGCGCTGACCCACATTTCCCTGACCTCCTGTCTTTTAGCCCAGTGATGTGTCCGTCTCCGCTGAATTCTTTTTGGTGAACTGAAGGCCCGGAGATTGTTTTTTTTCCCCCCCCCCTACGATTTGCGTGAAAGATGAATTCTCAGATCTCCTTTTGTGATGGCGATCACCACTTAGGTTTTTAGTCCCTTTATATCCTTTAGCCCCCACTGTTCGTTCCCCAGACGACCTTTGATCGTGAGCGCTTTCTTTCTTGTCGTCCGTCCCTGTGATCTTGGCGCCCCCCTCTTTCCGCAAAGTGTCCCAGGCCAATCGATTCGTGCCCGTCTGCCGGGAAGGGGTCCATATTTTCGTGTCCTAGCGTGACTTTCGGTCCCATGGTGTCGTCGTTGCTAAAGACCGTTTCCCACGCGCCGATGTCCAAAGCCTTTTTTTCCCTGATGCCTGGCCGTATGTAAGTAGTTCGGAGTCCCCCTCTGCATGACGAAGCCGTTTCTGCCTCAGTGTGTTTCTCGATTCTCCGCCTTGTCTCTTTTTTTTTTTTTTTTTTTTCTAAGTCGTTGTTGGTTGCCCTTTTTTCACCATTCCGCAGAACGGATGTCCTTTCGGTGCACTGCCTGTTTTGCCTATTTGGTTTTTGGTTATGGCTCCCCTAGCGTGACTTTGAGTGCCCGTTCCTTATTCTGGTGTCGCAGTTGCTTCGGAATAACGCTTGCCACCTCTTGATTCCTTTTCTTCGAGGCGTCTTCAGACTCCTCTTGATTCTGGACCTGGGATCGACGCACATTTGTGAGTTATTCTTTTTTTCAGTTATTGCCGAGAAGAATTAACTCTGACGGACGTACGGCGAGGGCGTGGACTTTTCCGCTGTTCAGATTTTTCCTTTTTTGTTTTTCTTCCGTGGAGCACACGCCTTCCCCCCCCCTAGAAATCTCGACACGGGAGTGTCGCGTCGGACGAGTCTGGCTCCCGTTTCCTCTGACCTTCCCTTTTAAGAGTAGTCGTCGCGCGTGCCCTTAGCTTTGTACCCGACCGGCCTTTCCATTTAGTTTCCGCCGCGGACTCTTGAACCTCCCCCCAAATTCTCCCTGTCGACGTGAAGGCTCTTCCCCTTTTTGAAGGCGTTTGAAGGGCACGTTGCTCTTTTGCAAGGACGCTGTCGCGCGTGCCTTTGGCAGCGCTTGAACGACCCAGCTCCTCTAATTCTGGACGCAGAGCATTGTTATGTTGCAGGTTGATAGCCC
>Ga0179591_1192357_pt1 | contig 10949 bp, 9 predicted proteins | sample CZOMad2_1_08_16f_FD_182891 | JGI IMG/M metagenome (GOLD analysis project Ga0179591, IMG submission 182891) | Vadose zone soil fungal communities from Angelo Coast Range Reserve, California, USA - CZOMad2_1_08_16fungal (PacBio error correction) | ecosystem: Environmental > Terrestrial > Soil >... | reverse complement strand
TGTTGATATGTTCTGTTCACAGTGTCTTCCTTCCCCGGTATATCGACGTACCAAACAAAATACCTTCGTTTGTGTTTTTTTTTTTCAGGCCACGTTCTCCAAATTTGAAACTTTTCTGACCTCCAAGCGTCTGTTATGGTATTGTACCGCTCTTCTTTGCGCCATCCCGGTTGTGTGGACTCACCTGACCTGATCCTAACTCAAGCGGGCTTTTTAGAATTTCTCACAGAACCTCCCCCACTGTTTGGGGTATAACTCCGCTCTTCTCTCTTGACCATCGGGGGTGGGATTCTAATTCCCACCAAACCCCCGTAGTTCCTCACTTTTTGTTGAAAGACGGAACACCGTCGTTCCTTTCTCAACTTTTTTATTTCCCCCCCACCGAGGGAAATTGCCCATTTGACCTCGCCTGACGTTTCCCGTTGTTTTTTTTTTTTGCCTGGGGCACCCAAATTTCCCTAACACATTCCGACAGGCGCTTACATGCTGGTCAGTGGGATTTATTGGTGCCGCCCCCCGGCGTTTCCTGGAATTTCACTACCTCTTCTCGTGCCAGGTCCCAATCTCTTTGCCCCGCTGGTTTTAACACGAAACACCAGTTTCGCCTCTTTTTGGCCCGGTTTTTCTGACGACCCAGTTACAATCAAAGGACTTCCCACCCGAATCTCAACTAACCCTGGAGTAGTTTTCCTCTCCCTTGCCCGCGTTCGGAGGCCACTTCCTTTTCCCCCACCCCAGTGATATTCGACTTCAACCTTCCAACGTTTGTCGAGGAATCAGCTCTGCCCCCCCCTTGCAACCCCTGTGGGGTTAAGTTTCAGCCGCTCAGAGACTTGTATTAACTTTTGCTTTTGTGGCATCCCCGCGTATAAAATCCGCCCTTGTATTTTTCCCCCCCTTCTAGTTTTGGATACCCCGTTTACCACCACCTCCCCCTTTTACGGCGTCTGAGCGAATCTTCCGCTGCTGAGCTTTTTGGCTTTTTAATGATTTCCGGAGATGTTTGACCTCCTGTGTTTCTCAAACGTGATAGGAATTGGGCAAATCGGGACGTTCCCTCCCCCTCGAACGGGCTCTTTGTTAGGACTTTGAACTTTTTTCCAGTGGCTACAACGTTCTTCGCCAATCCCTGTTCTTTTCTCTACCAATTGGGTTTCCCGTTCGCCGATCATCCTTCAGCTTCAGTGAAACTGCTCCTGATGCGGGGGTTGCATTACCTTTGGACCAGTGTAAAACCTCGGTTCCTACGACCGTTTTTTGCACACGGGGACCCAAAAGTGTTTTTTTTCAAATCCGCTTTTCGTCTTTCTCCTGGTGACCACTTGGTGTGCCAGATCTTGTGCCGCCCCCCAACCAGGGACTTTTTCTCTTAAATCTCGATTTCCTTCACATCTCCCGGTTAAATACCGGTTCACCGTCCCTCACCCTTCGCCTGCGGACCCAACTTGCCAACTCCCCCCACAGCTTTTTTCCCCCTATTCCGCGGACTTATTCGCCCCAATCCGTTTACTGCTCACCCGTGTTCTTCGTTCCCACCCCCCCTGTTCTTTTATCCCTGTTTGTTTGAAGTTTTTTTCCGCGTTCTTTGTTTTATTTCGGTTCAACTTCCCCTCCTCTACACCCCTCACTTCCCCGTCCTTGTTTTTCGGAATTTGTAGAGTCCGCCGTCAGGGGGATCCTTCCCGTTTTGTTGCTTTCTCTGTATTATTCCAACAATGCAGTCGCTTCTCTTACCTTTTTCGACTTTTAGTCATTAGTGTTTTTTACGATGCCGGTCATTTCAACCGAAAACCTCCGGCGCCCCACTCTTCTCCCCCACCCACAACCTCAACCCCGGGCTTTTATTGTCCCCGTTTTTTTCCCCCTCCTTTTTCCCCGGCAGTGGTTTTTGCAAATTGGCGTTGTTTTTTTTTGATCCTTCACTTTTTTTTCTTCACCGACGTCCCAGTCTTGAGTTTTTTTTGGCCTTTTCGCAGGGCTGTTCCTTCCCCTTGTTTTTTAATGTGGACTTCCTGGAGATGTTATAGGATCGTTGCGACCACTCTTGAGGTAACCAGTTCATGATTTTTGTCTCCGACTCCTAGCCACACCCTTGATTCTCTCCATCACAGTTAGAGAATTTCCGTCTTTATTTTTTTTCGATCCATTGGTTTCACTTTTGGGCCCCCCAATACGGCGTGAACCGGCTTTTCTTCCACTTCCCTTCCTGAAGGTCAGCCGTCGGTATATTGCTTCTATGCCGATCGTTGCGACTCCCCCCTTGTGCACGGACATTAGATTGCCCAATGAGTGCAACACCGAGCCTGTCCGCCAGACAGTTTGGTGAGGTTGTTTACCCCCCTTTGAAAAGTTCCCAATAAAAGAGCCTTGTAGCCGTTATGTTTGCCCTTCGACTTTGCCCCCCCAACGGCTCCTTGCTCAACCCCACGTTTCACCCGCAGCCACCCCGAAAATATTTTACACGCATTTTTTTCTTCAGCTGCTAGCTGCGACTCCAAGCGACCCCCTGGAGTGGGGTGACCACGTTCTTCCCTCTTTCCTTGGTCATTGACCTTTCGACTTGGTGAGTAGTTTTCACCCCTCCTTTTCCTTTCTCCCCCTATTCGGCTTCCACTCCCAGAGGTGCTTTTTTGAGCTCGTTATTTTCCCTTAGTCTTCCTTTTTCTTTTACGAATCTCTTTGTTTGTTTCCCCCCTTGTTCTTTTTGGAACCCCTCGACTCTGCTTTTTCCAACACCTTTCTTCTGTTTATTAAGAATTAGTTGTTTTATGGGTCTTTCCCTGTACCACCTGCCGTGCGCCCTGGTTTTTTTGTTTCTTTCATATTTCTTTTTTTTTACTTCCCCTGACCAGCGTCGTGACCATTCAGGACGCTGTTTTTTCGATGGCCCCTTCCACGTCCTTGAAGCCCGTTTCCAGTTTTTCCCCCAAACCCTGGCGTGGTCTGTGATTTAACCTTTTTTCCCTGGTCTTGCCGGGGAAGTTTCGTAAATTCCCTTTTTTTCATTTTTCCCATACTTTATACTTTTTGACGCAGGCTAACGACCCAACAGTATTTGTGTGTTGATCTTTCCACCCAAAGGTCCTCTCTTTCTTTTGTTTGTTTGGAGATTGGGCATCCCAAAAACCTGGTCATCTCACTACCCCCCCTCAGATTTGTTATACGCCAAGCGTGTCTTTCCGATTCAAAAATCTTACACCCCTTCAAGTGAAATATTCTTCTTCACGATGTACTATTAGTGTCCAGGAGATTACCCTCACAAGGCACTAGGTTTCACCTTCCACAAATTTTTCCCCCCTTTCCTTCCTTGTTGTCTGTTTGAACAGCCCCCTACTGTTTCTTTTCTTTGTGGGTATCGTTCGCCAGGGACCCCCCTTGTCCTTACAGATCCATTTTTCCGTTCTTTCCTGTCCCACAATTTTATTGCTCGCTGTATTCCCGCCTTCCACGTAACTCTTCGTTGCTATCTGTTTTCCTTGCCCGTGGCTTTGCACCTGGGTTTAATTGACAGACTCTTCTTGAAAATCAAACCCTGACAGACCTGTTCCCCGAAATTCCCCTTTACTTGTTTTCAATCAGTTTTCATGGTTACCGTTCCACAAATCTACCTGAATCGTCTTGATAAATTTTTTTTGCGGGAACTTAGAATGTACAGTCTTTTAACCCATCCCAAGTCCGCAAACCCATTTTCTTTCCCCTAGACTTTGGTGCCATTGAGACTCTTTTTTTTCCCTAGTAGGGTTCTCTCCCCCTAACGAACAAACTTCTACGTGAAAATTGTGGTTTTCCGCTTTCTGGTTCTAGTTATACAAACCTGGAATAAGTTTCCCTCTTTCTACCTCGTGCCTTTTAATTTCTAAGACTGAGAACATATCCTCCACACTTGACGTTTCTTTTTTGACTCTGCCCGTTGTAAATCGAAACCTAAGTAAGGACAGCGACCGGTTGTGTAGTAGTTTTCCCGTCCGGGCCGCCAGCTTCTTCCTGACTTGCAACCCCCCCACATCAATCTTTTGTCCTCCCACTCACGAGGTTCCCCATTCCTCTTGAATTGAACCTATTTTCGCGTGTTGAGTGACCCACCTTCGTGTGGTTTTCACCTTCCCTTCACAGCCCCCCCTCTGCACCCCACTTTGGCCTTGCCTTTTTTATTGCCGCCCCCTCAGGTTGGGACGCCCCTTCCATCCACCGTGTGTCTTAAAGCCCTTCTGTTCAATGGTGCAAGGCTGCGTGTGGCAGGACCAGCGGAGGAGCCCCATTCAGTTTGTGTTGTTTTAATAAGGAAGGCCCCTGATTGACTTGCTGTTCCCCCTCCCCTTACACCCCGTGGACACCATGGCCAAAGCATCCAAACTCAGAACGTTTTTCCCTCTATCTGATTAGTGTACTTTTTGTACTATTCATCACCCTTTTCCCTTAGTATTTTGTGTTTTTCTCACTGCTTTTGGAGCCTCCATTTTGCCTTTTTTTTTTTTCCGCGGTATTTTTCTCTTGTACCGCAGGCTCGTCGGCGGGCTTGCTTTTGTGGCCAACGGTTAGTTGGCCGCCCTTTGCTTGGGTCGTAGGCGCCTTTTTTGGTCAAGGGCCGGCCGCTTTGAGTTTCTTCTTCGCTTTCATCCAAAAATGTCGCTAACTCAGGCGTCGGGCGCCGAGTTTTTGCTTTCCGTCACCCCCCCCCCCCCCCCCCCGATTGTCCGTCCCCCATGTACCGAAGATCTTTTATCTTTTCCTCCTTGTTGTTTTTTTTTTTGAGACTGGAGTTTCTTTCCTACCCCCCTTTCTTTTTTTTCCCCGTCTTGTACGGTCCATACCCCCTTTGCGTATTTTTCCCTCCTGCACCCTTTGTTGTTTTTTGGACGCCATCCTAACTTCTCCTACGTTTTCCGCTTTCCCACTGGCGTTTTTCCTTCCCAAGCACCTCGGTGACCCCCCGTTTTTTGTAGAAGGTTGTCCCCCCCCCGTTCCCGTTGTTTCCGCTCCCTCTGACCTCAGCGGCGTTCAACTTCCCATTCAGATCCTTAGGACACCTGACCCCAGTGTTTTCGTCACGCCCCCCAAAACCGTCTTTGCGGCCAAAGTCCGGAATGAACTTTCGACTACTTCCCCCCCAGGTCTTCTGATCGATGAAACAATTTTCCTTCTTGTCGGTGCGTTTTTCCAACTGTTCCTGTTGCTTTCCCCATCACTAACTCATCTGCCTGCTTCACCACCCACCCTTCTTTTGTTTTTACTTTTTTTTTTTACGGGAACCTGGACCCCCGCTGTCAGCTTTCCTTTGATGGTATTTTGTCTTTCACACGATGGATTGTTTGCATTTTTCTTTGCAACATGTCTTTTCCCCTTTAATTAATTCCTTCTCTGGCCCAACGTTTTGAAGCATTGCACGGGGAGGTGACTTTTTTTTTTTGACTCCCGTCTGTAACCCCACGCTGATACGTTCATTTCACTTTTTTTTCCGCTTAGTTGGGAGGCTTTCTGTTTTTTGAGGGTTTTTTCAAGGAGTCCCCTTTTTTCTCTTAGGTTTTTTCCCCCCCAACTAATTCCGTCCCTTTTCTGTCAGACTTCTGACATTTTTTTTTCCTTGTCACCTGACCGGTTTTTCTCCTTCGTCAAACTCCTTTGCTGAAGGGGAGTGACGGCCTACACCTGACCTTCGTTTAACAAAAAACTGGGTTGAAAGATATCGTCTGGACTGTTCTCGCCCCCTGTGATACCAATGGGTTTCGAAATGTTTCCGCTAATTTCTTTCGTTTAGGTGTTGATACCACCTCCCTCTAGAAAGACCGCTCTGTTGAACGGTCCTTAGCCATGGACAGATGGGGTCTTCTCAGTTTGGCTTTTTTTTTTTAAATTTCTCCTTGCCTTGCATGGATCCTTCTATTCCCCCCAAAGTCCACACCCCCCTTGGCCCTCGCCTAGGTCCAGTTCTTTTGTCCCTTTTCCCACCACATGTTAGAAGACTACCACCCTTGATTCTACCCACACACTTGCTGAGCTTCTTTTTTTTTTTTTCAACTGGCGCTAGTGTGCCTTAGAGCGCCTACTTGACTTTTTTTTTTCTTCTCCCCCCCCCCCCCCTCAACCACCTGATCTTATGTATATTTCGTCCAGTGCGTTCTTTAAATTCGCCCTTTTCCCTCCCCCCCCAACTTATCGCAGACCTAGGCCCCTCGTGGAGATATTTTCACCGGCTCTAATTCCCCTAACATTTGTTGTCCTCCTGCCCAAAATTGGGCACTGGGAATTACGTGCTTGGTTACCCTCTTCCTTAGTTCCCCCGGTGCCTCGATCACCCCAACGCCCACCCGTCCCTCCGTCTCGCCCTCGCCCCCTTTCCCGCTTTTTTTGCCATTCCCTCGCATTGGTCCTTTGAACCGAGATTCCGAGCTGCACTTTCCCCCTCTTCTCGCCAGATCTCGGGAAGAGTGACACTGACACTTCAGTTCCAATGGCGTCGGTTGTTTTGTATTGTATGGTTTTTCCTTCTTGTCCCTGGAAAGTGAACACCTCTTCCTTCATTAACCCGACCGATTCGTGTCCCTTCTATGACCATTTTATTGGATGTGTGTAATTTCACCAACCTCAAGTCCCCTCCTGGTCCTCCTTGCGCTGTACCTCACCCGCTTTTAAACGCTCCCCCTTTTTTGCTCAAAACCCGAGGGACCCAATGCAATGGCCATTTAAGAATCGTAACCTCCGGCCCTTTTGGTGTGTTCCCCCTTTTTCCAGACAACGACCGACCAGCAGTACGCTGTTGGGTCTTCTTTGGAGTCCCCTGGGGCATGGAATTCCCGACGCGTGTTGGATGGTTGCCTTGTTCAGCGATGACCCCAGCTGAACACGCAAAAGTTCAGCACCGCAATGGGTGGTGGTCCGTCCAATCAACCCGTCCTCCCGACATTCTCCTACCTTAAGTTTTTGGCTGCCACCAAATCGTGTGGTCTTTCTGTCCACGCTTCCCCCGATCTCCCCGACCTCCACGAGGGCCATACTTTGGCCCACCTTAGCACCCTTTATTTTGACTCTTCTCGATGCGAGTATAAAATGGGTGGTGTGTACAACCCTCTTCAGTGTCTCACTTTTCCCCAACATCATTTAATTCCCCCCCCTATGTTTCTACACGTCCCTGAGCTGGAGCGTCAACTGTCGATTATCGTTTCTTATTGTGCATATTTCCTTTGTTCTTGCGCTTCATTTTTTCAAAATGCTCTGTTCTTTGTGGCCAACTCTTGGACATAACGCCTGACTTCCTTCTTTGGTTTCTTCTGGTTAAAAACAAACGTTAGTTTGGCCAGACCAAACCACTGCTCGCCAATGCTCCTTTTTTTTCTCTCAATTGGGGTCGTGCTCCGATCCATTCCAGTAAGTTACTCTTTTCCCCTACCTTTTCCTTTCCGTAGGAATTTTGAAGTGTACACTTTTTTTTTTTTTTAACTCTTCCCAGGTGTACCGTTTCCCCCCGTGGATCGGACAAGCGCTCGTTTTTTTTTTTTGCGCGAACTTTCTTTGTTTTTTTTTCAGATCTTTGTTCTCGGACCTCGTTCACATCCAGGCTAGCTTCTCTTCTTTGCCTCTTCCCTTCTCCATTCTCGGAGATCCCCACTCAATTTTCCAGCACTGCTGACCCCTTTTCCCAAACTCAAATTTTCTTTTTTTTTATAGCCTTCTTAATTGATTCTCTCCCATCTGCGGAAAAGCGGTTCCCCCCCCGTTTTTTTTACTTTCCCTTGTCATTGTTTCAGGTTTTCTTGTCATTTACCTAGTCGGTCACACTTCACCCCCTACCCCCCCAACTTTTACACCCTGAGGTCAACTGTTTGACTCCTGTAACTACTTCAAGTATCTATATCTTTTCCCTTCCTTTGTTAGGCTTTTTTTTTTTTTTTTGTGAGGATATCTTAACTTCTTTTCTTCTTTAATTTGTTCCCGCGGGTGTAGTATTTGTTTTTTTTATAACGTGTTTTTTCTTTTTTTCCATTGACCACGTGAAATTTCGTATTACTGTAACACCACAATTACCCCCCAAAGGGTTTAACCAGCCTTTTTTCCACGCCATCGTTTTTTTATGTTCTGGCCACCTATTTGCGTGAATTAATTACCCGGCCTCTGCATTTTTTACATGTGCTTGACATTTTTGTGCCTTTTTCCTGATGGTGGCATTTGCCCCATTTGCTGTCTTCCTTTTACCCGTTTTTTTTTTGTAGTATATGATCTCTCAATACTCTGAAAATCCTGGATTTTTCTCTTTTTTTCGATGTGCCCCCCCCACTATTTCTCCACGCAACTTCGCTCCTTCGAAGCGTTTTCTTTGCCCTATCCCAAATTCCTTTGGACTTTTTTTCTGGTACCGTATGGTTCCCTTCCCCTTATTCTCCAGGTCGTCTGTTATCTTTTTTCATCTTTAATTATTCCGCATCGGCGCCCTCCCCAATTGGGATGCGCCCCCAAGCCTTCATTTGCGCATGACAAGTGTTTTCCCTGCCCCTTTCCCTAACTTCACGATGGCCCCTTTTTACTCTTTCTGACACCGCCGATTGCAATCTCCTTTTGTCTAACACAGTTGCCTTTTTTTTTTCCTGTAAACTCTGACCACAAATCAGGGATCGTCATACGGTTCGTCTTTCAATCCAGCGATAACCGTGTAGGAGGGTATTCTTTTTTAATGGGGGTGATCTGGGATTGATTTTTCGGCTTTTATTCCCCCATATTAAACTATGCGTCTCTTTTCATAAAATGTTGCATTTGACAGCTTCCCTCGTTTGCTTTGCAGACTTCATTTTTTTTTTTTTTGTCACCGGGAAGCGTGGTTTCCAGTAAACCTCCTCAGGGGCCACACCGTTTCTCTGTTTTTTTATTGTGTTATCTTCTCTTCTTGTCGGTATGGGTTTTGCTTTCAGTACCCCCGAACTTTTTACGGAGTGTTTGGCGTTTAAAGATATTTCCTCGCCCTACCTTCCACTCCACTGTTTTGTTCCCACAAAATCGTTTTCGGGTAATTCACCATGGTCTCCGGTTTCTTCTTGTCCCCCCCAACAAATTGCCTTGTGTCTGTTTTTCGTAGTCCCACTTTGCTGGCTGGTTTGTGGCTTGTCCATCCATTTCCCCTTTCTTCCTGTTTGTCACCTTAAGTTAGTCACATAACAATTGGAATTTATTCTTTTTTTTTTTTTTTTTTTTTTACCCCCCCCCCCCCAATTTTGATAGGCGCTGTTGTCCCGTATTAACACAAAGGACTTGCCGCTTCTTCTTTGTTTTGTTTTTTTTGTAGGTCATACCACAACATTGGTAAGGTCTCTACTTCTTTTCGCTCGTAATTGCAAAAATGATGTTCGTTTTTCTTTTCTCTTTTGGCGAGGACAAATCTTCCCTCCTGCAATTTCGTCGTGGTTCATTAATTCTTCATCTTCTTTTTGCGAGAAGTCGTGGGTTACTTTCCCCGTCCTACTTTGACCGGGTTTTAAAAGTGCTCTTTCCCTTCTGTCCCTGTCCCTTCAAACGCGTTTTTCATTTTTCTTTCCTCTTTCTCCTTTTGCCAGTATAATTTTTAAGAAAGCTCCAGTTAGCCTTGGGGAACTGGCACCCTTGATATCTATTTTCTCTGGTTGCTTTCAACTCTAGTCTCTGCTCCGTTTGTCCACGTTTCCTTTAAGGTCCTCAGACGCTTTGCGCCCCTCGACCGGGTCGAGTTCCTGTGGCTGCCATTTCGACAGGTTTTTTGACCAATTTCATTTTCCCCCCTTTTTCTTTCGGACCAACCCCACAAAATCCTCCTGGAACGTTTCGGTCGTGTCAGATAGTTGTTGCTTACTATCCTTTTATTTCAGTGCTTAACCTTTGTCCCGCCCGCAACCCTCGTTTTTCAATTGATTCCCCATTGGAGTCTTTTCCGATGGTCTCTCCATTTACTTTGGTGAACACCCCCTACCAGAAAAGCCCTAGTTTTTAAGCGGTTAGGAACCACATTTTTCCGTACGCTTGTTTACACCCGGATCTGTTTGAGGGAGTGTACGCTCTCACTAGACCCGCGTTTATTGAATCTTTCGGTTGAGACACCACTCCGCATTTTGCGTGTTTTACTTAGTGCTCGCCACCCTCTTCGACTGACTCTTTTTTATGGCCCTCCTTAAAATGAATGTCAGGTGTCCGCGACGAGCCTCATGTAATTTCTGTCCTCCTTCCTCTCCAGTTCTTATTCCGTTTCCGTTCTGGAAACACCATCTCCCTCGGGACATCACCCACGCCGCGTGGGAACACGATTTTATCTTTGTACCGATCTCGTGGTAGTGACCCACTTCCGTGGGGCACCAATCATTCTCTAACCCTCCCCTTTTTTTTCACCACTTTGGTCAAGTCTCGTTGCCTCTTTGAATTAACGTCCCTGGACACATCATTTCCCGAACACTTTCCCCACATCTTTGGTAATTCCCCCAAGTCCCCTTCCCCTTTTTGTTCAGTGGCTGTTTCCCTGGTTTTTCCTTGGTGCCGGGCCAAGCGGTCATTGTCAGTGGTGATGCTCACTTTATCTCCATCTTTCTTTTCTCAATCCAGGACCAGTGGTGTGACCCCCCCCCCCATGGTACTGACCCCCCCTCTCCCCCCCTAGTTTTTGAAAAGTTGAAATAGCAATCTAGGACTGTTAAGTCCTTTTTCATAAACCCACAGTTTTGTTTTTCTTTATTGTGTAGCTCCTGGTTGTTCGGAGACTCTTGACTTGTTTTTTTTTTATTTCTTTGCTTCTTTCATTCGGCCGAAGGATGATTTCCTTTTTGAGGCCCCGGCAACCGCTGTGTTGGTCAGCTTGGGAGTCTTTGGTGTAGCCTCTTGGTTCCCTGGTCCCGGGGCGTCGGGTCGGAAGTTTTTGTATTATGTCTGTAATAAAAAAACGTCTCTTCCTTTCCCTTCTCTTCGCCGAGGATGCCTTTCCAACGACTGTGTAATCCCCTTTTCCG
>Ga0179591_1187908_pt1 | contig 10949 bp, 16 predicted proteins | sample CZOMad2_1_08_16f_FD_182891 | JGI IMG/M metagenome (GOLD analysis project Ga0179591, IMG submission 182891) | Vadose zone soil fungal communities from Angelo Coast Range Reserve, California, USA - CZOMad2_1_08_16fungal (PacBio error correction) | ecosystem: Environmental > Terrestrial > Soil >... | reverse complement strand
GATAAAAGTTGGCTCTTGCGAGAAAATTTATTCTATTTACACCAAGTCTCAGACTGTTTTCTCCTCCCCTTGATTGGGTTTACTGGTATCCCCGGTCCCCCTGCATCTCTTTCCCCCACCCCCCCCTCTTCTGACGGATTCGTCGGTTTTCAAGACTCTCTCTAGTTATCCTCTCTGTCCCCCCTCAGACTAACCCCTCAGTACAAACCTTCATCTCTCCGTGCACCGTCGGACGACCCACCCTCCCCCCCCGCCACAACCCCCTTGCTTCCCCGACTTCCACTGCCTTTTGATTTTATCCTTTTTAGAATGATGATAGTCGCGGGTTCTATTCGGACAACTCAGCTTTTTTCTCACACTACATTCCCTTTGGCGCAGTTTTCTTTCGACACAGGACCTACAAACCCTTTTTTTTTTTTACCAAGGGGCGGGAGAGCAGGACTTTTCCTCCCGTCAGTCGTGAAAGGGAAAAAGATTTGCCCGTTTGGTATCCTTCTTCCCGCAACTGTTTCCCTGGCACTTGTTTCTCCCCTTTTTTGCTGTTCATCACCTTGGTTTATTGGGCCTTTCCTTCATCTTAAACTGTCTGGCGGACCCGGAGGCAATTTTTAGTTTTTGCCCCCCCCCCCCTCTTCCGGACTGTTTCCCCGCAAGTTTTCGCTTTTTCTCTTTTCCTTTCTTCTTTTCACCTTCCTCAAGTTGGGGTTTTCTTTCTCTTCTGATCGCTCAAGGGTCTTTGTCGAATCAACTCTTCGCGGCGGGATTTTTTTTTCCCCTTGTTTCCGCCGGTACTTACTTTTAAGTTTAGAACTTTCCCTTTTTCTTCTTTTTTTAGCCACCGCTTCCTCGCGCAGCCACCCCCCTTTTGGGCATCGCTTCCTCTTTTTTTTTCCCTTTTCTTCGAGCTCTCCCTGAGGCTTTTTGCGTTCGCCCCCCGAAAATTTTTTTGGCATTTTTTTTTTCTGTGGCTGCGTCCCTGTCCAACCTCCCCTTATTCGTACTTCTTTTTTTTTTGACCTATCCCCCCTGGCCGACTGCCCCCTGTCCCCCCTCCTCCTTCGTTCATTGAAAGGTTTGGCGGGGGATTGCGTCTCGGTCACTTTTTTTGAGTTTTTGTCACAAATTTGCAAGGTTAGCCTTTCTTGGGTGGAGTTGAGGTAAGGAAGTTAGGTTTCTCCCTTTTTTTTCGCCGCTTCGCGCTGTTTCCATTGCCTTTCAGTTCCGCTGTTCCCTCCCTCTTCGTTCTTTTCATTTGTCGGAACCACGCCGTGAGTTTTTTACCGGTGGCGAGGATTGGAGCTCTTGAGCGGTTTTTTTTTTTCCTGCGCTCTCCGGGTAATAAAACGTCCAACCTTTTTCGCTTTCCCCTTTCTGAGTATATTTGCACTTCTCCTTTTTCCGTTTCGGGCGGAGCTTCCCCATCATACTATTCGTCGTCATTCCCCCAAAAATTCCCTTTTTTCAACGTATTTATCCTCCTAACAAACTCCCTTTTCTTTTCCCTTTTCGCCGGATTGTTTTTTGTGACCCGTTTTACCAGCTTCCCTCGCAGAACAACAGAGAGTGCCCTTTTTTCCTTTCATGTAACCGCCCGCCTGTCTTGAGTGGGCATGTGGAGAGACTTTAGTTTTATTCTGGGCGATCCCAGGGTCCCGGCATTTTTCCCCCCTCTCCGAGTTCAGTACTTTTTTCTCGTTTTTTTTTTTGAGTTTCCGCATCGTTTGCCTTACACGTTGCCTCACTTTTCCCTTTTCCCTGTCGCCAATCAGGCCGTTGACTTCGTCCATCTCCTTTCCTTTTTCTTCCCAATCCCTTTCCTTTAGTAATCTGTTTCGACTGAAAGCATAGGCTTTCTTCTTCTTCTCCTGTCAGGTCGATTGGTTTTTTCCCCCCTTCTCCCATTTTCTTTCCCCTGCCTATTCAGCATACCTGTTCTTCGTATGACCTTCCGTTCACTCCCTTCTTTTTTTTTTGCTTCTAAAAGGAACGTTTTTTGGTTTTTTTTTTTTTTTTGTTTAGTTTCCCCAATTCTCTCTTTAGGATTGTTGCTTTCTTCCTCTAATTTTAGGTCAAACGGCCGTTGTTGCCCTTCCCCCCCCCCCCCACCCACACCCCACCCCCCCCCCCAACCCCCCCCCCCCCCCTTTCCCATCTGCCCCCTCTGTGACTTCCCCTCCTAGGAGTTTTTTTGTTGACGTGGAAGATTTTTGATTCCGGTCCTCTTTCCCTGACCCACCTGAAGCGTTCACAGACTGTCCTTTCTTTTCTTCGGGGTATTTTCTTCTTGATTAACTCCAGACTTTTTCTCCCCTTAAGTTGGGGACGCGTTTCATCCCCCTTACGCACTCTGTGCACGGGAATTCCATGCCGAGATACTTCTTTTTTTTTCTCCTCGTTTATTTGTTTTCTTGACTACTTTTTTTTTTTTTTCTCGCCCTTTCGGATTCTCCTGACCGTCCCCCGGTGGAATGGGTCTTTGTATTTCTCCAATGCTCGTTTGCAATCCTGCCTCGATTCTGCCAGCCAACTTTCCCGCAACCCCTGACGATATTTCTGCGCTTGTTGGGTTTGGATTTTTTCTTTCTTTTTCCCCAAGACCCCGACCTTTCCTGACGTACTTGAACCTAATTTTTTATGGAAAATAAGAGCGCTTCGACCAGGTTCTTTTTCTTATGTGGAGGGTTCTGTCGACAGCCCCTTCCCCCTATGTCTTTTTTGCTCCTTGCGTGCAGGGATAGAGAAGGTTGCCCTTTTTGACCTTCTCCGTCCTTCATGTATTTTCCCTTGTATATTTAGCCATTTCTCCTTCTTTCTTTTTTTCGTTTAACATGGTGGTGCTTCTTTCTTTTTCGACTTTTTCCTGTGTCCATCATTATTTCCCCCATGGTTGAGGTCCCTTTCCCCCTTTTTTGGTGTCTTTATGGCGGTCGGCGGTTTTTTCCCGCCTTTTACCCATTGACCGATTACCAAGGCGTAGGCCCCCCCCCTGCTACGCTTTCCCCCCTCCGGAAGCCTTCCCCCCTTTCAGACGCTCCCCTCTCACCACGTTCTGTCAGTGCTGTTTCTTTGCAGGGTATCTTTCTTTTTTCATTCTCCCCATTTTACCCGTCCTTCGAAGCGTTTTTGCGAAAGCTCTCTTTTTCCCTCCTTTCTTACGATTTTTTTCCCCACTTGACCCCAACATTGCTTCAGTATTGTTCATGTGACCTACCCCTAAGGGTTCCGCATGGTAGTCCTTTTTTCTAGTTGATTGACGAAATCTGATCTCTATTGGTCCTCCTTCCTTTTTGTTTTTTCTAGGTGCGTATGTATCTTCCCTTGGATTCTCGCACTCGTTCCTTCCCCCCCCCCCTCTCTTCCACTTGACCGACCATGGCTTTCATTTTATTCACCCCCCGTTTTTGGCAGGGGCCCATGTAACCCCCTTCTCCATGGAAGATTTCATTTCGTAGTCCGCACTTGAGGATTTTTTTTCTGGTACTTTTTATTCACCATATATACCCCCCTGTTTCCTCCCCCCCTCATTGGCAAAGAACCCAATCCTGGGGATCTTTTTTTGCTCTTTTCTGATTCTGCTTGGTGGCGTGTAGAATCCTTTGGGTTTCCCTTGAACCCCCCCTTCTAGGTTCTCTTTCTAGGGAGGTGTGGATACTTTTTTCCCCTTTTCCTCTTCAACCCCCTCATCATCACCCACTACCATTCTAATTTCCCTCCCCCCTCTCGCTTCTGAGGAGATTACCCTTTGGACTCTCCCAAGCCGCTCGGCCCAAAAACCATTTTTCCCTTCCTTGACAAACATCCTTAGAGCATTTTTTTTTTTTTCCCCCCTTGATGCCCTTCGATACTTCCTGGTTAAACTACTGTCCCTCCTGCGGTCCCTCCCTTACCCGTCTGCGCCATGATCCCCCCCCAGGTTTTGGTTTTCCACCAACTTCCTCCCCTTCTTGTGGCTGTTAGAAAACCCGCCACAATTTTGAACCCCTTCCCCCTCTCCCCCCTGGAGCTTTATCTTCCATTTAACAAAGTGATATGGCTATTTCTGCAGGTTATTGTTGCCCTGGTATCATCACGACACATAATTTTTTTCCCTTTCGGTTCTTAGGTCTGGGGTGTTTTGTCTCCTTCCCCCCCCTGAGGTCACCATTTTTCTCTGGGGGTTACTTCAATACCAATCCCTTTCCGCAGATCCTTTCTCTCCAGCGAGACCCCTTCGATTTTCCCGTAAAACTTGTCTAACAGGAACCAGGAGGACGCTTTTCGATTTCTTCTTCAGTGATTTTGCGGCCACGATGTTGTGTAAGAGATATCTCTCACGGGCTTTTTTTTTCGGCAACTTTATAACCCTCCTTGTTTTTTGATTAGGATTTCCCCCTTCCTTTTTTCCAAAACTGACCATCTGGCAGTGTTCTTTGGAATTTAACCTCCTTTTCCACTGGTAACGTGGCACAAACCCCGTCCCCTTTCCACAATCGTTCCCGCCAACCCCCCAACCTTTTCCTCTTTTCACCCCCAACTGCTCCTTTTTTCGTGGAAGAAGATTTCCCCCTCTTTATTTCAAATTCGGCAAAAAACCCCCCTACTTACATTTCCTCTTTCCCCTGGATTCGCCTCGCACTTAGGGTCAGGCCCTTTTCTCCTGTACGAATTCATAATGGCTGCTTTTTGCGTTTTCGCCCCGCGCCCTTTTTTCCAACCCTTTTCCTCCCCTCTTTTACCAATTTCCGACCCTGCTTTGAATCGCCTGTCCCCTCGCATTGATCCTGAGTTCCCTCCGCCCTCTTTTTTTTTTCCCGTGGCTGGAATTATCCAGACTTCCGCTTCGGCGACTTCACGCGTTCCTGTAATTGTGAGCGCTTTCCACCCCCCCCTGTCGTTTTTTATTTGAGAACTTTATTCTCCTTTCCCTTCCCCTCATCTTTCACTACGCTTAGGTTCAAATGGCCTTGACCCTTGTTCCCCTTGCCCACTTCCGTGCCCCCTCTTTTTCCTTCTTCCGCAGTGGTGAGATACCGACCCTTCTTTTCTGAAGTACAGACTCAAACTTCCCTTTGCTATTTGGTTGTTGCTTCCTCTTTCTTGCCATGAGTTTTGATTTCAGACCCTCTCACCAAAATGAAGTAATTTTGCCTTTTCCCTTTCCCCCGGAATTATCTTTTTGCAGGACCGATATCTTTTCCTTGATCTTGCCCCTTTGCTTTGGTAGTAATACTATTTTACTGTCCACTGACCAGCCCCCTTTTTTCAGTCGACTAATGTTTCCAACAATCCAAGCAGTCCCTTCGACACCCTTTCTTGTCTGCTGGTCCCGGTTTTTTTTGAGGCGCCCCCCTCCCTCTCTTACCAATCCCCCTTTTTTTTCCGTCACTGTTCAGAACGTTTGGTTTTTCCTCCTTCTACCAATTCTTGCATAAGATCCCACCATTTTCCCCTCCCTTTTCCCTTCCCTCTCGAAGTTTCTGATGTATAGCCTTCCCTTAAGAACGACCCAGCGTTATGAACCCCTTCCCTTCTCCCGCCACAGGCGGGGGACGCCCCTACCTTTCCCTCCCAGTCGGCGAATTTTTCTTCCGGTTTTTTTTTTTTGTAGGTTGCAGGATAGTTTTTGTTTTCCCTCCTTTCTCAAAAAGCGTGCCGCTTTCTTTCCTCAGTCCTTTGGGCGTGAGTCCCCCTCCAGGCCATGTTACATCCTCCCACGGTTTCCCCCCTCGTCTTCGGTTTTTTGCCGTCCATTAGACAGAGTGATTGTAAACCCCCTTTTGGGAATGCTAACACATCCTGGAGGGTTGACCTTTTTGACTTCGGCAGCCTTTTTCTCCTGACAAAGTGCAGGCCCGAACTTACCTTTTCTTTCCTTTCACCCTGAGTCATTTCGTGGACCCCAACCCCTCGTCTGGAATGGATCGCCCCCTCCTTGGTCTATAATATTATATACAATCTTCCTTTTTTTTGTTTTTTCTTGTATTTCGGATTTTCCTCTACCGGTCTGTGGTCGCCCCCATAGTCCTTTTCCTGTTTTTTTTTTTTTTTTTTCACAGATGTGCGCAGGGTGGGCAGTAAATCAAGTTCCATTCCTTTATGGCCACGGCGTGTACTTACTTCGCCACTTCCCAGTAGGCTAGTTTGTCCCTGTCCCCCCCCCTTTTAGCTGATTTCTTGAGGGACTGCACGGCCTCCGATCCTTTGGTTTCCCTTTTGTGCAAAGTATTGTTTCCGTTCAGGGCTGCCTGTGACAAGTATCGAGTACCTTTTTTCTCCTTTCCCTGCCAGGGCGCGGTCATAGCCCCTGCTCGCTCCCGCCACCTTTTCTCGTTCCTTTATTCTTTCAGGGGGATATTTCCTCCTTTTTCCGTGAGTCTCTTCCAAAGGATTTTTATGATTTCAGTTATGCCCTTTTCCTAGTCTTTCCCCGCCCTTTCGAATCTGTCCCTTCTTTTTTTCCCCTCTTTACTAATCTTTTTATTGATGAAGTCCGTTGGTCGCCGGTCCCATCCCCTTGCTTCCTTCATGACCGGAGATTTTTTTTGACTATCGTGATTGGGATCCGATGAGAAGTGGTAGCACACCTTCCACAAACGTACTTTTCGGCCATGCACGCGCGTGTATGTCTATTTTTTCTTTCCCCCCCCCCCCCCCCCCCCCCCCCCCCCCACCCCCCACCCCCCCCCCCCCCCCCCCCCCCCACCCCCACCACTTTTGTAGGAGTTCCAAAGCGTCTTTTGACCCACCAACACCTTTCTTTTTCTCCCCCTTACGAGCGTCGCCGCCACCCGCCCTTTTTCTTTCTGTGATCCCCCGTTTAAGGCTTTGGAAAACTGTTCCCTGCACAAACTTTTTTTCCCCTCGCGTTACTTTTTTGCATTCCTTAAACCTGTCCTGCCTTTTTCTTTTTTCTCTGCCTTTTTTCTATGAGTTCAGGCGGTTTGGTTCTCCGGGCTTTTTTATTCCTCCCCACGGAATGTGAAGCGGCGTAGTCCTTTTTTTTTCTTTTTCTTTGTGTATCGCCTAACGTTTCTTCCCACATTTTTTCCCCCCATTAAGGTCCCCCCCCATAATGTCTATTGACCCCCCCCCGCCCAGTCAAAGTCCCTGGGACTAGGTCCACTGTCCCCTCCGGTCGGTTGGCCAGTGAAGGTCGGATGTCCTGATTCAGGAGTCCCTTGGTATGTTTCACGTGCATTGGTTTTTTTTTTTTCCCAAAAATTAGCCTTTTTTTCCTTCCCCGTGCGGCGCCGAGCCATTCCCCCGCGGTCGTGCCCATCTCTTTCCTCCCCTCCGGATTTTTTTCGCTCTTCCATGAAATCCCCTTAAGGGGATTTTCTGCTGTTAACTTTTCCCCCTTTTTACTGGTTTGCCCGCCTCGTGAATGGCTGGTGTTTTATCTTGCCTGGGTCCTTTTGAAGTTTTTTTCTATCAGCGTTTTCCCTGCCTAAATTCGCGTCCTCCCCCCGTTCAAATGCCACTGATCGGGGGTTTTCTTTTTTTGACCATCCCCTTCCCGGTAAAATCATGGGACCTTTTTATTTTCACTCTTTCAGAATACAGGGTTTCCCTGGTAGACTGAATGCTCTTTCCCCGTCCCTTGTTTGCTCCCCTGCTGTACCTTCGGTGACAGCTCCGTTTCGACTTTCTTTTTTTTTTGAAATGTTGTATGCATGAGTTCCCTTTCTCCCCTCTTTTCCCGATTTTTTGCCGTCCATTTCAATATCCACCCGCTGCCCCCCTGTAGATTTTCCTTCGTATTTATGCCCTCACACAGGGTTCCATTCTTTTAATCCGATACCCCACTTTATTTTCCCTTTTCTTCCGCGCTCTCTGTCCTTTTCCCTACGGAGGGGTTGTCACGATGTGGAGGATGTATACCCTTTTGACTTCCTGATGTTTTTTTATGTCCGTTTTATGGCGTCAGTTCTCGAGTGAAAGTTTCTACTTTCCTTACCATGATTCAAAGTCGTTGTGAAGCTGCTTCTTCCTTTTTTTTTCGTTCTACTTTTTTCCATGGCGTGTCCCCCTTTGTTTTAGAGCTCTCCTTCCCTTCTCCCTCTGTCGATTTCCTCCGTCTTGGTTCTTCGAACACCGTTTCCTGTTTCTGGTTTTTTTTTTTTTCTGGCCCTTGCGCAGCCGGGTACCTTCATTACACAAGAACTTGCTCCAATTTCTGGTCAGGTCTTACGCTCACTCCCTTAATTTCCCCTTCTTCCCTCACCACCTACCCGGAAGTCCGGAAAAGTTTCCCCATTGTAGTTTCCGGTTAGTTTTGTCCCCATTACCCCAGAAGGCCTTGCTCCTTTTGTCGGCCCAGCTCATCTTTTCATATTTGACTTTCGTGAACTGTCCCCACAAGTTTGTTGTATTAATTCGGGGTTCGCGTTACAGTACAGCTCTCCCTCTTTTTTTCCCGGCGTTCTGATGCCAAATATATTCTTTTCATACCCCCGTTTTTTTCTTCAGTCTTTTCCAGAGAGAAACCCTCTACGACATTATTCTTCTTTCCCTTTCCGCGATTTGACCCTTTACCTCTCACCCCCCAGTGTGGCAGTTTTTCACCCCTCCCACAAGCGTCCCCATTGCCGATCTCGTCTTATTTGTTGCTCCCCCGCTGCGCCTTGCCGTTGGAACTTTTTCTTCCACAAGATATAATAACTGCCAGTTTCTTCCTTTTTTCTTGGCCGTTTGTCAGAGGCGGACTTTCTCTCATTGTTCCGTTTGAGAATTTTTGGTCCCGTTAAAACTTCTGGGCTTTCTTTTTAGAGTCAGGTCAGGATACGTTTTTCTTTCCTTCTTCCATCCCCCCTTACAGACCGACCAGGTGTTCGGGCCTTTTCTATAAACATGACTCTGGCTTCTTTTGAGTTCTGCTCTCCTTGGTGTATTTAAAGAAGATCTTTTCCCCCCCCCCCTTTTTCCCTATTTGTAACAACCTTCTCCCTCCCCGAAGGAATTTTCGCTATACACCTTGCCCTCTCATATAAATAAGAGTTTCATTTCTTCTCCTCTTCTCAAGAGGGTCTCAACTCAACCGCCTTACCCGCGGGTTTTTTCTCCCCCGCCCACATTATCCACCCCTTCGACAAGGTTTTTTTTTTTGCGGAATTTCCCTCTTTACCTTTCTCGTCCCCCTGGGTTGACGTCGATCTTTCATCCCCTTTCTCCCCCAAACACAAACATGTTAGGTCGAGGGCTTTTTTTCATTTTTATTGGATTTTACGTTAGTCCATCCTGATTTTCTTTCCTGTCCATTTACTTCAGTCCTTCCCCATCTCCTTTTGTCATTTTAAGTAGAACACAGGTCTTTTCCAGTTCATCTCATACATGCCCGGGCGACGATTTTTCTCTCTCAGGATGGTACTTGCTTAGGTTCTTTTCCTTTTTAACTTCCTTTTTCCAACAAACTGTACCATTATTAAAGACCTTTTTGTTTTTTTTTGTAGCGCGTTTGACACTACCCCTCTGAAAGGTCTTCCCGGGCATGTTTTAGATTCCTTCTTGACCCAAAACCCCCCAAACCTACGTTCATACTTCTCACTGAGTACCCTGGCCCCCAAAACTGAAGCATTGTCGCCTTCCCCCTTTACGAGGGTCGTGGGGTGACATTCCTGTGTTTGGTTCGTTCTTTCAATTTGCTCAAACATACCCCTTTTTTTTTTTTTTTCTTCCCCTTGGGGTTTCTTGGATTTTTCTGTCTTTCCTTTCCCCCGTCGTGGTCATGTCGATTGGTCCCATCGAGGAGGGTTTCCCTTCTCACCCTCTCAGCCGGTATCAACCCCTTGGTCGCTTGTTGCCCAAAACATCTCCTCCTTTTCCCGCCCCTAATCCCGAAGTCTTTTTTGTGCCACCTGCCTCACAGGCTCGGTCACTTCTTTCCAATACTTTTTCTGCCGGAATTAAAGGAGTTACTGTGATATGGCTTGGGGCTCCCCCCTCTTTTTTTCTGGTTCTACAGTCTTCCACTTCTTTGGCCCTACAGTCGATCCTCGCTGACAGGTTTCGTTTCTCCCCCCTTGGCTGCTTGACCGACCCGGATAGAACGCCTATAACTCGTAACCGTCTTTTTTTTTTCTTTTTGAAAAAAAGGACCCCCATTCTCTGTGTCTTGCGATCTGTGTTAACGCGTGTTTTGATTTCTGTTCCCCCCCAAGCAATGTCCCTTCCGAGTCAAGAATTTTTTTGCTTTTGTACGGATAGCTCCCCCTTCATTATTCTCAATGGGCACTTTTTTTTTGTTTTTGGTTAGACTCCGCTATCCCCCCCCCCGTCGTCCCCCCCGTTTCCCCACTTTCGACTTTGTGTTGCAAACCTGTAGCTTCTTTGGGGTTTGACACGGAAGTTCTTTTTTTTATAAAAGTGATATGTTTTCCCCCCCTCCCAATGACGCTTTCGATTTTCCACGTTCCCCGCTCCGGTCGTCCGACACCGCCCCTTTTGATTGCCGACCGCGCTCCCCACCCAAGGTCCTTCCATTTTTTGTCCCATAGGCCTCCTTTCATTACCTCTCTTTTCCAGTTTTCGAGTCTGTATAGATAGTTGTCCTCTTCCCGCTCGAAACTTTCCCGGTCTCTTCTCTTTCCCTTTCCCCGCAAAAGTTACCCCACTGGTCCCTCTTCTTTTTTTGCTCTGAGGAGAGTCCCAGGCTTCTCTTTTCTTCAGTGCTGCTCGTTCAAGAGTGCCCCGTTCCCCTGTCTAGTTTTTTTCCTCTCTCGACAAATTCACTTTTTTTTTTAAAACGTTGTCTGCCGCTGGATTGATCCTGTTTCCGATTTTCTAACGATGTTTTCCCCCCCCCCAATCATTTTTTTTTCTCCCCAGTCTGGCACGTATGTTCCTGCTGCGTACCCCCTCTTTTTTCATTTTTTAACGCCCTTTTTACCTCTACCGACTTTTTTTGGTCCTTTTGTCTCCCCTTCTCCAAGCTTCTTCCCTCCTCTTACGGCTGATCCCCAGCGGATGATCGC
>Ga0179591_1251785_pt1 | contig 10952 bp, 18 predicted proteins | sample CZOMad2_1_08_16f_FD_182891 | JGI IMG/M metagenome (GOLD analysis project Ga0179591, IMG submission 182891) | Vadose zone soil fungal communities from Angelo Coast Range Reserve, California, USA - CZOMad2_1_08_16fungal (PacBio error correction) | ecosystem: Environmental > Terrestrial > Soil >... | reverse complement strand
CTCTCCCCTTCCTTTCCATATGATTCATCCTCACGCTCCGATCACCTTTTTGTAACTTAACTTTCGGAACCCCGTATCTCCCCTTCTGATTGGCCTTTTTTCTTGCGTCAGGCAATTCTTTTGGTCAGTTAGGGTCCCAACCTATCCAGAGACCCTTCTTTTCTTCCCTCGGTTTTCCTGCGAGAAACCCCCTTTCCTTTGATCAGGCCCTGACTGGTACATTTCCTTTGACCCCTGTTCCTTGTGGCACCGGAGCCCTTTTCCTGCTTTTGCTCAGTATAACCGGTCCCCTTTCCTTGGGCTAGTGCCGGTATCCGTCTTCGGTTCTTCCCTGAACCAGGTGCAAATCCAGTTATTTTGGGCAACCTTCGTCTCCATTTTTCGTTGGTTCCAACCCTAAGACATTTGTTTTTATTAGAACGCCCTCGATCCCCTGTCTGGTGTTATAACTCATCGATTTCTCCTTCTCCTTCGACCTTTTCTGTTTAGATTGATCAGAAAGATGGACATCGGATGAAGCTGTCGTTTTTAATCTTGGTAGAGTTTCAGTTAATTTCGACAGGGTCTGCTACCCCTATCCGCTAGTGGCCGATTTGATGTGCGAGTCTTACATCTGGGTTTTATCAACAAGCAGCCTGGGTTCCCTTTGTTTTCCTTTTTCTTCCCTGAGGGAAGGGTAGGATCGATGCCAGGGAGTTAGCCTGTGTTTGTTATTCCAGTCTTTCTCCTTTTTTTGGAATCCCGGATTCTGGGGATACCTATCTCTTCTTCTCAGACCCTTGAGAGTTTACATCCCCCCCTCTCCACCGCTTTCTTCCCCGCACGGCTTGATCTTCGTTTCAAGTGGGAAGACCATACTTATCATACCCCCCCCGCGGTGGATCAAGATCTTTTACCGGTTCGAACCTTAGGATCCCTCCAGACATAAAAAGCCCCCCCCTTTCTCCTTTCAGTCTTTCTCCTTCTAGATCGAAAATTATAGTAAGCTAAGAGCTTCCCTTTTAAGCACCTCTTTAGGGACCTTTTCTTTTAATTCCTCACATGATTCTGCCGCAGACCCCACGACCCGAGATTTTCGGTTGTGGTTTTTGTTTCGTGTTTTTTTTTTTTTTTCTTTTTGTTTTTGGGTATGCTCCAACTTTTGGGATCCCTTGGTAGTCCTCTTTTTTCGACCCGGGCGCCTTGAGTCCCTTTAGCCCGGTCTGTCATACTAACTTAGTGATATTCGTGGCATTGTGAGCGTCCTTACCCCCCGAGGTCAGAGTGTGTGGGCAGTTCTTTTTGCCGTCCCTTCCCCCCCCTTAACGACTGTATATTTGGTCCTTGTTCCCCCCCAACCGTTTTGCGTTCCCGTTCTGATTTTTTTGAACTGCAAGGAGCAGGGATCGCACAACAAACCCAACTTCAAACGGGAGTTCCTTGGTTCTTCCTAAGAAATGAGGCTCACTCCTCGCTCAGGCCTTTATATTTCCCCAATCAGATTAGATGATTTACGTGTATTAGTTCTCTTGAATGCTCCCCCTCTGGTACTCGTAGATTCTTTTACTTCTATTAAAAAGTCGATTCCCGTGATTGTTTTTTATTGAGAATTTTTTCTCCCTCCTGACTGTATTAGTTGGGATCGGTCCTTGTTTCCCTGAGATCCAGCCACCCCCCCCCCTCCTATTAGTTTGTTGAAATGAGTCCCAGTTTTTTAAGTTCCCTTATCTTCAAAGAACCCCCCCCCCTTGGACACGCCGCTGATTCCATGGTTAAAAGGGACCAATGAGTTAGTTTCCGCCCTCTTTTCCCAAACTATCAACCTCGCCCGGTTTTCCATCCCTAGTGAACAACGAGCGGGTGCCCTGCCATTGTTTCTCCCTCCCAAGGTTTAAAACACTCTTTTTTTACCCCCTCATTTTTTCAGGATACGCAACTTCCTCAGGTTCCCCACAACACTCTCGACTGTAGTTGGAGTCTCTTCCCCCTGCGAGGCTTGGACCCTCCCCTGGTTTCCTTTATCTAGCCCAAGGATGTGTATCATTTTTTTCATGAGTTTTTTCAGTTATAGTACCTTTCCATGCACTCTTCCGTTCATTCGCTGCCCTATCGTATCTGCCTCAAAGTAATGAATCAACCGAATTATTCCTCATGCGTAGTTTCCCCTTGACTTCCCTGGAGTCCGTGGAGCGTCCCCTTTTTGCGTATCGTTCCCTCATCCTTTTTTTCGAGTGCTTTCCCTCCTCGGCATCTCCCGGTGGATCCCATGTATTCATCCCCCCCTCGAGATTGCTTCCCTCTGTTTATCTGACTTTCCCAGTACTCTCTCCTCTTTTGACTTTCTCAAAGCTTTCCCCTCAGACCTTCTTTCCAGATGAAGGTCCCGCCGATATCCCCCCCTTCCCCAGGTTATAGTCTTAAAGCTTCCTTTTTTGCCCACTACTAGATATTTTTTTTTTTTCCCCCAACTATTCTCCTTTTTTGATGATTGGGAATTCGGACCCCTTTCTCAGGTGAAGAATTGATGGGTACCTTTTTCCCCCCCCCCCTGCTCCAGCCGGTTGCACCCCCGGCGCCAGTTGTCCCCTCTTATGGTCAAACCTGGCGTCTCTGTTTTCCCCTCTTTTCCCCTTCCAGCGACGAACGCCATTTCTCTTTTGAACATTGAATCCTCCCCTTTTAAAGTCCCTTGAGACCCTCCCCCACTTCCCTGTTTCACTCCCCTACTCTCTTTTCTTGTATCCCCGACCGGTTGCCCGATCCCAGAGAAATAGCAGGCCGCTCCCTCATTGCCAAAACAGTCCTTACTCCCCCACCCTCAAGCCTTCTTCCTGTGAGATCCTTCCCATTTCCCCCCTCCCTTCTATCGTGTCCCGCTTCCAGGCCTACCTGACAAGGAACATAACTTCCTTGATGATTTGTGTCCATTTTCTACCCTTCCCTACTATAGCTGCTTATCCTCCAGGTGCCGGTTTTGACTTCCCACACCAAGGAAAATTTTGTTTTGTTTTTTTTTTTTTCCCGACCTTTTTTATAAAGCCCTTCTTTTCATCAGATCGCACGTCCTCGGAACCCTTTCAAGTTCATAATCTACCCCAGAGGTTAGGTTTGTTCCCGCCCTGCCTGACCCAACCCGCCCCGAAATTAGGTTTTACCCGGTTCATTCTCCCCCCACCCTCATAACTCTTTCCTTAATAGACTTTGAATTGTCTTCTGCCGTTCCTTTAACCAGAAGCCCTTTTGGAGCATTCCCTTTTCGCAGCCTCGTCTGTGATCTTTTTCCCCAGCCAGAATGGAATCGCCTTTGCTTTTTGACCGATTCTTTGCTGACCCTTTATAGCTTTAGATAAGTAATTAGGGATTGATTTTGACGCGCTTGCGACCCTTCCTGGACAATTGTTTTTGGTTCTTGTCATTTTTTTCTACCTTCCCATTTATTGGAATATGATGGTCTCCCCAAAGCTGTGTTTATGGATCATTCTTTTTCTCCCCCCTTAACGCCTCTCTCACTCCCTTTTTCCTACTAAAGCGTTTTTTTTCCGGTTTTCACCCTTCGAACCTGCTCGATGGTCTGCTCCGATATGCTCCCCAATCCGATTCACACGCCCCAATCCCTCCAGGATGAGGTCTTCTTTTTCCGATCCGGTTCGGATCGCCGACCCTCCCCCCCCTGAAGACATCGGGTCTCCGGAACCCTTTTTTTTTTTTTTTTTTTTTTTTTTTTTTTTTCCAGTCTTCTTTTCGTCCCCCCCATGATCCTGCTTCCCCCCCCAACCGTCCCCATAGAGGATTAGATCCCAGCCTTGGTGACACCTGTTCTCCTCCACCTCACCCCCACGCTACCCACTTTTTTCTTCCCTAGAAAATAGTGAGTTACCAGCTGCTTCCTTTCAGCCAATATCTCCCTTCCTTGGAAGGCTCAAGTAAAGAAAGCTTTATCAAACATTACGTTATAATTCCAAAACTTGAAAGGTCTTTTCCCCCCGGTTTTCTCTCCCCCTTTTAGTTGTCCACAATCTACAAATTCCTATAACGGAGCCAATTTTAACTGGCGTGTTACTTTTTTCTTCCTTGGCTTCGACCCGTGCTAAGTCATAGTGTGACACCAGTTGCCTGAAGTTACATCTCATGTCCAGAAGATGTCAAATTTTCACGTTTCCCCCCTTTCCCCCTTTCTTCAGTCTCCCCCTTCTTTTGCCTTCTTCCCACGCCTGGTTGGCTTCGCATGAAAGACGACTCCAATGAGATTTATATTTGGGAACCCCAAGATAGGTACCCATCGCCCAACCCGACCCCCTACGCCCCTGCCGCCCATTCCTTCCTGGATGTAAAGTTCCCCATGGGGCCCTTGTTGGTTCTTCCTTCCCCACAGTTTCCACAGTGGAGGAACCCAATCATTCTCGTATTTTTCCTCTCCTTTTTACCTCACCCTTTTTTTTTTTGATAGTTCGTTACGATTGACATCTTGGTCCTTACTTTGACCTTTTTTTCCACGTATCACACACGAAAGTGGAGGTAAACGCCCCTTGGACCTGTACTACTTTATCTCTCCCGTCTTGCTTGTCCTTTCTTTCTGTAATGGGCCCAACTAGTGTTTTAATAGGATTTTTTCCCGGTTTTATAACTTCTTCAAATATTTCCCCTTCACTAGGCTTTACTTGCGTCTTCACCCTCTTTTGTAGCAGGACCCGCCTTTTAGTCATGTCCTCCCCTGTCTGGCTTTGAGCCATGGTTTTACTTCCTTTGTGCCGTATACAGAGGACCCTTACGATTTGAGTCCTCTCCTTTTCTTCGCGTCAGGCAACTCCCTGTTCACCGCCCTTTCCTCCTATGGTCAGTGTGAGAGTCCTGTTTCTCTTTGGTTTTTCCCTCCAAATCTCCCCAGTTGGGTATAGACCTCCCCCCCTTTCGTCCACCTGTCCCTGGTTGTTACAAGTCCTTTCTCAGCGATGCCCTTTCTTTCGCCCCCCTGCCTGGATCCTCGTCCTCCCCCTTTGCAAGCTTTTCAACTTTTCTCGAAGATTTTGCTGGACGACCGGGTTAGCTTGAGTTCCCTTTCTCCGGTCAAGCCTTGATCGACTCTTTTTCTCGTTTTTCCCGAGTCCAGGGAAATCAGGGTTTCCCCCTAGCTTAGTTTTCCCGTTTTCTCCCGTGTTGAAAGTAATGAGGGAAGGGTCGGTCCCTCTCCTTCTTTCTTTTTTTCTCCTTCTCCGCTTTTTTTCCAGTCTGTACTTCGCATGTTTAGTTTTCTTTGGGGTACCTCTATATCGTAGCAGCCCAAATTGCGAAGGTGTTCCTTGTCCGACACGCAAACAGCTTTCTTTCTCCCACTTATTTTGAGCATTCTTTCATTTTGGATAGCCCGCCTGATCCTAACAAAGATTTGGGCTCCCTCGGATCCCTCCTTTCTAGAGACGTCGACACGGAAACAAGCAACCAAAACATTCTCCTTCCGTTTCATCGTCGCGTTCAGAGCTCCGCCTCCTACTGAAGTCGATAAGCGATTTTCCCTGTTAAGAAAACGATATCTTTCTTCCTTTCCGTGCCTTTCAATGTCTTCTGGGCCGGACCCCCGATCCATGCGCATGCGGTGCACCCCCCATCGTGAGCTCCCCCAAGTCCTCTCCATCCTGCTTGTAGAGGCCGCATTGTTTGCACTCCCTTCACAGCCTCTCTATGTGTGCCATGCGTTCCTAGTTCGGGTACAAAAACCGTTCGAGGCGGGTGTGTGTTTGAAGTTTTCTTTTCCTTACCCAACCGAGACCCGATGTTCTCTTCTGTTCATGGCCAAATTTTTCCGCTTACCTTGTCTCCTTCTCCCACGCAAGGCCTTCATAGTAGGGAATCCCAACACCCGCCCACCTTCTTTCTTTTCTTCCGTCCAGCCGAATAATAGGAGATCTTCCTTATAGATATTTCATCTTTTGCCCCAACATCAGTCGCAGGTTCCTGCGTTAAGTCGCTGTACGCCCCTCTCTAAACGTTTCTCTCTTGCTTTTTACGTATTAAAAATCCTCTTGCGTTATTTTCTTTTCTCTTTTGTTTTCCCTTCTTTTTTTTTCTTCCTTTGATATTTCGTTCTGGGATCGGTTTCTGCTCCAGCACCCATCCGAGTCTGGTGTGACAATGGAGAATTGGTTTCCCAAAGCCCCCTTTGCCCTACCTTCTGATTTCCATTTTTCCCGATTGAAAGGATGTTACTCTTCCGACCTTCTGACGATCAGACGCCCCGTGGTTCCCTCCCCTCCCGGCCTGTCTTTTTGCCCACTTTTCTGGCGCAACTTGGTGCCCTAAATTCCCCGCAATGAGAAGTGTCTGACATTCCCCCCCCATCATTCCCCCCTATCTCATGGCCCTTTTTGGAGGAATTTTTCATCCAACGAGGATTGCCCCATCCACCTGGTATGCCCTAAACTTCTTTTCCGGAGGAATAGATTTTCCCCTTATTGATCCGAACAGTTCCTACCTCTTGATCGTTCGTCGTTCTCTCTCCTTGCTGAAATTCCATGAATAAAACTGCTTTCTTCCTTTATGTTCTTGAATTGACGGTTTTCCCCCCTTGGAGATTCCTGCGCCCTTCTCTCTTTACTCCTCCTGTTGTTTGGACTTCAGATCTTCCCTCTCCTTTTCCCCCAGGTCATTCCTGCTCATACATCTGTGAATCTTGGTATCATTTCCATCGATATTCAAGTGAATAGCACCAGATGATTCCTGCTGCCTCGATCCCACCTTCTTCCGGCTACTTCCGCTATTTTAACATACAGGTTATGATAAAGCCCATTTCTTTCCTCTCCTTATTTGGCCTCAGTCCACAATTTACATCCGATAGTGTTGGTTTGACTCCTTGCCAGTTTTGGAAGCGCTTCATTTGATCAATTGTTTTAGGACTTGCATGCCCCCCCCTGCTCCAATACGGTTGAACCTCTGTTGGGTAAGAGGAGTCCCCCAACTTCTTTCTTTTTTCCACTATTTACTTACCTTAAACATATTGTACCCATGGATAGTAGTTGGAAAGGTTTCTTTTCTGAAGACACTTTTCAGTCCCTCCCCTTCCCCCCCCCATACTTCCTTCTTGTTTTGCTGTCCTAGAAAGGAGATCCGACCCCTCTACAAGTTTCTCCCTGACAAACCACGGCTTTGACAACCTCCCGAACAAAAATACACCCTCCAAGAGGTTTAAAGCTTCTTTCACCACTAATCCCCTCCTTTCTCTTTCGCCTTCCCCCCTCGAAAACCCCTTTACACGGTCCCCTCGAGACGCGATTTTTTGTTCCCCTAACCTTTCCCTTATAGATCCGAGGATCATATGTTGTATTTCTGACCCCCCTGAAACTGACTTTTGGCTTTTTTTTTTTTATTCACGATCTGCACAAATAATGGTGGCCGGCCGGAGACAATGTTCATCTCAAACAGTTGGAAATTACCACCACTCTGCCATATACATCTTTCTGATTGGGTATGACGACAACCCCCCCTACTTGCCCCAACCCATCTCTGCACTCTTTTTTACCTCTTTTCTCATTCACGCCCATTGCACCCCCAGAATGACCGAGGTGATCCATTCTCCTGTCCTTTTTTCTACGGTTAGCTCCCCCTTTCCCTACAAGATTCAGAATTCTTGTGTTTATCCGCTGCATAGGACTCTTGGCTCTGTGTCTGAGCCCTCCATCCTTGAATAGATGGATGAAAAGCATCCCCCTCATTTCTTTTGTGAATTGAGACTTCTCCATCCCTTCAGTTGCTATCTCTTTTCACCTTCGCGAGTCCGGGAAAGTCTCCCTTGCGTTTTTTTACCAACTTGTTTTTTTTTTTTTTGTTTTCGATCGTATTCTCTATATCCTTATTTCTTAATTTGAATTCTTCCCTATCTTTTGAGAAAAAGATGGGTTGAATGGTCGTCCACCCTTTCGCCTTGACCTCCTCTTTGCCGACCCTCCCCGCCATCGTTTCTCGGAAAAGCCCTGCTCAGATGTGTTTTTCTCCCCTATCTTTCTTTATCCCCCTTCATCGATTACCCGACCCCCAGCTCCAGGCTGATTGCCTCCGCAAAATACCGTTTTTCCTTATCTAGCCTCCCCCTCCTCATGACGTTTCACCAGAGGTAGCCTTGTAACTGTGGAACCAATGCTTTCTCTCGCCCATCACCGAGATTAGCGGAGTAGGTCATTCTGGAACCTTGCCCACAATATAACCTTTTTCTACGGCAAATTGGCATACCCCCCCTTCTTACAGATTGATTCTTTGGGTTTTTTCTTCTCTTCCCCTTCTTGGACTTCGAACTTAGCCCAGGAAGAGATTAACTAGATTCCCAAAGTTCAAATTGTATGCCTTCTTCTATAACCATTCCTGAGTTTTCTTCCCCCCCAAGCTGCCCACCTTACTCTCCCTTCCTCCCAAAAGATCCTGGCTTTTCACTTTCTTTTCCATGCTCTACCCTTTCTACTGCTACCGTAATAGGACCAGAAGAGTAAGTGCAAGTTATCCTTATCCAAGTTTTTTCTCTGAACCCATTTCTCCCTTTCCACTCCATTCCCCATCAAGTTATTCTTTGAGACAGGTCTGGGTTTTCTCCACCGAAGGTTGCCGCAGTACATCCTATGCGTTTTCAAGTGAGCGGTATTTACCCCCCAGATCGGTTAATATTTCACCCACCCCAAACGTTTTTTCCCTGCCCCCCCTTCCCTTCCCCCCAACTTTTTCGATCTTCGTACAATCCCCCCCCCGTTCCTCTTTTCCCCCTTTTCTTGTTTTCCGTCCCACAGTTCCAATTTGAGAGACTCCTGCATAGTTAAAGTCTCTTCCTAAATTGGTTTTTGATAGATAGGTACCCCCCCCTCTGCATATTCTTGTCCTCCCCCCTCCCTTTTTTGATCACAACCTCCTTGATTAAATGCTTCACCATGGGGAAATTGTCAGACGACTTCCCGTTTCTTCTTTCTCGTGCTTCTTTTGGTTCATAGGTTTCACTCTCGTTTTCCCCCTTTAAATGCACTGGATTTAGGAAATCTCTTTCCCCCTTCGTTTCCCCAGTCTTTTTCGCGTACCGCTGTAATATCATCTTTTCTTTCTCCCTTGTAGCAATGGGTTCCGCGTTAGAAGAGAGGATACGTCGTATGGGTTCGTGTACTTCTCGTCTGATTTGAGCGCATTCCCTCCCTTTTTTTCCCCCGCCTTTTTCTAAATCTTTTGGACGCTCGAGGTTTCTCTTTTTTTTCCTGCACACTCATCCCAGTTTTTATAGAAAGGTGGAATGTTCCCCTTTGTTGATTCCCCTTCTTCCTCTTTGAGCCTCCTTCTACTTTTTCGCCGTCCCCCGTCCTTTCTTTCTTCATGGCTTACTCCGCCCTCTGGTAAACTCAGTGGCCAGCTTCTCTCCCCCTCCTAATTTTGTAGCGTTGTTTATTTCTATCATTAGGCTTTTCAAAGATTTCTTTATAAGATCGTCAGCTCTTTGCGATGCAGTTCACATGTTTCCCCCTCATCCTAGTGTACATCTACAGCTTCTTCACCTTCCTGAGGGTCCCTGGTCGGTAGATCCTTATACTTGAGTTTCCCTGTGCGATCAGCACCAACAACCCCCCCCCACCCCCCCCCCAATCTGTCTAGCTTTTTTCGTGTGAATTAGATTTTCCTCTTCTCCGGAAGTCCCCTCTGCGCAGGTGTGCTTGGAGAACAGTATGCTTTACATTTACACAATTCCTTGTTACTGTCTTTCAGTGTTCTTAGACCGCCTTTTTTTTCATAAACCACAGCGGTTCCCTATAGTCTCAAATTTAGCACTATTATCTCTTACCTCCTACATCTGACAAGACCCCAAAAACAATTGTCACCCTTTCCTGCTCCTTTGTTTTGTACGTTAGCGCTCCCTATCTCTCCTCGATCAAAGTCCTCAACCGATCTTCTTTATTCTTTTCTCCCCGGAGATTACCTGATGGTGTCATCCCCCCTCTCCCCTCCTCTCTTGAGTTTCCAAAAATCGTCGGGTGATCCCCAGGACTTAGATTCCAAGTTGCATCCTGCTGAACCTTTCTCCTTCTTTCTTCTTACTCCACGACCCTCCCGTTTTAATGCGTTCATGATCTTTGGTAAAACCCGTCTTTTGTTCAGAGTTTTGTGCATCGTGCGTCAATACACAACCCTCGACCGCTTTATTTTTTCCCCTTTTGCCCCCCCCTATGTTTTCATTTTGATTTCTTTTCCCCCCCCTCCCTGATTGGGATAGTCTTGGACTCGCAAAACAAGCCACGGCTCTTGTTCTCCTATGCCTTCACACTGAGGATAGATCCGCCTATAGATAAGGTTTTATCGAAGTCCTCTTTTTTCTTGTTGTAACGTCTTTGCTTTAAGCCCGATCTTACACGTTTTAGATGTTTTTTGTTTTCAGTTCATCTTCACCACTCCGCCTTGTTCTTTTTCTGATGTTTCACGCCTGTTTTTCAGGCGCTCTTCCAGTGGCTATTTTTGATAGGTTAGAGATCCCCAGCCCCCACCGTTCTTCGTCTTGGTACAATGATTTCCTTTGGGTCTGTCTCAACTCCCCCCTTTCACTAGGAGGATCCAATGGTTTCAGAGGAAGGCGGATGCCTCACCCCGTTTGTCCCCCCCTCTAAACGACCGCCCTGTGTTTCCATACAGGACCAAAAGGCTTGGTCCTAGTCCTGTTTGCAGTCAAGTTCCCGCCACTCTCCCTGTAAGCACTTTTTGTTTTCCCGCGATCGTGAATGAACAATCATTCCCAACTCCTTAACTGTTGAGCTTCTCTCCACCATGAGAGAGGAGTGGGCCACTTGGTTTTTCTTAGAACATGTTTTTTTTCTATCGGCTGTCAATGCTTCCCCTGCCCTTGATCGACTTCATTCGTCCTCTCAGCTTTCTAGTCGATGCAGCGTCTTCTCAACTTCATTACTCCCCTAAGATTCGCAGGAGTCTGGCGTGACATTTAAACCTTTTTGACCTAGTCCCCTCCTCTTCGA
>Ga0179591_1306354_pt1 | contig 10953 bp, 15 predicted proteins | sample CZOMad2_1_08_16f_FD_182891 | JGI IMG/M metagenome (GOLD analysis project Ga0179591, IMG submission 182891) | Vadose zone soil fungal communities from Angelo Coast Range Reserve, California, USA - CZOMad2_1_08_16fungal (PacBio error correction) | ecosystem: Environmental > Terrestrial > Soil >... | reverse complement strand
CCTTTGTTAGTTTCCGTGTCGTCCCCCTTTCCCTACGTCAAACTGGCGTTGGATCGGTCCCCAATTATTAGGCCAGCGCCAAACAGACTTCTTAGCACACAACTTCTATTTTCCCTTTAAAGCTTCTTTTTTCATTTGTTTATGCAACCTGGAGCTTTTTTTTTTTTTCTCCTCCATTTTTTTTTAGCTTGAATGCCACCCTTTCCCCTTATTGTATCAGTGCCCTTCCCACCCCCCACTGCCTCTCTTTCCAATCATCTGATCTGTTTTTTTTTTTTTTCCTCCCTTTTGGTTTCCGACTACCCCTCACAATTTAAAGGTTTTTTCCCCGTGGCGAATGAAGGTTTTCCAACTTTGGCCTTTTTTTGCTTCTTTTCGTCAAAAGTTCGGTTGAATAGTCCTTCTCGTGACTTGCCCTTTTTTTCAATTCATTTTCAAATTCCTTGGTCGTTGTCATTTTGTTCCGCCATCCATTTTTGAAGCTCCCTTTTCTTTTTGAGTTAAGGATTAAAGTACACTCGACCCCCCTTCTGGTCCTGCAACGCTACCTCCCCCTGTTGATTTTTCTTCTCTCCTGGTCGGCCCAGATTGGAAGGAAATGGTTTGTTTTCCCCCGGATGTTGAACAACCCCTCTTTTTTTTCCATTTCCCGCCGATGTATGTTTTCTGGTTCCCATTTTCCTCTTTGCGCCAAGTCTTTTTTTCTCTTCAACCTTGGCGGTCCGCCACCCCTTTCGTTGGTTCCCTCTTCCCCCCCCCCCTTTAATATTACCCTTCCGTTTCTGTATTCCTTGGTTGTCCCCCCCGCCCCCCCTGTGAGTTTCCTTTCTTTCCTTCTCCCCTCCCCGTTGGGTTTTTCTCTCCTTTTTTCGGAACTCTCTTTCTAACAGGGGTGGATGCAGTTCCCCGTACCCTTTCTTCCCTTTTTAGCTGTCTGTTTTTAAGGTCTCCCTGAGTTCACGCAGTTTTGACTTTTTAAAAACGACATATGAAAGTCTGTGGGGTCTTTTGACCATTTCTTCTGCCCTGACCTGCAGACAATCATTTTTACCCCCCGTCTTTTCTCTGGTAACGGACCCCCCTTTCCCACGCCCTGTCCACCTTGCCCCTCTTTTGACCAAAACAGGCTTTACCCCCCCTACTGTTTTTCCATGGACCACCCCATTGTGTTTTAAAAAACGTCTGGTTGGCAAACCTCTCTTTTCCAGGTTCGTTGTTTTCCCCTTTGCTACCAAAAAAACCCTGACCCCCAGTCCTTTTTTTTCTTGCCTGCGATTCTTTTTTGCCTTTCGTTACCGCCTTTGGTTAATGTCTCCTTTTCCACCGTCGCCATTTTCCCGTTCTCTTGATCCGCAGATTTGTGCCGGTTTCGAAATTTGGTTTTCCCGGTGTCCCTTCATGGGGCCCTTAGGCAACGTATCAATTGACCCTCCTACCCTTTTTTTATGCCTGAATGTGTCGAAGGATGCTTTGCAACCGTTTTTTTCTCTTTCCATGTCTGCGTTCCTTCCCCCCCCCTGCGGTTAGGAGCGCAAACCCCCCCCCCTCTTGTTGGTTGTGCGCTCTACTACACCAAGTCTCGAATCACTGTCCGCTTTGCGTGATGCACCATAACAAGTCCCTGGACTTTGGATTTCAATGAGGCTGCTTCCCCTTTCCCCTTTTCTTGTCCGCTCTTTCTTTTTCTTTTTTTCCCTTCCCAGTTACCAGTTAACCTTTTTTTTTCCTTCCTTCTTGGGGTTGATACCGCGTGGAGGAGCTTCTGATGCCCTCACCTCGCCTTCCCTTTAACATATTTCCTTCCTGGAGCAGCGGCGTTGCTCCCTCCCTCATCCCATTTTTTTACGCATGCCAGGTGCAGTTGGTTTTTTGGTTCAGTGGGCGGTTTCCCTTTGCTTGTTGATGAAAACCAGTCGTTTTTTCCCATCCCCGGACCTTTTTTCCACTCAAAAGACCTTTTTGCCCGCACCACCCCCGTCCCTTTCCCTTTTTTGGACCTCGGGATGGGCTTTTGTTGCCCTGCTGCTTATGTTTCTGTGTTTTTTCCTTTTTTGCGAACAATTACCCGCATTTTTCCAGCACGGAGGCTGAACGAGCAGTGCTTTTCCTTCCCCCAACTGTTTTTCTCTTTTTTTTTTTATTTTTTTTTTTTTTGCCCCAACCAGTGCTTTTTTTTCGCAGAACGCCATTGCAGATTTGGTCCCCCAAAAAATGGGAACTTAGTCCAATTGTGGTTTTTTCCTGCTTTTTGAACCCCCCCATCCCCCCCACCTAATGGTCGGTTCCATTCCCCCTATTTTTTTTTTCTGCCTTCTTGTCATGACGTTTGGGGAAGGTAACCCCTCCCTCTACTTTCCACTGTGGGACCCCCCCCCTCATTCCTTCGTTCCCAAGATTATGGTGGCACCATGGTTTTGTTCACCCCGTCCATTAGCAAGGCTTCTTATGGTACCTCCCCTCTTGCGGTGCTCCCCTTCCTTAGATGCTATCGGGGGTGCCTCGACCACCCTGTTTTCTTTTTTGTTCTTCTTTCTATTTCCCGTTGTGGATTGGTGATTTTTTCCGTTTTCAAACCATTTTTTTTCCTCCCCTTGCCTGCGTCCCTTTTAGGACATGCCTCTTGTTTCGTCCCTTCACTGCGAGGGTGATTGAGCACGTCAAGTCTTTTTTCACCCGTGGAACCCCTTAGGCTCCTGGAAAATGCTAAAGATTTGTTTTGGTTAAGGACTCCCCCACTTTGAAAAAAAGGGAACTTTTATTTCGCATTCACCAGTCGTTGACTGCCGTTTTTTTCCAGCGCCTGTTATTATGGCCTGCCTTTTTGTTCGGGTCCTTCTTTTTGACCAAGATTTTTTCTTTCATTGAAAATTGCTTTTCTCGTCATCGGACCCCAAGCAGTCCCGTGTTTCCATTCTGGGTTCCTTTTTTTTCTTTTATTTTTTTTGACGTCCTTTCTTCTTTCTTGAGGGTTCAGCGCGGGGCCGGGTTCGACGATCCCCTGACTCAGTTTTAAGGCCTCCTCCCCTCATTCCAATCATCCCGGATAGATATTGTTCCTCCTCCCTCCGTTTTTGGTTGGACTCTGCCGCTTTTTTTCTTCCTGTTTTGAGTCTTACCCGGTGATTGTTTGTCGGATTCGGCTGTGGCGCGTGCTGTGCCCTCCTCTTCCCTACACCTTGTTTTCCACTTCCTTCCCCCCCCCCCCCCCCGAAATGTGCGTGTGCTTTTCTTTTGTTGTAAGCCCACGACACCTCCTTGGCAAAGTTCCCGCCGCCAACAACTGCGACAGAGCGCTTGATTTCCAGTGAACCGTCCTCTTCCCCTCTGTTGCTCCTGTGGCCCCCGTTCCCCAACCCTTTTCTTCCGTGGATTTCCCCATTCCCCCCCACTCTTTGAAGGCTTTTTCCCCACAATGAATCATTTCGAACTCCTTTGAAGAGTGGAAACCACTAGCCATTCTCAGTCTGCGCCCTAGTCCTTCGTATTTCCTCCCCCTCTTGTTGTTTGCTCCCCCTTCCAAAGTACCAATCCCCCCCGTGTTTTCCGCCCTTTCAAGTGATTCGCCTGTTAAGTCCGTGCCCCCGATAGGGAAGAGTGGTTCTTTTCCCCGCTCCTTCTTTTCCCATTACCCTCTTTGCTTATGCACATGTGGTCAACGGGAGGCGCAAGTGCCCTCGTGTCTTCTTCTCTCTGGTTTCCAAAAGTTGAAGGTAAGCGGCCTGTGTAATGCCCCTTCATTCGCTGTTCCCTCGACTTCCCTAGATCCCCTTCCCATTTCTTGGCGCGAATTCAAAAACTTTCCATTTAGACTTTTTTCCCTTTTTGTTACCCCGTTAAGTTTCCTTCTTTCTCATTTTTGCCAGCGCGTTTCTTTCGTTCCCTCTTGCACCACAGTTTTCCCTTTTCAATCCCTTCTCTGTCCGCCTCAAGTCTGAAAGCAGTTTTCCCCTTTTTTTTTCTTTTTTTTTTTCCCTTCGTCTCCTATACCCCCTTGCCTAGTGCAGTTCAAAAACAGTTCATCCCTCTTTGTTTTTCCCCCCAAATACTTTGTTGAAACTGCCGGTTTCGGGGCCCCCAGTTTTCTTTTTCTTCTCAAATGACGGGATTCTCAACAGAAGTGGTTCCCCCCATCCCACCCTTTAACACCATTTTTTCCCTTTCCCTCCCCCCTCCCCCTGCCAACTCTGGAAGCGTAACTAAAATCGTCGCCGCTTGGTTTGTATTATGATTGTTCCCCCGGCTTCCATATGTCAAGTTCTGCCCGGCTTGCTATCCTTCGCATTTTCCTCCTCTCCCTCCCCGTTCCGGTAATCCCTTCTTTTTTGTTGCATATGATAGTTAATGTAAGTGGGACAAGCTCCGAAGATAGGCCAGCCAACTCTTTTGCTTGACCCCGGTCCCCTCCTTGCCCTCCATTTTTTTGTTATGTTGCGTATTCCTAACGCGAAGGTCGTCCCTCCCCGGTTTTCGATTTTCCCTCATACTTTTTTGAATTCAAGTCCTTCTTTTGAAGGCCTGACCCCCTTCAACCCAATTTTATCTACCAAAGGTTCAGGCATATTATCCCTTTCCGGTCTCAAACTGTGTATTTCCCCCTTCTCTTTTCTCCACTTCGTGCTCCCCCCCCAGGTTTGTTTTCCGGTCTTTTTTAGGAGCGCACGAGGAATTTCAATGGGCGCATTTACATGCTCCTCTTTCACCAATCAGGTCCCCCTTCCTTTTGCCTACCTCCATTTGAGTGCCCAGTCCCTTTTTCTGTGTGTTCTGCCAAAACGTTGACTGATTTTTTCCCCTGACTTTTTTGCATTCCTTTTTCTTTTCCATTCACCCCCCCTTTCCTTTTTAGAGGGGTCTGTTTTCTCTCTTGGTTTTTACCTGATGGTGGGATTACGTGTTGACTACAAGATCGGGTCGAGGATGGGATCTCGGTTTCCCTAATCTTCACTCACCAGCTTTCCTTTCTTTTTATCAACACTCCTCTCAATGTTTTTACTCCCCCCATCCCGATCCGCGATGGTACTTGCAACCTCATAACATTTTCTTAACTCTCTTTTCTCCCCCCTGTCTCCCCCCCCCCTCCCCCGGTATGAATGATTTTGATGTGTAAAGATGTCTGGTGCCCTAATATACCAAGTCTTCTCGTTCCGCTTCCTTCTTTTTCTTTCTCCCCCTTTTTTCTACTTCTTTTTCTTGTTGGCACACTAAAAGGAACAGGACACTCCTCTTCTGGCTGAGAACCATGTTCCGGTCCCCCCCTTGTCCATCGTTAGTTTGGCCAAGTGAGTCCCTCCGATTCCCCCCCTCCGTTGCTTTGTGATGGCCCTTCGGAACTTTTTTTTTTTTTTTGTTCAAGTCACATGGCACATTTCCTACAATACTTAGATTAACCCTTGGGGTCCATTCGTTCCCCTCAATTCTTTCCCTTCTTTGATCCCCCAGTTTCTTCTTTGACCAGCCTTCCTTCGAGAAGGACATTTTTACGCTGGCCCCCGCCCTTTTTTCCCCCTGCCCTTCTTTTCTCCCTTCCTTGGGATTTCTTCGCCACACCATTAAGTTTAGGGGTCGCTCCCCTCTTCCCATTTTTGAGGTGGTCTGGACACATTTAAATCGATTTCTCCCGAGTTCCCTCCCCCATAATTGTGCTACCAAAGGTCCCCCCCCCAGGGCATCTGGCATACCACAGCTTCCTTCAATTTGTGCTGCATTTTGTCTTTTTGGGCTCCTTTGCAGGTCTGCTCTTCGCCGCCTTCCCCCTCACTCTGAAAAAGTTTAGCCCCTCCCATCTACTTCGATATCTTTTCTCTCCTGGTTTATGAGAGCTTTGTTCAGTAGACGTATTCCCTTTTTCTCCCCTGCGTCCTTAGTCCTGGCTCCCAAGGCTTCTAAGGCCAGCCGTCAACCAGCACTGAGTCCCCTTTTCGCAGATGGAAAGGACTTATATTTTCACGGTGTGTGAGGAACTAATAGTCGTTTTCTTGCCTCTCCCACTGTTAGTTTAGTCCCTTCTCCCTCTCTAAAGGTGTTTGTGAACTGAAAACCCAAGCCCGGCCTTTTTCCTGCGCTGTTTTTCCTTCTTTGTTTTTCCCCAGGACTGCACCCCCCCTCCCAAGTCGTTGCCATTTTCCGTTCTGAAACTGGGCCTTGGCCGGATCGTAATTTCTGTCAGTAGTTTTGTTAAGGCCCGTCCCAAATTTAGCACCTGGGATCTTCCCCCCCCAAATTTTTTCCCTTTTGTCTTTTTTTCCCGCCTTTTGACATTTAAGCTTACTGTTATTTTTTCCCCGTTTCAGCTGTGGTTTCCTGTGCCTGCCTCTCCCGCACCGCTTTCTCTTTTTACTTTTTGTCCTTTTGCCGCCTGGCTTTTCACCCGAAAAACCGATTTTTGCCGGTTCCCCCTCTCTGTTACCTTTTCCTGGTCCCATTTGGGGCTTGCCACTCCTTTTTTTCTAACCTTCCAAGCAGTCCCTGCAGAGCAGCTTAGCTTCAGTATCTTAGGTTTGCAACTCCCTTTTCTTTCTTTCCTTCCTCCGTGCTTTAGAGGGAACTGTGTTCTCACCTTTCCTTTCTACTTGGTGAGTGAGGTTCAAGTAACCAACTCGCTTTTTAGCGTTCTTGTTTTGTCTTTTCCCCCCCCTGAGTGCGATATTTGGATAAAACCCCCTGCCCTATGAATCTGTTGGAATGGGACCATTTTGAGACCTTCTTTTTACCCCTTTCCCATCCCCCCTGGGCGAGCTGGTCCTTTACCTCCACGGCACGTGTTACCCTCTTTTACCCCCCACAAGGACCTTTCTGCAAAAGGTTGGTTTTTTTTCCACAATCCCGCTAGAATTGCACCCCAAAAACTTTTTACACTCCCCAGGTTGCGGCGGGGATTCACAACCGGAAATTGCCTCTCTTTGCCTTTTCCCCTTCCTTCTGCTTTTTTCTCTTCTATGTTTTTTTCGGGCGCGTTACCCATGGAGGTGGGGTCTATTTCCTTTTCCTGCAAGGCCTCTGAATTTGGCGGTTCTCCAGGTCTGGGCCCTTCAGGCCCGGCCCCCCTCTTTTTCGCCCGCTGGTGGTGGTTGGACCCTCCAGCTTTGTCTGACACTTTTCCTTTTCTTTCCTTTTGTTCCCTTTTCCCTTTTTTCCCAAAAGAGGCGGGCCCACATTTTTTCAAACTGCGGCCTCCAGAAAAAAAAACGAGCCCGATTTCATGCGCTTTGCTCTCCCCCTTACATCTTCTTGGATTTCATTGTGGCGCTTTCTTCCCCCCTTCTTTTTTTTGGAACGATTCCTGCTTTCACTGGACATTACAAAGAAGGGTGCTCATTTACACTTTGTGGGGTCCCACGGCGGAGGACTCGTATCCTTTATGATTTTTATAGTGCCCTCGGGAACCCTCCCCCCATCCTTTTTTTTTTTTTTCCGCGTTTGCTAATTTTTTCTCTGACTTATTTCACTCGCCCTGCCCTTTGGATTTTCGGTTCTTTCCCACGTTTGCTTCGGGTCACTGGTGTTTTTTTTTTGATCACCTTTGCTTCACCGTTTACGTCCCCCCGAACTTTTGCACGTGCAACAAAAACTTTCCTTTTTCCTCTTTTTGCCCCATCGTTTGGTTGTCCCCTGCGTGTTTGCCCTTTGGAGCGAATTCCCCCCTTCCCCCCATGTCCACTCTTCCCAGCTCTGGAGAGTTGCACGTGGTCTTATGTCCTTCCCCAACTGTTTTTTGCGCCTTTTCTTGGCGACTACTGGATGGACAGCTTTGGTTATTAAAACCCCTTTTTTTTTTTTTTCCCTCTACCTCTGTTGTTTGACTTGACCCCCCCCGCACAACACTTGGGCCTTCGGGGTACTATTTATGGAAGGTAGATTATCTGGACTCGTGGCATGACAACCTAACGCTACCTTTACCCCCTGTTTCCCATTATTTGTATCGGTGGCTACTGGCCCCTATGGTTGACACCCCACTTTCTTTTTTGACATTCTCACGATTTATGTTCCCCCCCCGGTGCTTCTCTTTTAACCCAACTTTCGGCAGATTTGTGACTCCTGGTCCCGGTTAGGCGCTTTGATTATAGTACACAAGTTTTTGGGTTTACTTGGTTGCGCCCTTTTTTGCCCCCCAGGCTTGGGCTCGGACCTCTTCCTTTTTTCTAAGCTCCTTAGGTTATGGCCAATTACCCTGTTGGGCATTGTCAAATTTCCTTGGTCACTTTCCCCGGAGTCATCAATTTCCCATTTTTCAAAAAAAGCTCTTCGTTTTTCTGTCCCCGTGGACCTTCCTCGTTTGTGACGGAATTTTCTCAGTTTTCAAGCGTCTTTCGAATGTCGGGCCTTATTCGGCCCCATCATGTCCCGTACGGGGTTTTTTGATTCTGGCACGTGCCCTAGGATTTTATGGAAGGCGCGGCGGACCCTTCTTTCCGGGTCCTGGTTGGCTCCCTTCATCTCCGATCCACGTCTTTTTTAACCTACTAACCAGACCTTAATCTTCCATGTCCCTACGTTGGTTGTTGGCTATCCCCTTCACGTCTTCCTTGATCTTTTCTTTCACGTCTTTGGATCTTCGGCGCGCTTTTCTTGCCCCGTTCCGTCCTCCAAATTTTCCCGGCCCCTTCCGAACGACACTGTACGGGCTGCTTTCGATGCCAGCCCTTCCCCTAAATCTGTCCAAAAACGCTTTTTTCCCCCTGGAGTAACCTCCTTCTTCGCGCTGTCTTTATTTTGCTCCCCGGTGAAAGTCTTTTTCAAATGGCCGGTTCTGACCCTTTTTTCTACAGTGTCGAATTTCCCCCCCTCCGTGATCCTTGGCACACACTAGCCTTTTTTAGTTGTTTTCCCCTTCTGGCGAGGTACCGCTGGTGCTTTGGCACCCCCCAGTACACACCTCCCAACGTGTTTGATTCGAAAAGTCTTTCTTGATCGCATTCGTCGATAGGTTTCCTGCCTGTGTTAAGCCGTTTTCGTGACCCCCCCCCCCCTCTTTCCCCCACCAAGGGTTTTCACGCGTTTTTTCGTGACCTTTTCGGTCTTCCTCACGGTTCCAGTTTGTCGCGTAGGATTTTCCTTTTTGCCCCCAAATTAAGCGGCGACTTTTTGCCATAGATTTTTCCCATGTCCCATTAGTGTTGCTGGTGTTTTCCCCCGCCCTTTCTCCTTCCTTTTTTCACGCCCTTTCTAAGTGCGCGCGGGGCTTGAGGGCCTGTTTGGGCTGTTGATTCCAAAAACCACCTTTTTTTTTTCACACTGTTCTTCGTAGGGCCCCCCGCGTTTGCCACTGGTTTTTTTCGCTCAACCGTACTGCCCCCAAGCATAATGTTTTTCAAAAAATATGACCCTGGACGGTTTTGTCGGGGCCCCATGTTCTTTAAAAAATGGTTCTCCAACTGTTTTCCTTTGCTACACCACCCCAGTTCTTGGCACTTCCCCTCCCGAAAAACGCTCCTCGTAACTGTTAATAGAGGGTTGTGATTCATTTCGAGACGTTTCTGTCAGGTACATCTTGCCTGCTTGTCTTCATCCGAATTCTCTTTTCATCCTACAGCCGCCTTTGTTGTTCTGAATTTTTCCGTTCCCAGTGGTAGCAGGTCAGCGGCCCAGAAGATCCCCATTGCACCCCTCTGATTTGGAAGCGACTCATTGACCCTCCCATGCATCCCCTGCGTTTTGTCTGCCTAGTCGATGATTTGGGTTTTCGCTTTTGCCGCAATCATTTTGATCCCGTTCTTTAAATTCGCTGACAACCCATGCTCGACCCGGTCAGGCCATATTCCGTCCCCCCTTTTTTTTCAATCTTTTGCTCACTGAAGTTTCGCATCGGACGTGCTATGCGGAGCATGTCCCATTGGCGTCCTTTCAACGCTTTCCCCCCCGGTAACCCTGCCCAGCCGAAGTCTAGCAAGACCTTCGTCTGTTCGTTTTTCGCCACACAGATTTTGGCCCCCAGACCGTTTTTTCAATTTCTGGATTTTTTCCCACCGTTGGGACAAGGGCGTTTTTCTGCCGGTCGTGAGGGTCATGTCAAGGTCGCTTAGTTTCCGGTGCCAGTCCTCTTTTCCCCAAATCTTTTCGTACATTTTTTTCCAATCGTTTTTCTTTTGGACCCTGGACCCAATCGCTACCCGCGAGTTGAGTGTAACTGACTTCTTTCACCCCCCTTTTTCAAAAGTGCTCCCCCAAACCCCCCGCTTCATTGAGATGAAAGAAGCACCTCTTTTGTTTTTCTCCCCTTCATAATGATTGAAGTATTCTCGTTTTGCACTTCCGCTTTGGGTTTTCCGTCCTGTATAAGGGCTTTGCGCAAGTGCGGAAATTACATAGGTGGTTTTTAAAAATATTGTTTTTTCCCCTGGTTACAGCCATGTAAATTTTGGCCCCTGTATCTCGCTTAACAGAGGTGAGGCGTTTTGAGTGACAAGAATTCCGGCGAACGGGCCACTTGTAACTTTACCAAAATTACCTCGCTTTTTTCCCCAAAGGTCAGGCATCTGACCCCAGGACCTTGCCCGGGCTTCTTTGCAGATCGAAGCACTTACTTTCCCGCGGTTTTCCTCTCCGCAAAAGGCAAGTTTCCAGACATTCATTCGCACCCTGATGGTTCGCTAACCTCCCTTTTAGCAGTTTTGTCACATTTGTCGCTGGTTCCTTCCCCTTCGCTGAGGTTCCGCGAAACCTGGCGCTAATGAATGCAAACCGGTAATTTACCTTTCCTCCTCCGTGTTGTTGGGCCCCGTTGTTCCTCTTCCCCCTTAGTCCAGGGCTCTTTTTCCTCTGGATTACACCGCAATCGAGGTGAGTGAAGTTCTCCATTCCCATCATCTATTTCTCCCCCTCTTGTTTTTTTTTGAGACGTATTGGTTTTGAACACTTTCCTTATTCCCATTCCCCGTTCCCGCCTGTCCACTCTCTTTGTCGTACCCCCCGGGACCTCCGGTTTGCCCCTGCCTTGAGTGTGAGCACTGTGCGGAG
>Ga0179591_1285276_pt1 | contig 10954 bp, 12 predicted proteins | sample CZOMad2_1_08_16f_FD_182891 | JGI IMG/M metagenome (GOLD analysis project Ga0179591, IMG submission 182891) | Vadose zone soil fungal communities from Angelo Coast Range Reserve, California, USA - CZOMad2_1_08_16fungal (PacBio error correction) | ecosystem: Environmental > Terrestrial > Soil >... | reverse complement strand
GTTCGAAGGCCCGTTCAGCGTAAAGAGCTTTCTTTGTTGTATTCGACGGAGTAGCTGACTGACCCCCCCTTCCCTTTCATCCCCCTCGACTCCCCCTTCCTGCCCCCCCTTTCCCATATGTTCGAATCCTCCGCCCTGCATGAGTAGTAATCTTAGTGACTTTCTTTTCTTCGACCCACGATCGGCTACGTTTTCTTTCTCCAATAGAAAGAGATTTAGGCACCCGGCGCTAAAACTCGTCGCCCCCCCCCCCTTGTCATACCCCTTCTTACTCCCTGCGACTCGCTGAGATAGTACCAGCGCGTCGTGAGCGACCGTCTCTTCAATCCCCTCCTGAAGACGCTCCTCGACTTTCTCACGCCTTGTCCGAAGCCACCTTGTAGCTGGGGAAGCCTTCTGATCCTTCAGACCTGCCCCCCCCTCCTACCATTTTCCCAGACCGGGATCACATTTCGCTTCCCTGGTCGCCCAGGAGAGTGCTTTCTTTTTTCTCCATTTCCCCCATGAAAAAAAAGTCCTACCGGAATCCCCTTATAGTCCATTCTTTGATGTAATCCGTCCCCCCGTTCGACCCCCTTTAGTTTTCGATCCCCCCAGCTCTAAGCCCAACATCCCAAAGCCTGGGTCTCCAAGAGAATTCGGTTCGCAATGAAAAGGGAGAATTCCCGACTTCTCCCCGCTAAAGCACGGCGCAGATCTATCCCTCCTTTTCCGCCTTAGAGTAATCCCACCTGGTCAAAGTTAGACCGGAAACGGCTGGCCCGAGTCTTTGTCCAGGTTCTCGCCAACAGCCGCCTGTGCCTGCTCGGCCGGCACTCACCCGGATTTTCTAACTCCCCCAAAGATTATTCTTGGGCATGTTCCCCCTCTGGTGAATACCTAGAGCGCTTTGAGTTTCCCCCTCTATTTCATAGGGAAGCAGATCAGCAACGCTAGAAGAATACGGCGTTCCTAGACGGTAACTCTCAGCGTTCCCCCTTTTCCTAGGTGACAGCAGTAAGACCCTTTCCTGTCTCGCGTGGCGTAGAGCACCCCCCCTTGTCAATTCCCTGGAGAGAGGCTGGTCAGTGTTGCCTAGCCCCCAAGACCCGAGCCGCCCACCTTCACCCCCTTCTTCTCGAAGAATTCAAGAAAGAAAGCTTCACTGTTGGACAAGGAAGAGTGAGCAGATTCCTTCCGTCCCTCCCCACACCGGATGTTTGGACCATGTTTAAAGAACTTCAGAGTCCTCTCGTTCCTAGAGCAACTCCCTTTCTAGAGAGCTCCAAGCCATCTTCCAGGTACACTTTGTTAATCGATTCCTCAGCTGGGTCTGACCGCTCCCCTAGCGTCTGCTCGCGCAAACGAACGCAGATGCCCCCCTCCCCCATAGCTGAACTGGATCCCTCCCGTTCCCGTGCGGGACAGCAGTTTTTCCCCCGCTGAGAGCAGCGTGCCTTTCAGGAAGCGCCCGTCCGGTCTACCCAACCCGGCCTCTAGGTGCATTAATTTTCTTCCGTTTGGTTGAGAGATTTATATGCTAATAATAATGGTTTTTGACTAGGATATATTCTCACAACCCAGAAGATGTCTCCACTTGCTCTGGTTGATTACCTTACTTTTGGACCTACATGGACAGATGGACCGCTATTTCTTCACGGCCCTCCGGAACCCCCTCTTATATTATAATATTTTTCTCCGACGTCGGATGCTCTTTCAGTTCGTTGCCCTCTATGACCGAGATTAGTATTCCTTGACCCTCCCCTTCCTTAGGCTCTGAGACCCCCTTAGCGTGGCATAGGCCTTCCCGACTTCGCTCTGAGAGAGCAGCTTCCTGATCCTTTAGACGAATGAACGCTTTGTTTGGCCCTCAAGCTTTTTCTAATCTCGAGAACCTCGCGTCTTGTATAAGCCTTAAGCTTCAGGTATGGAATCTGCTTCTTGTCATCGCGGGCCGGTTTTGTTCTTTTTTGCCAAGTCTCTCCCCCCCTAGAGACCCCCTTGATTGTAGAATTTTTTAGCTTTTGGAGTTTTTCTTCGACAACTCCATTTGGCCATGAACGGATGAAGCTTCCTCTTCCCCCTGGCCGAAGGGTCACCAGATGGCCACTTTTTTGCTCAGTATAGCCGTCGCCCCATTCTTCTAAATTGAGTCGGCGCCCGCGAAACGAGACTTGATTTCGATCCTTTCGCCGGAAAGATTGCTGGTTCTATTGTGTCCTTGATTTCAGGGTTGTTTGCCCTCCTGTCCTACTAGATGGCGATTCCCCACACACTGACCTGTCCGCTCCCCCCCCCCGGCAGTTAAATAACTTTTCTATTAGATAGAGGTGTGTTGTTTGTGGACGCGAAGGGAGTCCCCCTCTCCGATCCGACGTTCCGTTGATGCTTCTTCTCCCATCTTTTCAAGTGCCCGTGCCCGAGACTAGACGGATTTTTTGTCCGGAATGCTCCCTTCTTCTCTGTTGCAGTTGTTTTCTTTTCCTTTTGTTTTGGTGTAAATACTGGTGTCGTCCAAGTTTCCCTGAGGAAAGATAGAGCATAAAGCTCGTAGACTTTTTTTTCTGAAGATTGCGTTCATGGATTATTTCCAATCCCCTCGACGGTGTAGAAGACATTTCCCCCTTCCCTTTCAGGGAACACTTAGTGAACCCCGGCGTTGCATGGACGGGCGTACCCCGCACGTCCCCGGAGTCAAGTCCCGGCTTTCTACAATGCTCGTCTCGCCCCCTTCCCCCCCCCTCTCTGCAGTGGAGGTCCCTTCAGTTACCTCCTCCCTTTTTTCGCCTCCCCCCTCAGAGCTCGTCGCTCTTCCCTCCTTATGCGCCGGTATATGAGAAGTTTTGAAGTTTTCAAAGCCCGCGGGTGCTGGTTGTTTTCTCACGTTCGTCCTTCGCCAGCTGTTGGACTTATCCCCTTTCCCGGAAGTCGGGTTAGTATCCCCCACTGCCCCATCTAGCATTCAGGCATTTTTATCTGCAAAAGCTGTCCCCCGTTTCTTCAACCCCCTTGGTGCTTCCCCGTATTGCTTTTGACCTCCCCCCCATTTGAAACACAACTAGACCATCTGTTGCCTTCAAATGCGGCTCCCCCCTTCTCTATATCCCCTTTTTTTTTTTAGAGAGATGGGACGCTCTCCCCTTCTTGAGGTCTGTATAGAGGTGGGTTTCTTACTACTGTTTTTACCCTTCCTTTCCATACGGAGGAAATTCATCCCACGCGCTAGCCCGCCACGTCCCTCAGGTACATCCTCTCCTTCACGTGGACGTTTTCTCCTCAAGAAGCCCTGGTCACGTCCTCGCCCCGCTTTCCCCCTCTAGACGTGAGTCAACCCTAGCAACCCTCTCTCTTCTTCCCATTACACAAGTTATTTTTTTTTTTAATTCTAAGAACTGCCTTAAGAAGAGAGCGATTTAGAGCGACCTTTCCTGAGGTCACTTGATCTACTCCCCCCCTTTTCATTCGTTTGCATCTGAATGCGCTTGCCCTCGCCCTCTTTAAAGAAGTAGTGCTAGGGGCCTCGTGAGCCTTTCGTCTTCCCCCCTTTAAATGGACGTTCAGGAACTTTTCAATGACTTCGCCTGAAATTCTTCCGCCAAGGCGATTCCTTTCGTTAGAAAGGTCCCCCCCTGTCCCTCCCCCCCCCGCATAACAGGCGCCCTTTACTACCTTCCTCGGTCTGATCCCCTTTTTCCCCCTTCGAACCGTCTTGTTTTAGAGAACCTCGGCCTCCGCCCCAGCGTTGAGCAACGTTGGTTTTTTCCCCTCAGTCGATCCGTTTATGTTCACTTTCTCATTTGACGAGTCCCCCCGATCCCCCATCACAGGTCGTCCTGCTCGATTCCAGGCCGACGTCCCTTTTTTCGTCCCCTCCACAAGCAACACTCGATTCTCGTCAGCTGTAGCCCGGATTTGAACTGGCTGGCCTCCGCCGCTGTCATTCGCCATTTCTCCTTCCTCCAGAGCGGCCGCAACCCCCTGAGTTTCCCCCTCGACAACGATCGAGACTGTCCTTGAAAAAGAGGTCCGTCCCCCTGGATAGCGCCGTTCACTCATTCCCTTTTTCCCCTCCTCCCTTCCCTGAGGTAGACTTCCGGCCTCGGCTCCTCTCCTGGAGCCACTCTCCGCCGTTACACTCTTTCCCATTTCATCCCTCATCCTTCCCTTTCAGGGAAGCGCCGGCGTTTTGAGTCCAATAGTAACACGGCCCCCCCCTCCCCCCCTCCTTTTTTCGTAGAGGCGTTCCGCGACTCTTTCAAGAACCGTCCCTACCATTCCGATGAAGACCGACCGCCAGAACGGGCTGCCTTAGAACCGGACCTCGGAGCTCTGATCGACTCGCCCGACCCTTTCGTGTTCTTCCCCGCCTCTGTATTGAGTTAATATATCCGAGGCTTGGACGTCCTACTACTCTCCATTTGTCCTCGCTGCTCCGAGAGAGTCAAGGTCCGGTTGTCCTCGAGGCATACGACCCGTTTGTTCCCAGAAGACGATCTTCTAGGACAGAACTGCTGCATCCTCGATCGAAATCGTCTCCTCGCCTTTCGAGGGCAGACTTGTTTTACTCTCTCTCTGTTTGAAGAGGCAGGTATTAAGCTCCTCCCGAAGTGATAACCCTTACTTAGAATCATTTTGGTGGTCGATATAATCCTTTCCTCTCCCCCCCTTCCTTCCTTTGTTGTTGTTGATAGAGCCTCATCCCGCCCCCTCTGATCCCCTATGTGCACTTTGCTAAATAGGTCGCCTTTCCGTACGCACGCTGGGATGCTTCCCAACGGTGAAGAGAACCTATAAAATTGGATCTTTCGGCTATGCGCTTCCGTCTCCGCTTGCAATCGCTTCCTGGCCCCCTCTGCACTGAAAGCTGTATTCCCTTTCACTTTTTTCTTTCTTAGCTGTCCCTTCACCTCTAGCTCTCTAGCGCGCGCCGTTTTTCCTCAGATCTCCTCTATTAAATTTTTGAGATAGTCCAGGTGAAGATTGGACTTTCTTTCCCTGCTCTAAGAAGTCCGTTTGTCTCCCCTGCCGTATCGGTAGGGACTTCTTCTCTGTCTTTTGGTCAGATTCCGGCTCGGTTATGTTGACCCCTTACGTTTCCCGCCATGAATATACTTAACTTTGATTTTCGCCCCCCTAGGTTTTCGAGTTTCCCCGAACCCCCCCTTAAAACGACTCCTAAAGGATGCCCAGATGAAGAGCTCTTTCCGGACCCGGGAAAGACGGAAATTATGTTGCCGTCATTCCCATGGAAGTCGCAGGAGTCGACTTCTTGCATGAGTCCCCTTCTCACGCTGCCTCGAGTTTCTCTTGTCTCTAGAGTGTAGGTTCTCTCGCCCCTCTTGAAGGCCACCGACCTCATCGTGTGCTAGGTCTAACATAATGGTTTTCCTTCCTCCCCTAATTGAGATGCATCGGCGATGTCGCCTCCCTTCCCGCCCTCGTAGTCGCAATACCTTTCCATAACGTCCCCTTTTTTCGGTCGGGTGCGGTTTCCTCTACCAGTCGGCAGAGACGCTCTATGGAGCTTCCCCTGCTTCTTCTCTCCGCGCCTTTGCATGTTCACGTGCCACCGCGACCTTTCGGCTTTGTAGCCGTACCATGTTGAAGTTTTGATTCTTTCTGGCCTTCTGAGGATCTTTCCTTCTAAGAAGGATTTTTATACCAAGGTCGGAGGAAATGCCGACCCCCCCCCCCCCTATGCTACCTCGTCTCGAAGGTCTGTCTTTGTCTCTCCCCTTCCTCAAATAAAGACTCGCGGTTTTAAGGTCTGCATCCAGTTTTTTCATGGCCCATTTCTTCCCCCACCGCTTGCCTTTCCCGGACGAAGCCTAACCCAAGTCACGCGCTCCGACACTTCTTTTCCCTAGAAAGTTCGTCTCAATTTCGAAGGAGGTGTTCTTGTCGATACGTGGACCCCCCCCCCCTCCCCCGGTTTTCGCGTACGACGCTCTCTTACTGCCTCTCCTCAGGGCTTTTCCCGGCCTCTCGAGTTTGCATTGGTTCCCTTGCTTTAGAGTGGTGAATCATACTTCGAGCGTTTCCGATCAAGTTACCCCCAGGCTTTCTTTGGGTCCTCTTCCCAATGGCCAAGTGCACCTTCATTTCTTTTTTCCTGCACTCATAGGATGCAACCTCTCTGCCAGGCTGGAAGTATGATTGATCGCCTTCCTGGCATGATATTTCCCCCCCTTTCGAAACCCCCCCACCAGTCCCCCCCCCCCTTTCTCCGGAACTGCGTCAGTCTACCCTCATCTTCTTTCCCCTCTTTCCTCTTTTGTTGTTTTGAGCTATCTGTTGTGCAGGGAGCCTGATCTCCCTTTTTTTTTGTTTTCTTCACAGAAGTAGATGGTCCTACCGTGAAGCTAAAGAAGTCGCGCCCGTATCCACCGCATCGTATCCGAGAAGCCTTTGCAGGTAACTTTTCTTTCCCTTTCGTTTTTCACTTTGCTTTGTAGTAGCACTCCTCGTCGCAAAGCTACTCCAAACGTGAGCAACCGCTCCCCCCCCCCCTCGGAAGTTTATACCCGGTCCCCTTTCTTCCCCGCGAAGCCTTGAATTCGATTTCCCTCTGCTCGCCGATAAAGTAGAGGTAACATGCCAGCCTGATTCCTCATGGTTCTGAGCGACGATCCTTTTCGTGCAAAGCCCTTCTTATGGGTCGTTCTTTAGATCCGTCCCACTGACACCGCAAGACAGGACCCTGTTCCAAGTTGTCTACCTGCTTCGCACCCTGAGATTTCCTGTATTTTGAGAACTTTAACACCCCATGAAAGCCTTGCCCTCCCCTTGGCGCCACCCGTCCCAGTGGATAGCTTATGTTTGATCCCCCTTGACAGTTGCGCCCCCTTCCCCCGTTACGAGAAACCTGCGCATTCTCCCCCCCGCCCCCTCTCTAAGTTCGGCTCAAAGCGTCGATCCTAGCGTTCCGCACGTGGACAAGCGGCGCCGACCGTTTCCCGTCCCTTAAAAGGTTCCCCTAAGATCTCTATTCGACGTTCCTTTTCGGCCCCAGAAAACCCCCCTCTGACGAGCCTTCTTCAGGTATTCCTTGATTTCACGGCCTTAAGAATTCCGAGTTCGGTCTGTTAGAATCCCCCCCCAAGGCGACGACTCGGTCTGTCCCGCAAAAAGAGTGAGACTCGCCCCCTCTCCCGCTCGTTTGCCTTCCAGCTTTCGCCCTCCCCCCTCTGAGAGATCTGGATTAAAATAGTTTACTTTTCAGCCCCCTCCCTGCCGGGTCGCCTCCTTCCTACGGAGTAATAGAAGACGCCACATATTTTGAAAGGTTAACTAGGCCGTCCTCCCCTTCGACCCTCCTTTCCATTTGCTGAGTGAATTCCTGGATGCCCTTAAAAGTCGTCCCACTCCGTTTCTTCTCTTGGTATTCGCGCGGTAAACCCTCCCAGACTCCCTCATACTTCCCCAGTCCTGTATCATAGCAGAAGCTAGTTGGTCAACGGTCCCCCTTTCGCTCGCTTCGCCGCCCCCTCTTAGGGAAGCTCACGAGCTCTTCATCGCTTTCCCTGATTATGCCCGACCCGGCGCTTCTCCTCCCCTTCTCCTCTTTTCGTCCTGAGAGACGACCCTGCCTTTAAAGTGTCCCGAGGCCTACGAGGGCTCTCCCCCGGACGTCTCGACTCAACGAAACGGCAAGGTTTTGGCATCCGACCCCTCCAGCTCCTCGGATTTAGATAGCGTGCTTGCCCTTTTCTTTTGACAGTTCACTAGTGAAAGTTCGTCCGGGCTCCCCCCACCCTTTACGTTGATCCCAAATTAGAGCTGTCTACGGCGGGTGTTCGCTATTTCCATGACTTCCCCTTTCTTTGTGTGAGGTCTGAGATATAGACCCCCCCTCCGATTCTCCCTGATCTGCATGGGGTCCCCCTATTCTTCTCTTGACTTCCCCTTGGAAATCTTACGCTTCTTTGTCAACCGTCTTCAATCCTAAAAGCGATTCTCTTCTGTTCCCCCCCGATCGGTAGGAACGCCTTCTCGTTTGTAGAAGAAGAGTCGGTTCCTTTGTTACAAAAGCAAGATTTCCGCATTGAGGACCCCACCTGTCAATGCTGCGAGGCGTATCGTACTTCCAGTCTTCGACTTCGTAGAGCTTACCTCAAGTTTTTTGTCATATACGCCTATGAAAGAGTCCTTAGGAGTCTCTTCTTCTCTGAGCATGACCGAGATAAGCTTCGCCCCTTGGCCCCCCGATGGTCGATTTGGAGTCCCCGTGAGTACCGGTCAGGTTTCTGGGTCCCCGGCGCCTGTTTTGTCCCCTGTTCCGTCCGAATTCCGCATTTCTGTTGACCCCTGGCGTTACGTCCGGTTTGTGGCCTTTACTGTGATCAGAACGCATTTCCCCTGAATATGCCTTGATGAAGCTGGCGCCCGATTCGGCGCCGGGAACTTGTTCCCCCTCTTTCCCCTATCAGCTCTTTACAGTAGACATTTTCTTGCCCCCGTTAGATAGTGAAGGACTTCTTTTCCCTAGAATCTTCGTTTTCTCTCCGTCTCTTCGGAGGACCGCTTGAAGTTCCCAGACGCGCTCTGTTTGTCTTCCCCCCGGGTTTTTTGAGTGGGGACAGAGACTGACGCCTTCGATGGTGAACTACCGCCCCGCGACCCTTCCCATCCGTCTCTTTCCAATCCAGGTTCTTTACCAATGATTACGCTTTCTTTTACTTTTGTGGGGCCCATCAGTAAATCTGGACTTGATCTCGATCTGCTCGTGGCTCCCAGTTCAATTAGGTCCTCTCCATGTGCATCGTGCGCACAGTTTCGGGCCGAAGGATTCCCCTGTCTTCTCTGAAAGGTCTATTCCTTCCCCGTTTGTGGAGAGATTCTCTGTGGCTCGTCCCAACGACTTGGGGTCTCCAACTGGTAGAGACCTCCGCCTCCCCCCGACCCGGGCGCTTTTATCCTTTTTTCTTTAATGGGACATTCTACCCAACAGCATTAGATTTGTGAGACTTCTGTCACTGCTTTCCCCTGTACCTTTTCAAGTTCGGCCCGGCGCTTGCATGGAAGTCTGGCTCCTCCTTCAGTTCCCTGAGTATAATTACGGTTCCCTAGCTTTTCGGTCTTAAGATTCCAGTTCGGCGGGCTTTCTATCCGTTTACCCCTTGATTTTCGCCGAGAACACGACTCTTTTCTTCGCTACTGCCAAGGGCTCCGCGCGTATAGAGACGTTTCTGTGAGAACCCCTGCTCGCGTGGAGGCGGTTTCCCCCCTGCTCCGTAGAGCGGAGTTTAAGCCCCTCCTTTTTTATTTCTTCTTCAAAGGCCCCTTCCCCCCCGAGAGAAGTGACCTGCCTTCTGTTCTGTTTCATGACCAGTTTTGCCCGGTTTGAAGATAGTTGATTTTCGCTCTGGACTCCCCCTTAACCCTTTTCTTAAAAAACTCGCCATATGAAAAATTAACCCGTGGAAACAGCTCTAGATTTCCCCTCACCCTTTGTTTGGTTGTTTATCTCTGATTTTTCTCTTGTGAAGTTTTAGATGTTCGTAGGTTTTTTTCTATTCCTGTTAGATGCGTCCAAGGTCTTCCCCTCCCCGGCTCCCCTGCCAGAGTCCAGAATTCTTCCCACCTTTCCCCCCCCGAATGAAATTTCCTGCTTCTGTGTTGGCCGTTGTAGTCGCCAACGAGCCCGTTAAGTCTTAGCACCCTTCTCCTACCCTTAAGTTTCGCCACACTACGCCCTGAAAAGGACCAACACGTTCTATAGGACCCCGAGCCAGCCTTAGACGTTTTCCCTCCGACTGAGCTGCCCCTTTTCCGGAGCGTTTTTCCTTATCTTTCTTGGCCGTTTAAAGAAATCCCGCTGCTGAATCGACTGCTCGAGGCTCCTTCTAGTCAAGCCTTTCCTTCTTTGATTCTTTCTCTTAGTAATTGAAATTGCCACCCTCGGTAAGCCTGGCTCCAACCCACCCTGGAGCCTACTTTTCTTCTCCACCCGCGATTGAGGGGCGACCTGTCCCTGAAGAAAGCTCCGACCGTCAACCGCACGAATTGAGTATGCCCGTATCTTTTAGAAGTTCCGAACCCTAGTTGAATTCTCCCCCATCGATTTGCCCCCCACGCGCACCCTTCTGAGCAACTAGTCTCCCCGGGAACCCGTCCCTTGACTGACTCCTCCGGCGTATACGAAGAAAACCGGTGCTCTGCGGATCTCCGTCCCCTTGAAGAGTTCCCCCTCAAAACTCCGACGAGGGTCCTGCATGGAACCGGTCGTGAACGTGCCGACGATATTTAGCGTCAGTCTTTTAATCGCAGCCCTGCCCGAACCTTTCCTAACCAACAGGATTGTCCCTTCCCTCTACCCCTCCGCTAGGGACATGCCCACCTTCTTTTCCGATCACGAGTCTCATGAGTCTCATCCACCTCATGTTCTTTATCAGACTCTGCACTCAGGTAGTTTTCAGCCGGAGACGTTTGACGATTTTCTCTTTCCAGCTATAGGTGAGCCCCCCGTTCCGTCCCTTCAGAGGGCCCTCTTTCGGTTTTGTTGCGAGAACCTCTTGTTCACCCAACCGTCTCCATCAAGGGTCGAGATTCTTTGTTTCTTTCCCTTTCCCCCCCCAGAACCGCGCCTCTCCGCAGGCACCTAGAGCCGCAGAAGCAGCAGCCCTACTTGACTGCTCTCCACTGGCCTCGTAGCGTTGTGCCCCGACCCTTTAGTTTTGCTGAACCTGCGATAGTATACTGCTCGAGGCTACGAAGTTTGAGACGCTTTCCCCCTCACTAGATTCCAGCGTTCGATCCGTCCTCAAGCGCCTACCAGGTTTCCCTGTTCTCGCATTCAGCGCGTGAGTGCCCACTAAGAATGTTGATGAACCACCCCCTTTTTCTTTACACCCGACCCCACCACTCGTTAGATCTAGCGTCTTTCGGCACTCTTCCCCTTTATTCCCGAGACAGCGTGTCTTGTAGGGCCCGCATTTCCTCCCCTTCCGATTCCGCTCAATGGCGGTTGGTACTT
>Ga0179591_1402025_pt1 | contig 10955 bp, 8 predicted proteins | sample CZOMad2_1_08_16f_FD_182891 | JGI IMG/M metagenome (GOLD analysis project Ga0179591, IMG submission 182891) | Vadose zone soil fungal communities from Angelo Coast Range Reserve, California, USA - CZOMad2_1_08_16fungal (PacBio error correction) | ecosystem: Environmental > Terrestrial > Soil >... | reverse complement strand
GAGATAACGACTCTTTCTGGGGTTTTTAGATTATACCCCCTTGTAGGGAACATCACTCCTCCGGAAAATTACTTTTGTTTGCAGGGTGCGCCGTCTACCCCCTCACTTAGGGTTGAGAATTTCCTTAGGAAAATACTACCTCAGAAAACAGAAAAGCTTTCACTGCAACCCCCTCTTGGAAGTAGTCCCTTCACGCTTTTAGCTCTCTTAAGTAGCTTTTTTTTCCTCGTAAGAAAGAGGAACCTGATGCCCCATCTCCCCCTTTCGCGCCGCAGTACGATTTCTTTTGGGTGGTTCTTCCTTTTTAGAAGTAACAGCCTCCCTCAGATTAAGCGACTCTTTTTTTTCTCCGATGAACCTCCTTTGATGGTCCTTCATCCCCCGTTTCTATAAGCTCGATTCTTCTGTTTAATGGTTAGCGATCTTCTTTTCAGCAAGAGGAAGAGATCTGATTTCTTGAATACTTCGATAGTCCCCGCCGAGCCCTTCTTGTAATTGATTCTACGAGATCGCCTCCCTTTTCTATGGCACGAGTAGAGATTCTCCCGGAACATTTTTTTTTTTTTTCCTCCATTCAGGCCAAGATACTTTTCTGGAATCTTCATTCCTTCACTAATCTCGCCAGCGCCTTTTTTTTTGCAGAGGCTCCTCCCTTTTTTGACGAGGACACCACTTTCGATAGGTATGGGACAGAACCGGACACCCTACTTGTGGCTATCTCTTCGATTCTCAGCAACCCCTGTCTTTTACTTCTGTGAAGACAGTCCACCCCCCCCAAACACCCCAACCCACGGTGGATTTCCTTTTTCCAAGTGGTGCATTTGCTTTTTGCTTGGTTTCAGTGTCCTCGGGGCCCTCTGCGGAACCATAGGGCACTTCTTAGGCGAAGGCGAACAGTGCCCCTTTCTCTGACGTTGCCTGGTGAGGTTCTCGACCCGCCGTTCTTCCTTTCTCTCCTTTAACCCCATACTTGAGAGCTTTTCCTTTTAAAGAAGGTAAGGGGGCAGGTGAAAAGGAAAGAGGACCCCCCACATCCATACCCCCACCAAAAACGTTCCCCCCCCCAACGACGACCCCCCCCCCCAAAACCCCCCCCCCCCCCCCACACCCCCACCAAACCCCCCCCCCCCAAAACCCAACAACCCCCCCCCACAACCACCCCCCCCCCCACACCCCACAATGGGAAGCATTTGTCGCTCTGTGGAGGCAGAGGATTTCTTTTCTTTAACTCACTTCTTTTTTTCGCCTCTCATGAGCGATGGTTTAGCCTTTTTCCGGTAGTCTTTTCCCCGAAAAGACCCCTCCTAGCGAGATAGACAATCTCCTCCCGAAAGCTTTTTTTTTTCAAGGTATTGTCTTTCCCTCGCTTCTTTGATTCTATGCCCTTTTTCTGTTCTGAGTTGGAGAATACTATTTCCCTTTAACGAAAAGACGGCGTCTTCTTTTGCACATGAACTGCTCCTCCTCCCCCTCCCTCCATCGCTTCCTGAGGTGGCGTGATCTGCCCCCAACAATTAGTTCCCCCTTCTAGGAACGTTATAATTGGTCTCCCTGTTCGTAGAAGAATTTTGTGAAGCCTTCATCTCCCCCCCCCTCTTCGTTCTGAGATCCTTTTCTCAAGAGGTGATAACTTGTGTTCTCCCCCCTGGAATAAGGGTTGGTGCCATATAGACGCTTTCTTCGCTCCTTCCCAATTTGAAGTATGATTTCCGCGACACTTTTTCCCTCGAAGTAGGAGAAGGCGACCTTCAATGAAAAGTGGCTAAGATATAATCTTCCTCCTTTTTTGATTTCCCTCTTCCTGTGAAGCCCTTCCTCTCTGTCCAAGCTCCTCTTAGACCTTTTCCTTCGCCCTTTCCGCAGGAAGATAATTTTTTTTCCTTTGGTAAAGTTGAGAAAAAAGTACCACTCGGCTCCCCTTCGCTCCCCCTGCCTCTTCCTTTCCCTTTATATTCGTCCTTCTTTCCCCCCCGGGTTCGAACGTGATTTCTCGGTATTTTCCCAGAAGGAGAAAGATGGGTGCGGATCCCTTCTTCTGCAATAGGGCTTTCCCCCTTATGTAGTTGAAGTCCCTGTTCCCCTCCTTTTCCAATTCGGTGTCTCTCTTTTGCGGGGTTCTTTTTCCCCCCTGGTTGGAAACGAACCTGCTCGGCGTGATGACCTCCCCTTTTCCGGGCCCCGGGCACCCTCATGTGCTTGGTTGCTTTTGGCCCCCCTGTCCCTCTCTTGGCGGACCCTTTCTTTTAATGAAGCCCCCCCCCAACAGAGCGCGCCCTCTTAATCTTCTTTCCTAGCTTCTTTTCCACTTCATCGCTTTTTACTCCCCGCGCAGGACACCCCCTTTTAAGATTCAATTTCTCGGGAGACCCTTCCCCCGACTTAGGACGCTGTTCCCTTCGCAAAGTTGCACCTCAAGAGATGAGAGGGTTTTTCTTCCCTTCGAAACGGCGTTCTTTTTGATGCCGGTGCTTTTCCTCCTCCTCTCCCAAACTTTCACCTAACCAAGAGGCTTTTAGGTGTAGATCCCTTTAAGGTTTTCTCATAGAAGTTTAGCCGTTTCTCTTCTCCCCCCTCCACGTTGTCTCTCTCCCAGATAAAAGGAGAATGGCAAGACGTCGGCGAAAAACATTCCTTTCGGGGATCTCCACATTCCCTCTTTTCTGTCTCGGCAAGAAGAATTTTTTCCCCCCATTTAGGTAATAATTAAGCCTGAGGAAACTAGGGTAAACTTCTTTTTTTCCTCTAGAAGGCCTTCCCCTTTTTTTATCCCATCTTTAATAGCGCTTATTTTCCGTTTGATGAGGTCCTTTGTTCCGCTTGATTCTTTTGTCGTCAAGGAGTTCCGGGAGAAAGAATTCTTAACATTTAGGATTCTATGCTTTCTACTAGAGATTCTTTTTTCGCTCCGAAATTCAAGATATGCTTCGAGGTTTTTTTCCTGAGATGTTCTCCCCCCCTTCCCTAGCGCGGACGCCTTCTTTAAGAGGTCTGTTTGAAGACGATGAATTCGTCTCCCGTTACGTCTTTTTCCAGACCCTCCTTGGTTCCAATCGAGGATTTTTTTCCACCGAACTCATTTGACCCCCTTTGGGTACAGATGGCATGAGGTCCCTCCTCACCCCGAAGAAGTTTTTTTTTTTTCTGACGAGGTTCCTTTTTTTTTCTTCACCCCAAAAACGGTTCTCCTCCGACTCTCACCCCCTAAAAAGGTGGTCCCCTCAATTACATAGAAAGAGAGCTCTTTCCTTTAAGTTTTTCTCCCTTCCACTTCTTTTCCAGTCTTCCTTTTGCCTTTGCTCACCCAAAATATTCTTCCCCTTCTTCCCAATAGAAGTGCCCACCGCGGTATAAGTGGCCTTCCCTTAATGATCGCGTTTTCGTGAGTCCCTCTCCCATCACACAACTCTGTTTCTTAGATCTGTCTCCTTCAACAGCGAAGGATACTGACCGAGTCGCTGCGATGAAGGCTCTCACTTCTTCAGGAGTGGACCCTTTGTGGATTCTTTTCTCCTTCTTTCGAGTCCCCAGGATTGCGACTCCTTTCAGGGAAGAAAAGAGTAATCCTCCCTGTGCAGAGATTTTTCAGAGAACGTCTTTCTCCTTTCACGAGGGTTTTTCTTATTTTGCTTTCCCCCCTCCTTCCTGAGGGCCACCTTGTAGCGATCAAAAAGCTCATCTGCTTCGAGTTTTTGGTGTCCTTACCTAATTCTTTCTTTTTTTGGGGAGTGAAAACCGACCCCCTTTCTCATTCGCAAAAGAATGTTCCTAAGTTCTCAGAATTTTCCAAAGACTGAGATTCACTTCCCCCCCCTCCCTATCTTCGTGTCTCCCCCTCTTTTTTCTTTCAGAGCTATCCTTCCGAAAAGGGTAGGTGATGGCTATTTGACCCGACGACTACTTTTCTCGGAGCTCCCGTCCCTCCCTTTCGAATTACGAAGTTCCCCCTGTCGTAATCGGCCCCTTTCAAGAGAGTAGAAAAATTCTCCTGGAGACCCTTTCTCCCCCACGAAAACCTGAGATAGCACCCCAATCACGAGGAGGGAGATAAAGACTGTGGTTTTTTTGGGTCCCCGCCTTCCCCTGATTCTTAATCCTTGCCATCCCTTTCCCCTAGAAGAATGGACCCTGCGCACGGCAAGGGAGCCGCTCCTTTTCCCGCGGTTTGGACTTTCTGAAGTCCCCCCCCCCTTCCCTCACCCGACACTTTAAGCCCTTCCCGGCACAACCTGTTTTTTTATTCTTGCCAACGATGGCCCCATCAAGATCCTTTCGTCCTTTTTTGACAGAGCGTCTAGTCAATCCGCGGCCCTTCTCACCCGAGATTCGGGCTTCCAGACCTCTTTTTCCCCCTTGGAATAGGATCAGGTGAGATAGGACGTAAGAACGCTCTTTTCCCCTTCCGCGATTTTTCTCGCGTTCCCCCTCTTCCCTTCCAAGTTCCCCCTTTCTGGGCTGCATAGGTTTTCTATCTATACGCGTGTCATCTTCTTCAGGCTGCTGTACGGCGAGAGTCTCTTTCTCTGGTACTCACTTCCCCCCCTTACCTCTTCTTTTCCCCCTATCTCTTTCCTTTTTCTTCCCCCCGTGACAGTTGTGAAACCCTCTTCTTGAGATAGAAGAAAAGGATCTTGAACTGAAGATTTCCTTTTAGAGCTGGAGAATTCTCCTTCCCTTTTTGGCCTATCGTGAGTTCATAGTCTTTTTTTCAATAAGGAGAGAGAATCTTGGTTCCCTTGGTGAAAGAGGAGTAAGTCTTCGGGCCGAGGACCCCCCGATGGTATTTCCTAATCCCCAATCCCTATTTCAGAGTTGAGAGTGGCGCAGACCTCTTTTCTTTTCTAGAAAGACTTTCGGCAGTGGAAAAACTTCTTCCGGAAGGCCCCCCCTCTTCCGGATTTTCGTTTCCCTTTGAGTTGAGGATTCATTAGACACTCTTTTTTAAGGAGACCGGGTGCCCCCTTCGAGAGAATATGAAGTAGGAGCTCCTCCTCCGAAAAGCTTTGAGACCTTCCTTGCCCACCCTAACCCCCCTCGTGAGAGCTCCTACTTCGAGGTGTGAATAAAGAATGTTACGTCTAGAAGAAGTGACCTCTCCTTTGGAAGGACCTTTTTCGTGTTAGCCTGGATTAAATCGCTCTCGTTTTTTCAATAAATTCCCCTTTTTCCTTTTTGTTTTTTTGGTTGTTTCTCTTTGTTTTCCGTCTGATCCTCTGCTTCCTCTCCCCCTTTCTCCCCCCCACGCGGTAGTAGTATCCCTCGCGGCGATGAGAAAGAAAAGACCTCCTTCGAGAGCCCATCATTGTACTCTCCTCTTCACTTCAGTCAAGGTTCTGCGCAGCGGTGACGTACCCCCCGAGAAATTAGAGTCGAGTCCTTTTTGTAGAGGAAGAAAGGAGTTGGGCCTTCTCTTCGGGTACGGTTTCCACTCCTGTGTGAGCTTTTACGTCTCTCTCAATGAGACCGCCCCTCAAAATAAGACCCCCCCGATCTCGTAAAAGATCCCTCGAGACAGTTTCCACCCTTTCCCCTGCTCGGGAGCTCCGCGAACGCTCTAATAACCTCAAGAGGAGCAGAAGTTCTTCTTCAAAGGCTTGATGGTCAAGAACCTCGCGCTCTGCAACGGTGCCACTTCATACTTTTTTTTTTTTTAGATTGATATATGCCGTATGAGTAATGAGCTCCTACGTCCCCACATTTATGGCAGTTAGATTCCCGTTTTAAGATTCCTCTCCGTCGGCTTCCGTCCTTTTCCCTGAAAAGATGGTCTACATCTCCCCGCGAGAAGAGTTGGTTCCGCTTCCTCTTTTTTCGGGAGTTTCCGCGGGGTCTTCCCTCGATCATCCCCCCTTCCACGCCAGGTGGGAAATCCTGGCAGAAGATTCTTTTTCCTTTTTTTCACAAAGAACGCCCTTCGTGATGAAGAGAGAAACGGCCTGCCAGAGTTCTTCGGGGCCCCCTTTTTCCCTTTTCGGAGCCCTTCCAGTTTTTTTTCTTGAGAGGAATATTCCGAAACAAATACAACCACCACAATAAATACCCCCCCCCCACCCCTCCACATACCCCTCTACTAACACCCAAAACCGCACAACAAACAACCACATCCCTATCCATAACCCCCAAAACAACCCCAACTTCACCCCATCATTAAATCCAACCCCCCAAAACTACAAACAACAAACCACCCCCCCCCCCAAAAAAACAAAAACCCAAACCCCACAACCCCACACCACCCCCCCCCCCCAAACAACAACTGCTTTTCGGGTGAATTTTTTTTTTCTTGAAGCATGCCATCTTTTTTCCCTTGCCCTTTTTAAAGCTGGCCGCCTCCGATGTTCTTTCACCTGGGGCGGAGTGATGAAATATGGGTCTTCCCCGTCGGAAGGAGAAAGGAGGACTTGCCCGCTGGGAGGAATCTTTTTTCGAAGATTTCTCCCCCCGCTTCCCCTTTTGAAGATCGTCTAGTGACTTTTCACCCTTTTCGAGTTTTTTCCTCTTCCCCAGCAGATAAGGACGGAGGTTCTACATCCCAAGTTCCCTCTTTTATCTTCTTTTCATCTATCCTCCGCCTTCAACCCCCCCACCAATCCTTCTCACGCGAGAATGAACTTAAGAGAAGCGATGAGAGAGGGGGTCCGCCCCTTCTATCTGAACCTCCTTTTCGCCCTTTTCCACTCCTTTCCCCCCCACCCCTTTCCCAATTCGGCAGTTTCCACCATTGAAGGTAGTAGTTGCCCTATAGAAGGATTGGGAAGACTTCTTCCCTCTCGCCGGGTGATCCCCCTTTTTCCTCCTCCTCCAGTTTTTCTCTCTCCATTCTCAAGGTTCCTCTGTCGGCCCCCCCCTAATACCGTGATCTAAAAATACGGCCCGCGGTTTGTGACACTCCCTTTCCCCCCGTCCCCTCCTGGGTTAAATGACAAAAGGAACCTTCTTCTCCGGTCTCCCCCCCGAGATAATTGCGCGTCTGCTTCTTCTCAGTGACCCCATTCTCCCTTGGTTTGTGAGGGGGTGAAGGCGGATATGAAGCTCGTGGACCGTTTCTTCTCTCGGCTTTTTCCTTTACCGAACGCTGTCTTCTTAAGCTCTCTTTTGATAAAGATAATGATGAGATAATGTTGGTGGGACATCTCTTCGAGTGTTTCCCCCTAAATTCGAGGCCGTCTTCCCCCCGATCTGCCTTCTTGCCGGATTACCTTTTTCTGCCGCCCACCGCAGTTACTGTTCCAACCTAGAGGCGAGGAGACATCCCTCCTTTGAAAAAGTTTTTTTCTGGAATTTTCCTCCTGCCCCACCTTTAAGGTTGGGACGCGCCAAGAGTGCCTGCTAATTTTTTTCCGAAGCCAAAACGAAAAAACTCCGTGCTCTCCCTTCAGACTCCTCCCCGGTTTCCCCTCCTCACGTTTTCTTTCGCGCACCCAGCTTCCATTTCAGGACTTTTCTCGAGATCACGTGGTATGTTAGGTGGGGTGCAAATCCTGCCATGCAACCTTTTCGGAGGCCCCTTCGACCTTTTTTCCCGCTTCTACTGATTCCCCTTATGTATCTCCCGAGCCTACCGCGCTGTTGCTCTACGTAAGAAAACCTCATCGGTACTCCGCGGCACTTCTTCCTTCTTTTGTTTTAAGTCAACCGGCTCAGCGGCGCCCCCCTTTGGTGCGCGAAGGCGTCTTGATTCATCAACGGACCTCCTTTTCGTCGGTTTTTCCTTCGGCGTACTCCTCTTCTCACCCCCGGATCACCAGTTCACGTTCTCGCGCCGGGCCATAAAGCCTTTCTATCGTCCCGGCTCTTTATTTGTTCTCTACTCATTTTTGAGTCCCCAATTCCCGTACCCCCCTCGGAGTGCAAGAAGTCGGTCCCCCCCTCCCAAGATCCCTTCACTGAGGTTGTCTTCGGATTCGGAGGGAGCAAGTCCCTCATTTCCCTTGAGCTCCTGGCGCACGTTCCTCCTCCCCATTCCTTGGAGGGCCTTTCCCTTCGAAATTAGAAGTTATTCTCCTATAAAAGATGCTCTCCCGATAATTCTTTCTCCTCGTCAGGCCTGATTAAAGATGATCCCCCCCCGCCTTTAGATAGAGATCTTGTTTCCGGTGAGGGCGTCTTCTGACGAAGACTCCCCGGCTTTCCCGTCTACCTCCCCTCCCGGAGGCTCCTACCTTCCTGCCCTCCCCTCCTCGGCTCCTCCCTTCACGGCGAAACGCTCAGAAAAGGGAGGACACTGTTTGGTCCTGTCCCTTTCCTACTTCTCCGCGTGGCCCCATTCATACGAGGCTCTTTTTTCAGGGTGATGGATATGGGGTTTCGTCGACCGCTTAGAAATGCGTGCTTCTCCCCCCTGTACCTCCAGAGCCTTGCACCTTTCTCCCAGAAACAATTCCTGTTTGAGAGAGGCGGCGACCCTTCGAAAAAGGAAACAGCCCCAGAGCACAATAACCTTCCCCCAAGGTGATGTGGTCTTCCACCCAACCCCCCCCCCCCCCGAGTTTAAATTTGATCGAGTGTAGAACATAGGACCTTTTCTATCCCTATAGGAAGAACTCTCCGTTTTGCCCCCCCCCTGGTGTTTTTTCTCTTCCCTTCCCCTCTGAATCGGTATTGGTGGACCTTAGGAAAGAAAACGGTGTCTCCCTCACGGGAATCCCCCCTTTTCTCTTTCCTCCGATTAGTTGTAGGGGATTGCCTTTTTAATAATCCGCGTTTTTTTCGTGCCCTTTCTCCTTCCATCTCTTCTCATCTGAGAGCGCTGGTTGGCGATAGTCTCTTCTTTTTTTTCGTGATGGGTCTCGGTCAATCTTTTTTTCTCTCATTTCCTCTTTTAATCTGCGAGATCCTTCCCTTCTTTAAGTGATGAAAAAGGCGCTTCGAACCCATGGAGACGGAGACGCTCTTTCCTCGCAGCGAAGTCTTTTTCCTTTTCCTTGAGAAGGGCACGGCCGACCTTCCTTTTTCTGGTTAATCTGCCCCTCTCAGGCTCCTTCCGCGCCTTTGTGAAGAGGAGTAAGTCCCTCTCCCGCGTCGGGCAGAGGACAAACCCCCTCCCTCTTTTCTTCTTGTCTGGCCCCTTCCCCCCTCTATGGGGCTCTCCTTGCCGAATCTGCCCCAGGCGCTCTTCAGCCTGCGAGAATAGTGGACGTGGAAAATGCGACGACGGACACATCAAATTCCCTTCTGTGCTAGTATTTTTCTTGTCCTTTCGCTTGGTTCCCCTCTGAGACATCTTGCCAATCTTCTACCGTTCCGTCTCTTTCAAGGTTGAAGTCGGATCTTAGGTGCTAGACCGACGGTTTTCCTCTCTATCGACTCCCCCCCCCCCCCTCCTCACCCTGTTTATTGCTGTATGTCAGCGTGTTTTCACTTGTTTTTTTTTTTTTTCCCGAGAAAGGGAGCCTTTTCCTACTCTCGGTTAAGCGCCTCTTCCGCTCTTTCCCTCATAACTTCGTCGGTGCCTTTTTTTTCTTCTTTGCGCTGCTCCTCTCTTCGGCGTTTTAGTCGTCGTCAATCCGGTCGCCTGGAACGCACTTATTCTTCGCGCTTTCTCGGTCTCCGCATTACCGTTCCCTTCGGTTTCTCTTAAGAGCAGAGGTGCTTGCATCGACGAGTACATTAGAGAGGTTTTTTTTTCCTCTTTTATCTTCCAGCCCCTTTTTTCTCTTAGGGGTCGGTGTTCCACCGCGGATATCTACTTTTTTGGTAGATGAGGTCCCGACCCCGCCCACTCCTCCCTCATACTCCGCCCACCCTTCCCCCTTTTTCTCGTCCTGTCCCCCCGCAAGAAGAGAGGACTTTCTTTGGGACGCGTAACGTAGTAGAAGAACTTTCCCTCTTGGGGTTTTTTTTTTTTGGGGTTTTTTGATCCCTCCCTTCTTCTGATGGTCCCAAGGAGTCTTTCCCCTTACTCTCACGGTGATGAATTGTGATTATTCGGTCCGGGTTTGTGAGGAAGGATGCCTCTCTGCCTCATCCTTGAGGACTTTCTCTTGGCAGGTGATGATCCCATCCGCCTTCAAAGACTCATTTCTTCCCTACCGGGGACCTTTTCCTCTTTCCCGATGGATAAAGATCTCCTTCCCGCGAAGAAGTTTTCTTTTGTTCGGGAGTGCCTCCCCCCCCTTTTTCGGCCTCTCTCTGCATGAGTCAGTCTTCTCTTACGTATACAGGTCCTCCATTTAATTTGTGCCCTTTTTTTTCGTTTTCCGAAAGAAGGATACCCCCTTGAGGGAACGGGGCATTCGCCCACCCGGGCCACTATTGGGGCGTTGCATTTCGTCTGTTAGTGGGGGCGGGGTGGTTTGGGGTCTACCTGAGTATCCCCCTTTCAAGAGTCGAGATAGTTAGATCCTTTTCGTGACACCGGGTTTCCTGTATCTTATTCTTTTTTTTCGGTTTTCTTCCCCCTTGAACGGGTGTCCCTGCGAGGCCCTCTTCTGCGGATTATAGGGTGATTTTTTCAAGTCATGTAGGCACGCAATGCAAGCGTTCCCTCCCGTGGTACATTGGGATCTGTCTCTTTGATTTGGTGCGGATTCCCTTTTAGAAGTCTGCGTTCTTCTGGGAGGAAACCCCCTTTTCTCCGGAGGTTTTCCTATGGTAGCCCCCTTATCAGCATTTTCAACCCAAGGATGCTATCTCTTCAAGCGATTTCGACTCGAATAAGATAATCATCGCCCGAGGGAGGACGAAGAGAAAAAGCATTTGCGAAGAGGACTTTTTTCTCCACCGAGAGCTATAGCCTCTCCCCTCCCCACCCACAAAACCCACAAGCGTCCCCCCCTCGCGAGAACATTCACCCCTCCAGAGAAGAGATGGAGACATTCCTTCCTTTAGAAAGGCGACTTTCTTGGTGACTTTTCCTTTGACTCCTTGACCGAACCCATGTTCCGACCCAACCCCTAAGGTCGAGTTGTTTCTACAAGCATTCGAATGTTTTTCGACTTCCTTCTTCAAGTTCGTGAATA